>Ga0315280_10003902_pt1 | contig 22466 bp, 20 predicted proteins | sample YL17G06_40_MG_FD_203697 | JGI IMG/M metagenome (GOLD analysis project Ga0315280, IMG submission 203697) | Sediment microbial communities from Yellowstone Lake, YNP, Wyoming, USA - YL17G06_40 | ecosystem: Environmental > Aquatic > Freshwater > Lake > Sediment | place: USA: Wyoming | collected...
TCAGTTTCTACCCACTTGGTATCCTGAACGAACTAACAGGAAAGGTGTACCCCGCAAGAAACACCAACGAAAAGTGTAAACGATGTGCCAGGTTCAAAGTGTAAACTATGTCCCAGGTTGCACAGGGTTGACGATGCCAGTTTGGGGAATGACCGATAGAACTGGTGTTACGGAGTACTAGTAGGGTTAGGACATAGGACAAATGAAGGCCCCGTTCAGTTGGCTGCGAGAATATGTCAGCGTCTCCTTGGGCGCCAGGGAGGTCGCCGAGCGCCTGACCATGGCCGGGATTGAAGCCAACGTGACCGAAGCCACAGGCAAGTCCTGGGACAAGATCACGGTAGGCCAGATAGTGGCCCTCGAGCCCCACCCCAATGCCGATCGGCTGCAGTTGGCCACCATCGATTTCGGCCAGGGCCAATCAAAGGTGGTGTGTGGCGCCACCAATGTCCGCGTCGGAGACAAGGTGGCATTCGCCAAAGTGGGCGCCGAGCTTATTGACGGACATTCCGGCAAACCAGTCCAACTCAAGCCAGCCAAGATCCGCGGGGTCACTTCTGAGGGTATGGCCTGCTCCGAGAAGGAGTTGGGCATCTCTGAAAGTCATGAAGGGGTTCTGGTGCTGCCGGCAGACGCTCCGCTGGGTGTCCCCCTGGCTGACTACCTGGGCGATGCCGTGTTTGACCTGGAGGTCACGCCGAACCGCCCCGACTGCCTGTCTGTCCTAGGAATAGCCAGGGAAGTGGCTGCTCTGACCAAACAGGAGGTACGGCTTCCCTCATCCTCCTATGATGAGGCGGGGCCAGAGATAGAGAAACATGTAGCCGTGGAGATCGCCGATCCTGACCTGTGCCGACGCTACTGCGCCAGCCTGATTGAGGGCGTCAAAATCGGCCCGTCACCGACTTGGATGCAGCAGAGGCTGGCGGCCTGCGGCATGCGGCCCATAAACAACATCGTTGACATCACTAACTACGTAATGCTGGAATACGGTCAGCCGTTGCATGCCTTCGACTTCCGCCGGATCGGTGGGGCCAAGATAATCGTTCGCCGAGCTCGCGCGGGCGAGAAGTTGACCAGCCTGGATGGAGTAGAGCGGGCGCTGAACCCTGAGATGCTGGTCATCGCCGACCAGGCCATCCCTGTCGCTATCGCCGGGGTCATGGGCGGCGCGGACAGCGAAGTGACGGGGGTGACGACCTCAGTTCTCCTGGAGTCGGCCAATTTCAGCCAGGTGAGCATCCGCCGGACGTCGTCCGGGCTCAAGCTGCGCAGTGAGGCGTCGATGCGGTTCGAAAGGGGCATCAGCCCGGAACTGACGGTGCCCGCCATAAGGCGAGCTACCCAGCTCATGCTGCAGATCGCCGGCGGGACCGCCGCCAGGGGCATCGCCGATGCTTACCCCGGGAAGAAAGAGGCGAAGATCATACGGCTGCGCACCGCGTCGGTCAGGCAGCTGCTGGGCTTAGAGGTGAGTCAAGAACAGATCATCAACATACTCACTTCCCTCGGATTCCAGTGTGTCCAGGCAAACTCGGAGAATGCGGCAGTCACCGTCCCCTACTGGCGCACGGATGTGAATGAACCTGCCGATCTGTCAGAAGAAGTGGCCCGCATCATGGGTTACGCTGCCATTCCTACCACGATGCTCAGCAGCGAGTTGCCCAAACAGCAGGTGGACACCGGGCTGGCCTTCAGAGAGCAACTGCGCGACCTCATGGTGGCCGCCGGGTTTCAGGAAGTCATCACCTATTCTTTGACCAGCCAGGAAAAGCTGGCCAAGGCAGCCAGTGCGGAGAATGCCATTCGTGTAGCCAACCCCTTGAGCGCAGAGCTTGAGTATCTCCGCACCAGCCTTCGACCTGGCCTCCTGTCCGTTCTGGCAGCCAACCAGAAGTACGAAGAAGGCGGCATCAGGCTGTTCGAGATCGGCAGAGTATTCTGGGGCAAAGGAAATGACCTGCCCGATGAGCGAGAGGTTCTTGGCGGTGTAATCAGCGGGCCTCGCGGGGCATTATCATGGCTGGGAGAGAAAGGCCAATCTGACTTCTTCGATGCGAAGGGGACAGTGGAGTCTGTGCTCTCCAGGCTGGGCATTGTGGCTGACTATGAGGCCAGCAGCGAAGAGAAACTCCACCCGGGAAGAGTGGCCAGAGTCGTAGTCGGCCAAACCGCCGTCGGCATCATCGGAGAACTGCACCCCAAGGTAGCCGAGAGCTTTGACCTTCTGCCCCAACCGGTGGCTCTCTTCGAACTCGATATCGAAAGGCTGCTGACCTCTATGAGCGAGAAGCGTGGCTACCACCCGCTTTCCCGCTTCCCCAGATCGGTAAGGGACATCGCGGTCCTCGTGGAGGTACAGGTACCAGCCAAGAAGATGCTGGAAATCGTTCGGGGGGTATCGCTCGTGAGCCAGGTATCTCTCTTCGATCTGTACTCCGGCAAGCAGGTGCCTGCCGGCAAGAAATCAGTGGCCTTCAGGATAGCCTACCAGTCAGACTCTTGCACACTGACCGAGGAAGAACTGGAGACCGCCGAGAATGAGATCCTTTCCAGACTGGCCAAAGACGTGGGCGCTACACGGCGCGCTTAGTCCAACCCCGATTCCACAGGCGGTTGGCCACCAACGAGATCCACTGGCACTTTTCTCGTCTGTTCTTCATCGGCCCGCAGTTGCCGCAGCCATTTGGCGGAGGCCACTTCGTGATCCAGAACGTAGGTGACGTAACCCTGCATCAAGTCCTCGATCTCCTTGGCCAAGCGCGGCTTGAGCCTTAGCCTGGTCAATGCTGAGCATTCGTTCTGGACGAAGAAACGTAATACCTTCACGGTGTCCACAGACGTGGGCCTGTCCAGGCCCTCCTTCCCTCTGCAACCGGGGCACAGCAATCCGGCCGCTGCCGGGCTGAAGTAGTTGGTGGTGGCCTCCAGCTTATGGTGACACAGAACGCATTTCCAGAGCTCGGGCAGGTAGCCAGAGCAAGCCAGAGAGCGGAGTTCGAAGTAGCGAAGAACGAGGGCAGGATCAACTCCGCCAGAGAGTGACTGAAGCACATTCAGAAGCAGGCGGAAGAGAGGGCGGTTCTCGGCACCTTCGGCGCTGAGCCGATCGGTTAAGTCGGCCACGTATAGACCGCAGGAGAGGAGCCAGAGGTCAGACCTGATGCCCTGGAAAGAATCCAGGGTTTCGCAGCCGGACACGATGTCAAAGTTCCGCCCCTCGGCCAGCATCATGAAGCAATGGGTGAGCGGCTCTAGGTGACCGGCCAGCCGGCTCTTCGGTCGCCTCACCCCTCTGGCAATGGCTCGCAGCTTCCCTCGCTCGGGGGTACAGAAAGTAAGGAGCGCATCCGCTTCCCCTGTGTAGGAGTGCTTGAGGACCACGCCTTCTGTCTTGTACAGCCGGGACATGGCCCAATTGTATCATCCCTGGTCAGCCCAAGGGATGGTCAGCGTCTGCCTTCGCAGCGACTTCGACGTCACAGAGGGTCTCGATCTATCGCGAAGGCGAAGGCGTTCTCAAAACCAGTGCCATAATACGGCTGACAGTTGTGGCGCTGGGAGTTAGCAGGCTTGCCGCCAGAATACTGGAAGCAGCCAGACCTTGACTGTTCGCTGGGCAGCGACTTATCATGCGACTGGTCAGTGTGAGCCTACTGAAGACAGAAAGGAGGGAACAAGACGTGCTCAAAGAGTTCAAGGAGTTCATCATGCGCGGCAACGTAATGGACATGGCCGTCGGCATCATCATCGGTGCAGCCTTCAGTGCCATCGTCAACTCCCTGGTGAAGGACATCATCATGCCACCCATAGGCCTCATCTTCAAGAAAGACTTTGCCAACATGTTTGTAGTGCTGAAGGAAGGGACGACAGCTAGACCGGGTCCTACACTCGCTGATGCTCAAAGTGTCGGCGCAGTCACCCTCAACTACGGCAATTTCATCAACTATGTCATTACCTTCCTCATCGTGGCCTTCGCCATATTCCTCATCATTCGTGCGATAAACAGAATGCGCCGAGCCGCCGAGAAGCCAAAGGAAGCAGCGGCCCCGACAACCAGAGAGTGCCCCTTCTGTCTCTCTGCGGTTCCCATCAAGGCGACGCGCTGCCCGCACTGCACATCTGAATTGAAAGCAGCATAGCGCGAGGATCGTTGGTCGATCCACTAGTGGCAATTGACAAAGAGGGCCCGCCCAACGTGAGGGTGTCTGTCCCATCTAGAGAAGGCGGGCCTTGCTCATGCCACAGCGCATCTGTCAGCGGAGACACTTTTGTGAGGTTCACGGCACTGCCTGAGATGTGGACATGAGATTACGGTGCTACGTTGTTCATCACGAATGTATCGTGGAGGGTAGCATAATGAGGCAAGTGCGCGCAATTCCTGGCGAGCGTGGTTTCACTCTGGTGGAAGTACTGGTGGTGATGGCGATCTTGGGCGTGCTGGCTGCGGTGGCCACATTGTCCGTGGCCCATTTCATGGGTAGCGGCAACGCTTCCGCAGCCAACACCGAACTTCACCATGCTCGCCTGGCCATCGGGGGCTGCATGTCTGAAGCCGAGAAAGACGAGTTGGACAGTAGTGCTCCCGTAGACTGGGATGGCAGCGCGGGTGTCGTCACGGATACCAGCGACGAGGGTGTAGTCTGCGACGCCTCATCCTATCTTCAGGGTAGACATCTTAAGGCCACGTACATAGTAGCTCCCAATGGTGAAATCACGGGAGTGACAGATCAAGAGTGGTCGGGCATCACCTGGGTGGACGACCACTGGGAGAAGTAGACTGGCCGGAGTCCGAGTTCCTTGAATGATATTGGCGGCTCATGAGCCGCCAATTCTGTTTCTAGCAGGCCAACTCCCTGAAGTATTCCTTCATGGCCCAAAGCGTGCAGTGGCCAACCAACTTCGAATCGGGCTCTGATCTCGTCTACTACGCATGGCACTCTTGTGCCAGTCGCAAGAGGCACGGCCCTATCTGCCCCCCGATGTGGTCTTCGAGTCATCCCTGCACTTCGCGGATTCGGTTGAGAAAAAGTTGAGAAGTCATCGGGACTCCGAGGTACGCAGATGTGACAAGTTAGATGTAGGCTGGGCGCTAATGGGCAATGCAAATCTACCCCATCAATGCCTGTTTGCATTTGCCAGGAGTGCCCATGCTATACTGTCTCGCAGTGGAAGAACACTCCGTCAACCGACCGAGGAGATGGGTTGAGTGGAGGAGGCTAGGGCGAACTGTGTGGGCGTCCGAAGAATGGACAGCCCCGTTTTCGTTTGGCCCAATTGAGGATCGCACGTTCTGCGATGCGCCGTCACCCCTTTCCCGAAACTCGCGCTCGTTCAACGCACGCCGGTCCATCACAACTTCGGAATGGGAACTCTGCCAGACGTCACGAGGCTCCGCCGTCTACAGGTCGCGACTGGACTCCCCTTCACTTGAGGGATGGCAAGGTTTTCAGAGGCCAAGCCATGAGCCTGCCAGGAACCGGACCGCTTCAAAGGAGCAAGCTGTATGGCCGTTCACGCCTCGAGCATAGAAGTTCCCAGGCGCATTGAGAGACTGGTGGAGCTTACCTATAACCTATGGTGGAGCTGGCACCCCCAGGGACGAGATCTATTTCGAATGCTGGACTATGGGCTGTGGAAGGCCGGTGGGCACAACCCGGTCAAGATACTGCGCGAAATCGGTCCCGAGAAACTGAAGGCCGCTAGCACCGACCCGGCCTTTCTGGCCCTGTACGATTCGGTGATGGCCAGCTTTGATGCGGACATGGCGGCCAGCGACACGTGGTTCGCGTCGAAGCACCCAGACAGACTCACCGGCCCTATTGCCTACTTCTCTGCCGAGTTCGCTATACACAGTTCGCTCCCCTTGTATGCCGGCGGGCTCGGAATACTCGCTGGTGACATCTGCAAGGAGGCCAGTGATCTAGGACTGCCTATGGTAGCCGTGGGCCTGATGTATCCGCAGGGCTACTTCCGGCAGCACATCTCCGTTGACGGGTGGCAGGAAGAAATCTATTCGCGATTGGATTTCGATGAGGCGCCGGTTCTCCCCGTATTCTCCTCAGATGGAGAGAGGATATTGGCCAGCCTTCAGTTGGGCAACAGGTTGCTACTGCTCGCGGCATGGCAGGTGCGAGTTGGAGCCACGATCCTCTATCTGATAGACACCAATGTCGAAGACAACTCCCCACACGACCGCGAGTTGTCCGCCCGCCTCTACATTGCCGATCGAGAGGTGCGTATCCAGCAGGAAATCGTCTTGGGCATAGGTGGAGTACGAATCCTGAGGGCACTGGGCATCCAGCCGTCGCTGTGGCACGCTAATGAAGGCCACACTGCCTTCATGATGTTGGAGCGCATCAAAGAGGATGTCGCTGCGGGCACCGCATTCGACGAAGCCTTACGGAAGATACGTGCGAGCACGGTCTTCACTACTCACACGCCCGTGCCGGCCGGCCACGACCTCTTCTCTATTGATCTTGTGGACAAGTACCTGTCTGATTACTACGCCCAACTGGGCATCAAACGCGATTCCGTTCTCAAGTTGGGTCAGGCAGCCCAGAACGACAGCGGCTTCAACATGACGGCTCTGGCTCTGGCCACCAGCGAGCACTGCAATGCCGTGAGCCGGCTTCACGGCGTGGTGGCGCGGAGGATGTGGCAAGGATACTGGCCACGGGCAAAGAAAGAAGACGACGTACCCATCGTCCATGTCACCAACGGAATCCATGTGCCCACATGGGTCGCCCCGGAGATGAACAAGCTGTTCCAACGATACTTGGCTTCCGACTGGATTGACAGACACGATGACCCGGAGCTCTGGGCTCGCGTTGCGGACATCCCGGATGAGGAACTCTGGAGGGTCCGCAACAAGCTCAAGATCAAGCTGGTTAATTTCATTCTGGAACTGGCGCAGAGGGGCTGGTCCAGTCGCGCCGTGGAAGCTCAGCAGATAGTAGCGATGGGCGCATTGCTCCATCCGGAGGTACTGACCATCGGGTTTGTCCGGCGCTTCGCGGGATACAAGCGTCCGGCGCTGATTTTCCACGATGTAGAGCGTCTGAAGCGCATCGTCGGTGATCCCTGGCGTCCGGTTCAGATCATATTTGCCGGCAAGTCGCACCCAGCCGATTCGCCATCGAAGTGGTCCCTGCACGGTGTCTGTACCTTGGCCGCTGATCGTGATTTCCAGGGCAAGATTGCCTTTGTAGGCGATCATGACATGCATACCGCACACTACCTGGTGGCGGGTGTAGACGTGTGGTTGAACAATCCGCGCCGCCTTCAGGAAGCCTGCGGCACTAGTGGTATGAAGGCCTCACTGAATGGGGTGCCTCATCTCAGTGTAAGAGACGGCTGGTGGTATGAGGGCTATAACAGCAGCAACGGCTGGAAAATCGGCGATGGCGTTGAGCCGAGCGGACCGGAAGACGAGGACCGCATAGATGCAGAGTCACTCTACAGCATTCTGGAGCAGGAGATCGTGCCGCTCTTCTACGAAAGGGATCGCAATGGGGTTCCTCACGGCTGGATTCGTGTTGTGAAAGAGGCGATTCGCTCTGTGGTGCCAGTGTACTGCGCACGCCGAATGCTCAAGGAGTACACCGATCAACTGTACTTGCCGCAATAATCCACACAGGCGGCCCGACATCGTCAGAACCCGTCAGCCCCCAGGTGGCCTTTAGGCCTCTGGGCGACCTCGAAGGGCGCACCCTATTCTGATTCCGTCTGAGATTCTCGCCTTGCCGCGTAGCTGGCTCTCAAGCGTTGGTGCTGGGTAAGAAGCTTCTTCCGCAATCTGATGTTCTTGGGTGTCACTTCCACCAACTCGTCATCATTTATGAAATCCAGCGCTTGCTCCAGGCTCATCTTCATGGGGGGTGCCAGCTTGATGGCAATGTCGGAGGTGGAGGAGCGAATGTTGGTCTGCTTCTTCTCTTTGCACACATTCACCGCCAGATCCTGCCCGCGGGAGTTCAACCCTACTATCATTCCCTCATACACCATTGTGCCTGGGTCAATAAAGGTCATTCCGCGTCCCTGAGCGTTGTTCAGGCCATAGGTGACAGCCACACCTTCGGCGGCAGCCACAAGCGCCCCGCTGCGGATGGAAACGATCTCCCCCACCCACGGCTCATAGCCCAACAGAAGCGTGTTCATGACTCCCTCGCCTCTGGTCGCAGTGAGAAAAGCGCCCCGGAAACCGATGAGTCCCCTGGTGGATATCCGGAACGCCAGATGAACATTGCCCTGCCCGTCATTCCGCATGTCAGTCAGCCGGGCTTGCCTCTTACTCAGGATCTCGGTCAGGACCCCGACATATTCGCTGATCGTTTCGATTTCCAGCGATTCCACCGGTTCGAGAAGGACGTCGTCCACCACCTTGGTGATGGCCTCTGGCTTCGACACCTGGAATTCGTAGCCTTCGCGGCGCATGGTCTCCACCAGTATGGCCAGGTGCAGCTCTCCCCGGCCTGACACCAGGAAGACGTCGGGACTGTCCGTTTCCTCGACCCTGAGACTGATGTTGGTCTCCAGTTCCTTGTAGAGCCTTGTCCGGAGATGGCGCGAGGTGCAGAACTGGCCCTCCTTGCCGGCAAACGGCGACGTGTTGACTCCGAAGGTCATTTTCACAGTGGGTTCGCCCACTTTTATTCCGGGCAGGGCTTCCGGCTGCTCTCGGCTGGTTATGGTATCACCGATGCTGACCTTCTCGAACCCCGTCACGGCTACGATGTCACCGGCCAAGGCTTCATCCACCTCCAGGCGTTCCAGCCCCAGGTAGGTGAATACCTGGTCGATCTCATGATGTGAGACATTGCCTTCGCCATCGACAATGGCCACAGCGTCATGCGGAGCCATCCTGCCCCGACGAATCCTGCCGATGGCGATCTTGCCCTTGTAGTTGTCATAGTCCAGGTTGGAAACCATCATCTGAAGGGGCCCTTCTTCGATGATAGGTGGAGGCACACTCTGGAGAATGCATTCAAAGAGAGGAACCAAGTCTCTGCCTTCGGCGCCGGGCTCAGTGATGGCGATACCGTCCCTGGCGCTGGAGTACAGCACCGGGAAATCCAATTGGTCCGCGTTAGTGGCCAACTCCAAAAAGAGATCCTGAGTGAGGTTGACCACCTCCGCTATCCTGGAGTTCTCTCTGTCTATCTTGTTGATGACCACGATAGGCTTCAGCCCCCTGCCCAAAGCCTGGCGCAGGACAAATTTCGTCTGGGGCATGGGCCCTTCCACGGAGTCCACCAGCAGCAGGCAACCGTCAGCCATGTTTATCACACGCTCCACTTCTCCACTGAAGTCGGCGTGCCCCGGAGTGTCTATGATGTTGATCTTCACACCACGGTAGAACAGGGCGGTGTTCTTGGCCAGAATCGTAATTCCCTTTTCACGCTCCAAAGGATTCTGGTCCATGATGAATTGCCCGACCTGCTCGTTGTCCCGGAAGACCTTGCTCTGCTTGAGCATGGCGTCAACCAGGCTGGTCTTGCCATGGTCCACATGGGCAATTATGGCTACGTTTCTTATGTCGCTGCGACGATTCTGGACCAATCTACCTCCTGGAAAGCATGCCTCTGTCTCCTATTGCATGGGAATGAACGATCACGGTGGTCTCACTTCGCTGCGTCACAGCGTTCTTCACAGCTTCGTTCCTGCTGACCAGCTTCGGCTAAGGCCACCACAGACGGACCCGTTCGATGTGAACAATCCGAAAATGATCGATGATCACCATAGGCCGGTGCCTCTGTTGGCCAGAAGCCTCCCGCGAGCCTGCCCTGCTGTGTACACCCCGTAGTCAGTCTATATCTTTTGGGAGACAAACTCGATCTCTTCATCCACCAGTAGGTCAGTCTGGTGGCCACAGAGAACGAGATATCATACCGACTCAATTCGACCTGCACTCGCACATTGCACAGACTGGCCTTAATAGCCAGTATAGCACTCGGAGATCAATATTGCGGAAGTTAACAGGGCTTCTGCACATGGCAACGCAATTGCCCGACCCCGAGGGCTGGGCTATAATAGCTCGAATCGTCGGGGGAAGACGATAATCCCGGTGCAGTCCCATGAATGGGGGGGACTAGAAAGGAAGCACACGTGGCAAATGCGGCGGTGGAGACGCGAAAGGCTTTTACGCCGGGGAAGATCGCGGGTCTGCAACTACGCAATCGGATTATCAGGGCCGGCTGCTTCGAGGGCATGTGCGAGAACGGCAGTTGTTCCGACCTGCTGATTGAGCATCATCGGGTGGTGGCCAAGGGAGGGGCGGCCATGACCACCGTGTCCTACTGCTCAGTGGCCGAGGAAGGCCGGGCCTACGGGCACGAGATGTGGATGCGGAAGGAGATACTGCCGGACCTAAGACGCCTGACGGATGCGGTCCACAAGGAAAGCGGCGCGGCGTCTGTCCAGTTAGGGCATTGCGGGTACTTCGCCAGCAAGGCCGACACTGGTTTTCAGCCGATGGGCGCCTCGCGCAAGTTCAACCTCTTTCGCATCAGTTTCCCCAGGGTGATGACCGAGGCCGATATCAACAAGGTGAAGGATCAATTCGTCAGCTCGGCGCTGCTGGCCAGAGAAGCTGGGTTCGACGCTTTCGAGATCCATTCCGGGCACGGTTACCTGCTCAGCCAGTTCCTGTCCCCGTACACCAATCACCGGACTGACATCTACGGCGGTTCCCTGGAGAACCGCATGCGTTTCCCGGTTTCAGTGGTCAAGGCTGTCAGAGAAGCCATGGGGCCGGATTTCCCCGTAATGGTCAAGATGAACCTGACCGATGGGATCAAAGGCGGCATAGAGGTTGAGGATGCGGTGGCCATAGCCAAACGCTTTGAGGCCGTGGGTGCCAGCGCCCTGATTCCCAGTTGCGGGTTCACTGCCAAGACCCCGTTCATGATGATGCGCGGGAATCTGCCCATCCTGGAATTCGCTGCCGCCGACAAGAGTTTCACGCGGAAGATCGGGCTGGTCCTGTTTGGCCGTTTCATGGTGCAGGAGTTCCACTACAATGACCTCTTCCTGATGCAGGATGCCCTGAAGATAGTCAAGGCAGTCAAGATACCGGTGGTTCTGGTCGGCGGTGTCTGCTCGGTTAACGATTTGGAGACGGCCATGAATGCCGGTTTCGAGTTCGTGGAGATGGGCCGGGCCATAATCAAGGACCCCGACATCGTCAACAAGTGGCAGAGGGGCGAATCGGTGGCCTCTGATTGCGACCACTGCAACCGATGCGTCGCCGTCATGAACGGCGGTCCAGTGTACTGCGTCTGCAACACCAAGGGCCCGCTGAAGAGGAGGTTCCAGCCCAAGGGCTTGGCTGGCTCGTGGCGAGCCTAGGAGTGCTCGCTGCCAACAGCATCAGTGACTGGAGGTTGCAGCCTCGTCTTTCCAGAAGGCGATAGCTAGGACACCGGGGCCGGCATGGACTCCCATGATTGGCGTGAACTCGGTGAGATAGAGTTCGGCGCACTTGAACCTGCGGGCTACTTCCGATTTCAGCTTCTCACCTTCCTCGAGTTCATCGGCGTGGTGGACCAGGACATGAACCGTTGAGGTCCCCACGCGTTCCGTCATGGTCTGCAGCATCAACTCCACTGCCTTGGCCTTGCTTCTGGGGCGGGCAAAAGGAGTTGTTTCCCCTATGGACGTAGAGTGCTCAAGGACAGGCTTCATGTTGAGGACCGCGCCTGCCCAGGCCGCTGCCCTGGCTATGCGCCCGGTCCGAGCCAGGAAGTGCAGCGTGTCCACCATGGCGAGGAAGTTCATCCTGGACGAGGTCTTCCGGGCGATCTCGCACACCTCTTTGAGATCGGCGCCCCTATCAGCAGCGCGGGCGGCCTCAAGCACAGTGAGTCCCAGCGCGCCCGATACAGCTCTGCTGTCGATGACCTCGATAGCCGTTTTGGGTATGGCTTCCTCCGCTATCTTCTTCCCCAACACGGCTGTCTCGTATGTCTTGCTCTGCAGTCCAGTGAGCGTGATGCAGACTAAGCTTTCGGCCTCCTTGCTCAACTGGACATAGGTCTTGAAGAAGTCGTCTGGAGTTGGCACCGAGGTGGTGGGTAGATCCTCATCTCGGCGCATGATTTTGTATACCTCACTTGGGGTAATGTCAACGTTATCTCGAAAGGCCTTGCCGCCGATGAGTATCAGGAGCGGCACTACGTGGATGGAGTGCTGAGTCACCAGTTCTGCTGGCAAACAGCACGTACTATCAGTGACAACGGCGACTCTTCTCATTCCCGCCCTGACTGAACCGAAGATCCCCCTCAGTTGAACCGTATTGTATCAGAACTGCCCGTATCTGTCGTCAAGTGTCCGTGACGAGCCTGATGATGGCGGGTATTCCGGTAATGGTCGAGGCGGCTCAATTGGCGCGAGATGCGTACCACCGATCGGTCGTGTACTGACTCCTGATGCCGCTACTTGACCGGGACAGCTCTTCGGCCTAGAATCTCCTGCTTCATATACCATCTCTGCACGGCCTCAGCAACCTCCACCGGTTCATCACACAAGCGCAGCAGACGGAGATCATCTTCATCGATGAAGGCCCTGGGCAAAACGGCGCTGCGCAGCCATTCCAGGAATCCTTGCCAGAAGCGGCTGTCGAAGAGAATTATGGGGAAGGGTTTTATCTTGCGGGTCTGCATGAGCGTCAGCACTTCCGTAAGCTCATCAAGGGTGCCCAGACCACCAGGCATTATGACGAACGCAGTGGCGTATTTGACGAGCATGACCTTGCGTACGAAGAAGTGATTGAAGGTGAGGGTCTTGTTAGCATAGACATTGCAAGCTTGTTCCGCGGGCAGGACGATGTTCAGACCGACGGAGGTGACTCCTGCTTCGCGAGCGCCCTTGTTGGCGGCTTCCATTACACCGGGACCACCACCAGTTATGATAGAGAAGCCCATCTCTCCCAAGCGTCGGGCGATCTCTTCTGTCTGGCTAAAAATCCTGTCATCGGGTTTGAGGCGAGCCGAACCATAAATGGTCACCGCAGGCTCTACCCCAGAGAGCCTGTCAAACCCCTCCACCAGCTCCCCCATGATGCGGAACATGCGCCAGGACTCCTCCTTGGCCATATCGTTTATTTCGTATCCCTGCGGCATGCTACTCTCCTTATAGCTTCAGTCTCGACCAGCGAAGGTCAGAGGTGGGCACTACCCCGATCGGAGCACGAGTGGCTGCAAACTTCAACTCGCGTCCCTTGGCGGTCTATTATAGTCTTTTCGTATCTGCGACGTGCGTTTCACGCCCAGCGGTTTCACTGCCATGAGTAGTGTCCCTTCCGCTTTGCACTCCAGGCATCGATTCCTTCCCGCCGAATGAGATCCAGGTGATATTCCAGATTCGGGTGAAATCTCTTCAGCGGATCAAGCAGTTGACAGGTTCTGTGCTGCTGACATTCCCAACAGCCAAGCAGTTCACGTGCCAGTACACAATCCCTCACCGCACAACTGGCCTTTCCCCCGCCTGCCCTGCATGGTGCCTTGCATTCCAGGCCCCGGATCGACTGAAGGACCCTCAGGAATTTCTGATAATCGCCGAAGGCAACATCCCCTCTTGCCTTGAGCGCTGCATACTCCTCGAAGTGAAGCTCTGCCAGCTTTCTCTCCAGATCTCCGACAAGAGCGAACAGCCGCCTGTTCGAAGGAATGCAGTCCCGGCAGTAGAGCCCACAGTAGCTGGTGTATGTTCTTTCTGTTTCCATGTGATCAGACTCCTCTATTCGAGCAGTGAGGTCTTCAATGTTGACTTCGCGGCTATAGGCTAAGAGACGGCCTCATGGCCTCTAATCAACCCCCTGGCCCCCACTCTTGGGGGATGAATGAAAGAAGAATTTCGGGGACACCCCGAACCCCGGCAGCATTCTGCTGCACCGTCACGGCGAAGCTCTGTAGGGGCGCATCGCATGCGCCCGGGACACCCCCAAACCCTCGGCAGGGAGAGTCCCTGCACCCTCTTTGCACTGGCCCCAACCCCCTTAGACTCCAGTCAGGAAGCAACCCGCACCTCTCTTGAGGTAGGCTCACTCTCGCGCCCGCGGAGGCGCGCCAGATAGTTGCCGTCGGCTTGCCGGTAGAGTATATCCATGGCCCAGCCGATTGCGAAGGCCTGTTTCGCCAGGGTCTCTGGATCGATGAGCAGCCAGCCGTACAGAGGTCCGGTATGGCCCTTGAATCGCAACTGCAGGCGAACCTCACCGAAATAGCGCCCGACTTTGCGGTTGGATTCGTGGTAGGCAAGATGCAGCGGCTCCTCTGTGGTTCGAGGGTCCAGCGAGTCTACGAGAACCTGCCCGTTTGGAGCCAGCAAGGAGTGTATGTGCTTGAGAAGCTCGTGCAACCCACTGATATCTGCGGCCATGCCTATCCCATGGCCCATCATGAGAATGGTGTCAAAGGGGCCACCGTCAAACCAAAGTACGTCAGCCTCACGAGCGTCAGTTACACCCGATTCGCGCATGAGTTGAACTGCTTCTGGAGACACATCGATAGCGCAAACGCGATAGCCTCGGGACTGAAGAGCCAGGCTGTGGTGCCCGGTTCCCGCTCCGGCATCTAGAACATAGCCCCGACATCGGCCAAGAGCCGTCCTTTCCAGGCTGGTGAACTGTTCAGGCCCTCGAAAGAAGTGGACAACCGGGACTTCTTCGGAGAAGCCATCATCGCGACAGATGGCGATGCATCCTGACTTGTCCCCCCTCCAGAAGTCAAGCAGGGCCAAACCAAAGGGTTTCATCGCGGCCGGATCCATCACGCCATCCCTTTCTCTGCTTCCACTTCCAGCCGCACCATCGTGAGGTGAATACTGCCGTCAGCATCTGGCGGCCGTATCCTGGCATGGGCCGCCACGATCTCACGGATGAATTCCTCTCTGAGTGATCCTGGCACTCTCTCGATATATGGCAACCACGTAGTGCGGAGCCATGCTGCGCATCCGTCGCTTCCCTCGTGAATCATCTCCTTTGGGAGCAGCTCAGCTCTTCTAGTCTCGAGACCGAGAGGCGCCATCCAGGAGCGATACTCATCAGGTCCATAGAAAGCATAGGGAAAGGCAAACCCGTTGAAATACTTGGCCCATCGTGGCATCTTCAAGACCGCGTCGATTGCCTCCAGCACTGTAGTTGCGTTTCCCTTGCCACCCATCTGCAGCAGCACTCTGCCGTGAGGCTTCAGGCATCTGCCGATGCCGGCGAGAACGGGCTGGTGGTCAATGACCCAGTGCAGACAGGCATTGGAGAAAACGGCGTCGAACTCCTCACGGAAGTCGAGTGCTGTGGCATCCTTCATGACAAACGCGATGTTGGGATAATGTTCGGAAGAGAAACGTCTGTTGGCCAGATCAATCATTTCTTTCGAGCTGTCGATTCCCACGACAGAGCCGCGAGGCACCCTTTGCGCAATGGCAGCCGTGATCTCTCCATCGCCACAGCCAATGTCCAGGACCCTCTCGTTCCCCTTCAGATCGAGCTTGGAGAGCAGCTCCAGCGCCCATTTCTTCTGGTTGGAGGAACTGGTGCGGTAGTCCTCGGCGTTCCAGTGGTACATCTTCCCGTCGCCCACCAGATATTCTGGCTTATCTGGGTGGCTTCGGCAAGGGTCAGCGCGGAGTCAGAGATGCCGCCAGTCTGGTAGCAGTGTGCCTGGCACTCTCTGGTACATCAGCATGCTCGTGGCAACCACTGTAGTGGATTGATATAATCAGGCAATTAAGTACGGAGAACCCGAGTGAAGCAGATTATAGAGGTAGAACACCTGCGGAAAGTGTACGGTCCCACGGTCGCGGTGGAGGACATCTCGTTCGAAGTAGCCGAAGGAGAGATATTCGGCCTCCTCGGGCCCAACGGGGCCGGTAAGACAACGACAATAGAGTGTCTGCAAGGGCTGCGCCGTCCGGACGCGGGCAGGCTCCGCGTTCTGGGCCTGGACCCGCAATCCGATGGCAGAGAACTGCGCCGGCAGATCGGTTCACAGCTCCAGGATTCGGCCCTCCCCGACCGGATGCGGGTATGGGAGGCCCTCGATCTCTTCTCCTCGTTCATGCCCAACTCGCCGGACTGGCGAATGATTATGGAGCAGTGGGGGTTGACAGAGAAACGCAAGTCATCGTTTTCCAGACTGTCTGGCGGCCAGCGCCAGCGCCTGTTTGTGGCCCTGGCGCTGGCAAACAACCCCAAGGTGGTGTTCCTGGACGAGATGACGTCCGGACTGGATCCGGCCGCCCGGCACACTGCCTGGGACCTGATTCGGGCCATACGAGACCGGGGGACTACGGTGGTGATGGTCACCCATTTCATGGACGAAGCGGAGCGCCTTTGCGATCGGTTGGGGATAGTCGACAGCGGCAGACTGACGGCCCTGGACACTCCGCAAGGCCTCATCGCCACATACGCCGGCCAGGTACGGGTCGTGTTCAGCACTGAACATGCGGATCTATCCTGGCTGCAAGGTGTTCCGAACGTGTCCTGGGTGAGCCGGCACGGGCCGCGCGTTGAGGTCGAAGGCACGGGTCCGGTGCTGGCCCGGGTGGCAGCCGCGCTGGTCGAACGCGGCATCCTGCCCACCGACCTTCGCCAGGAGCAACCCTCGCTGGAGGATGTGTTCCTGTCAATTACGGGCCACACCATCCAGGATTAGGACCTGCATATGCGGACTCTGCTGAAGATGACCTGGATAGAGCTCAAGCTCTTCGTCCGTGAGCCGGTGACCATGGTCTTCACGTTTGCCCTGCCGCTCATCTTCCTCTTCGTCCTGGGCGGGGTATTCAAGAACATTCCCAGCGAGGAGTTCCGTGATGCCAAACCTATGGACTACTACACGCCGGCCTACGTCGGCCTGGTCATTGCATCCATTGGCCTGGTGGGATTGCCGGTCCACTTCGCCAAGTACCGGGAGCGCGGCGTGCTGCGCCGCTTCCGCGCCTCACCACTCCACCTGTGGTGTATCTTTGGAGCTCAGGTGTTGGTGAGCCTGATCATAGCTTCCGTGGGTGGCATACTGCTCGTGGTTGTGTCAATGATGGCCTTCGACGTCAGATTCCCGGAATCCCTGGCCTTGGTGATAGCCGGTTTCCTGCCCAGCGTCATCGCTTTTGCAGCCATAGGTATTCTTTTGGGAGCTCTGCTCCCGACGACGCGGGCAGCCCAGGGCCTAGGTCTGATCCTTTTCATAGTGATGTTGATGTTGTCCGGTTCGGGGCCGCCTCCGGAGCTTATGAGTGACGTCATGGAAAAGACCGGCCAAACGATGCCTTTATACTACGTGATCCGGCTGATACAAGACCCTTGGCTGGGTTATGGCTGGAACTGGGACGCCTTCATGATCCTTGCGGGCGTGACTCTGGCCGCTTCACTGGCGTCACTCCGGCTGTTTCGTTGGGAATGATCCGCGCCACACTGTTGCAGGAGGAGATCTCATGGGTAAGGTTGCGCTGGGGCCACAGACCCTCGTTTACCCGATGCCGGCCATGCTGGTGGGAGCAGATGTCGAGGGCAGACCGAACTTCATGGCCGTTGCCTGGGGTGGCATTGCCTGCGGCGATCCGCCAATGATCTCGGTGGCTGTTCGCCACGTCAGGCACACACTGAAAGGAATCAAACAGAACCAAGTTTTTTCGGTGAACATACCTTCCGTTGGACAGGTCAAGGAGACCGACTACTGCGGCATGGTGTCCGGCTCCAAGGCTGACAAAGTACGAGCCTGTCGTTTCGAGGTGTTCTACGGGAAGCTCGGCAATGTCCCGCTTATCGAGCAGTGCCCAGTGAACCTGGAATGTAGGGTAGTCCAGATCCTGGATTTGGGAAGTCACTCCCTGGTCATCGGCCAGATCGAGGAAACGTACGTGTCCGAGGACTGTCTGACAGAGGGCAGGCCGGATGTGGACAAGATCAAGCCTCTGACGTATGTTACCAGCCCTGCGGCACGATACCAGGGTCTGGGTGAGGTGGTGGGCAAAGCCTGGAGCGTGGGCAAGCGTATTGCCTGAAGGCCGGGCAAAGCCTCCGCCCCGGAGGTATGTCTGGTCAAGGCTGATCTTGGTCGGGCGATAAAAAGAATCCGTCAAACACCATGAGGATGTTCATTGACCGCAGGTGATGAAGCAGTTCTCCACGCTCAAAATGCATGTCCGCTGCCGCCCAGTCGTCCCTCAAGTTCGGCGGTAAAGCGACCAAAAACGCGAAAATTGTGCGTCCCCCCTCTTGACAAAGCGCGAACCTTGTGCATATCATTCGCACAGTGTACCCGTGAGCACAATTGTGCGGGCGGGACACACAAAATCTAAGAGGAGGGAAAGAGATGCCACAAGCCTACTGCGTAAAGTGCAAGAAGAAGGTACAGATCAGCGGTGCAAAGCAGGTCACCTTGAAGAACAAGAGGCCTGCGGTTAGCGGCACCTGCCCGTCCTGTGGTACAAAGGTATTCAGGATCGGCAAACCCTAGGGTCTAGTATCCTTCTTTGCCCTGCACAGCATGCATGGCGGAGCGGGCTAGTGGACCGTCTCCGTTGTGTGGACGTAGGCTATCGTCCCGAGTTGCTGTGTCTGCTTGGCATCAAGAGTTGATGGGCAGCGAAGCGCTCACAAGAAAAGTGCGAGGCTGCTTCGCTGCCTGATCTTGACTGTTCTCTGTGGTGCTACGTTGAATCGCTAGGTTGTTGCCTGGTGGTTCCGAATATCAGTTATTGGTCTACCTGTTTGTCATCGTGCCGGGGGTTCCTTGATTTTATGGGCCGTTCCTCTGGCAACGCCAGAGACCAAATAGCCCTTCAAGCTGCTGAAGATCACCTTTTGCACCATTGGCTTGAGTGGTGAGAGACTTGGCACGACGTTATGTCTTTGCCCTACGCACTGACAACTGACAGCAGAGCTTCCTGGCAAGTGGCCTCCTGCATATCAGCCGGCAGGTAGTCTTGACACCTTTGGACTATGTCTAGTAAGATCATAGCACTGAATAATCCCTAGCCTTGACGCAAGGGGCTGGGTGGGAAAAAGGAGGAAATCATGGCAGACAGCGTGTACAAGGTGATTGAACTCGTTGGGACCAGCGCGGAGTCATGGGAGAAGGCTGCCGCAGCGGCCGTGGAGCAAGCAGCCAAGAGTCTTCGTGACCTCCGCATTGCTGAGGTCGTTGAGATGGACATGCAGATCGATGATGGGAAGGTCCGGGCCTATCGCACGAAGATCAAGCTCTCGTTCAAGTACGAGAAGGAGGACTAGCCCAGAGCGACCAAGCCAGATCCCGGCCGGCAAATCAGCACCATGGCTTCTGGATCGCCAACGTCTTGAGTCGCAACTTCTTCGGCAGGGATGGCGAGTATGGAGAGTCCGTGAGTCTGCGGGCTCTCCATAACGACGTGTGGCAGACTGGGTGCACCCACGCACCTCGAGTCATATTGGCCGACTGCTCACAATAGGAAGGAGGCAGCATGGGCAAATATGTACAGTGGATAAGTCACAAAGGCAAGAGAATACTGTTTGTGAACGGCGCCGGTCTGCGCGAAGCTCAGTACATAGAAGCCATGGAGGAAATGAAGCAGGAGATTCTGAAGGAGCGCGAGGGCGCCATGGTCCTGGTTGATGCCACAAAAACAGAGATGACGACCCCGACAGTCAACAAGGGCAAAGAGGTAGCTGCTGCCACCAAGGCGAAAGGCATTCCGGACAGGCCCAGCGTAGTGGTTGGCCTGACCGGGCTGCAGAGGGCAGTGGCACAACTGTTTGGGAGAGGCATACATTTCTCCAGTACAATTGAAGAGGCCAAGGAATGGCTGGTCAAGGAGGACGACAAGCGCCGCTAGGGCTGTTTGGGCTTGCGGTGATCTCTGGTACGCAGGAGGCCGCATGTTAGACCGATCGACAGCCGAAAGGCCATAGCAGTTGACCTTAACTGCAAATGGAGGAGGGGCCAAATGGGCAAGTATGCACAGTTCATGACGCACAAAGGGAAACGGATACTGTTTGTCAATGGTGCCGGACTGCCCGAAGCAGAATGCCTGATAGCGTTCGAAGAGATGAAGCAGGCTATCCTCAAAGAGGGCACCGGGGTTCTGGTGCTGGTTGATATGTCTCACTTGGACATGACGACGGCCTTAGTCAACAAAGCCAAGGAGGTAACCGCCGCCACCAAGGACGCAGGCATCAAGGACAAACCCAATGTCGTGGTCGGACTGACCGGACTGCAGAAGGCAGTGGCACAACTGTTTGGCAGAGGGGTGCACTTCGTCGACACCATTGATCAAGCGAAGGAGTGGCTAGTCAAGGAGGATGACAAGCGCCAGAGCCGCTAGACCGCCTTGTGCCAGGCGTGACATCTCTTTGCTGGGATCGAGACTCGCAGTTCGGCTCAAGAAGTCACTAGGTGTTGCCCTGTTGCGGCAAGTTGTCCCGCCGCAAACAACCAGAGTGCCAGTAGCGCGTCAGAAGCTGCATCCGCGGGAGCCTGCACCGCGAGCGTTCGCCACAGTTGCCCAGGATTGAAGCAGTCGATTCCATTGTATGTAGGCACACCGGCTTCTCCGCGATATAGCTGAAGGAAACAGACTGCGTTTTCGAACAACATTATGTACAACGACTTCGCCAGATTCTACACAAAGGGTGACTGGCCTCGGTACAGCGCACAGATGGCCAGGATACTGCCCACTGTTCTGGAACGCTTTGACCTGTGGCCCAGGAAGATCCTGGACCTGGCCTGCGGAGAGGGTACATTCGCTGTCGCCATGGCCAACCGTGGCCTGCGGGTGACCGGCGTTGACCTGTCTCCTGAGATGCTGAAGATCGCCAGACAGCGAGCTGCGACGGAGGGCGTCAGAGTCAAGTTTCTTCAGCAGGATATGCGCTCGCTCAGCCTTCGAGGCAGGTTTGATCTGGTCACCTGCTGGTTTGACAGCCTGAACTACCTCCTGGAGATCGACGATCTGGCATGCACCTTTGCCGGGGTGTCACGTGTTCTCAATGAGAACGGCATTTTCATCTTCGATGTCAACACCATTCGGGCTCTGGCCGTGGAATGGGTCAGGGAGCCCAGTTACGTGCACTTGAATTCGGGTGATTCGTTTCTGGTCTCCGTTCCGCAATACGACGCTGCCACGAAGATCGCCAGCCTGCACATCACCGGTTTTGCCAGAGAGAACGAACGGTGGGTGAGGATAGATGAAATCCACAAGGAGCGCGGCTACACTCTCAAGGAGATCCGGCAATGCCTGACGAGAGCCGATCTGCGTGAACTCGCCTGCTGGGCCAGTCTGGACAGAATGGACAAGCCAAAGCGAAACACAGCGCGGGTGTGGTTCATAGCACGGAGGTAGCTGGCCTTCGGTGTCTTTGTGAAGTCACCATCTCCACAGCATGATCTGCATCAACTGCTTCAAGGCTGAGTGCTCCATCGCGCAGACCGCAGAATCCTAGGCCTTGTAGACCCGGCACAGCAAAGCACGGTCACACCAGCCGCCTGACAGCTCGTCACACCACTCCGGATCGTCCAGAGTCAGCACGTTGGCATTGGACTCGAAGACCCCGCTGAATTCCGGCTCGTATGCGGGTATCTCGGGGAACCACCAGCTGGCCTGGCAGTTGACCACATTCGGTAGCATGCCAGGATTGTATCTCGCCCGCTGCTTGATCCACCCTCGGCGAGTTTCGATGCAGGCCCAATCGCCATCGGCAATTCCCAGCTTACCAGCGGTTTCGGGATGTATGTCCATCAAAGGATCGGGGTGCTTCTCCCGAGCCCCGATGCCTTTGTGCATGAACTCGGAATGGAACATGGGCATGTAGTTGCCGCCAGTATTCAGAATGAGCGGGAATTCCTTGGCGACATCCGGTACCCTCAGCGGGCTCTCCGGAGGCTCCTCGTAGTAGGGCAGCGGGTCGTAGCCCAGTTTCTCCAGGATGCTAGAGTAAAGTTCGATCTTGCCCGAAGGCGTGGGGAATCCCGTCTTCTTCCATGGCTGCAGGTCAAGGATATCTGGGAATACGGCACACCTGTTGACCAACTCTCCAAAGGTCAGGCCCACCGGCTTGAGGCGGTGGTTAGCGACCTCCTCAGCTGTCTTCCATGGCCAGTACTCCTGCTGGCCGACGGCCAGCGCCAGGCCACGGAAGAACTCATAGATGTCCAGGCGTGCTCCCATCGGAGGAACAGCTTTCTCGCCAGCCATGAGCAGGCTGCCGAAGTCCATCATGTTCGTGCAGAGATCCCTTTCCATCCAACTGGCCGCCGGCAGGACGTAATCAGCCAGTTGCGCCGACGGCGTCATGAACACCTCCTGCACCACATGGAGTTCCAGGTTGTCGCTCTTCAATGCTTCAAAGACCAGCCTGGTGTTGCCCGCCCAGGCCAACGGGTTCGACCCCCAGGCGATGAGGGCCTTAACGGGATAGGGCTTGCCCGTCAGGATGGAACGCCAGAGCATGGTGGTATGGGCTTGTATCTGGACAGTGACCGGCGCCGGAA
>Ga0315280_10003903_pt1 | contig 22462 bp, 16 predicted proteins | sample YL17G06_40_MG_FD_203697 | JGI IMG/M metagenome (GOLD analysis project Ga0315280, IMG submission 203697) | Sediment microbial communities from Yellowstone Lake, YNP, Wyoming, USA - YL17G06_40 | ecosystem: Environmental > Aquatic > Freshwater > Lake > Sediment | place: USA: Wyoming | collected...
AAAGGCAAGAGGCCCGTCCATTGGTGCATTCACTGCCGGACGGCGCTGGCTGAAGCGGAGATCGAGTACAAAGACCGTAAATCCCCCTCGATCTATGTCAAATTCCCGATGATTTCGGACCTTTCCCAAAAATTCCCTGCTCTGGCAGCCAAAAAGGTCTTCATCCTGATCTGGACCACTACGCCCTGGACTCTTCCTGCCAACCTGGCGATTGCCTTTCATCCGGAATATGAATATGTGGCCGTTCAAGTTGGAGGGGAAGTTTATGTCTTAGCCAAGCGGTTACTCCCGGTAGTAGCTGAAGAACTCGGATTTAAAGAATATAAAATCCTGGTAACCTTCCCGGGAAAAGAACTAGAGGGTTTAAAAGCTAAGCATCCTTTCATCGAAAGAGAATCTCTGCTGGTTTTGGCAGACTATGTCACTCTCGAAGACGGGACTGGCTGTGTTCATACGGCTCCTGGCCACGGTTATGATGACTATATAACTGGGTTGGCCTACAACCTGGATATCTACACTCCAGTTGATGGCGAAGGTAGATTTATCGCTCAGGTTGAAAAATACGGAGGGATGGACGTCTTCGAGGCCAATAAGCCGATCACGGAGGATATGCAAAAGGACAGAACCTTGCTCAAAGCAGGGGAGATCTCCCACTCTTATCCGCACTGCTGGCGCTGCAAAAATCCCGTTGTTTTTCGGGCGACAGAACAGTGGTTTATCTCGATGGACAAGAATGATTTGAGGCAAAAAGCGCTCAAAGAGATCAAAAAAGTTCGCTGGATTCCCGTCTGGGGAGAGGAGAGAATTTCCAACATGATGAGCAGCCGTCCTGACTGGTGTATATCCCGCCAGCGATTGTGGGGAGTTCCCATCCCTGCCTTTAAGTGCGAGAACTGTGGAGAGATCTTAGCCGGAGAAGAAATCACTCTCTGGGTGGCTGACATTTTTTCGAAATATGGCTCAAACTCCTGGTATTTTAAAAAAACAGAGGAACTCCTGCCTCCTGGGACAAAATGCTCCAAGTGCGGTTCAACTCAATTCAGCAAAGAGAATAATATCCTCGATGTCTGGTTTGAATCGGGGGCGAGCCACAACGTACTCGGCAAGCGGGGTGACCTACCCTGGCCCGCAGACATCTACGTCGAAGGACACGACCAGTACCGGGGCTGGTTTAACAGCTCCATTCTGGTTGGCATCGGCGCTAAAAACCGCTCTCCCTACAAAACCGTCATCACCCACGGTTTTGTCCTAGACGAGCAGGGGAGGGCCATGTCCAAGTCCTTGGGTAATTTCATCGAGCCAGAAGAAATCATCTCCCAAAACGGCGCGGAAATCCTGAGGCTCTGGGTGGCGATGCTCAATTACAAAGAAGACGCCAGGTTTGGAAACGAAATTCTCCAGAGGCTTGTTGAAGCTTACCGCAAGATCCGAAACACCTGGAGGTTCATCCTCGGAAATCTTTATGATTTTTCTCCGGATACAGAAACTGTCGCTTTGGATGAGATGCTCTTTTTGGACCGCTGGATTCTGGAGAAGGCTTCCGAAGTCGGGAATAAGGTCCTCAAAGCTTATGAAGATTATGAGTATCATGTCGTCTTCCACGCCATCTATAACTTTTTTGCCGTTGAACTGAGCGCTTTCTATCTTGATATTCTCAAGGACCGGCTCTATTGCTCCGCCAAAAGTTCTTTGCTCCGAAAATCCGCCCAGACCGCTCTTTTCAGGATACTCAAGAATACCCTCATTCTTACAGCTCCCCTTCTGCCTTTCACCACAGAGGAGGCGTGGGAGGCCATGCCTCAGTTTGAAAATAAGAAAGAATCTGTGCACCTCGAGCTTTTTCCATCATTCACGGAGAAATGGCTGGATCCTGCGCTTTTTGAGGAAGGCGAGAGTTTGATCCTCGTCCGGGAAAAAGTCTTAAAAGAGCTGGAAGAGGCGCGCGAAGAGAAGCTCATCGGAAACTCACTCGAAGCCCAAGTCGCGCTCAAAGGGCCTGTGTCTCAAACAGAATTTTTGAAAAAATATGAGAAGGACCTGCCCTCGTTTTTCATCGTATCCGCAGTAAGCCTGGAGCCTCATTCAGGAGAGGAGCTCGAAGCTAAGGTTTCCCTCGCTCCCGGAAAAAAATGCCAGCGATGCTGGAACTACTCAACCTACGTCGGCAAAAGCCAGGAATATCCCCAATTCTGCGAGCGCTGTGAAGAAGTGGTCAAAAATATCCGTCCATGAAGCGAAAGCTTTTCTACTTTTTGTTCATTCTATTTTGGATCTTCATCGACCAGGCAACAAAACTAATAGTGGCCGGGTCGGTTAATCTCTATGAAAGCGTGCGCCTTATCCCTGGCTTTTTCAACATCACGGTTATTCATAACAAGGGTGCCATTTTTGGGTTTTTCTCACAAACCGGAAACCAGCTTGTTTATGTGCTGTTGACTCTGGCCTCTTTTGCAGCCCTAGGATTGGTTGTCTACTATTTTTTCAAGACTCCGCCCGCTGAGAAGCTGATGAAAATTTCTCTCAGCCTTGTGTTGGCAGGAGCTTTAGGAAATTTGATCGATAGGATTTTCAGAGGTTATGTGATCGATTTTTTAGATTTCTATGTCGAAAAATGGCACTGGCCATTTTTTAACGTGGCAGATTCCTGCATCACCATCGGAGCTTGTCTGCTTATTTTAGTCTTCTTCAGGAGAAAACCGGCATGATTCCCATCGTCTTGAAATTAGGCCCATTGACCATCCACACCTATGGATTCATGATGGCTTTGGGAGTAGCCTTTGGCCTCTGGTTTCTATATGTCCAGGCAAAAAAGTTTGGTCTCGATGCTCCCAAAATTATTGACGCCGCTTTCTACACGATTCTGATTTCTTTAATCGGAGCTAAACTGATTCTATTTATCGGAAATTTTTCCTACTACACGAGCTACCCCAAAGAGCTTTTTAGCTTGGCCCGTTCGGGCGGAGTCTTCCAGGGAGGGCTTACTTTTGGACTGATTTTTGCCCTCTGGTATTTCCACAAAAAGAAAATTCCCACCTGGAACGTTTCTGATATTATCGGCCCGGCTTTGGCCCTGGGTCATGGATTTGGCCGCATCGGCTGCTTTACGGCAGGATGCTGCTACGGAAGTGAATGCTCGGTGCCATGGGGTGTCGTTTTTAAAAGCGAATATGCCCATAATTTAACAGGCATCCCCCTCGAAACCAGCCTTCATCCGGTTCAACTCTATGAAGCAGCGCTAAATTTTTTAAATTTCCTGATCCTCTTTCTGGTTCTGCGCAAGAAGAAATTCCAGGGGCAGGTTTTTTCTTTCTACATCATCAACTATTCCATCATCCGCTATTTTACCGAGTTTTTTAGAGGGGACCATCCAGCCAAGGCCTTCTTGATCGAAAGCTCCTCTCCCTTCCTCAGCCTTTCTTATCCCCAGCTTTTCTGCATTTTTGGAATCATTGGAGGGTTAGCGCTCTTGCTTTTTTTGAGAAAGAGAAAAAGTGGCTAAGAGAGAATTCTTGGTCAGTTCTTCCTCAGGGTTGAACGAGCGCTTGGATATGTTCTTGTCTCAGAAGGTCCAGGAACTCACCCGCTCCCAGCTCCAAAGGCTTATTGATGGGGATAAAGTTAAAGTCAATGGCACATTCCGAAAAGCCAGCTACAGGCTAAAAAATGGAGATCGAGTCGAGCTTGAATTTGAAACTCCAGAAGAGCCTGAAAAGATTGAGCCAGAGGATATTCCGCTCAATATTCTATACAGCGATAATCACATCGTTGTCTTGAATAAACCTGCTGGCCTCGTTGTCCATCCTGGAGCGGGACACATCCGAGGCACCCTGGCTAGCGGCCTCCTTTTTCATTATCCTGAGGTAAAAAATATCGGGCATGAAGAAAGGCCCGGCATCGTGCAGAGGCTGGATAAAGAAACTTCCGGGGTGATGGTTATTGCCAGGAGCAGAAATGCCTACATCGAGCTCCAGCGCCAGTTTAGGAAAAGAGAAGTCAAAAAAGTTTATTTAGGGCTTATCTGGGGAAAGATGCCAAAAAAAGAAGGTAAAATTACCTGGTCGCTGGGCCGGCATATCAAACATGGACTTCGGATGTCTGTGAAGACAAGAAAGCCGAGAGAGGCTGAGACTCACTATAGAATGCTGAAAGAATTTAAGGACTTCACGCTTCTTGAGATTAAACCCGTTACTGGAAGAACCCATCAGATCAGAGTCCATCTCTCAGCCGCGGGTCATCCTGTAGTGGGAGATGACGTTTATGGCCGCCGCAAGGGCAACAGGAGATTTCCTAGGCTTTTTCTCCATGCTTATCGCCTCGCCTTTACGCATCCCGAAAAAGGGGAGAGAGTAGAATTTTCTGCCCCTTTGCCTGAAGACCTGAAAAATGTTTTAGATTCTTTAAAATGAGATTCCCCCCATCCCCCTTTAGCAAACGGGGGAAAGAGAGGGAATTATTCTAGCAACCCGAAATTTCCGATAGAATGCTCGAATTCCCCTAACTTCATTCATTGGTACGAAATGGAAGAGCAGAGTCATCACTCAATGGATGTCCAGCCCAATCCCTGTGTGTTCTCGACCAAGCCCACCCGCCCCCCTAGATCTTCGAACACACAGGGACCGGGCTGGCCTCATTTTTACTTTCTATCGGGTAGCAACATTCGTCTTGAGCAATCCGCAAATTTTTTGTATGATATATTTCACTCTTTTCTAGAGAAATTTTAATTCTTAGAAAGTGCTGAGAAAGGTTAATCATTCTCTGGAGGATTCGCGATGAAAGACTACACTGCGGATAAAATCAGAAACATCGCCTTTATCGGTCATGGCTCGTCGGGAAAGACATCCTTAGTTGCGGGTCTCTTGTTTGATGCTGGCGCAACCTCTAGGCTGACTAAAGTCGATAAGGGCAACACTGTGACAGATTATGATCCGGATGAAATTGAAAGAAAAATCTCGATCAGCTCAGCCATCTGTTTCTTGGAATGGAAGGACCACAAAATCAATATCATCGATACTCCTGGATACAGTAATTTTCTTTGGGATACAAAGTCTTGCCTCCGTGCTGTTGACTCAGCAGCTGTTCTCGTCTGTGGCGTGGCGGGCGTCGAGGTTGGAACTGAAAAAGTTTGGGAAATGCTCGAGGAGCATGGGCTCCCCCGAACCATCATCATCAACAAGCTCGACCGTGAAAACGCCAATTTCTATCGTACCCTGGAATCCATCCAACAACTTTTCGGACGGCAGGCCGTTCCCGTCGAGCTCCCGGTGGGCGAGGAAAAAAATTTTCGAGGAGTTATCGACCTTCTCGCCAAGAAAGCTTACATTTATGACAGAGATGAAAGTGGAAAATTCAAGGGGGAAGAAGTCCCGGCCGACATGAAGGACGAAGTCGAGAAGAGGAACAAAGACCTGACCGAAATGATCGCTGAAAATGACGAGAAACTCATGGAAAAATATTTCGAGAAGGGCGAGCTCACTCCGGAAGAGCTTCAAGAAGGATTCAAAAAAAGCATCCTCAATAATCAACTTTTCCCGGTTTTTGTCTCCTCGGCTTTGCTCAACATCGGGATGCAGCCCATTCTGGACGGAATTATCAGCTACCTGCCTTCTCCCCTCGACCGCAGCGACGTCAAGGCAAACGTGAACGGGAAAGAAGAAGTCATCAAACCTTCTTCGGACATCCCCTTCTCAGCTTTGATTTTTAAGACTATTTCAGACCCTTATACCGGAAGAATCTCTTTGATGAGAGTTTTTTCAGGCAAAGCCAATCCGGATGTCACGGTCACCAACTCCAATAAAGAAACAGACGAGAAACTGGGGGGGCTTTTCTTCCTCCAGGGTAAAGAGCAGATGCCAGCAGGCCAGGCCAAAATTGGAGATTTAGTAGCAACAGCAAAATTGAAGGTCACTTCGACGGGAGACACCTTGTGCGCCAAAGGCACTTCCCTTCAATACCCACCGATCAAATTCCCTGAAGCTTCTATCTCTTTTGCCATAGAACCCAAGACTCGGGCAGATGAAGACCGGATTTCCCAGGCCACTCATCGCATCACCGAAGAAGACCCAACCGTGAGAATCGAGAGAGACCCTGAGACCAACCAGCTCTTAATCTCCGGAAACGGGCAGCTTCACGTAGAGATCATCATCGACCGTTTAAAGAAGAGATACAATGTGGATGTTGTGCTCAAGCCTCCAAAGATTCCTTATAAGGAAACGATCAAAGGCAAATCCGATGTCCAGGGCAAATATAAAAAACAGACGGGAGGTCGCGGCCAGTATGGTGATGTCAAGATCAAGATGGAGCCACTGCCCAGGGGCAAAGACTTCGAGTTTGAAGACAAGATATTTGGAGGCGCAGTTCCGCGCAACTACATCCCCTCGATTGAGAAAGGGCTCATCGAGGCCAAGAAGAAAGGTGTTCTGGCCGGCTATCCAGCGATTGATTTCAAAGTTATCCTTTATGACGGTTCTTACCACGAAGTCGATTCGTCCGACATTGCCTTCAAGATTGCTGCTTCTATGGCCTTTAAAAAGGGAATGAAAGATGCCAGACCCACTCTCCTCGAGCCCATTATGAACGTAGAAGTCTACACGCCTGATACATACATGGGCGATATCATGGGAAACCTCAATGGAAGACGGGGAAAAGTAACGGGAATGGAGCAGAAGGGAAACATGCGTATCTTGAAAGCCCAGGTGCCTATGTCAGAGATGCTGGATTTTGAGCCGACCTTGACTTCGATCACGGGCGGCCGTGGTTCCTTCTTGATGGAATTCTCGCATTACGAGGAAGTCCCAAGCCACCTCCAGCAGAAAATCATCAACGAGGCGATCAAAGAAGGCCGGGTCAAGCCTGAAGAAGAGTAGAGATCAAAGGCTCGCCTAGCGGGAGCGTTCCCAGTCAGAATCGCTGTAAAAGTGTTCGAGCTCTTTCCATAATTCGTTGACATCACAGGTCATGATAACTAGGTCTTGAGTCTTTCCTTCCAGGTCGCGGACATAATCAGGAATAAGGAGCTCTTCGCGGAAGCCAAGCTTCCGGAATATGTGCTGTGCGGCAATCTGAGGCCTCATCATCTTCGCCACGATCAATTCCACATTTTTCTGGACGGCAAGGTGATAGAGATCTCTAATCAGGATCATGCCAAGCCCTTTATGCTGGTAAGGCCTGGCGACGATCACTCTGATTTCGCCCTGATGTTTGCGCCATTCCTCTTTCGTGAGCTCAAGCGCGCCGTCAGCCACAATATCATCTCCATGAAGGGCGATGATGCGGAAGACATCTCCTTTCTCGATGAGCCTGATTCTTTGTTCGACGATATCTTTGTTTGTGACGTCAACTCTTAAGTATTTTCTGTCTTCAGAAGGGAGAGCGATATAAAATTTCATCATTCTATCAAGATCTTTGACGGTCAAGTCTCTGATTGTTACGTTCGTTCCGTCTTTTAAAGTTTCAATCTTTTGCATAATTATCGGCTCCTTCCAATCCAGGGAACACGAAACTTAATTCTAGAGAATCAAGGATCATGGCTCCTTATTGTCGCGTAACGGTCTGTTTTAAACATGATTTGTGTAAGAATATAGGGGTGGGCCCCCGAAAAGTCAAGCTTACTAATCAAATCCTTCCTTATCCCCCTTTCCTAAAGGGGGACAAAAGAGGATTATTTTTCTTTAACGAAAGGAAGCAATAAAGCAGCAATAGCGGTCAAAACTAAGGAAAAATAAAAGGGGGCAAACTTCCCAAAATTATCCCAGAGGATTCCGGCCAGGAGTGAGGCGGGGAGGGCACAGAGCCCGATAATCATCTGGAAGGCGCCCAGGCAGCTGGCTCTGTAAGTAATGGGACAGATCTCGCTGACCATGGTCCTCTGAACCGGGTCAAGGGCGGCCTTGTGAATTCCAAACAACACAAAAGTCAAAACTAAGAGAACATAGCTCCGGCTGAAGATCATGCCCAGGCCAACTCCCATCCAGAAGAGAAAGGCGAAGATCAAAACGGGTTTTCTTCCGATTTTATCCGAGAGTTTTCCAAAAGGAAGAGAAAAAAGAGAAGCCGAGGCGGAATAGATCAAGTAGAGAACAGGAACAAAACTGACTTTGAAGCCAAAGTCTTTGGCATAGATCAGCAGAAACGAGTAGCTAAAAGCTCCAAGGGCAAAAAGGGCATTCAGAAAAATATAAAGCCTTAAATTTTTGTCGATATTTTTGAGGGATAGGCCTTTATAAATCTTTAGGCCTGCCGTCTTTTTTTCTTTTATATTGGCAAGAATGAGAACTGCACTGACGAGGGAAGGGATCGCGGCCAGAGCGAATAGATGTCTGTATCCCAATAAATTAAAAAAAGCAATACAGATGACGATTCCAAAAACTGCGCCGAGGTTATCCACGGCCCTTAGCAGCCCAAAATTTCTGCCTCGGGTTGTGTCTGTGGAAATATCTGCGACTATGGCATCCCGTGGCGTGCTCCGTATTTTTCCGAGGCGATCAAATACACGAAAAGGGATTAGATGCTGCCAGATGGTTGAGATAGCATAGCCGAGCCTTGAAATAGAGCCGCAGAGATAGCCCGTCCAGATAAATATTTTCCTCTTTTTTAGCCTGTCTGAAATATATCCAGAAGCAGCCTGTGAAAGGGAAACGAGCGCCTCGCCCAGGCCATCCAGAAATCCCAAAGCTGCCATGTTTGCCTTGAGAATCTGAGTCACAAAAAGAGGCCAGATGGGGTAGATGATATCCGAGCCTATGTCGTTCAGAAAGGAAGCAATGGCAAAAGTCCGTATTGTTTTTTTCTGCTCGCTTTCGTTTGCTTCCATCTGCAATTTCTCCTGCGAAAAGAAGTGAGTTTAAGCCCTAGATTATAATCTAAAGTTCAATCAATGAACAGCATCCAAGGAAGCAAATAAAAGGGCTGTTTACAGCAAAAAAATATTATTCGCCTTGCATTTTTTTCTGATCTTATCCGGCCAGAGGCTTGCTTGGATTTCCCCGATATGCACTTTTCGAAGAAAAAACATGCACAGCCGAGACTGTCCAATTCCTCCACCGATGCTCAGCGGCAGTTCCCCGTTGAGCAGCCTTTTATGGAAGAACAGATTTTTTCTTTCGGTTGTTCCCGTAATTTCCAGCTGCCTCTCTAGGGCTGCTTTGTCGACGCGGATCCCCATCGAGGAGATCTCAAAGGCCCGCTCGAGTGGTGGATACCAGACAATGATGTCTCCATTAAGCCCGGATCCCCTTTGCGTGGAAGTCGTCCAATCATCATAGTCGGGTGCTCTTCCGTCGTGAGGTTTACCATTTTTAAGAGGAGCTCCGATGCCGATGATGAAAACCGCTCCATGCTTTTTGCAGATTGCGTCTTCCCTCTGCCAGGCAGTCAGGTCCGGATAGCTCGCTTCTAGCTCTGTGGAGTGGACAAAGATGACCTCGTCAGGCAAGATCGGTTTGATTTTAGGGTAATGTCCACAAATAAAGTGCTCGGTCTGTTTGATAACTTCAAAAATCTTTCGGACGACGTGCTCCAGGAAGAGAAGGTTTCTTTCCTCAACAGCAATTACCCGTTCCCAGTCCCACTGGTCAACGTAGATCGAATGAAGGTTATCGAGGATTTCGTCAGGGCGGATAGCGTTCATATCTGTGTAAATTCCTTCACCTTCTGCGACCTTCAGATCTGCCAGAGTCAGTCTTTTCCATTTCGCCAGGGACTGAACGATCTCAGCCCTGGCGTTGTTCATGTTTTTTATGAGAAAGGAAACCGGCCGTTCGACACCGTTCAGGTCATCATTGATCCCTGTCCCGGATTTGACAAAGAGAGGAGCCGTGACCCGTCTCAGGTTCAAAGCTTCAGCCAGTTTGGTCTGGAAAAAATCCTTGATCAGCTTGATTGCCCTTTCCGTTTCTAGGACATTCAGAATAGGGCAGTAATCTTTGGGATAGACAAAGTTTTGCCGCATGGTGAACCTCCTTTAAAAATTATTCAGGAAAAACGTTGGCGTGGGGGCTGATAGTCTTATTGGGCAGTGGAAACTGCCCAATTATTATTGGTGTTCGGGTTGATGGAACGATAAATCGCGGAGGTTTTGGTGATTGTCAAGACCTCTCTTCTAAGCATGTTGCCATTCTACCAAATTTACCACTAAAGTCAAGAATCTAGATGATCCCAAAATAGAAAGTAAAAATGAGGCCAGCCCAGTCACTGGGTGTTCGAAGACCTAGGGGGGCGGGTGGGCTTGGTCGAGAACACCCAGTGACTGGGCTGGATATCCATTGAGTGATGACTCTGCTCTTCCATCTTGGACGCATGAATAGAGTTAAGGTAATTTTTGAGTTCTATCGGCAAATTTGAGAAAAGACAACTGAATTGCTGAACATTTATAATTAGGCTATTATTATGGATTGCTTATTTTATTAAACAATGAAAGGAGATCAAGAATGATCTATAATTCTTTCAAAAAAACCACGTGTCTCATTATTTTTTTTCTTGCTTTTTTCAGTTTAACATCAAACGCTGAAATAATAAAAACTCCGGCTGAGGAAGCTAATTACACCCGCTACAGCCAGCATGAGGATATTGCCCGATTTTTGAGTGCGGTTGATTGTCAATCCAAAGAAATGACCGTCCAGGTTATCGGCAAGACAAAAGAGGTCGAGGGATTCCCCTCCAAAGATATTTTTCTCTGCATCATCAATGAAGAAGGGGCATCGAATCCTCAAGACCTCAACCGGAAAAGGCCGACTTTCCTCCTCATCGCCTCCCAGCATGGCAATGAACAGTCTGCCAAAGAAGCTGCGCTCTGGATGATTCGGGACTTGGCCCTGGGGGAGCTTAGGCCGTTATTGAAGAGTATAAATTTTCTGATCATCCCTCAGGCGAATCCCTATGGCAATTATTTTGACCAGCGTCAGAATGAAATAGATTTGGACATGAACAGAGATCATCTAAAACTTGAAGCCGAAGGCGTGCTGGCCATCCACAGAATTTTCAGAACCTGGATGCCGGAGGTTACGATCGATGTCCATGAAAAAGGAGATGATTATTATCGGGTTTCTAGCGGTTGCGTTTCCAACATCAACATTCACTCAAATATCCAGGAATATTCGCGGAACAACATATTGACCCAAGTTGAGCGGAGCTTGGCCAAAAAGGGCTTTACATTCCATGAATACCTTGTTGAGGAAGAAATGGGAGTGAACACCGCTGCCGGCGCGAGCCTCCGTCCAGAGGAAACAGCCGGTAAAGAAATGATGATGCGCTACAGCACTACCGACCTCAACGACGGCCGCAACAGCCTGGGCATTTATGAAACGCTCTCGTTTATCCAGGAAGGGGCTTCCCGACACGATCTTGAGACATTGAGGGAGAGAACCATTTGGCAGTATTGGGGAATCAGGAGTCTAGCCGAAGCCATCGCTCAGAACGGAGAAGAAGTGCTTAAATTAGTAGGCAGACTTCGAAAAGAGCTACTGGAAAAAGCGAAGAATTATTCCGAACAAAATCTTATTCATCTCAGAATGGACTTCGCGAGGGATGATAAAAATCCCTCGCTCACAATAAAGAGATTTGAATCGTCGGAATCGCCGATTGAAGGAATTATGAAAGTCGATAAAAAAGTGGGCGAAACGCTCCTTGCTTCTGACCTGGACCCTTATCCCTATCCTCCGAAACAGAAAGTGGTCACTAAAATCGTCAAGAATTGGTTTCCCAAGGTTATTGTCAAACTGAGCGTGCCCCAACCGCTAGGTTATATCATTGCATCTAGGCATCTGGATGTGGTAGAAACTCTACTCCGCCATGGGATAAGTGTAGCGATATTCACCCAGGATAAGCTGCTTGAGGTTGAGGCTTACGAAACCCGAGAAGTCATCCCCGCGAAATATGACTATCTTGCCCCAGAAAAGATCGAGGTGGAAAAGCGACGCATTCAGACAATCATCAAAAAAGGCGATTTTTATGTTTCCTGCGCGCAGCCCGCAGCCAACCTGATTGCCTGCCTCCTCGAACCCCAAGCCGATTACGGCTTCATTCGTTACTGGAAATTCAAGCTCGTTCCAGAGAAAGGTGATATTTTCGCTTTTTACAGATTAACAAAGGGCCAGGATCTACCCCTTATCCCATATAGAGATTGGACAAGATAACACTCTGAATTTTTTTGAAATGCAAAAAACTTTCCTTAGCGGACGGGTCCTACAGATAAGGACAAATTTCTGATCTTGAGGCTGATGGTTGTTTTTATTTCTTCTTCGACTCCATCCATGTCCTTCATCTTAAAAAAAGTTGTCAGCTCCTGCTGCCTTTGGATCTTGTATTCTGGCTTTTTTGCCTCTTTCTTTTTCATCAATTGTTTCAGGGCTTCGTAGGCCAAAGCAGCCGCGCTTAAAATGGAAACGCCGCTGTTGAGGCCGGGCTTATCTTTGTCAACATATCTGGAAGGATTATAAGCGACCGCATTCTTCGGAACGATCTCCGCCTTGGCCATTGCGTCAATGAGGGATTTCTTGGTTGAGACAACAATTTCTCCACCCACAAACATTGAAAGCTTGTATTCTTTCCTCTCGCTTCTTGTTTTTGCCTCCCGGGCTGCTCGGGGAGACTCCACTTCAACACCAATTTCAATTTCTTTTTTCAGAATAAAATCCCCGGTTTTTAGCTCTAAAAAATAAATATGTAACCCTGAATCTTCAAAAAAATTTCTGGTGTCTAGAGGAATGATGTTAAACCCCGCTTTTAGGAGCCCACCTTTGAGAGCGTATTTTTGATCGGATAATTTATAGAGCGTGTCATGGGTGATGTCCAGGCCGAGGGGAAGTTGCGAGGGGGGAGGGGAACCGCTCTGGATGTTGTTCGTGATGAGTGCCATTTGAAAAACGAAAGGGTAGCGTTTTTTCCACGCATATAAAAAATTGGTGATGTTCCAGCTTGCGGAATCATCCAAAAAGCTAAGCGGCAACTCAATTCCATAGTAGGTTTCAAAGAATTCAACGATCCATTTGTTCTCGTTATTTTTGTCGTTGAGTTTGTTGTAGCAATAAGCCAATAAGACACAAACAAGGGGCTTATCTGTTCCATCGATTTTATCAAATTGGCCCAGTAAGTAGTTGATGGCTCCCTCGTAGTCTTTTTTATCTCCAAAATATTTGGCAATATCCCCTCGCCATTCGGCTGACAAAGGCGTGAAATTCAGAAGGAAAAAAAAGATCAAAATGAATAAGAACAGAGGCAGTCTTTTTTTAATCGCCATATTCGAACAGAAAGTAAGCCTCCAGGCTCTTGGCTGGAAAATCATCCGGGAGCTTCGGGAGAGGAGCACTCAGGTTGAGAGCTTCGAGCGCGGCCTGGTCAAGGGATTCGAATTTTGAGGAAAGCACGATCTCGGCCGAGGAGAGCTCTCCATTTTTTTCGATCATCACCGAAATTCCAACCTGGCTTTTGACAATTTCTTTTTCAGAAGCAGGAATTGTCCAGTTCTTTTGGATTCGGTTCAGAACTTCGCCGGCCCAGGGGGTCAGATCAAAGTTTTTGATATTAAAAGAAGCGCTTCCTGCCTGGAAAGGATAGCTTGTACCATATTTTCCAGAAGAGGCGCCTCTCCTTTTAGAGCGTAAGTTCGAAACCTCAGAATAAAGATATTGGGAGAGATTTATGGCTTTTCTCGGCTTGGCCAAGTATTTTTCAGCATAGGAAGTTTCCTTTTTCCCAGAATATCGCCTGAGGTTGAGCTCTGCTTTTTTGGGCAGAACTAATCCGAAATTCGAGGAGAGATTCGAGGGCAGCCCTATCTCTTGAAGTTTGCCATGAATCCCAACTTCGCTTTCTGCTTCAACGCCTTGTTGGCCTCTTGTCTGACCTGCAAATCCTTTTATCTCTGCAGAAGGCCGGGGAATGTTCCTGAGGCCCTTTTCTTGAGGAATCTTAACAAAATTATTTCTTTCTGTTAGAAAATTCTCAATCGGAGGTGAGAACAACTTTTCAGGGGGGACGATCAAGACATCTGTGTACCTTTTCTTTACTGGATAGATTTTGATCGTGAATTTAGCATGAAAAAACCAGTAGATAAAAATAGAGTGGAGGACGATCGATATCAGGAAGCAGACGCTTCTCCTCGTAAAATCATGCCAATTTTGAATGATTTTTAATCTCCTTTAGAATTATAGCACAGATATCCTTCCTCTTTTAAAAATGCAAAAGCCCAGAAAAAGTTGCATTTTTTAATTCTCCTTATCCCTAAAATTATCATTGCTGCCATTAGAGGGTCTCCTCTGAAAGCATTCGATTAACGATCAGTCGTTGGGAGGTGCTTTGCCTCAGGGCAATCCGCCGGAGTCATGCGAGTGATTCCACGGAGTGGGGCAATCTCAGATTGGTTTGCTAGGCCGATGGGATCGCCACATCACTTCGTCCATCACGATGACAGAGCGATACTATAGTTATTTGCTCATCTCCCTGATCATTTCCAAAATTTCCCTTGGAGGAATTCCCTTATTCAACAACTCCTTGGCCTTTTCTTTCTCGCCGTAAAGCAGAAGCACAAGCCCTCCAAAATATTGATTCTGAGTTTGTTCCTCCCAATTCTTAAAGGTGTAATCATAGATGGCTTTTCTGGCTGCCTCGGCCTTCTCTTTATCTTGGAGCTTTTCATAACAGAGAGCCTCTAGATAGTCCTGGAGCCTGTAATCGGGATTGAAGGGTTTTCCCGTTCCTAGCCTCTCCGGATATTCTTTGGACTTCTCTAGGTGCTCGATAGCCTGGCAGAAGCTTTTGCTTTTCATGTCTTCGAGGGCAAGCTGAATCTGACATTTCACGAATAACCCATGAATCTCACTCGCACCTTCATAGGGAAGAGCTTCCACTTTATCCAGGATCGAGGCAGCTTCCGCCTGGCGATTGATGTTCATCAGAGCCTGAACTAAGTCGATTTGGATGGGAACTTCGTTTGGGAATAATTGGACAGCTCTTTTGGCAGAAATGAGGGCTTTATCATTTACACCCAGCTTTTGATAGAAGCTAATCAAATAGTGCCAGGTTCTCCAGCTCTTTTCATCAACTTTTACGGCCTGCTCAAGGTCTGCAAGAGTTTTTTGAGGGTCGGCTTCCTGAAAGAGGTACCCTCGGGCAAGGTAAAAAGGACCAAAATCGGGCTGGCCGCACTCATCGAAAAGTTGCAGCGCTTCTGGCACTCTCCCTTTGACCCAATAGATCAGACCCAGATAATATTTTGGTTTCCAGTCATTCAGACGCCTCTCCGCAGCCCACTGGAAGACTGGGATCGACTCTTCCCGGAAAGGAAAGACAAGCCATACAGATAATGCAGATGCCTGGTTCAAATATACCTCACTTTCTTGCGGTGTTTTTTCCTTCAGGAGATAAGAGAGCCAATAATAGATTGGGGGATACGCCGGGCCTTTTTTCAGCAATCGAATGGCATCGTCGCCAAGCCCGAGCTTCACAAAATAAAGAGCCATTTCCAGATAAGTTTCATGAGGAAATTCGTTACGGATCATAGACTGGAAATTTTCGAGCCTTTCCGGAGTTGGCTCCAAGAGATACGTTTCAAACCGAGCCAGGTGATTCAGCGGGTCTATTTTCAGAATTTGTCCTAGAATCTGCCTCGCTTCTTTCACCTTCCCCATTTTTCTGTAAGCTGTGGCCATGATTTGATAAGCATTCAAGTTGTATTTATTGAAATCGAGCGCCTGCTGAGCATATTCCAGCGTTCGGTCATAATTCCTTTCCAGAAAATAAATCTCGGCAAGTTGGGAATAGGCGGGCGAACGATATTCCATCGAGCGTGCAGCCCACCCTAGGGTTTCTTTAGCATCCACGAGATTTCCCAGACGCTGCGAAATGACTCCATAAATATAATTAGCTTCGGAGTCATACATCGCAGTTTCTAGAGCTTTGCGGGCAGAGTCTAATGCTTTTTGATACTCTCCCCTTCGGGTGTAGAGTTCAGCCACGCGGCAGAGGGCACGGAGATGCAGAGGTTCTTTAGCAAGGCAAGCCAAATATTTTTCTAAGGCTTGATGATAATTCCGTTCTTTATCATAGCGGTTGGCGGCAAGGAAAAGGCCCTCGGCTGTTGTCTCATCATAATTTTGAAATCGGATGGGCCGCTGGATATCATTGGCCCGCGGATCGCTCGAATAATTCAGTTTATGGCCGAGGTTCACTTCGAATATTTTTCCCGGATCAGCCACGGGGATCGTTTTTTCATAAATTTCCATCGGCTTTAAGCGCAGATGTTCACGGTAAAATTCTTTGCCTTCTGCGCCCGCAACTAAATCATCGTTTATTTTCTGGAGCGCGAAGAGAGCGACCTTCAGGGAATTAGCTGTTTGGGTCACATTCAAGACGCCGTAAGGCGAGGCTTTGACCATCGATCCTATTTTCATATAGGGAAACCAGATTTCTTTCCAGCGGTCTGCAGCACAGGGCAAGAAAAATTCATGGTCAGATTGGTTAAGGAGCCGGCCCGCTTGCGGCTCGCTGTACTGGCCGTCGGTGTCTGTCAGCAGATCCACCCAGATTTCACCCTGACGCGAGAGGTCCCAAATCCAGATTTTGCGGCCCGGCACGTCATCAGAGGAAGCCCAGTGACCGAAACCGGAATCTGAATTTTGGTAATAGACTCCATAGAAATCCTCATATTCGCCAACCGTGAAATAGCTTTTGGAGCTGCTAAAATTATTGTTTTTGTATAAGGAAAGGTCGCGTCCGTGTTTATCTACGGGCCAGGGCTCCAGCGGGACAGAATAATCATGCCCGATGGAATAGCGCCCAGGGAAGATATACTTCAGGTCTTTGGCTGCTTTGATGGCTGGAGTCATCCAGCAATAATAGGATTGATTGAAAGGGGAGGGATTGTACCAGAAAGCGTTGGTTTCAACATAAGCCTTGTCTTTGGGCAAGGTAATGGTGACACTCCAACGGGTGCGCGAAGGAAGATCCAGGGTACCGACAATGCAGCTCACGCTTCCATCCTTATTCTTACAGAGGAAATAGTCCACAGGAGCAGCCGTGGAGGGTGTGTGCCCGATAATTCCGAAGTTGAATTCAATGCCTCCAGAAGTCCACGGCCCGCGCAAAGCGATCTCGCGGAATTTCAAAACATGATTGGTGTAAATGAAATCTTTGTTTGATAATTTTTCTGCTGCGCCCCAAATTTTCCCTCCCACTTGAGGAAGAATAGAAACCTTGATGTAGGAATTTTCCATCCAAACGACTTGCCACTTTTGGCCTTTTCCTGTCTTGCTGAATCCATCGAAAAAGTAATAAGGATAGAGCTTAGCGCCGCGCCCCCACATATTTGGCCTGGCCAGGATGGGCACAGGATCAGGGTCGGAAAAAGGGTAGGTCATGATGACCTCTGTCTTTTCTTGAATGGCGGCTTGATCCAAAGAAGAAGCATTCCTGCAGCCGATCAAGAAAACGCATAAAATTCCAATGGCCAGGAATAAAATCGTGAGATATCTTTTTTCCATTCTTGTCTTCCTTCCCAAAAAGATATTTTACGAATTTTTAAGCGCAATTTTGCCTAATCTATAAATAATGAGAATAAGTTGTCCTTGGCTTGAATCCAGCGAGTCGAATGATGCGGCTTGTCCAGTCGCAGTCGATCAATCCGTAGTGGGTGCTGATAGCGATCAAGCCGAGCTTGTCATTTAGCTTCTGTCAGCTCGAGATAAATGACTTCAACCAGGCTCATCCAACGGGGTTTCCCCGGCTGCGCGGGACGCTCCTCGACCTTGAAAATTGATTTGATCTCCTCCAAAGATTTTCCTTCGCTGATCAGAGATTTTATCTTCTGTTGTTTTTCTTCAATGCTTTTGATGAGGTCTTCGACATCGCTCCGGCCAGCAAGGTCACCGTGGCCATGGACAAACGTATCCACATCAAGCTCTAAGATGGCTTTTAAATTTTTTACTACCCCGAAAGAATTCCCATTTTTATTGCGGTGGATAAGTGGGTCTCGGCCTAAAAAAAGGAGGTCGCCCACAAAAGCGACTTTTTCTTCAGGAAAATAAATGACGGCATCGCCGCTGGTATGAGCAGGGCCAAAGTAGAGGAATCTGATTTTCTCTTTTCCTGAATAGAGGTCTAATTCTTGAGAGAAGGTGATCTGGGGAAGGAAAGCGATCTGCGCCGGCTCTTGGAAAGCCTCTTCCATGTACTTTCTTGTCTCCTGGTGGGCGATGATTCTTATTGAATTAGGGAAGCCGGTGAGCCCGTTAACATGATCCCCATCGCTGTGAGTCAGGGCGACATAAACGATCGGGTTGGATGTGAGTCTATTGATCTGAGCCAACATTTCTTTCGCTGATTCCGGAGTCATCTTGGCATCCACAACTAAAACTTCCTTATCTCCAATAAAAAAGCCGGCGTTGGCTCCGCTTCCGCCTTTCACCTCATAGATATTTCCTTTCACTTGCTGGACCGAAAGGGGAGGAGGCTGCTGGCTTGGCTGGGAAGAAGATGCTTGTGATAGGGCGACACAAGTTGATGCGAAAGTTGATAAAACAAAAGCCGTTACCAAGAAAATTTTTACATTTTTTTTCATGGAAACCCTCCTTCGAAAATACATTCCATTCTAAAAAATTTTTCCAGCCGATAATTTAAATTCTGAAATGTAGGTGCAAGCGGTCAGATAGAATAAAATTAAAGGCAACGCGGCTCATGGTAAGGAGAGACAGGGATTTAGCAACAATTTCTATTCGGCCTGCTTTAATGGCCTCAATGACAGATGAAGTCTCTTTTTTGGCATCAACGAGAGTGTAGGCTTTACCAAGTTGCCAAATGTTATGGGAGTCTGATGTCGTTATAAGAGGCTTATGGTATTCTTGGGCGACGAGGACGGCTTTTTTATTCATATTAACCCAACGGTTATAGTAATGGGCAAATTCAATGGCGTCGAGATAGGGCAGACAAGCATATAACTCTGAGCGTAGAGATTTGAACCAGCGGAAAAAAGGATGGGGCGCGATGATCAGATTTCTATCGTTCTTGATTTTGGCCAGGTCCTCCAGAGTTCTGTCTCGCGGGTATTCCCTGAAATCCGGATTGATGATGAGGACGTGTTTATCGGAAAGCGTGAGTTCGATCCCAGGGATGAGAAGAATTCCTCTGTCCTCAGCATATTTCACCAGATCCTGGTCATGGGTCACAGCGTCGTGGTTGGTGATGGAAAGAACATCAAATCCTTCTTGGCTGGCCCTGTCAATAAGCTGGAAAGCCGTATAATTGATGTAGTCCTTGGGGTCCTCAGCCGTGTGAATGTGAAGATCCGCTTTTAGCTTCTGAGTCATAAGCTAAAATTATGCTTTTTGTTGATAATGCTGTCAAATGATAGCGCAAAAAAGGGTGAGCAGCTAAAACTCTTTTAGGGAAAAATTTTAAATTAAGAGCACTGCTCACCCCTTCCTTACTGCTCACTACTCACTACTCACTACTCACTTTTTTAATGCTTCTTTAACCTTCAATCCGATTTCCGCTGGGCTCACAGCCACATAGACTCCGGCATCCTGCAGCGCCTCCATTTTTTCCTTGGCTGTGCCTTTCCCGCCTGAAATAATGGCGCCTGCATGTCCCATTCTCCTCCCCGGGGGCGCCGTTTGTCCGGCGATAAAGCTCACCACAGGCTTGTTGAATTCTTTCTTGATGTAGGCGGCTGCTTCCTCTTCAGCTGTTCCGCCTATTTCGCCAATGAGGATTACAGCCTCCGTGTCTTTATCTTTCTTGAAGAGCTTCAAGAGTTCAATGAATTTCAGGCCCACAATAGGATCCCCGCCTATTCCGACGGCTGTGGATTGGCCAAAACCGAGCTTGCTCACCTGCTGAACGGCTTCATAAGTCAACGTTCCCGAACGCGATATAATTCCGATTTTTCCTGGTGTATGGATCTGGCCGGGCATGATTCCGATTTTGCATTTTCCAGGGGAGATGATTCCTGGCGTGTTGGGGCCGATGAGCGCACAATCTTTTCCTTTGAGAAAGGTCTTGGCCTTGATCATGTCAAAAGTGGGAATTCCTTCGGTGATGCAGACGATAACCCCAAGTCCTGCATCAGCCGATTCCATGATGGCATCCGCAGCAAAAAACGGAGGGACAAATATGGCTGAAGCATTGGCCCCTTCTTTTTCGCAAGCTTCTGCGACAGTATTGTAAACAGGAACTCCCAGGTGAGTGGCACCTCCTTTTCCAGGAGTAACTCCTGCGACAATTTTTGTTCCGTATTCCTGCATGCGTTGGGTGTGAAAAGTTCCTTCGCCTCCAGTTATCCCTTGCACGACAACGCGAGTTTTTTTATCGATTAAAATGCTCATTTTCGGCTCCTTTTCCTTATTTGACCAGAGAAACTACTCTTTCAGCCGCTTCTTTCATGGATTCGGCTGAATGGAAGGCAAGGCCCGATTCCCGCAGAATTTTTTTGCCTAAATCCACATTGGTTCCCTCAAGCCGGACCACAATCGGGATCTTAGTCCCGAGTTCTTTGGCCGCTTTGACGATTCCACTGGCAATCATGTCGCAGCGGACAATGCCGCCAAAAATATTGATCAGGGCAGCTTTAACATCCTTGTCCGAGACAAGAATTTTGAAAGCGTTGGTAACCGCTTCTTCAGAGACTCCGCCGCCGACATCTAGAAAGTTTGCTGGCATGCCGCCAGAATATTTAATGATGTCCATCGTGGCCATGGCCAGGCCGGCGCCGTTTACCATGCAGCCCACGTTTCCATCGAGCTTGATGTAGTTCAAATTATATTTGGAAGCTTCGACTTCGAGGGGGGATTCTTCATCCAAGTCCCTCATCTCTCGGATGTCCGGATGGCGGGAGGCGGCGTTGTCATCAAAATTCATCTTGGCGTCGAGAGCCAGGACATTTCCTTGCTTTGTCACCAGGAGCGGGTTTATTTCTGCCAGTGAAGCATCTGTGGCTTCAAACACTCGATAGAGGCTTGAGATGAGCTTAACACCCTGTTTGTGGATTTCGCCTTCCAAGCCCAGCTTGAATGCCAATTTTCTGGCCTGAAATCCCGAAAGCCCAGTGGCTGGGTTGACATATTCCTTGAAAATAAGCTCGGGCTTTTCAGCTGCCACTTTTTCAATTTCTACGCCGCCTTCGGTGGAAGCCATGATGACGACCGCTTCGCGTGCCCTGTCAATCACAATCCCAAGGTAAAGTTCTCGGGCGATATCCAGGGCTTCTTCAACCAAGAGCCTCTTCACGACTCTCCCTTCTGGCCCTGTCTGGTGCGTGACTAGAGTCATGCCGATCATTTGTTTGGCCAGTGTTTCAGCTTCCTCTGGAGTGTTGGCTAACTTGATTCCTCCTCCTTTTCCTCTTCCTCCTGCGTGGATCTGGGCCTTGAGGACAACTCTCGTGCCCAATTTCTGAGCTACCTCGCGGACTCGGGCGGGAGTTGTGGCCACTTCGCCTCTAGGAATTTGAACGCCAAACTTCGCAAAAATTTGCTTTGCTTGATACTCATGGATTTTCATTACGTTTATCCTTTAATTAAGATTTTAGAAATCTTTTTCAGCCCATGCGAGACATCGTAGATTTCGAAGCAATCTCATCGGCTACCCCTGAGATCGCGGCGAAGGTCCTCGCACCCCAAGTCAAATGGCCGCCAACTGCTTGCGATGACAATCTAATTATCGCTTAGTTTTTAGTAAGCAGCCTTTTTGAATTATTTTTAACGGCCGCTAAGTTCGCTGGTACTTCTTCTTTCCTTCCTCGTACAGGTCTCCACCATACATATCGTTGATCACGATGCAAGGGAAATCTCTCACTTTAAGCCTTCGGATCGCCTCAGGCCCCAGTTCTGGATAGGCCAGGACTTCTGAACCCTCAATGCTCTTGGAAATCAACGCTCCCGCCCCTCCGACAGAGGCCAGATAGACAGCCTTGTGTTTTTTCAGGGCATCTTTAACTTCCTTGCTTCTTTCGCCCTTGCCGATAGTGCCTTTGAGGCCCAAAGCATGGAGGGTTGGAGCATAAGAGTCCATCCTGTAGCTTGTTGTAGGCCCTGCGGACCCGATCGCTTTTCCCGGCCGAGCTGGAGTCGGACCCACATAATAAATCAACTGGCCTTTGATATCGATAGGGAGGTCCTTGCCTTCCTTGATGAGGTCGATCAGCTTTTTATGGGCGGAGTCTCTTCCGGTGAGAATGTATCCAGTGATGAAGACCTTATCACCAGCTCTCATCTTGGCGATGACTTCGTCTGTGACGGGTGTTTTGATTCTGTGTTCTGCCATTTTTCTATCCTTTCCAAGCGTTAGCTAATCTTCCGCGTCGTCTTGACTTTTAAAGCTTGGTCTCTTCAGTGGTCTTTTTTACGGACGCAATAGTCTTCTGGAGTAGAGCGTTTTCCTCGTCAGTGAGCTTGATTTCGTATATCTTCTCGAGGCCCTTGGCGGTGATCAGACAGGGCACGCCGATAAAGAGGCCGCGGATCCCGTATTCGCCCTCGCA
>Ga0315280_10003905_pt1 | contig 22455 bp, 17 predicted proteins | sample YL17G06_40_MG_FD_203697 | JGI IMG/M metagenome (GOLD analysis project Ga0315280, IMG submission 203697) | Sediment microbial communities from Yellowstone Lake, YNP, Wyoming, USA - YL17G06_40 | ecosystem: Environmental > Aquatic > Freshwater > Lake > Sediment | place: USA: Wyoming | collected...
AACATGAAAAATAGCCCTGCGAAAAAGACCATGCGCGTCTTTGCCGCTTCTTCCTTTCTCAACGATATGGGTTCGGATATCATTTACCCCGTCTGGCCTATTTTTGTCACCGACATATTAAAGGCCAACATGGCCGCGCTCGGGTTTCTCGATGGGCTTGGCGAAGCTCTGGTCTCCCTCTCCCAAGCAGGCTCAGGATACCTCTCAGACCGGATAAAAAAGAGAAAAATCTTCATCTGGTTGGGCTATCTCTGCGGGGCTTTCTCCCGGCTTGGCTACGCGACCTCAAGCTTGTGGCAACATCTCATTCCTTTTCGCATCCTTGACCGCGTCGGCAAAATAAGAAGCGCTCCGCGGGATGCGCTCGTCGCCGATATTTCGACCCAGCAAAACAGGGGCAAGAATTTCGGGCTCCTCAGGACAATGGACAACCTCGGCGCCGTCTGCGGTATCGTCATCGCGATCATTTTTCTCAACCTCCTGGGCTACAGGCTTCTTTTTGCCTTGGCCGCCATCCCCTCTCTCATCGGCGCCCTGATCATCTATATTTTCATTAAAGAAAAAAAGGACAAAGAGTCGAAGATTTATAAGGGCTTAACTTTTAAAGAGGTCGATAGAAATTTCAGGCTTTTTATTCTTCTCAGTTCTCTTTTTGCCTTGGCCGCGTTTAGCTATTCCTTCCTGCTCATCTTCGCCAAGAAATTTGGGTTCAAGGTCATCTTTATCCCCATCCTCTACTTGATTTTCACAGCCACGACCTCGATTTTCTCTCTTCCTTTTGGCAGGCTTTCGGACAAGATCGGAAGAAAAAAGGTGCTTTATCTGGCCAATCTTTTTTGGGCGGGCGTCTGCCTTAGCCTCATCACTCTTCATAGCCGTCTCTTTATCTTGCTTGTTTTCGTCCTTTACGGGTTTCACAAAGCCGCCCTGGAGCCTGTCCAGAAGACGTTTGTCGCCGAGCTTTCTCCGTTGGCTCACCGGGCCAGCTGCCTCGGAGGATTTCAGATGATTATTGGGTTGTGCGCTTTGCCTGCTTCTGTTATCGCCGGCTGGCTCTGGGAAAACTGGGGCATTCTTGCGCCCTTTTATTTCTCTCTCGGGCTGACCGCTCTCTCGACCTTTTTGCTTCTGTTCGTCAAAGAAGCCCGCCGCCTCGGCAGCCCCTCCTTGACAACGACCAGATAGCCGCCTATATTTGGACCGGGGTTTGGGCGAAGGAGATAAACATAGAGGAGGTCCTCGTTCATGGAAAAAACAGAGATGCTCAAAGACGGCAAAAATGTGCTGATCCGGTCTTTGACTCTAAAAGACCTGGATAAGCTGATGCAATTTTATCGTTCTCTTCCTCCAGAAGACAGGAAATATCTCAGGGTTGATGTGACCAACCGCGACATTGTCGCTCATAGAATCAAACACACGGAGCGGGGAAAAGTCATCCGGATCATCGCCCTGTATAAAGACAAGATCGCGGCCGACGGCGCCCTCGAGCTCAGCGGCGAAGAGTGGCGGAGACACCAGGGCGAAATCCGGGTGATTGTCGCCAGGCCTTTCCGACGGCGAGGCCTGGGTATGGTCATGATGCGAGAGCTCTATTTTATAGCTGCCGAAAAAAATGTCGAAACAGTCATAGCCAAGATGATGAGGCCGCAGACAGCCGCCCGCACCATCTGCCGCAAGCTTGGGTTTAGGGAAGAACTTCTTCTCCCCGAGTATGTCAAAGACCTCTCCGGTAAGCCTCAGGATCTCATCATTATGACCTGTGACCTTCATGATATGTGGAAAGAGCTCGATTCTCTCTACAGCGATTCCGACTGGCAGCGCTGCCGTTAAAGAAAACCAACAGGCAAATTCTTGAAGAATATCAAGGTGCTCAGGTCCATCTTCCTACTCCTTTTGCTGCTTCCTTGGATCTATTCCGAAGAGCGTCCCAAGATCGGGTTGGTGCTGGGCGGGGGCGGAGCTAAGGGGCTCGCGCACATCCCGGTGCTCAACGAGAAGCTTCCTTTTTCATTCATCTCCCGTTTGTTCAGCCTAAAGCAAGGGGACCCGGTGGACGGGACAAGAATCAGCCAGCAAATCATGGGGCTCTATGCTCTTGGATATTTTGAAAATATCGGGTATGACGTCTATCCGGCCGGGAATAACAAAGTAGATATATTTTTGAATGTCAAGGAGCTCCCCCGGGGTAAGCTCAGGGGTCGGCCTGCGGTATCATAATTTCCACAAGTTGGTTGCCGCGGCCGGCATTTATTTTATAAATCTTCTCGTTCCTGGTCTGCGGCTCGAAAACGAGCTTGAAGTTGCCGGGCTGATCCGGTCTCACTCTAAAATTTCTTATCCTTCTCAAACCTTGAATTTTCCCCTCTATCTCTTTTTTCATGCGGACTACAAAAGCGTTCCCACCCGCTTGTATGACGGCTCCGGAAGCCTGATCGAAAACTATAAAGAAAAAATAGGAAATTGCTTTTCGGCTGCACTGGCCGAGTAAGCAACATTATCTCGGTTTTCCCATCCAACCATCGTCGGGAATTATAAATCACAACTCGAAAGAGCGTCAAGAGCAGCTCAAGAGCGCGGCGATGCGGCCGGGAAGCCGATCGAAGTGGCGAAATAGCCGGAAATGCTACAGGCCTCTCCATTCGGGGGAGGGAAAGATCATGAAAAATATTCAGCGCCGGCCTCGGCGGCCAGCCAAACTTCCTGAAAAGCGATCAGTGGCGGAGGAGGCTTGTCTGCGACAAACGCCAGCTTGAGGTGGTTGATGATGCGATCGATAACCACATCGTCCGTGAGGAAGACAATGACGTTCATCTGGCCGCCGCATTTGGGGCAGGCCATCGGGTCAACCTCATAGACCTTCCGGATCATCGCGGCCCAGCCCCGGCGGGGGATCTTCGCTCCCTCCTCCTCGATGATGATGGGCCGATGCTGGGCTTGCTCTTTCTTCCGCATTTTCCCCCGATGAGCATTGGCATAGAGGCCAAATTATGCTGAGCTTTGCATAAGCCAAAGTCGCGAATCATGACCTGACCCTTGCAGGCTGTCCGAAAACTGCTTTTCTCATTTTAAAATGGGAAAAAACATAAGATTTTAGCGATAAATTATAAATATAAACTATTTTTCGCTCAAAATAGGTACCAAAATGGGATTTGTCTCATTCTTTTTAGGAAAATTTTAGTTTTCGGACAGCCTGCGTGACAGGAGGGGGCAGGCTTGCGTGGCGAAGAGATCATTGCGAAGGCAAGAGACTGCTTGCCAGGTCTCCACCGAGTGGGAAAGCCGGTCTTCGAGCGCTGGGTGACCCTCTTGGAAAAACCAGACTCTCCGAGCGGAGACTCCTCGCCGACTCAGCAATAGGAAGAACTTCGATTTGCACTTCTGTCTGACGCTTGCCTCGCTGCAACCGTACTCCCGCGGACCAGAAGCAAGACTGTCTGTTTCCCCGGGACAACCCTCACGGCAAGACCAGCGCGAATTGCTCCTGCGCCAGGAAGGAGAAGTCAACCCAGCCGTCGGTTATGGCTATCGTGCTATCCTTCACAGGATTCCCCTCCAGGTCAAAGGTGTGAAGAACCGCCTGATTGGCTTCCGACTTCAAACCCAACTTCGAGGCTCGCACTCGCAGAACCTGGGCATCAATATTAATCACCTGTGCCCCACCCGTCTCTTCTCGGCGTACGATCACCGTGCCGTCCGTTTCGAGGTCCAACCAGTGAACGATCGTTCCTGGTGCTCCGGCGAAGAGCACCCCGTCGTCCTCGACATATAATCGGCGTCCCTCGCCTTCCTGTATTACCGAGTAGCTACGAAACTCACCCCAGGCTTCCTTCCGCCGCTGGAACCACCCATATGGTGGCAGCAGCCAGTCCTGGCCGTCAATCCGAACACGCCAGGGCTCTTTTGAGTTCAAATTGGTCCAGGACTCGAATCCATTCTGGTAGCGCACGTACAATCGCCCCGTTCCCTCTTGGCCGGTTTTGAGCAGGGCACTGGCAGTCACCATCTCCTTCCCGTTGTGGTACAGGATCTTTTCCACCGGCACGCACCGATACCTCATTCCGGCGTGATGGAGCGAGTAGTACGTCCGGCACGATAGCGCCTGGGTCTCCTGACCACTCTGCGTATAGGGAACCCAATACCCGAGCTTGCCGTAGGCCAGCGTTTCGCACACACTCTTGTTGCGAAGTTCCGGATCCCACTGCTCAAAGTAGTCATTGCCTCCCACGTCAACGTTTAGTAGATGAATTTTCAGTAGTTGGAAATCGACGAGGTCCGGCGGCGCCGGGCCATCCCACCAGGACGATTTGTGTTGTGTCCGGGCCAGATTTCCGTCAATGAGTCCCGCATACATCCAGTGCAGGCCGCCTTCGCTGAGAGTGGGCCCCAGGTAAGTTTCTTTCAGGGCCAGATAAAGCTGGGCAATCTGTTCATAGGTTTCGCGGAACTTACCCGCGCCCGGCGCGTCAGGAGTGTAGTCAACGGCGGCGAACACGGGAAAAATCGAGTACTGGTCAGCGTAAACCAATTGGAAACCACAAGTCTTCTTAACCTTGGGCGCCTGTTGGCGGGCATAGGCGATAGCATCTCCCGTGGCCGGGATCACAGTGCCCACCCACGACGATCGGTAGAAACCATTGGCGTCGTGGGTGATCGGTAGTTCGGCATAGGGCCGAAACATGGGGCTCAGAATCATGTAATTGGAGTAGGTCCCGATCAGCCAGCCGATCCGGCGGTACTCCTCTGCTCTGCGGATGGCCGCCTCCAGCCCGCCCCGTAAGCGCGAAGGCGCATCAACCCAACTGTCGAGATCGCCCACATCGGCGCTGGCTCGGCAGGCGCCGTAGTCACAATAAGCGTGCGACGACTGGACGAGGGTGGCCACGTAATGAATGCCGAGATGGTTATGCCGTTTCACCGAAATCCCAGGTATCTCCCCGTGGGTGTAAACCCTTCCGCGCATCGCTTCCCCGTATGGGGAGGGAGGGTTCGGAATGTTCGGGAGAACTTCATGGAATTCCTTGGAGGCAGTCAGGATTAGTTTCTCCCGCAGAGGATTGCGCTCGCCGTCAAAAACCGGCAGATAGTAGGCTCCTCCGTCAAACCCCGCCGGCGCGCCCTTCTCCTCGGGGGTGGAATAAACGAAAGACGCATCGGAAGCATACCAGTCAAAAATGGCCGAGAGGAACGTGTCACCGGCGAGGAGAATGGCCGGTGAACGGCCCCGGCCGCCTTTGCGCTGTGTTACGTCAGGCGGGTCATAGTCGTTCGCAGAACTGGCGCGCCACAACTGCCAGGCGAGCATGGGCACTTCCACGGGCCGCTTATTTCCCGGATAATCGGGATAGCCGATGCGAAACTCCGCCGCAGACGGTCCCTCAACTTCCGCTTCTACGATCAACGAGCGATTTACGATTCGCAGGGCCAGTGAATACCGGATGGTTTGCGTTCCGACGCGGGCTTCCCACTTCGCGGTCAATCGCCCGCTTCTGAGCTCTTGATGCAACAGCGTGCTATCTCCTGGTTGGTAAGGCGGCGTAAGTTTCGTACTCGCGGACTCGAACACCAATCCTCCACCGACACACGGCCGGAAAGGGTTCTCGTCATCCACCGAGACCGTCAAGTCATCCAGGCTTCCCGTCTTCGGCTGATACGCATAGACCACCCGTGAGCCGTCCGCCGCCTTGAACGAAAAACGAGTACTCGAGTTGGGACCCTTCTCCTTCTCGACGGCGGGAGTGCCTGCGGCCGCTGGCGTGGGCACAACTCCATCAGGATGAGTGGGAAAAGGAAGTCGGACCGGCCGCTGGTAGGTTCGCCGGCCACGATAGGAATAGAAGCTCAAGGCATAGAGCTGGAATAGGTAGGGCTTTTCTGACTTGGCCAGGCGGAACTCAATGCTTCTTAGCGAACCGCCTTGAAGCTTCGCGCGGATGCCTTTAGGAACCAGCCGATGAAATATGTCAATCGCAAAGGGGTGACGGCGTCCGCCTTTTCCGTTGACCTCAATCGGCTGCTCCTTTTCCTCGGCGTCAATGCAGTTCAACGTGCACTCGACCAACGGTGCCCGTTCGAAGTCCAGGGGGTCTCCTCCGACCCAGAAATCGATCGCATCCCATGTCTGCGGCAAGCGCAAAGGTCTTGGTGGGATCATCATGATCTTTCCGTCCTTTGCCGAGGACCAGCTTATTTCCACGTGTGACTGGTGAAACAAGCGGCGATAGGTGCAACGCCGAACGACGGGACTGGTTATGCCCTCACAGGAAATATCCCACGACTCCAGATCCGCAAAGGCTGTCAGCCAGTCATGAGGAATCCTATCGACGAGTTCGGCAATCGGCGGGGGCGGATAGATGCGGTCGTGAATTCGCTCATCAGGCAGAACTCTCAATTTGAGTGGGCCAGCCCCCGCTTGATCAACCCGCGGGGCCGACGCCACTCCCGGCCCAGCCAGCGCTGTTGCTGCCAGGTAGCCGAGGAATCTCCTGCGTTTCATAGGCTCACTCCTCAAAACATAAGAATTTGGTTTTCGGCGGCACTGGCCGCGCGTGCGTCATCGTAGCGATTTTGCCACCTTCCGATCATGAAAGATGATAGCTAAGGGCGAAAGGGGTGTCAAGACAGGCTTGGGGCCGCAGCGATGCGGCCGGGAAGCCGATCGAAGTGACGAAATAGCCGGAAATGCTACAGGCTTCTCCATTCGGGGGAGGGAAAAATCACGAAAAATATTCACTGCCGGCCTCGGCGGCCAGCCAAACTTCCTGAAAAGCGATCGGTGGCGGGGGAGGCTTGTCTGCGACAAACGTCAGCTTGAGGTGTCAGCGTTGCCTCGAGAATCTCTCAGAATGAGGGCGGCTGAGAGAAATGGGCCGCAAACACGGCCGGGGCGAATATAGATAATAGTCCGCTATTCTTCTTCGGGCTTGGCCCGGCCTTCCTTGACAGCTTCAGCGATGATCTTCTGCTGCAGGTGGGAGGGCACTTCCTCGTAATGCGAAAATTCCATCAAAAAAGAGCCGCGGCCGCCCGTGATTGAGGTCAGCGTCGGCTCAAAGTCGAGCATTTCGGCCATGGGGACAGTGGCCTTGATGATCCGCATGTTCCCCTTCTGTTCCATGCCCTGGAGTTTGCCCCGGCGGCCGTTCAAGTTGCCCATGATATCGCCCATGTAAGCGTCGGGCGTGTAGACCTCGACGTTCATGATCGGCTCAAGGAGCGTGGGCTTGGCTTCCCTCATGGCCAGCTTAAAAGCCTTGGAGGCCGCAATTTTGAAGGCGATATCAGAGGAATCCACCTCGTGGTAGGAACCGTCGTAAAGGATGACCTTGAAGTCCACAACTGGATACCCGGCGAGCACACCCTTCTTCTTGGCTTCCTCCAGCCCCTTTAGAATGGAAGGAATATAGTTCCTGGGTATGGAACCGCCGAAAATTTTATCTTCAAACTCAAAATCTTTGCCGCGCGGCAGGGGTTCCATCTTGATCCAGACGTCGCCGTACTGGCCGCGGCCGCCGGTCTGCTTCTTGTGCTTGCCCTGGACATCAGAGCGGCCTTTGATCGTCTCCTTGTAGGAGATCTTGGGCGGCTTCAAATCGACGTCGACGTTGTACCGCTTCTTGAGCTTGTCTGTGATTATCCTGACATGAAGCTCACCGTTGCCGGAGATGAGGAGCTGGTTTGTGTCAGGGTCGCGCTCGATCCTGACCGTCGGGTCTTCCTCGGTGATCCGGTGGGTCGCCTGGGAGATCCTGTCCTCGTCCGCCCTGGTCTTGGGTTCCATGGCGAAAGAGATCGAGGGCTCGGGAAATTTGATCCGCGGCAATTCAATGTCAGCGCCCTTGGCCGAAAGCGTATCTCCGGTGGATGTCACCTTGAGCTTCGCGGTAGCGAAAATATCGCCTGATTTGACCTGCCCAGCCGGAATCTGCTCTTTTCCTTGAAGAAAGAAAAGCCCGCCTAACTTTTCATCTGTTTCTTTGCTGACATTGGTGACCATGACATCGGGATTGACCTTCCCTGAAAACACACGGAGCAAGGAAATGCGCCCTGTGTAAGGGTCGGAAATAGTTTTGAAAACAAGGGCCGCGAACGCCTCCTCGGGCCTAGGCTTGACCGCCCCGTCATTTCCCTTTGTTTTCGCCTTTATCTCTCCACGATCCCAAGGAGAGGGCAAAAAGTTGATCAGCTCTTCGACGGCGGTCTGCGTCCCGATGTTCGTCAGAGCGGAACAAATGAGCACCGGAAAGAGTTGATGGCCAAAGACGGCTTTTTTTAGACCCGCCTGGACCTCCTCGGAAGCGAGCTCGCCTTTCTCCAGGTATTTCTCCATCAGCTTTTCATCGTTTTCAGCGATCATCTCCACGAGCTCTTCTCTCTTCTCGGCGGCTTCCTCTTTCAAAGCTGCGGGGATGTCTTCTTCTTTGTATTTTCCGCTCTCGTCCTTCTCAAAAACAAATGCCTTCATTTTGATGAGGTCCACGACTCCCCTGAAATCTTTCTCTTCGCCTAAAGGAAGCTGGAGGGGAACAGCCTGACGGCCGAAAAATTGACGGATGGCTTCCAGAGTCCGTTTAAAATTGGCATTTTCCCGGTCAAGCTTGTTGATGATGATCAAGCGAGGAAGATGATGCTCCTCAAGCATCTCCCAGACTTTTTCCGTGCCGACCTCGACGCCGGCCACACCGCAAACCAATACGGCGGCGCCATCAACAGCTCTTAACGATGCTCTCGTATCCCAAAGGAAATTGCTGTAGCCGGGGGTGTCAACTAAGTTAATCTTGTAGCCGTCGGCCTCGAAGAAGCAAATAGCTGAATTGATCGAGATCTTCCTTTCGATTTCCTCAGGCTCAAAGTCCGTAACGGTATTCCCCTTCTCCACTTTGGTCAACCGAGAGGTGACCCCAAAATTGAACAAAAGGGCTGAGGCCAAGGATGTCTTTCCCGAGGAACCATGGCCGACGAGAGCAACATTCCTGATCTTATCCGGAGTGTAATCTTTCATGGTGAAGCCTCCAAGGAATTGGCCGATTTGTTTCGGTTAGCTCTTCCAAATCAAGCTACGCGCGCGTTGAAGAGAGAAAAACATCATACAATAAAAGCCTCGCTCGGCTCAAGAGCGGATAATGTCCTGAAACTCTTGGGGCAGAGGGGCATAGAACTCGACCAGGGTTTTCGTGATCGGGTGAGCAAAAACAAGGTGCCAGGCATGAAGGAAAAGCCGGTTATACTTTTTTGACTTGTCCCTGCCGCCATAGCGGCCATCTCCCACGATGGGGTGGCCGGCGGCGGCGAAGTGGACCCTGATTTGGTGAGTCCGGCCCGTGACCGGCCTGATCTCAAGCAGGGTAAAATTTTTCAAAACTTTTTTAACGGAGTAATAAGTCAGAGCCTCCCGGGGTTTTTTTGTCCGGATCGAGATGCGCTGTCTGTGTCTGGGGTGGCGGCCGATGGCCCAATCAATCTTCCCTTCCGCAGTCTGGATCTCTCCCCAAACCAGCCCCAGATAAATCTTCTCCACCTCCCGCGCCTTGAACTGGCGCTTGAGCTCAGAGTAAGCTTTGATGCTCCTGGCCACAACCATAACGCCGGAGGTTTCCTTGTCGAGCCGGTGAACGATCCCCGGCCTTTCTGGGTGCCCGATCCTTTCCATGCCGGGAAAATGATAAAGGAGGGCGTTGACGAGAGTCCCTTGGGGCACACCTGCTCCAGGATGGACAACGAGCCCCGCCGGCTTGTTGATGACGATGACGTGCTCATCATTATAGAGCACATCCAAAGGAATGTTCTCCGGCAGAAGAGGGCTCTTCTCTCCCGTCGGCAGCTCAATCTCGACGACGTCTCCCAGCCTGAGTTTGTGTGCGGCCTTCGACCAGGTCTTGTTCACGCGGACCATTTTTTCGGCGATGAGCTTTTGAGCCTGAGACCTGGTCAATTGGGGCATGTTGGCCGACAAAAAAATATCCAGACGCTGACCAAATCCATGGGAGAGAGTTATATAGAACTTTTCTTCAGGCACTCTTCCTCTTTTTCAGAAAGAAACAAAGACCGAGGCCGGCCAGAATTCCGACCAGGCCGAAAAACTGCGGGAAACTCAGGCTGAGGAAAGGAGAAGTCCCCTTCACCAAGTAAGCCTTCTCTGGATGATCGCCCCGGAAAAATTCGGTGAAGATGCGGATCACGGAATAAAAGACTATATAAAGCGCAAAAACCTGGCCGTCAAACTTTTTCCGGCGCAAGATCAGGAAGAGAAGGAAAAAATTAAAAAAATTTAGGACGGACTCGTAGAGCTGGACTGGATGAAGAGCTTCTCCGAGAGGAATCCCGGTCAGGTCATGAGCGAACTGGCTCTGGAAACGAACGCCCCAGGCCGAAACACAGGCTCGGCCATAACAACAGCCCGCCATAAAACAGCCAATGCGGCCGAACCCATGCCCCAGAGCTACGGCAGGGCCAATGATATCAGCCGCCTTCCAGGTTGGAATTTTGCGCTTGTGGAAGTACCAAAGGGCAAAGACAATGCCAAAGACAAGCCCTCCTTGGAAGACGCCGCCGGAGCGCGCGAGGCTCAGGAGCTCTCCGGGATATCGCAGGTAATAGGAAAAATTGCCCAGGAAAAGAACCAGCTTGGCGCCGGCCAAGGAAATAAGGATGGTGTAAAATCCGGCATCGAAGATCCTTGGCGCATCCAGGCCCCGTTTTTTAGACTGGGCATAAATAAACCAGAGTCCCCAAGCGACTCCCAAGGCCATCATGAAGCCGTATGTCGGCACAGAGACAGGACCTATGCGGACGAGGATGGGGTACATGCAGGTTTCCTTATCAAGAAAAAGATCAGCAGAAGCAAGGCGCCGACGGTGATGCAGGAGTCGGCCACGTTAAAAAACGGCCAATGTTTATTCTTAATGTAGAAATCGAGAAAATCAATCACATAGCCCCTCAAGAGGCGGTCAAGCAAATTTCCCAGGGCTCCGGCAAGGATGAGAGAAAGGGCAGCCTTCACGCCCAGCTCTGAAGCCGGCGTCTTAATAAAATAGTAAACCACCAATGCCAAGGCGATAAGAGACGCCACAGTCAAAAACACAAAGACCAAAAGCTTATCCGATTGCGAAAAAGCTCCAAAGATAGCGCCTTTGTTATGGATATGGGTGATATTGAAAAAGCCTGGAATGACCCTCAGGCTGCTGGACAATGCGACCTCCCGCGAAATGACCCACTTGGTGGTCTGATCGACGAGCACCAGGATAACGATGAGCCAATAGAAGAAATAATTCTTTTTCATCAAGCTATCGTTCGGACCACATCTTCGCACCGCTCACAGAAATGGGGATATTGCCGGCTCTGGCCCACGGAGGTGGAATAATTCCAGCATCTCTGGCACTTCTCTCCCGGAGCTCTGATGACTCGGACTTCAAGCTCTGTGCTTGCGCCGGGTTCAAGGACGACACAGGAGACAATAAAAAGGGAGGCCAAATCGTCTTCGTATTTCCGGACGAGCTCTTGGTCTCGGAAAGGGACTTTGAGGAGCACTTGAGCTTCGAGAGAATTTCCGATGAGTTTCTCTTCCCTCGCCTTCTCCAGCTCCTTGAGAACGACTTCGCGAAGGCCGAGAAGCTTTTCCATTTCCTGGCTGAGGTCCGGGTCCAGCCGTTTTTCTTCAAAAGAGGGGAACGTTTCAAGGTGGACCGATTCCTCTTTGCCTTTAAAGGAAGGCATGCTTTCCCAGGCCTCTTCCGTGGTAAATGGGAGGATCGGAGCCATTAAAATCAACGTGTTTTTGAGGGCATAGAAAAGGGCCGTCTGAGCGGATTTGCGCAGGAGCGAATTCTTGACCGAGCAATACAGCCTGTCTTTGAGCACGTCCAGGTAGAAGGAACTCAGTTCCACGGTAAAAAAATTATAAATGGAGTGGAAAATGATGTGATACTCATAGTCGTCGTAGGCTTGAAGAATCCTTTGGCCAACCGCGGCGGTTTTATCCATGATCCAACGGTCGAGGATGAGCATTTCTTCCTTCTTGACGGCTTCACGGTCGGGCAAGAAATCGTGAATGTTCCCCAGAATGAACCGCCACGTATTCCTGATCTTGCGGTAGGCTTCGATGAGCCTCTGGTGGATCTCAGGCCCGAACCGAGCATCCTCCTTGAAGTTGAGCATAGCCACCCACAATCTCAAGATTTCGGCACCGCTTTGGGAGATAATCTCTCCGGGCTCGATAAAATTTCCCAGGGACTTCGACATGGCCCTCCCCTGCTCATCAAGGGTGAAGCCATGGGTGATGCATGTTTTATAAGGAGAACGCCCCTCGGCGCCCACGCCGACGAGGAGAGAGCTGTTGAACCAGCCTCTGTATTGGTCGTGGCCTTCGATATAAACATCCGCGGGCCAGGGAAGGTCAGGCCTTTTCCCGAGCACGGCCTGGCTTGCTCCCGACTCGAACCAAACATCGAGGATATTGTTTTCTTTCTCAAAGTCTTGAGAACCACACTGCGGGCAGCGGGTTTCGGGCGGCAAGAGTTCTGGGACGCTTTTCTTAAACCAAGCGTTGGAGCCTTCGGAGGAAAAGATATCGGCGATCCGCAGAGTTATCGCTTCCGAAGCCAGAATATGGCCGCAGGCACGGCAGTAGAAAGCCGGGATGGGAACTCCCCACAGGCGCTGGCGGGAGATGCACCAATCCGGACGAGCGCTCATCATGTTGGCAATTCTTTCTTCTCCCCAGGGCGGTATCCAGCGCACCTTTTTGACCTCTTCCAGGGTCTTCTTCCTCAGGTCGTTCTTGTCCATGGAGATGAACCATTGGGCGGTGGCACGGAAAATCACAGGATTCTTGCAGCGCCAGCAATGGGGGTAAGAATGGGTGATGATTCCTTCTTTGAGAAGGGTCCCCTCTTTCTTCATGTCTTCGGTAATCAGACGGTTGGCCTCGAAAACATTTTTTCCGCCGTATCGTTCCACTTGGGGGATGAAATTCCCTGCGCTGTCAACGGGAGTGTAGATCTCTAAATGATAGGCCAACCCGGTGAGGTAGTCTTCATGTCCGTGGCCCGGAGCAGTATGAACGCATCCCGTCCCGTCCTCCAAGGTCACATAGTCGGCGAGCACCAGCAGCGATTCGCGGTTGATCCAAGGATGGCGCGCCTTCAGCCCCGCCATCTCTTTTCCCTGGAAAGTGGCCAGGACCTGGGGATCTTTAAAACACAGCTCCTCAGCCACAATCGGCAGGAGCTTTTTAGCCGCCACATAAACCTCTTCTTTCGCTTCGAAGGCGACATATTCATAATCCGGATGGAAAGCAATGGCCAGGTTGGCCGGAAGAGTCCAAGGAGTGGTCGTCCAGATGAGGATAAAAATGTTCTTCCCGGCGAGAGCGGGGTATTTTGCTGAGAGGTCCGAAAGAAGCGGGAATTTCACATAGATCGAGGGCGAAGTGCGGTCTCTGTACTCGATTTCCGCCTCGGCCAAGGCTGTTTGGCAATGAGGACACCAGTGGACGGGCCGCAATCCTTTATACACATTGCCCGACCTAAAAAAGGCGGCCAAGTGTTTCAGGACATCGGCCTCGTATTCCGGGTTCATAGTCAAATAAGGCTTGGGCCACTCGCCAAAGACGCCAAGCCTGATGAACTCGTCTCTCTGGATATCGATGAATTTCAGGGCGTACCTTTTGCATTCTTCGCGGACCTCGATAATGGAGAGTTCTTTCTTTTTTTCCCCGAGAAGCTGGTCCACCTTGATCTCGATCGGAAGGCCGTGGCAGTCCCAGCCGGGGACATAGGGCGAGAGATAGCCTTGCATGGTCTTTGTCTTGACGATGAAATCCTTCAAGATCTTGTTTAGCGCTGTGCCCAGATGAATCCTGCCATTGGCATAAGGGGGCCCATCGTGAAGCACAAAAGTCGAAGCTTTCTCTCTTTTTTTTATGATCCTCTGGTAAAGGTCCATCTTCTCCCATTTTTTAAGAATCTCGGGCTCCTTCTGGGCAAGCTTTGCCTTCATCGAAAAGGAAGTCTGGGGGAGGTTCAGCGTGCTCTTGACGTCTAAATCATCAGCCATCATGCTCTCCGCAAGTCCTCGTTTATTTTGCGATTATAGAACAACTAAGAGGGGGACACAAGACCCATTTCCCTATTTCCTGGGGAAGAATTAGGAATTGAGTAATGAGAAATTGAGTCTCGTGTCCCCAGATCAATGACTTCCTTGACATCACCCAGTTCAATCTATATAAGAAAAAGGTCTCGCAGAAACCGTCGATGCATATCACTATCTTAGGCGGAGGGCCGGCCGGCCTGGCGGCAGGCTACTACGCGAAAAAAAGCCGCATCCCTTTTACGATCTACGAAGCCAAGCCTGTGCTCGGCGGGAACTGCGTCACTCTGAAGCACGGCGAATTTCTCTTTGATTCCGGAGCTCATCGGTTCCACGACAAGCTGGAGGAAATCACCAGGGAACTCCAGGAACTGATCGGTGAAGATTTTAAAAGCATTAGCGTGCCGAGCAAGATTTATGATGCGGGGCGGTTTATTGACTTTCCTTTAGCACCGTATGATTTGGTGAATAAAATAGGCCTGAGGACTTTTAGCCAAGTAGCGGGAGAGATCGTCCTATCAAAGCTCCAAGCGAAAAAACCTGCTCTGAACTTTCACGATTTTGCCACCCGGACCTACGGCAAAACCTTAGCCGGAGCATTTCTGCTCAATTATTCTGAAAAATTATGGGGCCGGCGGGGCGCTCGGCTTTCTCTATATGTCGCCGGCGAAAGATTGAAGGGCCTGGACTTGAGGACGTTTTTCTTCGAAGCCATCTTTCCCCAAAAGCCAAAATCCGAGCATTATGAAGGCTCGTTTTATTATCCGAAAGGAGGAATCGGCTCCATCACGCAGAAACTCGGAGAATTTTGCGGCCAAGAAAATATCCGGACAAGGGCGAAAATCACAAAGATTCGGCATCATCGTGAGCGAATTCAAAAAATCGAATTCAACGAAGAGAGCCGAGCGGCGGTTGATGAGATGATCAGCACGCTCGCGCTTGATGACTTATTGAGCATCATGGAACCGCCTCCGCCGGAAGACATCTTGGCTGTCGCCAAAAGCCTTCGCTATCGCAGCCTGATCCTCGTGGCCCTGTTTTTGAACAAGGAATCGGTGAATCCCTTTGCCACAGTCTATTTTCCGCGGCTTGATTTCCCCCAGACACGAATCTATGAGCCGAGAAACAGATGTCCGCTGATGGCGCCGCGCGGAAAGACCTCATTGATCTCAGAAATCCCCTGCGATGAAGACGACGAGCGTTGGAACCTCAGCGACAACCTTTTGATCCAGACCATGGCTTCCCGCCTGACAGAAATCGGCTGGATTAAAGGAGAAGAAATCCTGGACGCCACAGTCGTCCGGATGTCCCATGCCTATCCCATCCTGGAATTCGGTTTTGAAAAGAAAATTGAAAAATTGCTGAACTATCTGAAGCGCTTCGAGAACCTGAGACTCTCGGGCCGAAACGGAAAATTTACTTATGAATGGATCCACAATATGATGAAAACCGGCCAGGAGATAATCGAGGACTGTCTTCGCAAAAAGCCCGCCTCGCGCAATTCAGCGATGCCTTTGTGAACCGTGCGCACCTAATCTTTTCGGAAGTGGGCGCCTTTGCTCACAGGGTTGGCCAAAGCGGCATGGGTAATCATCAAAGCCACCTGGATGCCGTGCTTCAACCCCACCACTTTGGGGTCCATCTTCGCTTCTTTATAGAATTTCTCGATGCGATGCCGCAGATATTCCAGGTCGGCCTTAGCCCTCTCCAACCTCTTTTGCGTGCGGATAATTCCGGCATAGTTCCACATGGTTGATTTTATCGACAGCCAATCCTGATGGACGAGAGCTGGGTCAATCTCTTCTTCCTTTTCCGGATAATACCAGGGGTGAATCTCCGAAGGCTTGTAGGAAAGCGTCGGGTCAAAATGGGCGGCGATGTCTTGGGCCGCCCGGGTTCCCCAGACCAAGCCTTCAAGAAGCGAAGTGGAAGCCAGGCGGTTGGCTCCGTGGACTCCCGTGCAAGAAACTTCGCCAACCGCATAAAGACTTCGGAGCGAGCTTTTTCCCCAGGTATCGACAAGCACCCCGCCGCAGCAAAAATGGGCCGACGGAACGACAGGGATAGGTTCCTTGGTGACATCTATGTCGTACTGGAGGCAGGTTCGATAGATATTAGGAAATCTTTTCTTAATATCGAACTTAGCGTAAGAAGCCAGGTCCAGGAAAACATAACTTGAATTGCTGTTAATCATCTCTTCGTAGATGGCTCTGGTCACTTCGTCGCGCGGGGCCAGGTCTCTCTTCTCGCTGTATTTCTCCATAAAAGTCCGGCCTTCCTTTGTTTTCAGCCGCGCCCCTTCTCCCCGCACCGTCTCTGAGATCAGAAAATTGTCTGCATCCCGGTGAAAAAGAGAGGTCGGGTGGAATTGGATATACTCCATGTTGACAATCCTGGCGCCGGCCCTGTGAGCCATAGCATAACCTGCTCCGATAGCTTCACGCGGGTTGGATGTATAAAGAAAAACAGCGCCGCAGCCTCCGGTCGCCAGAATGGTATACGGGGCAAAAAATGTCTTGACCAGGCGGGTTTTATTATCAAGAACATAGGCGCCGATACACTGAGGTTCACGGTAATAGGCCATGAGGTTCTTGGAGTGATGCGGAACAGTCAGCAAATCCACGGCGGTGTGGTCGGCGAAGAGTCTCACATTGGTGTATTGGCTCAGCGTTTCGACAAATCTTTCCTCGATGGTCTTTCCCGTTGTGTCTTTGACATGGAGGATACGCCTTCTTGAATGGCCGCCCTCCTGGGCATAATCCAGAGCATCCGGGCTGCTTCTCTCGAAAGGAATTTGAAGGTCCTCGATCAGGATTTTTTCAACCAGCTCACGGCCCTGGCGAGCCAGAACCTCGACAGATTCAGGATTGTTGATCCCGTCACCCGTCTTGACGATGTCCTCTTCTAAGATCTCCGGACGATCGTCCTGGCCCAAAGAGACGATGCCGCCCTGGGCATAATAGGTGTTGGATTCTTCCGGGTTTGAGGCTTTGGTGATAACATTCACCCGCAGGCCGCGCTTGGCCGCCTCCAGAGCAGCGCTGGCGCCGGCAATGCCGCAGCCAATGACCAGGATGTCCGACCGCAATACTTTTTCTTCAGCCATGGCCTTCAATCCATAAATTCTATGCTTATATCCACAGAGGTGAAAGAGTGAGTCAAGCTTCCCACGGAAATATAATCCACGCCGAGGGAAGCGATTTGACGTGCCCGTCTCTCGTTCACCTTGCCTGAGGCCTCCACAGGGATTTTTCCCTTAACCCAGCCGAGGACCTCCTTCATTTTCCTCAGAGACATGTTGTCGAGCATGATCATCGAAGCTCCGGCCTCCACGGCTTCTTTGGCTTCCTCGAAATTCGTGACCTCGACTTCGATCTTTGTTCCCGGCCTGACTTTTGCCTTGGCCCTCCTCACGGCTTCGGTGATGCTTCCCACGAGTCTGAGATGATTGTCCTTGATGAGGACCATGTCGGAGAGACTGAACCGATGATTCTCCCCTCCTCCCATCTTGACAGCGTATTTCTCGAGGAGGCGGAGGGTGGGAGTCGTCTTCCTGGTATCTAAGACCTTAGTTTTTGTGCCGCTCAAGACCTTGACGAATCGGCGCGTCTTGGTGGCGATTCCCGACATGCGCTGGAGAAAATTAAGAGCGGTGCGCTCGCCTTTCAAAAGGGAAATTGCGTTTCCCTTGAGCTTGGCCAAGATATCTCCGGGCTCAAAAGTCTGGCCGTCTTCAAGGATCTTTTCAAACCGGATCTTCGGATCTATTTTTTGGAAGACCCTTCTGGCTAGATCCATTCCCGCGAGAACGCCGGCCTGTTTCGCCAGGAAAACGGCTTCAGAGCAAGAGTCGGGCGGGATGACGCTCTCAGAGGTGATATCGCCTTCCGGCATATCTTCGTTGAGGGCCGCCTGGATGATCGTATCCAATCGTTCAAGCTTCATAGAAAATGATTATAAAGGGATGGAGGCAGACAGTCAAACTCTGGCCGGCACGACCCATCTTTGAACTTCATCTTTCCTTCTGGCAAGAATCCCAAATTCCACTATTATCAAGCAGCTTTCTGCGGTGGGTCCTGGCGCCGCGCCCCTCATCGAAGTCCGTTTCTATTACGGAATTTGGGATTCTTACTTCCTTCTGTTGACTAGAGAGCCGGGTTCTATAAAATAGTAGGTGAAAAGAGAAAACAAGGATGAGAATCGATGTCCGAAAAATTTAAGGGCTACATTCAGGTTTACACGGGAAATGGAAAGGGCAAGACCACGGCCGCTCTGGGACTGGCGCTCCGCGCCGCCGGCTACGGCCAGAGAGTTTATATCGGCCAATTCCTCAAAGGACAGGAATATGGAGAGCTTCGGTCAATCCGCAAGCTGGCGCCTCTCGTCACCATCGAGCAATTCGGCCGGAAAGGTTTCATCCACGTTACCGAAAGCCCTGATGACGAGGATATTGAAAGGGCCAAAAAGGGCCTCCAAAGGTGCCTCCAAGCGATGCTGTCTCGGAAGTACAGGATCGTCGTCCTTGATGAAATCAACGTCGCTCTGCACTTCCATCTTCTGGCCGAGAAAGAGGTCCATGATTTCCTCGCCCAAAGACCTGAAGATGTCGAGGTGGTCTTAACCGGCCGGTATGCGCCTGCCTCGCTCATCAAAAGGGCTGATTTGGTCACCGAAATGAAAGAGAGAAAGCACTATTACGCCAAAGGAGTCAGAGCCCGATTGGGGATAGAGAAATGAGCGGGGGGGTTTGAAAGAAGAGCTTTATGGAAAAAGAAAAATTTGAAAAATTGGTAGAAGAAGCCCTCGCCGACCTCCCCCGGAAATTCAAAAAATACCTTCAGAATGTAGCTGTTATGGTCGAAGAGACGCCGTCAAAAGAGACGCGAAGCCGAACCGGCACTCCATCCTACAGCACGCTTCTCGGACTTTATCACGGCGTCCCTTTCAAGCACCGCGGCCCTTATTACGGCAATACTGCGCCTGATGTGATTGTCCTTTACCAGAGGCCGATAGAAAGTTTGTGCGCCACGGAAGAAGATGTCAAAGAAAAGGTGAAGGACGTCTTGCTTCACGAGATCGGGCATTACTTCGGCCTGAGCGAAAAGGAGCTGAGGGAAATTGAGAAGTAATCCCGAAAACCCGAAGGAGAAAGAGATGGGAGAAAGCTTCCGCGGCATTTTTGCCGCTCTGACCACACCGTTTGTGGGAGAGGACGTCAGTCTCGAAAAATCCAGGGAAAATATCCGCAGATACAACCGCACCGACCTCGCCGGTTACGTCATTCTCGGGTCGACTGGAGAAGCTGTTTTCCTCAGCGACGAAGAATCTGAAAAATTAGTGGCGGAAGTCAAGGCCTCAGCCTCGGCCGGCAAAAAAATTATCGTCGGGACATCGCGCGAGTCCACCCGGCTGACGATCGAGTTCACCAACCGTATGGCCGAACTGGGCGCAGACGCCGCCCTGGTCAAGCCTCCCTATTATTATAAATCCCGGATGAGCCAAGATATCCTCAAGGATCATTACCTCCGCATCGCCGAAAAATCCAGGATGCCCCTTCTGATCTACAACATCCCCCAGAATACGGGTATTTCTGTGGACCCGCCTCTCATCATCGAGCTCTCCCGCCATCCCAATATCGCCGGTATCAAGGACAGTTCAGGCAACCTGGCCAATCTCGTCGAAACGCTCCCCGGCGTCAGACGAGGGTTTGATTTCCTTTTGGGAGCCGGGAGTATCCTTTGGCCGGGACTTCTCCTGGGCGCGAGCGGCGGTATTTTGGCCTTGGCCGCTGCCATTCCCAACCTTTGCGTCAACCTCTACGCGCTTTATCGCGAAGGACATCTGGGGGAGGCAAGAAAGCTGCAATTTGCTCTTGCGCCTCTCAACAAAACCCTCACCCAGACGATGGGCATTCCGGCCATCAAATACGCTCTCGACCTCTTGGGGTACTACGGAGGGCCTCCCCGCCTGCCCTTCCATCCTCTGAAGGAGAAGGAAAGAAAACAGATTCATGACCTCCTCGATAAACTCGGGCTCTTAGCGGGCCGGCCCCTGAGGAAAAAACGGTGAAAATGAGACGGCAGTTCTTAAAAAATTTTGCCTTCGGAGCTCTCTCTGCCTTTTCCCTTTCGCCGAAAGCTCTTCTTAAGACGCAGGCCAAGGAATGGCGACAAATAAAAGGCCAAATGGCCTACCGCCGTCTCGGAAGAACAAACCTTTTTGTCTCAGAAATTTCTCTTGGCGGAAGCCCTCTGCCCGATTGGTCGCTCCTCAGGCAAATCATCGAACGCGGGGTCAACTACATCGATACCTCTTGCACCTACAACAACGGGAACAGCGAACGGCAGATCGGCCGTCTCTTCAAAGAGGTCGGCAGGGACAAAGTCATCGCGGGCACCAAATTCCACCTTCGAGGCAACTGGACTGAGGCGTCGATCATCCGGTCTGCTGAAGGAAGCCTGCAGCGCCTCGAGACGGACTGCATCGATGTCCTCTCCATCCACGGCGCCGAGCGCGAACATGACCTTGTTGACGAAAGAGTGCTCGGCGCGTTTGAGAAATTGAGAAGAGAAGGAAAATACCGGTGGAGCGGCCTCTCCTGCCACTCCAACCATGAGCGGGTCGTGAAAAAAGCCGTCGAATGCGGGCATTATGACATGGTGCAGTTAGGATACAACGTCTTTGATATCGAGGAGCCGGAGAAGGACGTTAAGACCTATGAGGATTATCTGGCCGAGAGTGGGATCAGGGATTTCATTAAAGATGCCGCCTCCCATGATGTCGGCATTATCGCCATGAAAACCCTCAAAGTCGGTGGAAGAAGGCAGAATTTGGAAAAATATCGGACCGGGAACACTTCTCTTTATCAGGCCATGCTGAAATGGGTTTTGGAAGACAAAAACGTCTCCTCCGTAGTAACGGAAATGCTTAATCGGGACCAGATGGAAGAAGACCTCGCCGCCGTGCAGGCATCTCTTTCTGCGGAGGAAAGAAAGAATCTTTTCCGCTATGTGGCAGAAAACAGCCGGGATTACTGCCACATGTGCGGCCGCTGCCAGGCTCAGTGTCCTTCCCGTATCGCGACCACGGACATTCTCCGTTTTCTGGCTTATCACGAAAGTTATGGAAAGACAGGGATAGCCAAAAAGTTTTATGCTGCCCTTAAACCGGAGCAGACAGCTCTTTCCTGCCGGAGCTGCGGTTCCTGCGAAGAAGCCTGCCCCTTTGCTGTCCGGGTGAGGGAAAAGATCCGAGAAGCCCACTTTATCCTGGCTTGTTGAGCCGGCTTTCCGGGTTTCTTGAAAAATCCTGCGCCAAACAAAATGACCGTGCGACCTGCTCTGACCGCCCTTTCCCTGCGTTATCCGGGCAGTTAACTCAGGCAAGGCTGACTGCCGCACAAGAAACCGTCCTGCTGCCGTTGCTACCTTCCGGTCCTGGCGGGGTTCACAGAAGGCTCTTTGCGCAGGGCCCTGGCCGTCAACGCCACTTACCCAAACACGGGCCAGAAAAAGAACAGCCTCGGCGAGGTCTTCGACCCCACTGGAGCGGGTTGTGGGTTACAGGGCACCGCTAGCTCCCCGTCTAGCACGGTCAAATGTATTATATCGTGCGCAGAGGATGAAAACAAAGAGATTTTGTCTTGGCCCCTCGAAATGGCAGCGTCTCCGTTTCAAACCTGGATGAATTCCCAGGACTCAACAGGAGGCCGACAAATGAAGCCTCTATTGTCGAGGTCAAACGCGCTGGGCGGTGAACAGGATTACTCCAAGAAGTTGGGCTTCAAGACATAAGGATTTGCTGAGGGTCAGAACCTATAGCCCACGCCGCCGCGCAGAATAAGGCCGTCCCAGAAGCCGACTTCCCCTTTGACGAAGAAGCCTTTGTAGATCTCTCCCTTAACGCCGAAGGCAGCCTGGAGAAGCACAATGAGGTCGAGCTCGATGTCTCCTTCCTCCCGAAGTTGATCAAAAGTTTTGGTTACATCACCCTGTACGCTTGTCTGATCAGACCCGCGGCGATAAGTCCCTGTGTAAACATAGTTGACCGTCCCGTCCAAAGGTCCAAACCCGAGGCCGAAGACAAAATATGGGGTGATGCGCCAAGAAGGAAAAAAGTCCCAGCGAAAGCTCAAGTTCCCCGTGAAAGGGTTCGTCTCCCCATAGCTTTTGCTATCAACCGTGGCAACAGAGCCATCGCTGTAGTTTTGGGTGACCGGGCCTTGCATGGAGACCCTTATTTTTGTTTTTTCCAAGGAAACGCCGACGCTCATGGCTCCCCGCCTGCCTAAAGGGTAATAACGGATTTCAAAACCATAGTTTGAGCCCTCAGAGCCCAGGGAAAGATTCTGCGTGTAATCCGAGCGAAAGAGTT
>Ga0315280_10003906_pt1 | contig 22449 bp, 23 predicted proteins | sample YL17G06_40_MG_FD_203697 | JGI IMG/M metagenome (GOLD analysis project Ga0315280, IMG submission 203697) | Sediment microbial communities from Yellowstone Lake, YNP, Wyoming, USA - YL17G06_40 | ecosystem: Environmental > Aquatic > Freshwater > Lake > Sediment | place: USA: Wyoming | collected...
CTCGCCGCCGGTCGTCTTCAAGGGCAGGTCGACCCGAGTGTGGTCCAGGGCGCTCAGGCACAGCCCTTCGAGAATCTCGTACCCGTGGTAACTGATGTCGACGTTGCACGGGTGGACCTTGGTCTGGTCATCGAGCCAGTCGGCCAGGTCCCGCAGGTACAGCGGTTGAAGACGAGTCTTCTCCTGGACTCCCCAGGGTTCGCCCGCCTCGGCCAGCACCTCGCCGCCCGACGAGCGCGTCAGGGCGCTCCAGCGGCCGTCGGTGTCGGCCCACGCATAGCCGTGCGTGCCGTAGACGGTCAGGCGGTCGTCAACCCAGAAGTGGTCTTTGCCCATGTGCGAGGGCGAGAGGTACCCGCATTCCAGGTACGCCCGCACGCCGTTGGCAAAGAGGACCTCGCCCAGGATGTAGTCGGGCGAGGGATGAGAATCGGCCAGGCACTTGCGTCCATGAACGTGGCCGACGACCCACCGGGCCCGCGCCCCGCCGTTGATCCACAGCGTGTAGTCCATGTAGTGCGTGCCGAGTTGGGCCATCCAGGCCTGGCAGGTGGCGCGGATGACCGACACCTGGCCGATCTGGCCGGCGTCCAGGATGCCCTTGAGTTTCTGCATGCTCGTCAGGTACTTCTGCTGGTGGCTGACGACGGCCTTGGTGCCGCTGGAGGCGCACAGGTCGCGGATGGCCCGCGCCTCCTTGAGCGACGTGGCCATCGGCTTCTCGAAGGCAATTGCGCGGACGCGGTGGCGGACCCCCAACTCGACCATCGGCAGCCGCACGTCGGGCTGCGTGACGAAGCAGAGGACGTCGGGCTTGGTGGCGGCCAGCATTGCGCCGGCGTCGGCCCACGTCCGCGTGATGCCGTACTTGGCGGCGACGGCCTTCAGTTTCGCCGCGTCCAGATCGCACAGCCCCACCAGTTCGAACCGGTCGGGCAAACGCAGGAAACCTTCGATGTGCGTTACGCCGCGGTGGCCGGCCCCAACCTGAGCGACTCGATACCTGGGCATGTTGGATCTCCGTGAGAGAGTTTCCGGTTGCAGGCCGCCACAGGATTCTTGTGGCGGTCCGGCATGATGCTATAATACGCCCCCGACGTTGCGGAACAACGTCATTTTTGCGGAACCCCGCAGGGCCAGGGAGAAGGAGACGTGGATGAAACCCCTCAGCATTCAGTTGTACACCGTGCGTGAAGCCGCCGCGAAGGACTTCATCGGCGTTCTGAAGAAGATCGCCGCCATCGGATACAAGGGCGTGGAGTTCGCCGGCCTGCACGGCTTCAAGCCCGCCGAGATCCGCAAGGTTCTCGATGACTCCGGCCTCGTAGCCTCGTCGTCGCACGCGGGCCTGCCGGGCCCCGAGAACCTCCAGGAGATGGTCGATACCGCGGGCACCCTCGGCTACAAGTTGATCATCACAGGCAAGGGCCCGGACGACTTCAGGACGGTCGACGGCATCCGGCAGGCAGCCGAGCAGTTCCAGGCCGGCGCGGCCGTGCTGAAGGGCACCGGCCTTTCGCTCGGCTATCACAACCACTGGTGGGAGTTCAACCTCGTGGACGGGCGGCTGGGCATGGAGATCTTCCTGGAACTGGCGCCCGACGTCTTCTCGCAGACCGACGTGTACTGGGCGTGCAACTTCGGGGCGGTCGACCCCGCCAAGTTCATCAGGAGCCACAAGAAACGCATCCCGATCCTGCACCTCAAGGACGGGTGCTTCGTCCGCGACCACCCGCACACGGCCGTCGGCCAGGGGCGTGTCAACTTCGCCAGGGTGGTGAAGGCGGCGGACCCGAAGGTCCTACAGTGGCTGGTCGTGGAACTCGACGCCTGCGCCACCGACATGATGCGGGCCGTCGAGGACAGTTATAAGTACCTCACGGAGGCCGGCCTGGCCGAGGGGAACAAGTAGCATCGAGCGGATCCTGACGGGTAGCACGCCCGCGGGTCCCACCGCGCAAAGGGCTCGCCATGAAGAGGGGCTTTGTGGTTCTGCTGGTTCTGGCGGCATGGGCGGCGATGGTCGCATCGGGCGCCGCCGTGCGCGAGTCCGGGCCGGGGGCGAAGGCGCCCGACGCCGTCCGCGTCACGATCCTGCACGTCGCCGACGTGCACGGCCAGTTGCAGGCCCGGACGGTCTTCGGCAAGAGCGTCGGCGGCTACGCGCGCCTGGCGACGCTGGTCCGAGATGAGCGGGCGGCCCCCGATGCCGCCAGGGTCTTCCTCATCCACGGCGGCGACGAGTTCAGCCGCGGCGACGACCTGACACGGGCCACCCTCGGCGCCGCCAACATCGCCATCATGAATCACCTGAAGTTCGACATGTGGGTGCCCGGCAACGGCGATCACTACGACGGGCCGAAGAACCTCCTGGCCCGCGCCCGCCAGGCCCAGTTCACCGTCCTGTCGGCCAACGTCAGGGTCGCCGCCACGGGCGAACCGATCGGCAAGCCTTTCATCATCGAGAAGGCCGGCCCGGTGCGCCTGGCCTTCCTGGGTTTGTGTTTCGTCAGCCCGCAGCACCCCGAGTCATTCAAACTGTACAGTGTTGAGAATCCCGGCCAGGTTGCCCGGAAACTGGTGCCTGAACTCCGCAAGCAGGCCGACGCGGTGATCGTCCTTTCGCACCTGGGAGTCTCGGATGATGAGGACCTGGCGGGGGCCGTCCCCGGCATCGACGTCATCCTCGGTTCTCATACTCACGTCGAGTGGCAGGAGGGCCTGCGCGTCAAGGGGCCGGACGGCCGCGAGGTTCTCATCTGCCAGGCGGGAGAGCAACTCCACGTTCTCGGCAGGCTCCTGCTGGCGTTCGGGAAGGCCGACAGCGGCTATCGCCTGGTGTCGGCCGCCGACAGGCTGATTCCGATTGATGCCCAGGTGCAGGAGGACGCGACCGTCAAGGCCCTCATCGCGAAACTGGCCGCCGCAGCCCCGAAACCGAAGCCGGGAACTAAGACCAAGGTGCCCGAAGCCGTCGCGCCGTAATGACCACGACCCGCCGAAACACGTACGTGACCCAGCCCGACGAGAAACTCCTCGCCGAGTGCACGGTCGAGACGTACCGCGCGAGCGGTCCGGGCGGCCAGCACCGCAACAAGACCGACTCGGCCGTCCGCCTCACCCATCGGCCGACCGGCGTGGCGGTCACGGCCACGGAGCGCCGGAGCCAGCACGAGAACCGCCATCGGGCCATCGCGCGCCTGCGCAAGGCCATCGCCGTCGAGGTTCGCGAGCCTGTGGCCCCCGACGCGCCGCCCAGCGGCCTGCTGCGGCAGGTCGTCGCGGATGCGGCGTGGCCGCGCGTCAGTCAGAAATCGCCGGCCTACCTCGCGGCGGCGGCTGAAGTCCTCGACTATCTCCAGGCCCACGAAGGAAAGGTCAGCGAGTCGGCCGCACGGATCGGCGCGGCCACGGCGTCGCTCGTGAAGTTCCTCTCGCTCGACCGGGACCTTTGGCAGATGGCCAACCGCATCCGCCGGCGATTCGGCCTCGGCCCGCTTCGGTAGGGCCGCTCGATATCGCTCGATATCGCTTGCACTTCGTTTTGCCCGTGCGTACGCTGAGGCCGTCTCGCGTGCGTTTTATGAAGGTGCTGCCAAGCGGAGGAGCATGCCATGTCAAGAGTCATGCTGGTGTGTCTGGCGTTTGCCGCGGGGGCGATGGTGTTGGGCCAGGCCGCAGGCTGCGGCCCGCAGAAGGGTGCGCCGGCCACGCACCCGCCGAAGATCATCAAGGAACGGGTCGTCCAGGCCAAGCCGGAGCCCGCCCCGGGGCCGAAGACGGGCGAACCGCCGAAGGGCGCCGTCAGCGAACTGGTCCTGCCGGGCGCCTCGACCAGCGTCCTGGCCACCGGGAGGGACTTCGTGACGGACTGGCTGGTCCTGGGCCCGCTGGAGTTCAAGGAATCGGATTTCGGCGGCCAGCAGCAGCAGGCCGCCGCCGACAAGGAGTTCATGGCCAATGAAGGCGACCTCGACGGCACGCAGGCGGCCCCCAAGGGGACCGCTTGGCGGGTCGTGCGCTTCACGGACGACACCCGCATCGGCCGGGTCAACCTCGACAAGTTGTACGATGCGATTGACCATGCCGCCGCCTACGCAGTGGCGTGGCTCGACTGCCCCGCCGACGTAAAGGATGCGAAGTTGCTCGTGGGCAGCGACGATTACGTGAAGGTCTGGATCAACGGCAAACTCGTGCACACGTACAAGACCGAGCGCCGTCCGGGTGCCGCTGACCAGGACATCGTGTCGGGCATGGCGCTCAAGAAGGGGCTCAACCGCGTCGTCGTCAAGTGCGTCGACGTGGTGCTCGATTGGGACTTCTATCTTCGCCTGACCGATAGCGCCGGCAAGTCGATCGCGGTCAAGCCGAAGGGTTAGCGGCGAGCCGCGTTCAGCGGCTGATTCATAACGCCGATTGCCGCGCGGCGGCCTTCGCGGGCCGCCGCGAGCATGGCGGAATCGTGGGGGGTGGCGACCTGGGAAGGCTGCCACTCGGAGGTCCTGAGACCGCCCCTCAGCGGGGGGCCGCAGGTCGAAGATCGGCCCCGGCGGGCGACCGCGTGTCTTTTGCCGGAAAATGCACAAACAGGTTCCGCAGGCAACTGTTCATCACTTCGCCGTAGAGTCTGGGGTCGGTGACGCGAATCACACGCACGTTCGCATTGGCTGCGCCGAACTCGACCTTGGTCGGCTTCCCCTGGTCATCCACCTCCAGGCGTGTCGGAACGTACTGGTACACGTTGACTTCCTCGGCCCCCGCGGGCGGCGAGGCGGCGGCCACATACTCCCCCGCCACCCGGTAGATCCGCCGGCCCGCGACCGTCAGGATCGACGGCGTGCACCACATCCCCTTGGCCGGGCGGAACGAGTTCGCCTTTGCGAAGGCGTCGTCCACTGACCCCAGGTCGGCCGCCAGAGACGCCACCGGCTCGTACTTGGCCGCGTCCAGCCCGCGGACGGCATATATGAAGTAGTTGCGCAGCGGGGCGGGGGAGGCCTTCAGCGTCGCCGGAAAATCGGTCATCCGCCAGTACGTCGACTCACGCACGTTCTGCGGGAAGCACGGGTACCAGAAGATGGGCAGGCCCGTCTGGAGCAGGCGGCGATACGCCCGGCGGTCGATCTGGACGTTGTACTCGTCGCCGCCGAGGGCGGAGTTCCCTATATTGACGTACAGCCCCGCCACCTTCTCCCTCAGGAGTTGTGGTTGCCGGTTGAACGCCGCCACCACGTCGCGCACGCTCCCGGTGGTGATGACGTGCACGGGCTGCCCGGAATCGCGGAGGACTTTCAGGATCAACTCGACTGCCTGCTGGTACTCGGCCGGCTGGTCGCGCCCGTCGTCTTCGAGCGACTTCAGGGGCGCCAGGCCCACCGCGCAGGGCGCCCGCCGCCCGGTCATCGCGAGCATCTGCTCGACGGGCACGCGGCCCGGCTTCGCCTTCTGCCACTCGCCGTTATCGAGCACGATGGCCTTGACGTCGAGTTCCGGCAGCGAGAAGACGTTGGCCAGGTCAACGTGGTCGTCGGCATCTATATGCGGGTGGTACAGGTCCGTGTCGTGGATGACGGGGGTCCGCTTTTCCTGGGCGGCGGCGTTTGCGCCAAGGGCAATCGCCAGCATCATCGCCGCCAGGAGAATCCGTCTGTGCGTCATGGCGGACCTTTCACGCGATGGCCGACCGGATGGCCAGGCAGGTTTCCAGGACCGCCTCGACGTTCTTGAGGGCGAGCGAATTCGGCCCGTCGGAGAGCGCTTTGCCGGGTTCCGGGTGCACTTCGAGGAAGAGTCCGTCGGCCCCCGCCGCCACGGCCGCGCGGGCCAGCAGGACCGCCATCTCGCGGCTGCCGCCGGTCGCGATCCCGAGGCCCCCGGGTTGCTGGGCGCTGTGGGTGGCATCGAAGACCACCGGGCGCCCGAACGACTTCAGCACCGGCAGGCCCGTCATGTCCGACACCAGGCGATTGTAGCCGAACGACGTGCCGCGCTCGGTCACCAGGATGTTCTTCGCCCCCGCCTCGGCGGCCTTCTCGATGACGTTCTTCATGTCCCAGGGGGCCAGGAACTGTCCCTTCTTCAGGTTGACGGCCTTGCCGCACCGCGCGGCCGCCTGCACGAGGTCGGTCTGGCGGCACAGGAACGCCGGCACCTGGAGGCAGTCGAGGACGTCGCCGGCCTGCTGCGCCTGCTCGACCGTGTGGACGTCGGAGAGGACGGGCACGCCGAACTCCTCGCGCAGGCCGGCCAGGATCTTCAGCCCCTCGTTCCATCCCGGGCCCCGAAACGACCTGACCGACGTGCGGTTCGCCTTGTCGTACGACGCCTTGAAGACGTATGGGATGCCCAGGCGCCCGGTCACCTTGACCATGTGGCGGGCCACGCGCCGGCACAGGGCCGCCGACTCGATGACGCACGGGCCGGCGATGACAAAGAGCCGGTTGCTTCCCAGCAGGAGGCCGCCGACCCTGGCGGTTCGCTGAGCCATGGCATTCTCCTTGCCCGAACCCGGGAATCAGGATGACGAAAGGGCCGCGAAATGGCAACGAGGAAATTCGCCCAACGGCAAGGCCGCAGAAGGGACCGGGCACCACGCACCATGAGCGGAATAAGGACCGCTTCGATAGCGGCACAACAACGTTTCGCCGCCCGGCCTGCCCGGCGCGTTCAGTCGTCTTGGCGCCGCACGCACGGCAGCAGGACCCGCACGGCCTTCGGCAGAACCGTGTACGTGACGGGGCCGCTTCCGATCACGTCGCCGTCCACCTGGATCGGCAGGGGCCGCTCCCGACAGTTGACCTCGATCCGTTTGCCGCGTCCCAAGGCCACGAGCGGATGCCCGACGTGCCGCCCGAGGCGCGTGCGGATGAAGTGCCGTATCATCTGCCAGCGCTCGCGCGTCCGGTAGCAGACAACGTCCAGAAGGCCGTCATTGGCGACGGCCATGGGGGCAATCCGCAGGCCGTCGCCATAGAGGGGCGTGTTGGCCACCAGCAGCACCCCCGCGTCGTCCGTCAGGAGACGACCGTCGACCGTGACCGCGATCGAAGGGAACCCGTACCGCCACAACAGACGCAAGATGGGCCCGTAGTAGGCGGTGCGCTCGATCGGCCCCTCGCGCTTCTTCTGCACTTCCCAGGTGACCGCCGCATCGAACCCCACACCGGAGAACATCAGGAAGGGATAATCGTTGGCCAGGCCGACGTCCAGGCTCACGGGCCGCCCGCTCTGGATCAGGGTGACAACCTCTCGGAGGGTCCCGGTCAGGCGGAACGTTCGGGCCAGGACGTTCTCGGTTCCCGAGGGAACGATGCAGGCGGGGACGGGGCGATGGAGAAGGCCTGAAAGGACTTCGCGGTGGGTGCCGTCGCCGCCGATGCTGACGACGCACCTGGCGGCATCGGGCGTCTGCCGGGCCAGGTCGCGTGCGTGCCCCCGGCCCTCGGTGGTCGCCACGTCGACCTCGAAGCCGCGGAGCGATACGTGCCGCGACAATTCGCGAACGAAATACGGGTCGTGGCCGCGACCGGATATCGGATTGACGATAATGCGTACCAGACCCAGCGTCATGCGGCTCTTCGCCCTCCAACGGGCCCCGTCCGGGTGGATTATAGTCGGCCGGCGCCCGTGCCACCAGACGAAAACGAATAATTGCCCTGGCCGCAGGCGTGTTACAATAGAGGTGGCCCGTTTCGGGCATGGCAGGCACGTATCCTTTGGCGAAAGGAGCACGCCATGAAAACGCGGTGGTATCTCTGGTGTCTGTCGGCGTTGGGACTGCTGTTGTTGGGAGCCTCCCAGGCCGGAGCGTCTGACTCGCAAGGCGCGGTGCGGGTCGAGGTCCGTGCCGACGAGTCCGGCGGCGTCACGCCGGAGGTCCACGTCTGGATCAACGGCAAGGAGGTCGACCCCGGGAGCATCTTGACCTTTACTGAGAATCGCGAGGAGCCCGGTCCGGGCGACCGCGAGCGCCCGCGTCGCGGCGGGCGAGAGCAGCCGCCGCCCGGTCCTCAGCCGCTCCTGGGCGTCATGATCGCGCCGCTGGACGCGGAGGCCCGCCAGAAGGCCAAGGTCGAGTCGGGCGTGCTGGTCACCGAGGTGATGCCTTCGAGCCCGGCCGCCAAGGCGGGTATCGTACAGGGCGATGTCATCGCGGCGATCGACGGGCGACCCGTCGACTCGCCGTCGCAACTCCTGGAGCGCATCCATCAGTTCAAGCCCGCAGATAAGGTCAAGGTGGCCTGGGTCCATGAGGGGAAACGCCAGGAACAGACCGTGACGCTCGGCGGCACCGCGCGAGAGGGCGGCGCCCGGGAAACTCCTGAGACGCCAAGAGAGCGGCCCGCCGGCGGGGCCTTCCTCGGCGTTATGGTTACGCCCCTGACGAAGGAAGCCGAGGAGTTTGCCGGCACGAAGCGCGGCGTACTCATCGGCAGTTTGACGGTCGACGGTCCGGCAGCCAAGGCGGGCATTCAGGCCGGCGATGTCATCGCGACCATCGACGGCAAAGACATCGACACGCCCGACGAACTCCTGGATTCCGTCCGAACCCACAAGCCCGGCGATACCCTCAAGATATCTTTCTATCGTGCGGGCAAGCGCAATGAGGCCGCCGTCACCCTCGGCGAAAGCCCCGGCAAGAGGCCGGGCCTGCCGGGCGCCGAGTTGCCGGAGCACCTGTGGGGCGACCTCGGCGACCTGCGCGAGTACCTGGAGAAAGTGCAGCCCGGTCTTCGCGAGTGGATGAAGAACTGGCAGCAAGAACGTCGCGGCACACAGCGGCCGGGCACGCCGTGGGCGGCTCCCGAGATCGCCCCGCCGCCGGCCCCACCATACGACATGGGCAAGGACATGGGCCGCATCCTCGAACGCCTCGACCGCATCGACAAGCGCCTGAACGACATCGATCAGCGGCTCAAGCGGCTCGAGAAGTAGTCGTTGCGGCAAGATGGCTGCGTGCGTGACATCGCGCGTTCAGAAGGGGGCCGGCCGGTTCCACTCTGAACGCGCGATGGTTTTGCCGTTATGCCGTTGCGGAATCGTACCTGGGGCGTAGAATAGCGTCGGTCGGACAGGGCGGGTGATGTCGGGGCTGCGGCCGCATGCCCGCGGCCTGCTCACCCGCCAGGAGGCGAAGTCCATGAGAAGGGCGGCAGTGCCGATAATCCTCGTCCTGTTCGTCGGTGCCGCTTGGCTGGCGGCCACGACCGTCGGAGGGCAGGCCGACTCGGAAGAACCCGTCCTGGCTCAGCCCAGGAAGGTCGCGCCTTCGGGCGCCGCCCCCCCGCGGCCGCCGAGTAAGGTCGCGCCTTCGGGCGCCGCCCTTGCGCCGCCGCCGAGTGCCGCGACCACCGCCAAGAAACCGGTGGCTGCCCCTGCCTCACCTTCTGCACCGGCGGCGCCCGCGCCTGCCGGCAAAGAGCCCGACATCACCCCGCCACCCCAGTTGCCGGACGTCGACATCCCCTCGATTCCCGAAGTCGGCCAGGACCCGTTCAAGCCCGGGCCGCGACCCGTGCGGCCAAGGCCGCCGGACACAATCGACGAAGGCAAGCGACTGTTCAACCGTGAAGGACGCCTCGAACTCGACCAGATCGGCAGGGCCATCTTCGTGTTCGACTCCGGCGACAAGCCTATCTGGCTCCTCGAAAGCACCTGGCGCGAGTACCTCGAGAAAGTCACCGTCCAGGGCAAGAAGAAGGCCCATTGGCGGGTCTCGGGCATCGTGACGGTCTACGGCGGACGCAATTACCTCCTCCTGACCAAGGTGGTGCCGATGGGCGGCGAGGAGGAGAATCTGTAGGCGCGGCTGCCCTGTCGCACAGGATGTCATGATTGCCGGGTGGCATGGCCGCAGCCTGCCCGCCGCGGTCGGCAGACCTGGCCATGCCGCCCGCCATAGGTGCCTGATGGAACTGATCACCCCCTGGGCCTTGGCGGGACTGGTCCTGGTTCCCGCGATCTTCCTGTGGGGTCTGCTGGCGCCGCGCGGCCGGCCGCTGGTGGTCGGATCGCTGATGCTCTGGCGGCGGGCCCTTGGGACGGGTCCGGTCGGCAAACCGTCGGCCTCCGTACGCCTCAAGGATCCCCTCCTGTGGCTTGATGCCGCGACCGTCCTGTTGATCGTCCTGGCGTGCGCGCAGCCAGCCGTCAAGTCTTCCGCCCCCGCCGAACCTGTGGCCACGTTCGTCGTGGATCGCACCGCCGGCATGCTCCAGGAGAAAAGGAGTGGGGGCACGGTCCATGCGTCTGTCGTGGACCGCACCGGCCGCATGCTCCAGGTGACGGGTCCCGGCCGGGCGTCGCGAAGCGAACTGGCCCAAGTGATGGCAGACGAGGTCCTCGATGCCCTCGGAGACGCCCCCATTCGCATCGTCTTCGTGCCCGACAAGGCGGGCGCGGTCGCCATCGAGACCGCCACCGCACGCCGCCTGGAATCGAGCGACGCCTGGGTGCCGGTGTTTGCCGACACCGACGTCTGGCCGATCGCCGTGGCGGAGTCCGCGCGGCACAGCAACCTGCCTGTTGTCGTGGCGACCGGCGTGGCACCGACGGTGCAGTTGCCTGCGAACGTTTACGTTCTCGCCCCCGGCGGCCGGTCGGCCAACGTCGGCCTGACGCGCCTGGCGTCGCGCGTCGAGGGCGACCGCTGGTGGCTCCTGGTGGCCGCCAGGGCCGACTTAGGCGCGACGGGGCCGTGGACGCTGGTCGTCGGAAACGGCGGCCGGATCCTCGCCCGGAAGCCCGACTTCCTGGCCGCCGGCACCACTGCCCAGACGGTCCTCGCCATGTCTGGACCGCCCCCCAGGTCGCTTACCGTGATGCTGGGCGGCCGGGACGAGAAACAGGCCCCCCCGCCAGATACCTTCATGTGGGACAATGCGGCCGAAATGGCACTCGAACCTGCCCGGAAGATCCAGGTCCTCCTTGTGGGCAGACCCGACATGGCCCTCCGCCGCGCCCTGGCGGCACGAGATGACATCGTGGTCGTAGACGCGCCGCCGCAGGGCGCGGTCCCCATCGGCGGCACCGACCTCGTGATGGCCTGTGCGGCAACAATCCCCGCCGACTGGAAAGGGCCTTCCGTCAGCCTCCTGCCGCCGGAGCCGGTAGGTCCGGTTCGCCCCGTCTCAGGGCAGGGGGCCGCAGACTGGCGCGTCGCCCCGGATAACCCCCTGGCCGGGGCGCTGTACCTGGAACCGCCGCGGATCGGCGCCATCGGCCGGTACATCCTGGCGGAACCCGGCCGCCTCTTGCTCGGAACCCGCGACATGCCGCTCATGGTTACGTGGGAGGCCGGCGGCAGCCGGCACTTGGCCGTGCTTTTTGGCCTCGACGAGGCGACCACCGATTGGCCGCGCCGCCCTGGCTTTCCCGTGTTCTGGTCGCGGGCCATGGATTGGCTTGTGCCCAAGGATGGGCGGCCGGCGAATCTCGAAACGCATCGGCCCTTTGAGGTGCTCCCCGGCCGCGACCATCCGGCCCCGGGGCTGCCCGGCCTCTATGAGGACAAATCCGGGTCGTTTGCGGTGAGTTTCATCGGGTCGGAGGCGGCCTTCAAGTCCGGCCCCGGCCGCGACGATTCGGCGGACGCCATCGAGGCCATCCGCAAGTCCATCGAGGCCAAACGCCGCGCTGGCCTCGCCCCCCTGTGGCCGTACCTGGCCCTGGCCGCCCTGGCCGCCCTTCTGGCCCGGTCGTGCGTGGCGAGTTAACTGGGGAGTGAGTGCCTGGGTGGCGGAGTGCAGAGAGAGGCGGGCTCTCGCAAAGCCGCAAAGCACGCAAAGCAGGGCAGTTTTTTTGCGCCAGGAAGAAAGGTCGTTTGATGTCCTCTTGAGAAGTGAGTTCCGCGCTCAGTTGCCTGAGAAGGGGCACGTCCTGGGGATCCGCAACCATTCCGAGAACTTCCGCCGCCGCTGGGATGGCTACCCGGCCGGGAAGGCCCTTGCCGGGGCGTGACTTGCACCCGCTGGAACTGCGTGACTTTCAAGGCGCACGTGGCCTACTACAGTGGCCCAATGTAGCCGCCCTCGTCTTCCTGTAACGCTGACGCCAATTCCTGCGCGTCGCGTTTGCTGGACACGCAGATGATGACATCCTCGGTTGGGGACAGTCTCAGGGATGCAAGGGGTCGGATCGCGTCGGCGAAGTCTGTCATGGATAGACGTCCGTAGCCCGTAGCGAGTGCCGTCAGCGCCACCCTTCGCGCGTGGATGGATGCGGCCATCTCCAAAGCTCGGTGCACGGTCGATCGCACCAGTGCTACGGAAGAAGCGTAGAAGGCATCCACGGCGACGGCGTGCAGGACGCACTTGAAGGGAGTTCCGCATGAGGAAGCCGCCACAACATCGCCAGGGTTGGCAAACCGCAGGCCACGGTCAGCCAGAAAGCGATGCAGTTCGACTTGCATCGCATTGCCGTAACGCAGAAGGATTTCTCCCCCTACGCCCCCGGACAGGTTCAGGTACACATTCGAGGAGCACACCAGCACATCGGCGGACTCGGCCAGGATATCGCCATGCTTCACAGTCCATCGCATGTTAATTGCCCCACGCGGCCCAGTGCGCGTGGGCCTTGGCCTGCCTCTGCCGAACCAGTCGCGGCCATCAACCTCTGTCTGGTCATTGGTTTCCTTTACCTTCGCGCCGAAGCAACTCGGCCCATTCTGCTTCCCACCACTGGGAAGTGGCCCCCTTGCTAGGCTCACCACTGTGGCTTTCGTCAACGCTCATAGCCAGCAACCGAGGAATTCCATGCGTCTCAACGCACACGCGCAGTACCCTCTTGCTCTCTGGGCCAGCCGCCCAGATGCAGCACGTTACCTGGAGACCCATCAGATCATCTAGCAAACCGGATGCAAATAGTTTGGAGCAAACTTCCTTGACAACAGTCCAGATCTCAGACCGGCTCTTGCCATCGGGCAGAGCAACGACAACGGCACAGAAATCCCTCTTGGGCCACCTCTTGGGGTCTGCCGGCACCACCGAGGCCAAGGGCGGGACGGACCACATGGGGGCCAGTTCTTTGTCCATGACAAGCATACCCACCACCGCTGGTGCGACGTACTGTACGGGGCATCTGGCCACGGCACCTCCCGCTTACTTCACCAAGTCAGAAACAGGTTTAGAGTTGGGATAACAACGCGAATGTTCATGACCTCCGACAGATCCGAAAAGTTGACGACGGGCGCTGGTTGCAGCGCTGGGTGACGTGCTGGGGGCACCCCCGGGCGCCGATGGGTGCGATTCGCGCCATGCGATCAACCTAACCCGCCCCATGGGGCGGTCAAGGGAAAAACCATACGGGGAAAAACCACACACTGTGCCAGGGACCCCCGGACACCGCGGCCGAACTGGCGGCGGTGGGCTGGGACCCGCAGATCTCGACCGTGCTGTGGGGCGCCCTGCTGGAGATCACGCCGGCGCTGACGCCCGGCGGGAACTCGGTCATCCTGAAACTGCACAGTTGCATCACCGAGGGCCAGAAGACGCGCACGGTGCAGGTCACGGCCGCCATCCCAGGCAGTTCGAGCGGCGCCAAGGATAATCCCGGGGGGGCGTGGCGAAGGCCGACATCGAGTTGCCCGAGTTTCTCCTTCACACGTTCCGCACCACCGTGCGGGCGCCGCTCGACAAGGGCATCCTCATCGGCGGCATGACCTCCCCGAAGGCCGTTGACGGCAAGGTCCTGTACCTGTTCCTCCAGGTCTCGTCATCGAAGGACGAGGAGAAGGCCGCCCCCAAGGGCAAGTAGGCCCTGACGCCTACGGATGCGTCTTGATTTCCGGGGACGATTCCCGGCCACAGTATATCATTCTTGCGGCCGCTTCAGCGGGCGGCCGGGACGCCCCTTGCCGGGGGTTGCCGCGGCTGCCGGGGTTAATTGCGTGCAGCGGCCTGCGCCGAGAGATGCCGGGACTTCGTCCCGGCCTACATACTGCGGCCACGGGCGGAATTTGGTTCTTGACAGCCCCAAAGATTAGCGCATAATAATCTGATTAGACGCCGTGGAGATCGGCCCTGCGGGGCACGAGGCCAGGGCAGGGCCCGCCGAGTGGCGGCCCAATTGTCGGCTCTGTTTCAGTTACCGGCGAGGAACCGATACGTCAGGATGCCGGTCAAGAAGGAGTTGATCTGTGGCAAAAGGCAAAGTGAAGTGGTTCAATGATCAGAAGGGTTTTGGTTTCATTGAACAGGAAGGCGGCACGGACGTGTTCGTCCATCACAGCAGCATCCAGGGCGAAGGCTTCAAGACGCTCGCGGAAGGTGAAGCAGTCGAGTTCGACGTGACCCAGGGCCCGAAGGGCCCGAAAGCGGAGAACGTCAGGCGCATCACGGCCTAGACCGGTTTTCCATCGTCCGCCCCCGGTTCATCAGGAGCCGGGGGCTTTCTCTGCGCCCGCTGTCCCTGCCGAAGATTCCGCGCGCGCCGCAAGATCGAGCGGTTGACCTCGTGATGCGCCCGCTTCCATGTGAAGGCCGCGAGCCGTGCGAAGGTTGTGCCGGAATGAAAGATTGCTCACTGCCACGAACAGGGGCCCGCGCCTTCGCCAGAGGCTGCCCCATATTCGGCGCAGGATCCGCGGCAGGGAGTAGAACCTCCGCTCACAGGCGTCCATCTCTTGGAGGATACCGGCCCAGGACAGATTCTTGTACCGGGCCACGGGGAAAGTCAGCGTGAAGTACCTCCAATCTTCCGGGAACGAGTCGGCGGCGATGCGGCCTTGCGATTTCATCCTGTCCCACAGTTGCGTTCCAGGCAGCGGCGTCAGGAAAAGCACGTTCAGGAGGTCCACGCCATAGCGCTGGGCGGCGTCGGCTATCCGCTCGCCGATGCCCCGTTCATCCGTGTCGAGCCCCATGATGAAGGAACCGACCACGAGGATGTTGTGGCGATGCATCCGATCGACGGAGGCTCTGAAATCGCGGCCCTTCAAGATATTGAATTTCTTGCCCACCTCGGCCAGCCCCTCCTCCGTCGGCGACTCAAAGCCGACGAAGACGCCTTTGCAGCCCGCCTGGGCCGCCAGCATCAGCAGTTCGTCGTCGTCGGCCATGTTGATGGTCGCCTGGCAAATCCACTTCTTGCCCAGCCTTGCGCGGATGATGGCCCGGAAAAGATCCTTGGCCCGGGCAATGTGCTTGCGACTCGTGCCGATGAGATTGTCGTCGACGATCAGGACCAGCCTCTCCCGAATCGTCCGGAATTCCTCCACGACCTTTTCGACAGGCCGCAGCCGGTAGCGGTTCCCGTTGAAAACCGACACGCTGCAAAAACTGCAATCGAGCGGGCAGCCGCGCGTGGTCTGAATCGAACCGAAGGCGTAGCCGCTCGTCAACAGGTCATTCCGAGCCGGCGGAACGTCTTCCATGCTCACGAGTTCGCCGGCATACACCGGCTCCAGGCGGCCGTGCCGGGCGTCTTCTAGAACTCGAGCCCAGACACTCTCGGCCTCTCCGGTTACCACCGAATCCGCGCGTTCCATCGCCTCTTCCAGGCAGAGGGTGGCATGGACACCTCCCATGACTACCGGCACGCCCCGGTCGCGAAACTCGCCCGCCAGTTCGTACGCGCGGGGCGCTTGCGAGGTAAAGGCGGTAATGCCCACCAGGTCCGGCCGAGGCAGGGCGCCGTAGTCCGGTACGCCGAGGTTCTCGTCGATGATCCTGATTTCCCACTCCGGCGGGGTCAAGCCGGCCAGGACCAGAAGCCCCAGCGGCTTCCAGACACGGTACTTGCTCCAGGGGCTCTTCTTGGCGAGGCTGACCAGCGGATTATTGGGGTTTATCAGATATAGGCGCACGGATCGCGGTCTCTCTCATTGACCAGAACGTAGATTGGGCCGGCCGGGATTCCCACGAATGTCGGCCGCCCGGGGTATCGTGCCGTACCGGCCGGGCCGGTGCTGCTCGGCCTCTTCGCCGATCTCGGCGTCGTCGTCGGGTTCGGCCTGGTGCTCCGTCGCATATGAATTACTGGGTGCCATGCTTTCGCAACGAGGCGAAAGCAGGGCACCCGTCAAATGACGAGCGACGGAGTACTGGCCCGCGTCGGCCTCCTCGGGCGCCTGCGCTTCGGCTTCGGCCGCCGGCTCGGCTTATGCCTCCGGCTCGACTTCTGCCGGGGGTTCGGGCGGCGCCGGGGGCTCAGGCACCGGCGGCGGTTCGGGCGCCGCAGCCGGCTGACCCAGGCGCTTCACGTTCTCGGCCCTCGGGCCCTTGGGGCCCTTGGTCACGTCGAACTCCACCCGTTCGCCCTCTGCGAGGGACTTGAACCCTTCGCCCTGGATGGCCGTGTGGTGGACGAAGACGTCCGTCCCGTCGTCCTTTTCGATGAAGCCGAAGCCCTTCTGGTCATTGAACCACTTCACTTTTCCTGTAGCCACTGGTTCTGCCCCTTATGCTCTTCTGTACTGGTTCGGCGTGAATCGGACTCTCGTCCTCTTCCGCCAAGCAACTGATCCGCCCGACCGCCGGACGGTTTCCGGGGATAGTATACCATTTTGCCTGTGCCGTCCGCGGGCGGCGGTTGCCGCACTGGGTGACGTGGTGCGGATGCCCCTGGGCAATGACAGGGGCGCATCGGGCCATGCGCCCACCCTACGGCGCATCCTCGGGCCTGTCAAGACAAAAATGGTATTATATCAACAGATTCCCCAGATTCCAAAAGACTGCGAGCGGCGCACAGGCCATCCGCCGGCCCGCGCGGCCGCTCATCAGCCCTGTGGGTGACTACCTGCGCTACGCTACTTGGCGGCAGGCTTCTCAGGCGCCGGCCGTATCTCGATGCGAACGGCCTTGCCTTCCCTCATCATAACGGTGACGCGCTGGCCGACCTTGAGGTCCTCGAACTTGCCCTTCACGCTGACCGTGATCTTGGTGTTGTCGTCAACGGTGATGGTCTCTTCATCGCCGCGTCTGTTCTTGACGGTGACGTTCTTGCCGTCGATCTTGGTGATCTCGCCGCCGGTGGGCCTCTGCTGGCCTTGCTTGAAGAACATGGCGCGCTGGCCGACTTTGAGGTCCTCGAGTTTGGCAGGGGTCTGAGTGAAGACCTCGGTGCTGTCTTCGACCGTGACGTTCTGCTCATTGGTGGTGCCGTCCTGCCTTTTCTGGGTGATGGTCAGGACTTTGCCGTCGATCTTGGTGATCTCGCCGAACACGCCGCCTCTGCCGCCAGGGCGGGCCCCTTCCTCGGCGTAAGCAGTGCCCACGGTCACAAACGCTACAATGGCAGCAATGCCCAACAGTAACCCGAAACGCATCATTGTCTCCTCTCCTTGCCGCAATCTGCGGCTGCTGGTGCTCCCCCATGTTAAACGCACGAGGGACGGATAACTTGCATTTTATTGGACGTGCTTCGGCGCATCCAATTGAAAACTCGCACTGTAGTATCAGCGATCGCTGTGGTCGAGCACGTACTGGCAGTTGACGACCTTCTCCACGAGGTCCAGCGGCAGGTAGTAATACTGGTTCGAGGCCTCGAAGCCGATGCGCGAGTCCTGGCAGGTCAGCCGGTAGAGTTCGGCGGCAAGGGCGAGTTCGTCGCGGGCGAGCGCCGCGAGATGGCTCCGCGTCGCCTCGGGCGAAAGCGGGCTCTTAGAGTCGGCCAGGGCGCCTCGGGCCAAGACGAACCACGCCTGGTTGGCGACGCTCCTAAAGTGCAGGTAGGCGGCGCGGGCGAGACGCCAATCGCCCTGTGCGTCGGCCCGCCTGGCGGCGGGGGCGTTCTCGGCGGCCGCCTGCAACTCCGCCAGGCCTGCCGCCCAGCCGGTCGCGACCTTGTCGAACTGCGAGGCAAACACCGGCCCAGGGTACGGGCCGCGCCAACCGTCGAGGTCGTCGTAGGGGTATCCGGTCATCGTGGCGCGGTAGCCGGTCTTGGCCGGGTGAAGCAGGTTCGCCGGCCCGACCTGCACGGGCGAATTGTAGAGGACTGCGCCGTCATAGGGGTACTCGCGGAAGGCCTGGCTGAAGGCGGTCCACGCGCGGCGGGCGTGCGGTGCGCCGTCGGGGCCGAAACGCTCGGCGGCAAAGGCGTCGAGGACCTCGGCGACGGTGGGCGTGGGCCTGCGGCAGAAACGGTTCGCGATCTCAAGGTTCGGCGACGGGTAGCCGCCGAGGCTCCAACTGAGCATCATGCCGTCGACGCCGGCGGCAGCCAGGTTGTGGCAGTGCTCCGCCACCAGGTCCATGACGGGCAGGTACGGGACGGCCGAGAGTTCCCAGGTGTTGTTGAGTTGGACCTTTGCCACGGTCTTCAGGCCGGCCTGCTTTGCGAGTGCCCATTGGCGTTTTGCCCGCGGGCCTGGTCCGACCGCCGAGATCGAGTACTCGCCGACGTTGGCCTTCACGCCGCCGCGCTCGATCGGCAGCGACCATTCGCTGACCGACATGAGCCATACGGACTTCGGCAGCCGCGCGATCGTGTCGGGGGCGTCGCCGTGGCCTTTCCAGCCCCAGTCCCAGACGATTACCTTGGCGTCGGGGTTGGCGCGGTGGACGCCTGCCTCGATGGCGGCGCTGGCTTCGGCGATGATTTCGTCGTCGGTGCGCTCCTTGCACCGGGGGCAGGTGCGCCAGGCGCCGTGCGAGGCGCAGTTTGTCAGGTTCTCGGAGGCCGTAATCGTGAAGACGCCCGCGAGGTCCGGCACGGTCCTGAAGACGTGCGTGAGGGCGTCTGCCATCCACTTGCGGACGGCCGCGTTGGAGGTGCACAGCGCCCGGCGGTCTCCCTCGCGGACGCCGGCCGTGTCGGGCCGCCCGGCGAAGAAGGACTCGGGCATGGCGCGCGGCTCATTCATATAGAGGTATACGCCGATGCCATACCGCCTGGCGCGGGCCGCGAGGGCCTTGAGGTTCTCGAGGCGCCTATCGGCATCCGCGCCGAATTCGGGGAAGTCCTTTCCTCCCGGGGCCAGGTTCCGCAGGACCACGTGGAGCCAGACGCCGTCGACGCCCACCTCGGCCAGGCGCTGAAGGAGGCCGTCGGGGTAGGGGTCCAGTTCCGGCCGCATGAGCGGGTCGCCGTAGAGTGCGAAATATGAGTATATGAAACGGAGGGCAAAGAGGGAGTTCTGGGGCGGCCGGGGCGGCCCGGGGGCGGCCGGCCCGGCGGCGCCTGCGGCAGGCTGCGGCCGGCTCAGGCGGCGGACGAACTCGAATCGCGGCTCCGCGGGTTTCAGCAGGTCCCCGCCGAAACACCCGGTGACGCAGCGCCGGATCTCGGCGGCGCGCCTGAGGGCCGCATCGTCGGGCGGCTGATACTTAAGCGCTTCGCACCTGGGCTTCAAGTTGCCGAGTTTGGCCCAGAGGAAATCATCCTCGCGCAGGGCGTAGGCCAGTTCCTGGGGCGTCATGTCGAGCATCCGCAGCAACTGGTCGTAGGGCAGGAGGTGCCAGTTGCGACGAAGGACCGTGATGTAGCCGCGGGCCTTCGCGTCGGGCGGGATGGGGATCGCCGGCGGCAGGCCCATCGACTCCGCGATGGCCGTCACGTTCTCCACCGACGTGCCGAGGACGTCGGCGATCCGGGCCGGCTCGACCGCGTGCCAGTTGCGCCAGATGAAGGCGTACATGCGGTTCGGAAAGTGCGGCACGGGGACCGGGTCGGGCGACGGGCCGGTCGGCAGGACGGTCTCGGCGGCCGGGCAGGCCAGCGCGCCGGTGAGGAGGATTCCGAGGGCTGCGACGGTACAAAGCAGTTCGAGGGTCATGGTGCGGTCGCCTCCTGGCCTTGGCCCGCTGTGCGGGGACGCGGCACGGCGCGCCCCTGCGGCAGATGTGAAGCCGCCGTATCTCGGCGCCGGCCATTGTCGCGGGGGTGCGGGTCTTGTCAAGCAAACACGCGTCGGCAGAAACGGCAAAAACGGTTGACACGGCGTCGGCGGCCTCCTACCATCCCTATACCTGCCTGCCCGTAGGGTCGAACGCCGATGGCGGAGCCCGGGACGATAGTTCACGTTGTTGACCGCCAGGGAGTGAAGTTGGCCCGGCTGAAGGCCAGTGCGCTGCTGACGGAAGAGGAGGTCGAGGCCCTGGGTGCGGGCCTGGAGGCGCTGGCCGAGTTGCCGGGGCAGCGCGTCGTCCTGAGTTTCCTGGGCGTGACGCACATCACGTCGGTCGTCCTTCGCAGGCTCATCGAGGTGCACCGGCGCCTGAAGGAGTCCGGGGGGGAACTGCGGCTTGCGGACATCGAGGCGCACGTCTACGAGATGTTCACGATCACCCGGCTCGACAGGCTGTTCCGCATTTACGAGCGCGAAGACGACGCCATCGCCAGTTTCCTGGAATCGGCGGGGGATTAGCGTGCCGCCCAAGCACCCCAAGACCGACGGCCTCGGGCCCTGGACCGAACGGATTCTGCCCACGCAACTCGAGAGGATCCGCGACGCCGAGCACGAGGTGCTGCTGCGTCTGCGGGAACTGGGATACGGCGACGACTGCCGCTTCGCCGTGCGCCTGGCGCTGGAAGAGGCGCTGGTGAACGCCATGAAACACGGCAATCGCATGGACCAGTCGCGATGCGTGCACCTGGCGTACCGCGTGCTGCCGGAGCGCGTCGAAATCCACGTGACCGACGAGGGCGACGGGTTCGACCCGGCCAAGGTGCCGGACCCGACCGCCGACGAGAACCTGGCGAAGCCCAGCGGCCGCGGCATCATGCTCATGCGATGCTACATGGACGAGGTGGCGTACGCCGGCGACGGACGCCAGGTCTATATGCGCAGGCAGCGGCGGGCGTAGGCCCGGCGCGGGCGCCGCTGGATTCAAACGGGCCCCGGGAGGCCGCCGTGAAAATCGTGACCCGAAACGAAGGCAACTGCCGCGTGGTGGCCCTGGTGGGATCGGCGGATATAAATGCGTCGGAGGCGCTGCGCGAATCGCTCGTCGGGGCGGTGGAGTCGGGCGCCGCGCGCGTGGTCTGCGACCTCTCGAAGACCGACTTCGTCTCTTCCGACGCGCTGGGCATCCTCATCACGGCCTGGGTGAAGGCCCGCGGGCGCGGCGGGTTCGTCAGGCTAGCGGGATGCCAGCAGCGCGTCCGCGAGATCCTGGCCGAGATGCACCTGGACCGGCTTTTTGAAGTGTTTCCGGACGTGGCCCAGGCTGCCGCGGCCGGGGGCTGAGGGTTGGCGCGGGCGGCGGCGCGGGTCCAGGCGTCTCCCGGTTCTCGCCGCGTACTGTGCACGCGGCACTTGCCACGCGGTCGCCTCCGTCCCTGCGTCCCTTTGCCCCTGCCTGCTCACGAAGGGCCGTAAAGGCCCGCGGGCTGGAACTCGCTGCCGGCCACGCCGGCCCGCACGAGGTGGCTCCGCAGCATCCAGCACAGGTGACACTTCCCCGCGTAGCCGGCGGGATCGACCGCGAAACCAAGGCGCTCGGCCTCGGGTAGCAGTTGCCCGGGGCCGCCGCCGGCCAGGAGCGTGAGGCGCGTAGAGTCGCTGAGGCGCCACGCGGCCAGCAGGGCGTCGAGCGGATCGTCGGCCGTCGCGCGGCCGAGCACGATGCCCGCGCAGGTTCCCGGGCTGATCCATCCGTCCGGGTCCACGTGCAGGTGCCGGCTTTGAAGTAGGGCGTTGCGGCAGCCTTCGTCGGGCAGGCGCTGGAGGGGCAGGCGGCGGGCCAGGGGCGCAAGGCGCTCGGCCGCGCGGCCGCTCATGCGTTCGGGATACCTGCGGAGGAATTCCGTAAATATGGCCGCACGCTGCTGCTCCGGCATGGCGGCCACATCCTCGGGGTGCTGGAGCCACTTCCACCGCCGCACCCGCACGCCGCCAGGGCCAAGCACGTCGCGGGCCACGTCAAACAGGAGCCGCACGCGCTCGGGCGGGATGAACTCCTGGTGGTACGGGTCGGCGCTGATCGCCAGTTGCCTCATGCCCCCGTCTCGCAGGGCGGCGAGGCGCCGGCGGACCAGGTTTTCGGAGGTGGCCCAGAACCCGCCGGTCTCGACGTATCCGACGCCCGAGAGGCCCGCATCGCGGGCAGATCGCACGATGGCGAGCAGCCGCTCGGCATCGCCAAACGGTTCGCCCCCGCCGATGTGGATGCCCGATCCGGGCACACCCATCCGGGCGAGGGCGGCCAGGTGGCTCGCCGCCGCTTCGAGGCCCATCCATCGGGAACCCTCCGGCGACGCCCGCACGTAGCAGTGCCGGCACCTGGCAGGGCACCAGTCGGTGATAAGCAGCCCGGCGGCGGTAATCTGGATGGGGGTGTCGGTGGTCACAGGCGAATTATACCCGACGGACGGCGCCAGGCCATGGGCCGCTCAGCCGCGATTGGGATGCGGCCGATTAGTAGTACAGCGCGACGTGGTGGGTTGGATGCGCCGAAGGCCGTCCGAAAAACCGCGGGTCAGGCATATATGCAACCAAAGCCCGCCGTTGGGCTTTGGTTGGCATGTCGCTTCAGCCCCGGGAAGGAGAACCGCAACAACTTTACTGAG
>Ga0315280_10003907_pt1 | contig 22448 bp, 24 predicted proteins | sample YL17G06_40_MG_FD_203697 | JGI IMG/M metagenome (GOLD analysis project Ga0315280, IMG submission 203697) | Sediment microbial communities from Yellowstone Lake, YNP, Wyoming, USA - YL17G06_40 | ecosystem: Environmental > Aquatic > Freshwater > Lake > Sediment | place: USA: Wyoming | collected...
CAAGCGTTAGATCTTCTGTCGGCTCTTACCGTTCTTTAGTTCGCACGAGTTGCTCTGTTCTGTTCAAACGTATAGTGCTCCAGTGTCGTCCCTCTTGCATATCAGACAGTATCGCCCACCATCGACAGGCCGAGTCACATGAGCAGTTCCTACCAACTTGCCGTCCTTGTAGACCTCCATCCTAGTACCCGAAGGTCCGAGATAGATGACAGTGTTGCCGTTTTGCCGTTCCATTTCGGAGAGTCGGTACAGATCGCCACTTGTCTTCACACATTTGTCCGTTACTTCCACCTCCTTTATCCTGATGATAGTCAGGATAACTACCTGCCTCGTTTATAAACTTATCCTGACCGGTGCCAAGATAACTTATATCTCGCCGACGACTAAGCCATGTTAGGAGCCACGTGGATGGAGTTTGAGAAGGCGGTAGGCATCCTGGGGAAGCATCCTCTGAAAGAATGTACAGCAGACTAAGATGCCTTACGTTCCGCTAGAACTCGACATTTGGGAAGCTGTCTCAAATAAGATCGACCAGAACTCTCGCAACCGCTTATTCCTTTACCGTTGCGAGAGATCAGAAGGCGGAGTGGTGGCAGCTCAGCATTCAAAATCGTCTAAAGGGTACCGAGAACATTATTCTGGACTATATTCGTGAACTCAAAGATGAACAAGACCGAACCTATTGCGTCGTTCAGAGTGTAAGAGAAGCAATTACGGAAATTGAAAAAGAAATCCGACGACTAGGCTATTAGAAAGGCTAGTTGTCCCGCGGCAACTATACATGGCCGCCAGAGGCTCATTAGTCCCACGATTCGTGGGTTCAAATCCCTACGAACCCACTACCCAAGCATACTCCGGTAATGATATTTGGTTGTGTGGAGCGGTAATTGTTCTCGGCGGGGGAAGCGTCCCAGTCGGGCTGCAGACGGCCCGTTTAGGAGCGTACTCCCCGTTTAATAATAAGCGGGGGTTGCCAAACCTTCGGCTATGGGCCGTTGCTTTGTCATGGTATCAGGTATTTTTCCGCTGATTTTCTGTAGGCCTCTCGCATCATTTGTTCCATCTGAGGGGTAGGACGTCTGAGCGTCAGGGGCGCTTTCACGACGTAGCCGGAGATGAACTCTCGAACCTCGCGGTGAATTAGGCCTTCCGCTTCGGCTGCCATGAGGCTGGTGAGGAAGTATCTTCGAAGGTCGTACGGTCTAAAGTCGAAGCCGGCTGCGCGGACTGCTTGCTTGACGGCGAGCGCGATGATGCTTGGGCTTGAGAACGGGATAACTTGGCTTTGCTGGGTCAAGTTCTCGCCTTTGCCTTGCCGCTCTTTCAGAAAGTTCGCTAGGTAAGTGCATCCCGGTTCGCAGAGGAACGTGAAGGTTCGCAAATAGGTATTCCGCCACTTCGATTGGGGAACTATTTTCGCTGGCGTTTTCGTGAATTGCACCGTATTACTCTGCACGTTCAAGTCGGGGACATCTTTCAGCGTTAGAGTCTGTATGTACTGCGCTTTGAGGCCCGCGAAAGCCATCAATGCCACAGCGGCTCGGGTCTTGGCGTTCCGAGATGTGTTGAGAATTCTTCGCAGTTCTTCGCGTGTTGGTGGAGGGGGAGGCGGGGAGTATTGGTGGGCGCGCTTCGGTATGAGCCTACGTTTCGCTGCCAGTGCCATGGGAATGCAGGGGCTTGGAAGCTGAATAAACCTGTCGTGCCCAGAATTCCGGCACGCTCGTAAGCTAACTGTCAACCTAGCATTATCGAAGGCTCAAATGTTGACTCACGAACGCACCTTTCAAAATGGTAGGGAGATGGCAAAGCAAACGGCTTATGCACTAAACGGTTCCGAACCCTTCCCTTCGCCCAACTTCGCTAGTGTACTATTCGGTGCTTTAGCACTCCGAAAAAACGTTGGCCGTCCGGATGGCTCAGCAAGAACTTTCACGGAGACGATTTCCCTGGGAAAACGAGTTTGCATGGAAGGACTGTCTACCGGCCCCTGTCACTTGTCTTTCGTCTTCTGGGTCGTTCTCTTCTAATGGCTTTTTTACGAAGAACTGTCGAAATTGGTGAAGCTCTCAGATTGAGAGCTTCATTCGATTTGCCAGGAACTACCCACGCCCCAGCATGAGAGAAGCTCTGAAACTCTGGAACTCAATCGACGTGATAGAATTCATACTGCTGAACGCAGCGGACGTGCATTCACAATGAGACAGGGCTACTGGAAGCTCGAGCGGCAAGCCGACTCTGAGATTCCCAATATGGAGCTCCATCAATATCTCGTGGAATAGGACTCGATTCTTCCATCTAATCTTAAAATTGCCAGCGTAGTAATCGGGCCTCCGATTGTTGGTAACTTGACGATCTCTCTTGCAGCGGTTCGGAGACCGGCAAAGTTGTACAGAGCTGAGATAGTTGCCATTTGGAATCTCAGCCATTCCACTCTATCTGCCAAGCATGCCGAATAAGGCAAGAGCAGTTGCCCTTTCGTCTTCTTCTCCAGCTCCCCGAAGAAGTTGTGGAGATAATCAAAAACCTCCTTGTAGATATGATAATCACCGTTGTGAACAACGTAGACTCCACCCGAATCTTGGATCCTGCGCCCCTCTTCTGGTGATATGTCGTGGTTCGCGTTGACTACACTACCGTCGACAATCTCTCCACGCATTTCGAGCTTTTGGCTTCGTCCGTTGTGGATGTGATAGAAGGTGGATGCTCTCGTGCCGGATTCGACGAAACCTGCCAGGTGGAAGCCGATAGTTCCTCCAGGAGATTTTGCAACATCAATTAGCAGCAAGTGATTCCTTAACTCATTTTGGAGCAGAATAGCGAAATCGTTCAAGGAGCTGTACTCATTCTCCCTTTCCCTGATGAATCGATCAAGCCATATGTCAGAATCCAATCCATCGACGCTACCGGTTCCCCAGACGATTGATGCCGAGTCTCCGCTACCGAGAGCCGTGAACACAAAGGCGGTTATGTGAATGATACCGACGAGCGGTAGGAGTAGTGTACGGAAGACCGCCTGCAGGATGCTGCTCAAGGCGATCACTCCTGCGATTGGCGGACTCCACGAGTAGTAGAATGTGTTCCAGGCATCTCGTAGAATGCGCCCTGTCGGTGATGAACCGATCATGTCGTCTCGGACATGTCGCATGTACACGACGTCAGGCGCCACGTCTGAGCCGTAGGCTGCGGTAGCAATAATGCACCTTTTGGGGGGATAGTCTATTGACGAGGGAGTTTGAGAAGGAGTCTGAGATGAGGAGTCTTCCGAGCTTGTGATCGTGGAAGTGGTGCGGGTACTGTTTGAGTTGGTTGAGGTGGAGGTTTCCGGGTTAGTCAAGGTTGTAGTGGTGGTTGTGTTTCCGCTGTGGCTTAACGGAATGACAAGAGTTGGATCTCCTAAGATGTTCATGTAGTTGACAATGCTATTGAGAGATGTGAAGTAGTAAGATCCGACGCCGATGCTTCCATCCGCGTCAGGAAGCCTGTTACTGACAACGGGGTTGTTCTTCGACACATCGTACACTGTTTCAGCAACCTCAATCCCGTAGGGAGTGTAGTCTGTGCCAGCAACAACTGCAACAGCCCCCCCACCCGGATTGGTGAGTAAGCTAACGGGGAGGCTGGGGTTTGCGTCCCATTTGCCGGTGTGGCATCCGTCCGAGAACACCACGAACAGTTTGTTGCTGTTCGTTAGGCGGTTTGCGTCATCGGATGTGAACCGTTCCTGGCTGGACAGTTCCCATTCGGCAGGGCTTCCGTGCGTCATCACTTCAACCGATCCGACGCCCTGGTTCAGCGTGTCGGTGAGGGTTTGTACCGTGAGGTTGACGCCATAGTTGAGTTGCAGCGAACTCGACATGAGACTTGTCCACTCAGTATTTGTGCCGCCCGGGTACCAGCCCTGCCCCGACACCAAAAGAGTCCTGTCCACCCAATCACCAGGACTACTGTTCTGCTCATAACTCAATGCACAGTCTGAATTTGAGAGGAATCATCTAACGGGATTCGTCCAACTATAAAGTCTGGAGGGGCTACTGCAGGCTGGATTCCATACGATGGAACGTCTTTCAGAAACTCAATCGTCTTGTCCTGGATGCTGTTTCCGGCGTAGTGTGTGGCTATTGTTTGCACATCCATAACAAATGTTGCGAATCCTTGGGCTTGCTTGTACGCGAGGAACGATCGTAGGTTCGGGGTGGACGAGTAGATTTCACTACTTGTGATTATGAGCAGATTCACAACCGTGGAGGGGAGGCTGTACGGCATAGCACGACTGACATTGAGCAAGGGATAGCCCTGCCAATCGTCCACCCTGTCCAAGTTTCCGAAAGAGTTTAGCGGAGTTATGAGACCAACAACATGGTTTGGAGCTTGCTTGGCTTGCTCGACCACCGCATCAGCCAAGGGGTCACTGTTCACTGGAACAAAGGCGACCGCGTTTCGCTGAACCGTCAGTGCCACATTGATGCTACTGGGAACATCGTTTCTGAAAATGTTGATACCGATCTCCGCGAACCTGTGACTTCTCATACTAAAGGTGCCGAGGTAGCTCCATTTAGCTGGGCCGCTCTGAACGGTGACATTCTGAACAGCCGAATCTGGCGGAATGAAGATGTCCAAGTATCCGGCTGTGGGCAGTGTCAGAGTGTACGTTTCTAGGCTGTTCTGCCCCTTCACTATGGAGGTGGCCCACATTGACGGCAACGATACCACTAGCACAAACACGAGGATTAGCCGCAAGGCTGTTGAGCGGTTCAGCCGTGTTCACCTTTTTGAGAAGGAAGAAGGAGTGGGGGACGAGTTGTTAGTTGGTTGACTTGGTTGACTTGTTCTGCTCCATCAGCATCTTGCGGGCTTCTCGCAACTCGTACGGGTCGGTTGTAGTGCGCCCGATTCCTGCTTCCACGAGTATTCCGTCCAGTTCTTGCTCCGTAGTTTCAGTGCTCGTTCGCGCCTCATCCTTTATCGTGACTAAGAAAATGTGTTGTCCCATACTATAGAGCGTTCTGTCGACTTTTCGTCCCCGCATAAGCCTGGTCCATGCCGCGTTGACCGACTGCTTGACAGGTATTGCGAGTTGGTCGTACTCTTTTCTCCGGATCACAACTACAATTTCGGGGTGAACAGCGGTCTCCGCGGGCAGCCTGACTCCACAATGCTGACAGTAAAGACGCCGCTCCGGCACCAGTCTGCCACCGCACCTGGAACACAATGGTGTGATCATGAACTTCTGGCGGTCCTTATCTTCGACCGACAGAGACCTCTTCGGCTCTTCATCAGCACCCCTCCTCTCACCCTTCTCAGTTACGATGGGTTCCTGAGGTTTTTCCTCCGGCTTCGGCACCGTCACCGTTGTGGTCGGGGTGGAGCGTTCAGGCCTGATGGGCACGTCAAATTCGATCTCGATTGGCTCCTGGACTTCCCGGCCCGCCAACGCGTCAGCCCTATCATTTCGATTCGGCTGCAGAACCGCGAAGACCCGATTGAAATAGGCAAAGTCCTTCCCGTTGTTCGCCTCTGTCATTACCGGCGGAGACAAAACCAGCTTTACTCTCTCACACAGCAAAATGGTTGATGCACGAAGCGGAATACGTTTTCCGTTGAGGTACTTTACCTCTTGCTGTTGGTACATCCAGCTCGAGTGTTCATTCAGGTACGCCTGGAAGTTTTCGACACTGCCAAACGCCTGCTCAACAAGTTCCTCCACTCTCTTATTTAACCGCATTTTCAGCACCAAACACTACCACCTTTGGTGTGGGGCCTCAGGCAACTGTTACAGTTGCGCCACTATAGCAGTTGCGTCACTTTTATACTTGATCCCGCCCCCTTTCAGACCCGGCGATCAGGAGTGTACTCGAGAATAATCACGGCGGTTGAGAGGGCGAAGATCAGGGCTTACCTGAAGGCGGATGGAGAGAGGGATGCGATGATACGAATGTTCGTGTCCCGTGCGCGGCGGTATCGGCCCCAGATTGAAGCTGACCTCCGGCTTCTGGGAGACATGGTTTCTCGCTACGAGCGGCAGGTTCACAGAGCAGAAAAACCGACTTCGAGGTCGAGGTAGCGGAGACAGTGCGGACAGAACAGGTCCCAGGTCAAGCCTGAACCACAGTATCGAGTAGTGCTGAACCAGACGGCACGCAAGCCTCCGCTCCCTCCTGACTTTGCCCCACTGCCAAGCCACGCACACACCAAAAGCACCAAGCCAGTCACAAAAGCTACAACCATAAAAACGAGGATCAGCAGAAGGAACGGATCCCGCAGTACCTCTTCGAAACCAAACATCCAAAACGGAGATGTCGAGAAGGGAGGGGTCTGCGCACGACACTCTGCGCCGACCTGCTTTGAGCTATACTCGTCATGTGTATAGTCGCTTTTTCTCTTTCAGCTCGCTGTGTGTTCGCTCTCCCACTGTTTGCACTCTTTCTTGTCTTGCTGGCCGGGATCTCATTATGTGTTTGTATAATTGCAGTAGTCTCTGACGCTCTCGCTCTTTCCCGGGTCCACTTTCGTTCTATCTCTGACAGGCCCCGGGCCTCTCAAAACTGCTAATACTCTTTTACGATCCCAGATTTCTGAACCTGCTCTGTAGATGTGCCTTTCACTGCATCAAAATCTTGACCAAGTTGGGGCTTCAATCGTCAGCCAACTCTCCCCCGGCCCCAGACTTTCGTCGGCGGCAGTTCAATGTCGGACACCAGGAAATTCAGAGTTGTTTTTAGTATTCCTGTCGAGTTTTCACAAACACTTCGTCCTTCAATGAGACCATGGGTGTTACGCCATGGAGACTTGGTTTCTGAATTTCAGGCGCGTAGTCGAATCCCAATTCCTTCTCTATGCTCAGTTTTTTGATTCATGACTCACCAGCAGCGAGCATGTACGTGCGTATCACTTGAACGGCGGGGAGAAGAGGGGGATGCGGCGGTCCTCCGAGTACATTGTCAGCAAGAGTCGCACGTAGTTCCAATACGTACTCAAGACCTGTTCCATTTCACGTCCGCTTCTCGTCTTACGATAGCATTTGCGTCCTTTGCTGGGAATCTCCTCCACGAGCTTGAATTGGTTAACCGTATGCTCCAGCCAACTGTCCAGTTGAGTGCTGCTTCCGACAACTCTCAGGAGATCGCTTCTCGTGGCAACGCCCTTTCTGTTTATGGTCTCTAGAAAGTCTTTCAGCCGAACGGCGGCGTTGGGCAAAGGTGGGAGCTTGGGCCACGCGTCACTGGGCGATGGTTTCATCGTGCACATTCTCCCTGAACTCCTTTGCGGCCAGAATCATTCTGTTGTACCTTCTGTGCAGAACGTAGGACCACGCCAGAAGCCTTGCGGCCGTCACGATGATCAGGCCTGCAACGATGAGAATGCAGACCTCCGCCACCAAGGAGGGAATGTCGGCCAATGTTATGCGACCCAAGGCTAGGAAGTATCCGTCGATGAGCAGAACAAGCGTGGCGCTTAGAATATTCAGATACGCTGAGCGGGAAATGGCACGCACGCCTTTCGTCAAGACCGCGAGCAGATGGTGCGCGTCCTTAAACATCAACTCGTACAACTCGCTAAGTTCACGCAGTTCGATGGCTTGATCTCTAGCAACCATGATTCGTCATGCAACTTGTGCTGTTGAACATCCTTTTAAGGCAACTTCACTCCCGCAGGCTCGATTCTGAAACTGGTTCGAGAAGATGAGCGTTAGAAACGTGGGGCATGAACCCAAATGATCGTAACGTTGGAAAGGAATTCCGAAATAGAATACTAGTAGGCAACGCCCTCTCCATCCTCAAGAATCTCCCCCGCAATTCCATTGACTGCTGCGTAACTTCTCCACCATTTTTCAAACTGCGCAGCTACGGCAAACTCGCCGACACAATCTGGGGCGGAAAACCGCATTGCCGACATGAGTGGGCAAAGGCAGGTAAGACCAACGGCAGCTTCTGTCGCAGGTGCAATGGCTTCAAGGGTCAACTCGGTCAAGAACCGACAATCGAACTGTACACAGAACACTTGGTGGAAATATTCAACGAGGTGAGACGTGTCTTGACAGAACACGGGACGCTCTGGCTGAACCTTGCAGACACATACTACAGCACCGACAAGTGCCAACCACACCATTTCCTGAAACCGAAAGACCTTTGCGGCGCACCTTGGGTCGTCGCCCTTGCACTTCGACAAAACGGGTGGTATCTCCGCTCAGACATAGTTTGGTACAAGCCAAATTGCTTGCCCGAGTCTATCAGGGACAGACCGACGAGAGCCCATGAGTACGTCTTCCTACTGGCGAAGTCACGCAACTACTACTACGACGCGCATGCGATAAGAGAGCAATCGAGCCAATCGAGTATCAGGAGACTCGAGCAGAAAGGCGGAGCAATGGACTACGTCCATGGTGTTAACCCAGGTCACTCCGCGCGCAGAGCCTTGGAGAACTTCACTAGAAATCCTGGGAGTAGAAACAAGCGCTCAGTATGGACAATACCAACTCAGCCATATAGAGGAGCACATTTTGCTGTCTTTCCTGAAGAATTGGCGAGGTCGTGTATACTCGCAGGTTGCCCAGAGTGGGTCTGCAGTAGGTGTGGAAAACCACGAGTCAAAATTCTCAAGACCCGCGTTCTAGACATGGGAAGAACATGCGCTGATAAGACAGCTGACGAGGTGAATGCCAGCCGCACCTCTGCTCTGAGGTTCAAGCACAAAAAAACCCTAACACAGGTTACTGGCTACACACACTGCCACTGCAGGGCACGACACCGAAAAGGGATTGTACTTGACGTATTCGCAGGTGCAGGGACGACTGCACTCGCCGCCCGCAAACTCAACAGAGACTATACTTGCGTAGAAATCAACCCAGCTTACGTTCGGCTCGCCAATGAACGAATCCAACGAGAAAGGATTCGGAGCTTAGGCCAGCATCACCGCATGCAAAGGAGAGGATGCCGATGAGAACTCTGGAAGTAGCGTTGCGCCTGAACCTCCCCGAACGCATCGCCGACGATTCGGAAACAATTGCAGTTAACGGACGACCTGTGAAAGTCCCATGCGACAGATTAACCGCTCTGATCGGGGCGTTCGGTGCGGGTGACATCACCATCACTGGCGGAGACGCTATCGATGCCTTGGCCATGCTGCATGAACCATTTCCGAGATGGATGTTTCATTTGGCGAAGCATCTGCACCTTGTCCACCTTGTCAAGCCGAACGCGCCATGGCCGTTGCCAGACAGTCAGAGAGAAGCATGGTTTGAGAAAGAAGAGGAGATGCCGTGTCACATCAGATGCAACAATTACTACGACTACTATGTCTTCGGATACGTACTTCCCTATGTCACTGGGGCACTCTATGGCAGAGTCTATTTGACGGATGAATTCCTTTCAGACCCCAGACTTCCAGATTTCAAGACTCACATTCCAGAATCGGAGAATTCCCGCATCGCATACTTCATACATACCCTGCCAAACCGTCACGCGGAACTCAATCAATGGATGCTTCTTCATCAGAAGGAACTTGTGCGCTTTCTCCGAGAGCTCAAGAGAGAGTACGAGGATCTCCACCCCCTGCAGTACGTAATCTACAGAAATCCACGCGCAGTTGCCATGTGGAATTATAGAGCCGACGTGACGCTAACCCTAGGACGATGGTACATGGTGGGAGGCTCAGAGCTCATGACTGCCCTGCGGGATCAGGGGGGGTCTACCTTTCATACGTGACGCAGGCTTATCGGAGGTTGTCAATAATGCCTAGATTCAACGGAACAAGACATCGTTACATCGGCGTAGTTGAAAGAGTGCTGGATATCTGGGTTCATTGGAAGCCTCTCTTGACGTTCAAAGACACCATGTTTTATTGATATTCTATTTCCCACACCCTTGCCCTAACTGTTTTCAGCTTGAGCATCTTTGCGGAGGCGACGCGTCGGAAGCCGTTGTCGACCCAGAAGGTGTCACCGACCTTGAAAAGGCGAATTGAACCGTACTTGTCGTCGTCTCTTTCAGGCTGGTAGCCCTCGTCTCGCATAGAATTGTAAACTCTTTCAAAGGCGTGATCCCATGTCTTGGGTGTCCAGTCAGCGTAAAGGTTGCTGTAACCCGCAACGCTCCCAACAATCTGGTCAAGGGAAATTCCGCGTGGTTCGCTCAAACGTGCATTCCTGAAACGTTCCCACCACTCAGGAACCGTTCTGCACAGTTCAGAGAGCCCGTTCTTTCTGACAGCACTCATTCCATTCGCCCTTCCTGAAACTGGTGCCTATTCTTCCGAGTTGTTGAGTCAATCTGTTCAGTATGTTCAGCTTCCCCACCGTTGCAAGTATTCAGTGCCTCGGGCTACGTATTCGTAGTCCTTGGTTGTCACTGAGAGACGATATGTGATGCTGCCAAGCCGGATGTAGTGTTTGTCAGCTGCTTTCAGTCTCTGATAGAGCTCACAGGCTTGGGGGCTGAGTTTCTCGCTGACGCGTATGGTTGAGAGTCGCAAGTCCCTTGCTGACTGTTTCCAAGGTAGACTGGAATACGGGTCGCCTGTTCCCGTTGAGGCTTGTTGCGGGGTCGGTACTGGTGTGGCGCTCGATGTCGGAGTTGCAGGATTTGGTAGCAGTCCTGCTTCTTCAAGCGTTCGGCGTTTTTCTTCACTAAGAGTCTTATCCAGCTCTTCCAGTTTCTGCCTGAAGGCTTCAAGTGCGTGAGCGCGTGTTTCTAAGAACTCAAAGGTTCCCTGTAAGCTGTCAAAGTCGCTTCCCCTCTTGAAAGTCAATTTTCTGAAGGCAGAGACCTTGACGATTCCTTCAGCTTCAGTGAGCTGAATCTCTTTTACTGGTTCTTGTTCTTTGGTCATGATGTACTGTTCACCTCCACACGTCGCTCTCTCTTGCAATCAGAGGATTGGTCGGGTTTGACATTGTTTGATTCTTCCTGTTCTGTTAGTGTTATCCAGCATTCCTGGCAGAGGGGCAGCTCAGCGGTCAGTCTTGTGTCTCCGACCTGTGGACCTGCGTCGAAGGGTCTGCCGCAACGCGAGCAACGTATCTCTGGTTTCACTTGCTTAGCCTCCGTAACGCTGTGTGCAACATAGAATTCCAGGCGTGTCTCGAGCATGCTCTTCAGTTCAGGCGTGATTCTGCACGGTGTGTCGGTTGAGAACTCGATGCGTGTGGCCTGGCTGATTGGAACTAGCGTTTTGATAATGGGTTCGAGCACCCTGTTATTGTATGATGCTTTGGATGGTTCTTTGACGGCAAGTTCTATTATGCTTCCATGTTGCTTGTCAAATTCGAAGCTGCCTTCCTGCACTATGGTAAGGTTGGATAGTTTGTCGCTGACGTAGCCTAACCTGAAGGTTCTCTGGTCGGCTGCGAAGGTTGTTACGTGTGCGTGAGGCGCAGTGTCTTGTATCGCGGCGTTTAGGTCGCTGGTGACCATTGTGACTCTTGTGTTGAAGCAGAGTTTCGGTGCAGATACTTTGTGGTCTGACGGCTCAAGGGTTGATATGCTCGCTCGCTTGGTGAGATGCCCTCTGAAAGCAATCTCAAGAGTCTGAGTCTTTCCTGTCCACGCGAGGGTTAGTTTCGTGTTGCGTGTGTCTTTAGGGAAGTGACTCAGGAAATGCTCGAGGTTTACGCGCACTTGGAAGGCTTCACGCCTCAAGCATTCATACTCTTCAGTCTGTGCTTTCGGGATTGTCAGCGAGAACATCGCGGATTCGCCGCCATTGTAAGATTTGATGGCTAAGCCTTCATGCGCGATTGTAATGTCCGCCTCTCGTGCGACGCTTGTGAGTGCCTTGAACAGGTCTTGGACTGCTTTCGCATCTGAGAAGACTGCCTTGAATGATGTCTCTCGCACTTACCGTGAAGCCTCCTTGGGGCTGCTGTGAAGCATTCCAATGGCGCGAGCAACGAGAATGCCAGCAGTTCTGCGCTGAATAGCCCACAGAGACATCGCTTTCAGGATGAGTTTGATTGGTTCTTGGGCGAGCTCGGGGTGGTCCAGTGCGAGGTTGTATAGGTAGTTTGTGCGGTAGGTTGTTTTGATGTTGGAGGCGGCTGTGTCTTCGAGGAAGTCTTCTTTCCGGTTGAAAGCTAACCAGGCAGCTTGCTCGTAATCCCAAGCCGTTCTCCGCCGAACCCCCCACATCTTCATCGCGTACTGGATCAACTTCCAGGGGTTTGCTTGGAGGTCTCGGTCCCAGATGAGCTTCATGTAGAGGTGTCTGATGCGTTTCCGTCGCGTGTTCGTTACATTTCTTATCTTGCTTGTTTCTTCGGTGTCGTGAAGCATGCTGAAAGCTACTGTGAGATATTCTTGGGCGGTTCTCTTGTTCAGACCCCAAGCTTCTCGGATTAGTGCCCGCGCCAGAGCCGTGATATGTTGTTGACTTCTTTGTAGAGTAAGGTTACGAATGATAAGGCACCTGACAAAGTGGATTCTGTAGTACCTGTTGTTCGTCATTGTTTTTGCATCACGGATCCACATCCTCAACTGGGCTTCTTCTTTCTCTCCAAGGGTTGAGGGACGGGGTGATGCTGTTCGCTTAGGAACAGGAGGAGAGAAGACGGGTCTTGAAGGGTTTGAGGGAGGAAATCTTTGCGCCCACGGAGGGTCCAGTCCACTCATAGGAAGGGAGGGACTTTTGGAGGCGGGCTTCATGATTGGATCAATAAGAGAAGAAGAGAGGTAAGGGGTCGGCGCAATATCTGAACCTGAACCAGGCTGGCTGGCGGTGTCCAGTGGAGACGCGGGTGCGCGCAAAAACCCCGGTTCAAGTGTGCGAGTGTATTCTGTAGCGTCAAGGGCAGCTGTTACCTCACCCTGGAAGAGACGTAAGAGTTCCCCCCGGAGGCGGTCTGTTTCGCCTGAACCCCAACGTTCCTTTGATGCGAAGGCGTAGGCATAGTCGACACCGGCCTGCCTGGCTATTCTCTCAACCATGGAGGGCAAAACGATGTACCCCATGCTGAGGAAGCGTATGTGAAGCCTGTCCAAGCTCGTTTGTCCGCAAGCAAGGGCGGGGGCGACCATGTACTTGTAGACTCTGTTGTAGCGACCTTCAAGGTGGACTGTGCGCACATGCTGCTCGAGCACCCTTGCGACCCGTGAAATTTCCCGCTCGAAAACTGGATTCACCCAGTTCCTTAAACAAACGAGAACCGCTACCGGCCCGCGAGAAACCTCAAAGACTTCAGCGTAGTGTCCGTCAACCTTAACCCTTCTGACCTGACACTTAACCCCCAGTCCTGCCAGCGGCTTCACAACGTCGTCGAGGAAGTGTCGGCGGGCGTGAAAGTGTATGGAACCATGCGCGTGCCGGTACAGGTGAATAAAGTGTCCAACCTCACGGATGTTGCGGAAGCTTCCCGTCGGGTCGTAGAACCTGCAGCCAGGGTAGCGTCTGCTTGGAACGCCCCGCCACGTCTTGCCCTCGCGAAGGTAGTTTCGGAGGTGTCCCATCCGGTCTGTGGGTGGGCCGGGGATCGTGGTGACGGTTTGGCATATGCTCATTTTGGTTCGGTCTCCGTGTCCGTGCTCTCGCTGTTTGCAGCGAGTGAGCCGTAGTCTCTGTGCAGTCTTCCGTACAGTCTTTCTTTCCTAGCCTTTCCTTCTCGAAGCTCTACTGGAAGTCTGATTTTTCTCCTCAGACTCAGATTTCTGAGTGCACGGTCAGGGTCTTCGAAGCGGCAGAGGAACGGGAGAGCGGCTTCGATGGTTTCGTAATTGAAATTCTTGCGAAACTCGGGCGGCACCAGTCTTTCGAGAACTTTCACCGCGAAGTCCTTTCTGAACTCCGGCCCCTTCGCAATGAACAGCTCCTCATTCTCGTCCCACACCTCGAGAGCAAACTGTTCAATCCATGTCTGTCTAGCTGCAAGAACCTCCTCCCCGTCCGATGCTGATGGTGGGTGCAGTGGAACTGTGGGGGGTTGTTCGTGTGCGGGTTCGTCAACATGGTCGGGTTGGGTTCTTAGGTCAGAGGGTGGTGCCTCTGGAGACGTTGTCGGTGGCTTGGAAGGCTGACAAAATGAGCCTAGATCGGTATCCTTATACCGGTCAAGCGTGCGATTTCTCAATCACTAGCCCCCCTGTAAGGGATGGTTGGTCGCCTCGACACGCCGTTGTCTTTCATCTTTGCTTTCACGATAATGATGCCGCTGTAGTCATCGAATTTTATATTGACGGAGTCGCCGCTGTCGATGTCCTTCTGTTTCGCCAGCCACCGAGGGATTGTGATCGCAAGACTGCTCCCTAGAGTGATCACCTTGCGTTCGAGTACAAACTCCATGTTTCGTCTTCACCGACACCGGTAAAACGTATACGCAAATATAACGCATGTGTCATATGCTAGACTTGCTCATATGCTAGAGTGATTCACATGTCATCACTAGTCTCGAAACAGCAACTTCACGTGCTTCGCGTTCTCGCGACACATGGACCTAGAACTCCCTACGCAACCGCCGCCAAGGGAGACATATGTCACAGTACCGCAAGGCAGGCTTGCGAATTCCTAGAGCAAAAGGGACTTGTCCAAGCCGAGCGACGCCGCTTCTCAAGTACGCGAGAAAAGGCGACCTTCCGTCCAACCTTGCCGGGTTTGCTCGAATTGGTCTCCACGATCTCTGACAAGACGGCATTCCAAATAGTCTCGCGGCAAAGCATAGCTACTGACTTCCCAATCTTTGAGAAATTCACCGTCAGAACCAACAAGATCCTCTTGGAAGCCCTCCGCGACATTTGGCGCCGTCTGAGAACAAGAATTCAAGGGCTCCTGGAGGAGAAGCCCGACCTCTCAATTGCGAGTCCGGATGACATCTTGCCGAGAGTCTCCGAGCTGTCCGAATCCCAGTATACTTGGGCTGAATCGTTCGTGAAAAAAGCGGTTGAGAGCAGGCTTGAGAGTCGGCGCGCAAGAGACAGCGCTTTCCTGGTAGAAGAGCTTGAGAACAGAATCTACACTATGCTGTTCATACTCCCCTTCCATGAGAGTACCGAGAATTGGCAGGCAATGAAGAAACTAATCCTGAACGACCAGGAGCTCAAGGAAGTGGCAAGACAAATCGTGCAGGGTTGGAGGATCCGGTTCCTGTCTTTAGCCAAGTACTATGAGGACATGGAGAAGACGATTGCACCAGAAGTAAGGGTTCCAGAAACCAGGTCAGACGCTGAAGTGCCCACTCCCAGGGAGATCGTTAACCGAAGCCTTCGCCGTCCCAGAGACAAGTTGGGACGAGGGTCACCCACCACGTAGAAGAGCAGGACGCCAATTTGAGTCTCTCTGGGTCTGATCGGTCAGTATCTGAGAATCTGCTTATCGTGCTACTTGGGCGTCATCGCAGCCTTCTATCGTGGGCGTAAGAGGTAATCCTCTTTCAGAAAGGTTTTTTCAAGACAAGCCGCTATCACCAAGGAAGTGGATCTCTGCGTATGCATGCGAGGATCATTGATCAGAGACCCGCCCTCTCCACGATAGTGATTCTTCCGATTTGGACGGTCGTGATGGAGATACACTACATAGTGCTTGGTCTCGTGGCATCGTATGCCGTGCTCTGCGGATTATTCTACAACCCTGCCATCTCTGCCATGTGGGCTGAGGCTTCCATGATGTGGATACGGGTGGATTTTGGTTTCGACCCCGTGCATTTCATCGGGGGGTCATACTGGTGGGAAAACAGTCTAGCGATTGTAGAACCAATAGCCCGTAAACTATTCGACGTGTTCGACTTTGGATTAGGAAGTCTCCTTCTGAAGCTTGCTTTATCACGCGCCCTTCTCAGTCTGCTAGACGCGAAATTCATATACGGTTCGCGTTCACCTGGCATTCAAGAGGCTATTCCGACATCACTCCCAAGAATCAGTAATTGAGTTGTCTTCTGCTTCCCTTCGCATTCTGAGCGCAATAGTGTTTGCAATCCCAGCGTGTGTGCTCTCTTCGTCCGGGCATCGTAGTTTGAACCCTCGTCGTTCATGTAATCTAATCTGTGTGCACTGCCGTGAAGAGATCTCTCGAAAGATCCGAAGCGTTCTTATAGTGATCTGACGATCTCGATCATGACAAATTCGGACCCGTCAGGGCTCTCCAGCCCGTTTTGATGGTTTCCAATTGTCCGTTCGGAGCGCAAAAAGAGCGCACAGATCCTTAGCGGTTTTGCTTGAGTTTTTCGGAAGGAGATCCGCCACGGAGAGATCCAAGATCCGAAAGATCCAAAGATCCACAATCGCACTCGCCACACTACCTTTCTCGAAAAAAGAAGCAAGCGACGCGAATCGGAGGCAGGAATTCGCCTACGGGTAAGGGAGAAAAATCCCTGAACCGTGAGAAGAAAAGCGACCCGAACTCGCTGAAGAACTTCAACTCCGTACGCGAGAAGTGTAAGCTTTACGCCTACGTGTATTGGAAAACGTGGCTTACGCCCCATCTCAAACCCAATCATTCTCTCTCGAAGGAAAGAACTGCTTTGACCTGCCGAACCCCACCCATTTTGTTTATAAAGAAAAGTTGCATCGCGGGTCGCTATAACATCAAAACTACGCTTACTTGTAACTACAGAATTTCGTTGAGGGCTCAAAAGGGCTGTTTTGGGGCGTGATCACGTGATGAGCCGTCGGTCTGTGCCGAAAATCGTGGCTGTGTTCCATATTGCGATGCGGACGGCTGGCACTGTTACCTAGCAGCTCGAACTCGCATAGTTACGCTCCCCACTTCAGGCCCTCGGGGAACCGAGGAGACCAGGATTCAACGATTATTCACAGCGTCATCGACCTAGCTTCAGGCAGGATGCAGGCTCCTAGGCATGAGTCTGTCATTTGGCCGGCGGCGGGAGTTCTCAGTTCGAATCCAAATTCTTAAGCTCTAGCAGGATCTCCCTTCCTCTCTCGCCACGCAGCTCCTCCAGGAAGTTTCTCTGTCTATGTTTGAATCCTGGCTGTGTTCTTGAGAACCCGAAGACCCCCAAGACAGACTCTGCGACATCGAGGGTCATCTCTGCGTACTTGTCGGCGTCGTAGGTTTGAGCGAATTCGGCTGGTGAGATGCGCTTCATGGGGTTAACTTGCTCCGTATCCACGTAGACGTAGTTGACGAGGTCGCCGGGCTTGACCTGTTGTCCGTGCTGGCGTAGCTGGATGGCGGCGAGCACATGTGGGAATAGCGACCGGTATCTCTCGACGGGCATCCTGAGAGATTTGGAAATGATGAGTTCGCTAGTCTCGAGCTGGCCGGAAAGCACTTTCTCGACTGTCTCTTGGGTATACGCGGTTGCTTTTTGGACGCATGTGCGTGCTATTTCGGATGCTGTCTGAGCCTCGAGCATTATGTCCAGTAGCTTCTCTTGGAATCTTTTCAAGAATCGTGGGTAGTCGTGTCGTCTAGGCTCGATGCCGCAATATTAGACTTCTACAACTTGTTCTCGCTCACCAATACCAGACTGTTGTCACGGATGAGGTTACGTAATTCAGGCAAGAAGGAATCAATATCTTCTTGCTCAGTGGAGGTGATGTCAAAAGTCATAAACGAGGGCGTCTTCTCCAATGCGCCTTTCACAGTGGGTACCTCCAGCCGCAAGTTCGCAATATCGTAGGGACGGCCCTTGACCAATTCCTCTAACTTGACCAGAAAGCGCTTTTCTCCAAATTCGCCAGCAACTTCCATGCGGGCGCTTGTCGTCAGCTTGGCTACCGCCTCTTCCGCAGCGGCACGGGCCTTGATCGCGTCCAGTTTCCCTTTTTTCTCGGCGAACTCTTTGCGGACTATTGAGAAGATTTTGTGCTCGCGTTCCAGCTTCCAGATTAGGTCGCGGCCTGGGAAGCTTATGGCTTGTACCGGGCAGACTGTGCCACAAGTGGCGCATCCTACCATGCAGTTCAGAGGATTCGCTACAACAGCTTTGTTATCCTTCATATCGTAGACGCCGCGGCCGCAGGTTACGTAACAGAGTGTACAGCCAATACATTTGTTCGCGTCCACCGCAGGATGCCAAGGGACTTCTTCGCGCGGGATTCCATGCCACATCTGTTTCTTAGTCTGCTCTGCCACGAGTCCCAGCAACTACGTGAATCACGGACTAAGATTAACCTCTTAAGCGTTCTGTCTTATCTCATCTCAGAATCTTCATTCCTTCAGCGAAGTCTGGAGAGTTACGAGTGCATCCTCGGTGGTCGTTGTTTACAATTCTTTGGGAGAGTCAAGGAGAAAGGATCAGAGAAATGATTTTTCAACGTGGAGGTCGCCGTTCAAGCTTGAGTGGAGGCGACCCTTGATGGTGAACAACTTCATGTGCGCTGATATTGGCGTGAACCGTGGCTTTGAAGCCACGGTCAGCACCGTAGAACAACTGATGTCTAGGATAGCTGACCATGCTAAGATCACACGCAGAATGGCCGAGATACCCAAAGACACGCTGGCAAAGGATCAAGCAGCAATAAAGGAGGCCTAGGGCGATCCAACTGCCGGGCTAGGAGGCTACCGGCATTGAAGGCAAGTCCGACGGCGAGACCTAAAAGTCACGGCACAGGTGCGCTCAAACTCTCTATTCCTTTCTATCGGCAAGCTTCCCAGTTCACTTGTGGGCCAGCATGCCTGATGATGGCGATGAAGTTCTTCCAACCGTCTCTCTGCCTCAGCCGTGAATTGGAGTTCGACATCTGGCGTGAGGCCAACTTAGTTGAGGCCTATGGAACAAGCAAGGAAGGCTTGGCGTTGGCCGCGGCAAGGCGTGGATTTCACGTATACACCATGGGAATGCCCCTGCGCCATTCCTTTGTAGATGCGATCGCCGACAAGAATCCCAGTATTGATTACACTGTTCTTGAACTGCTTTACGGCGATACTCGAAAGAAATTCCGCGCAATGGGCCTTAGGAACATCAACTCAAGGATCCAACCATCTACCCTCAAGGAGGTTTTAAGGAGGTCACATGTTCCGATTCTACTAACGAGCACGTCACTGTTCGGCGACAAAGAAGCGTTACCGCATTGGATTGTGCTCACGGGATATGGACGAGAAGGCTGGCATCTCAACAATCCACTTGCAAAATCGGGCAGCTCAATTCTATCTCGTCAGAAATTGTTAGGAAATTTGGGTTACCAAGGAATACAATGCGCCGTCATCGTTCTTGGACTGAAGATGACCGACGGTTAAGATCCCTCTGGGAATCCCACGTAATCGATCGTGCAGCCAAAATCGCATGACGATAGTTTGTTATATGAATTGAATGTGCGCGCCCTTCCTTAGGTTCATACCAAGTTCAGCCCATGAGGCTCTAACTATGGCACAGGGCACAGCGCATACAACACATCCCGGCATGGTTTCAGCTACTTTCTCATACACTGTGTTATGATCAAAAGCTCCCGTCACGGCGCTCCGATTCAGATTCTGCCCAAGGCTTGCAGCCGCTTTCTTGATGTGCTCACATCCGCTCTCGATATTGAGAGATAGGAGATCGGACGAAATCTTGGAAACCGTTATCAAACTTTTGTTGTGACAGTTGTCGTCACTCACTTCTACTGTAGTTGTCAAGAACACCTCTCCTGAGAATCCTCCGAGTTCGAATGTTGCTCTGCGCAGGAGCGCCGGTCCTCCTATTCAAGCTTATGAAAGCCGGCTCTGCTAACTTGTCGGCACACGGCAATGGATGTCAAGCGGCGGGACACGAGCCAATTCATTTCGGGTAATGGATGGCTTTGCGGGTAATAGACAAGTTGCAGCTTGGATGTTTTGTGCACCAGTTTTGGCATTCCTGGGCTGTCGACTGATCGGCATAGCCGACTCCACATTCATCACAAAGGAAAACGGTGTGACCAGACTCCACGATAGAACTAACCAAGGCCGCTCGTTCCTAGATTTCGATCTGATGAATCTAAACCTCCCTATTGTAAGTTTGAGTCTCGCAGGCACACTTGTTTGATGTTAAGACTGACTCCGGCGGCTTCGCCTAGCGCTTTGGACCAAGGTTATCCTTCTGGTACTATCTGAGCCTGCACCTGAAATGAAAATGCGTGCTGCGAGTTGCCGGTTAACACCCCGAAAAGCCCTATGCCGTGAGCCGGCAAGTTACCAGCACCTGAAAGCCAAAGACGTATCGTCCTATGCCATGACATTTCGGAAAGAAAGATAGAAGATTCAGCTGGACACATACATGCAGGTGCAGGTAAGAGACCGTGCCCGAGATCTTTGAAGAGATCGCGCGAGTGAAGCGAGAACGAGCCGAAGCGGCGCTGGCAACTGTCGTGGGCGGCGAGAAGGGTACCCCGGGAAGAACTGGGTTCCGGATGCTTGTGTATCCTGATGGGAAAATCTCAGGAACGGTCGGAGGCGGTCTACTGGAAGCGAAGGTTCGCGAGGAAGCTCTGCGTTGCCTGCGGGATAAGAAGCCCAAACTGGTGGAGTTCACGCTTGATGAGGAAAGCGCCGATGGAATCGGCGTACTCTGCGGAGGCAAAGTCAAGATCTTCGTCGAGCCTATCCTTGCGGATCCGGTTCTGTATATCTTCGGAGGAGGACATATCGCCGTCCCCCTTGCACAGTTCGCGAAATCTCTTGAGTTTGGCACAGTAGTCATTGATGATAGGGAGCAGTTTGCAAACAAGGAGCGTTTTCCACTGGCGGGTGAAGTGAAGCTAGGCGATTTCATCAGCATGACGAGGTCCATCGAATTCAGAGAAAACGACTGTGCAATCATAATTACTAGAGGCCATGAGCACGACGAAGTGGTTCTCAAGGAAGTTCTCTCAAAGGAAGAGATGCCAGGCTACATCGGCATGATCGGAAGCAGAGAGAAGATTGCCACTACCTTCTCCCGTCTGAAACAACAGGGCGTTTCGCAACAACTACTCGCGAGGGTCAAAGCCCCGATAGGATTAGACATAGGTGCACGAACCCCAGCGGAGATCGCCATCAGCATAATGGCAGAGATCATGGCCCACCGTTATGGAAAGTTGCCTGAACAGAAAGTCTGAAACCAGACAGCCAAACAGACGGATTCCGTCAGAAAACGGTGCTTTGTCACTACTCTCGCTGTCGCGCATCGACGAGGCCATCGCTCATGGCGACTTGAGGATGTGGATTGCCTTTCCCTTGGCTGCTTCGGAGGCCTCCATCAGGGCCTCTGGCAATGTCGGGTGAGGGTGAACGGTCAGCGCCAAGTCGTCTAGTGTCGCGCCCATCTCAATCGCGAGGGCCGCTTCACTGATGAGGTCCGTCACGTCGGCTCCAACCATATGTACTCCAAGTATCTGTTCACTTTCCTTGTGCGCAACAATCTTGACGAAGCCCTCTGTCTCCCCAACCGCCATCGCTCGGCCCAACGCCGTGAAGGGGAACTTTCCGACGATTGGGTCGTATCCTTGCTTCCTAGCTTCCGCTTCCGTCAAGCCGACAGTAGCGATCTCAGGGTCGGTCCAGATGGCGCTTGGGATCGCCTTGAAATCCGCTGCACTCGCTTGCCCGCAGATCACCTCCGCTGCCACTATTCCTTGCTGCGACGCCTTGTGCGCAAGCAGTGGCTGGCCAACAACATCTCCGATCGCGTAGATTCCAGGCACGTTGGTCTGCATCTGCGAGTTTACCTGAATGAATCCTGACGCATCGGTGTTGACGCCAGTGTTTTCAAGGCCGATTTGGTCTGAGTTGGGCCGTCTGCCAACGGTGACCATCACCTTGTCTGCTGGAAGCTCAACCTCACTGCCGTCGGCGAGCTGGGCTCCGACCCTTCCGTCCCTAGCCCATTTCGCACGAGCCCTCACATGAGTCTCGACTCCCATTCTTCTCAAACTGCGCTCAACAACTCTAACCAGCTCAATGTCTATCCCGGGCAAGAGTTGGTCAAGCATCTCAATGATTGTCACGTGACTCCCGAACCGCGCGTATGCGCTGCCGACTTCTAACCCGCTTACTCCGCCACCTATAATGACGAAATTCTTGGGCACCTCACTCAGTGAGAGAGCCTCGGTTGTGGTGATGACGAAATTCCCATCGAACTTGAACGAAGGAAGCTCGATGGGGCGTGACCCTGTGGCGATTATGATGTTGTCAGCTGTGAAGGTTCTCAGCTCATGCTCGGTATTGACTTGAACTTCGTGAGATCCTTGGAATCTGGCCTCACCATAGACAAGGTTCACATTGTTACCCTTGCAAAGGTAGGCTACGCCGGTTCTGAGCTTATCGACCACACTCGTCTTCCAGGCTTGTAGTCTCTGGAGATCGACTTTGGCTTGAGATGTTTCGATTCCAAAATCCTGCGCTCTTTGAATCTGCTTCAACAGCTTGGCGGCACGAACTATTGTCTTAGAAGGAATGCATCCCACGTTTAGGCAGACCCCGCCCAGAAGCCCCTTCTCCACCAGCACAACTTCTTGGCCGAGTTGCCTCAGACGTATGGCGGCCACATACCCCCCGAAACCAGCGCCCATTACCAGATTCGTCACGTGATCATCCATACCCGGAGCATCTCCATCCGAACGTGCCTACGA
>Ga0315280_10003909_pt1 | contig 22435 bp, 16 predicted proteins | sample YL17G06_40_MG_FD_203697 | JGI IMG/M metagenome (GOLD analysis project Ga0315280, IMG submission 203697) | Sediment microbial communities from Yellowstone Lake, YNP, Wyoming, USA - YL17G06_40 | ecosystem: Environmental > Aquatic > Freshwater > Lake > Sediment | place: USA: Wyoming | collected...
CATGATCCGCATGCCGGCGGAGGAAATTGAGTCGCGCGCTCGCGCTTTTGCAGCCCAGTGGCACAGCCTTCCAGGCTGTGCGGGCGGTCCGCGCTTGCATATCGAACTGGCGCCGGGCGAGTCCGTCATCGGCGGCGGCTCAACGCCCGGGCAGGCGCTGAAGACCACGCTGCTGGCGCTGCGCCACGCCTCGCTCACCGCCACGCAACTGGAGGAGCGGCTGCGAGCCGCCACGCCGCCCGTGATCGCCCGCGTCGACGCAGACCGCGTGCTGCTCGACCTTCGCACCGTCTTCCCCAGCCAGGAGGCGGCGCTGCTCAGCATCCTGGAGTCGCTGGCGTAGTAGGTTTCAGGTGCCAGGTTGCCGGCCTCCGGCCTCAGGCGCGTTTGACAACCCGCGCCACGCCCGCTAGACTTAATAAAGCAGGCCCGTGGTTGTTCTCGCCCGGTCGGGGCGTGGCTCAGCCTGGTAGAGCACCTGGTTCGGGACCAGGGGGTCGGAGGTTCAAATCCTCTCGCCCCGACCATTCGCTTCGTCATGCAGCGGTTCGTGTACGTCTTGCGCAGCCAGAGTGTGCCTCTCGCAAATCCCAAACAATCTGAGAACATGGGGCTTGCGCATTTCCACACACCTCCGCCTAGCGACGTTCGGAGTGCTGCCCGTGCTGGTTGACGCCCTCTCGTCTTTGTTTCGGGCACGCGCTGCTCTTCAATTAGAAAACCTGGTCCTCCGCCGTGGGACTCGGCACCACGCTATCTGCTGCGGGACCGCGATCGAATCTTCGGCGGTGATTTTACCAAGCAGCTCCAGGACATGGGCGTCAAGGAAGTGCTGTCGTCACCACGGTCACCCTGGCAGCGGGCGTGCGTGGAACGCGTGATCGGCTCGATCCGCCGTGAGTGCCTCGATGACGTGATCGTCTTCAACGAAGCCTCGCTCCGGCGAACTCTCCGTTTGTACGCCGACTACTATCATCGGTCGAGAACTCATTTGTCCCTGGGCAAGGATGCGCCCGAACCGCGACCGGCGCAACCGCCGGAGACGGGGCGAGTCGTGGCAGTTCCGCAGGTCGGCGGTCTCCACCATCGCTACCAACGCCGGGCCGCCTGAGAATGAAAGCTGTGGATGCAGTCACTTCGGCGGTAGGAGTGTGTCTCGGGAATCGCTTGCCCACGGCCAACATCGCAAAGACGGCGTGCGAACCGCGGACCACTGCCCCCCGCCTGCCAGAGACGAACAACCACCCGGGCATTCAAGCGGCAACCGCCCATCTCATGGGGCTGCCGACGGGATTTGCGATAGGGACACATGATTCATCTGTTCGCCTTCACTGCACCTGCTCCGGCCTCCGCCTCGCATGGCTTGATGGCGACAACTGAAAAACCGGCGCCGCCGGAGTCAAAGCGCAGCCTCGCGTGTCTTGCGCAGCCAATTCCGTTCCGTCCAGCAACTTCTCGAATCATGTCGCGTATCCTTGCACACATCGTGCGGTCAAATGCAATATAAGACCAAGAGATATGGGCGATTCCTTCTTCGGCGGCAATTCGCGCCAGAAGAGGCCAATAACCTCTCATCGTGAAGGAGCAGTATTTTTCCGCGGGTACGTAGGGCCCGATGATGGGCTCTCGCCGCCAATTGGGCGCGGCAAAAACAGACTCCAGCCGGCCTTCTTCGACCGAAAAACTGAAGGCCACATATCCATGGTGCTTGTTGAGCACCGCCTCGATCTGCGCGGCTGGGTCCACGAGTTCCAACTGAAGGGAGGCCAGTTTGACGTCATCTGAACTAATCTGATCGCCGAGCCTTGGTATGTCCTCGTCGGGAGTCGCGGGTGCTTCAATTCTACTCTCAACTTGAGCCTTATCTTGCGGATACTTCAAGTTGCCGGCTGGTGGAGCCAAGGCGGAGACATTCCTCTCCGGCGTCTCTAGCGGAGCCGAAAAAGGGGCGGCCAGAGGAATCGGTTCTGATTGCCCCGAACCCGTATCAGTGATCGGCAGTCTGGGCTGTAAATGGCTCAGGAGCACTAGCAAAGCCAAAGTCAAAGAATGCAAAAACAGTGAAAGGGCCATACATAAGCCCTCGCTGCCTAAAATCCTGAACTGCCTTCCAACTGGAACATAGCCAACGAAGCTCGCCTTTCTTGCGGACATGCCATTTCCAACTAATGTGGCTCCGGTCCAAGCGGAAGCGTTCGCCGATTGCTCTAAGGGACTCCGGCGAACGCAAGCCGCAGCGATGCCCGTCCTAACTCACAACATTCGCGAATGTAGAAATCGCCCCCATCTTTCTTCGTCTCCCATCTGAGCTCCAGAGTATTGTCTTGCCGGAGAGTGACAGTCAAATCTCCGCGGGACCCTCCCTCTGACCAGACACCGACCAGGCTGTTGGGAGACGGTCCCATACGGGTCAATTGAAGGCCGAACGCGACGTCCGCCCGATTGCTCTTAGGGACTCCCCAGAACTCACAGCGCAACCACCCCTTTCCGCCCTCTTGGATCTCCACCTCACATTGCTTTACGCCATAGGTGCCCTTTTTTACGAGACCGGCACCGGGATTGGAATACGTCCAGCGCCCGATAAGGCGCTGCAGGCTCGCGGTGACTTTGTTAGTCTGCACTTCACCCCCAGGTGGTGGTTTTTTCGCCTTGTCAGTAACCGAGCGGGGCGGTGGCGATCGTCCCTCTAGCAAAGGCTCATAGGTCGAAAGGAGATGTTCCACGTTCTTGGCTGCCTGCTCGTCGTCACTTGCGTACTGATTGAGACGGACGAGAGCCTCATCGATCGACGCCAGTACCGCTTCACGAGCCTGCTGAGCCTCCTTCGCGGACTTGGCGACTTCTTCGGAGCGGGCCTTCATCTTCAGGAGGAATAGCTGGAGGTCCTCAATACGCTGCTTCTGTTGTTTAAGCCCTTCTACAGCTACTATGGCAGGTCCTCCCGCGGCTTTGCCGATGCGGGCGATTTGAGAGTCAACTATGAGAAGATCCTTCCCCAGTCCGTCCAGGGTGGCATCGTGCATGCCGCTGTCCACGGAGGAAGCCCCCCGCACATTTATGAGCGTATCGCGCGCCTGCTGATAAGACGTGCGCAGTTCTTCGTGATACTGCCGATTGGCCTCGTGCAACTTGACATTAGCTTCCCGAGCGTCCTTGAGGCGCTGCTTCGCTTGCTCGGGCTTGAGCTTCAGCAGTTGATCGTAGCGAAAGTCCTGCTTGAGCCACCGGGAATACGCATCGTCGACCGCGTTTCTACTCTCGGTCAGCTTGGAGACCTTGGTTGGAACAGCCACAGGCTCGGCCCGTGACGGCTGCTGCGGGAGCGGCCGGCCGATCGCGTTTGGGCAAAGGACGCCCCATAGAGTGCCGAGCATGATACCAAGCAGCGCCAATCGTCTTGTGTACATAGATTCAGGCGAAGCAACGCTATGCGTCTATCTCGTTTGCGGCGGGCAGCGGCCCCGTGACCGCTTGCCGTACGAGCTACTTCCCCTCCTGCTGGGTGCACACCAAAATACGGGACGAGCTCAAGCCGTCGACAATTGCCCTGCGCTTACGGACCTCCTGCTCAAGCTCAACTAGCCCCGCCTCTTCATTCTTCAAATAGGTCTCCTGCAGCCGGACCGCATCGTCGAAGTCACGCTGGCTCTTTGGCTTCCTGATATCTTCCTCGTCTTTATGGGTAATCGTTCGCTTTAGCGTATCAATGAGCCCCTGTTCGGCGTCAATCGCAGTGTTGAACTTCTTCTCGTCGTCCGGCTGCCCGACCGCAGCGCGAAGTCTGTCCTCAAGGAGACGCTTTCTTTCCTCGGCGTTCGTCAGGTCGGTCCGGACGCGCTCAATGTCTGCCGGCGAAGGCGCATTCTGAGGCTGCAATCCCACCAGAGCATCCAGAACCTCGCGCTGACGCCTCACGAGGGTCTCCAGGCATTCCTTTCTCCTCTGGTAGTACTGGTCGAGCAGTAAAGAGACGTCCCGCCTTACGCGTCGAAGACGGGTGGTGTTACAGGTGGCTGCAACCGCTTTACCGTAGGCCTCCATTCCGTCGTCGAGGCTCTTCCGGGCCTTTCCAGCATCGTTACAGAGGAGAATGAAATAGCTGCTGACCGCATCCTGCGGCTGGACGGCCTCGCCCACGCCCGTCTGCGGCGTTGCCGGCGTTGGGGGCTGTCCCACCGTGGATTGCTGCTGGCCGGACTGGGCAAGGAACAGAATAGCAAAAAGGTATTGGAGAATCATGGCTGATTTTGGCTTCCACCTCTCCTGATTGTGAACCTGAATAGCACGACGGCTGGGTGTCTGGGGCCCTCCAACCTGATTTGCCACGATCCGGGCTCCGGATACTGGGGATATCCGTGGCGCCCATTGAGGTGTTCTTTTGTCAACTCGATTCCACCCCTCCTCCTGCCGTCGATGTACCAACTGATCTCGGCGCCGGGGCCGAACATGGAGAACCGGTAAGGACCTGCCCACGCTTCAGCTCGCAATTCCCACTTGATCGCGTTTGGTTCGAGCTCGCCGAGTTCCGGGTCAGTTTCTTCAAAAGACTGGCCGTTAAACAGCTCCCGGTCTCTGGAGAAAACTCGGAGCCTGAAAGGCACGCGATTGGGGGGCGGAGGTTTGATCTCTTTGCCTGTTCCAGCGCGCTCTGCTGCTGTGTCCTTCGGCGTATCGCGGGGTGACGGCCCAGACGGCGGACCGGGTGGCTGCTTCGAAGGGGGTAGGCTAGTGGTGGTGACCGGAACCGTCTTGGCGGCAGGTGGGAACTGACGGTCGCGGCGGAACGGTCCGAAGCCGATCGTGTCTAAGGCCACTATCACAATGCATACTACCAGGAACAGGGCCACGATTCCGGCCAGTACTTTCAGCACCGTCAGTGCCTTAAGTGCTCCACGTGACATTCAGACTCCGTGCCCACCGGCTGAAACAAAAACAGTGCAAACCGCAGGTGAAGCAGACACGCCCTCGCCGCCAGCCGCAGACTGCCAGTCCGCCAAGTCGGTGGATTCCCTTGGAACGCAAGCCGCCTAAGTTCGCAGGGACTGCGCTGGAGCAGCAGAAAAACCTTTTCGGCAACCGCAAGGGCAGGCGCCTTGGTTTGCTCCGCTGGTCAGTCGTCCCTTTTCAGGTAAATTACCTTCACTTCCTTGGCGGCTTTCACGCCACCGCCACCAGCCCCAGCCGCAGCAGCAGCGTTCGCGGCTTGCTCCGGAGGCTGGTTGGCGAGCTCCCCGGTCAACTCTTGAATTTGCCTGACCCACCCCTCCAGTTGCACGACTCTATTATTCGCCTCCGCCGCCGATTTCTTAGCCTCGGCTTCGGCCTTCCGGCTAGCGGCAAGCTGCTGTTCCATGTTTACGCGCTCGGCGAGGAGTTTCACCAGGCGGCTGGCGATGTCCGCCGGGGATTCACCAGAACGCGCCAGTGTTTCGCGCCAGCCGCGGAGTTCCGACTCGGCTTGCGCGCGCGCGCCCCGCTCATCGCTATACTTCTGTTTTGCTTCTGCAAGCTGCACCTGCAACCCGACAGCCAATTGTTCGCTGCGGTCCAACCGCCCGGCGATTTCCTTCGGCGACCTGCCGTATGATGTCAGGCGGTCGCTCCATTCGCGGAGCGCCGACTCGGCTTGCTCGCGCGCGCGTCGCTCATCGCTATACTTCTGTTTCGCTTTCTCAAGCTGGGCCGAGGACCCGACGGCCAATTGTTCGGCACGATCCAGGCGCTCGGTGATGTCTCTCGGCGACTTGCCGTATGGCGCCAGTCCGTCAGTCCAACTGCGAAGCGCCGATTCGGCCGGTGCGCGCCCGGCCCGCTCCCGTTCCAACTGCACTTGCGCTTCGGCAAGCTGGCTCCTCAACTCACTGAGTGAAGCGTCTGCCTGGGCCTTGGCACGCTGGGAGGCAAGGAGATCGTCCTGCAAGCCGCGCAGGCAACGGTCCGCCTCGGACGCCCAGCGTTTCTGGATAAGCGATATCCAGGCGATTACCAGGCACACGGCCGCGAGTACCAACAGGAGCGAAACGAGCAAGTCCCACCGGCGCTGAGCCGGCACGATTCGCTGCACGGCCTCACCTGGGTGAAGAGAAACCTCAACCGCAAGTACGTCGCCCTGCAACTTGAAAGAGACGGTCTCCGTCGCCAGCAGCCAGGCCATGGCCGGCCTGATGGCCGTGATGCGGAGAGTTTCGCAAGAGGGGATCAACGCTTCGGTAATGGAGGGGTCCCACTCCACCACCGGGCCGGCGCCGACCGTGTAGCTCACCCGGGTGCGCCCCGTATCCGGGACCGTTCGCCAATCCAACGCGAGATGCCGCGCCAAGCCGCGATTATGAACGACAACTTCGTTAGTACCCGGCACGCCTGGCCCGGCGGAGAACGCCGGCGCCACCGCTTCCCGCAACTGGTCGTGGCTCGCGGTTCCCGCCGGATCCTCCAGCGCCGCCTGGAGAAGCCCCGGCACGGACGCACACGGCTCCGGGAGCCCGTCCGCATCGACTTCCCTGATTCTCCTGTTCTCGAGCTGCGCGGCCTCGCGGAGCAGGACAACCAGGGAACGCTCGAGCGACGCGGCGAGGCTCTGCCCGGGTGTCTCCACCAACAGCAGGTCCCCGGCCAGAACCAGGGTGGTCGCCGGGACGCCCTGCCCGGCCTTGAGTGCCCACAGTTCGAAGGCCGACGATCTGCTCCCGGCCGCGGCTCGCAGCCGTTCCAGGAACGGTAGAAGCTGCTGGCGGAGCTGCTCGAACGTAATGGCACGGCCGGGTTGGGCTTGCTGGACGTACTGCCGCCGCCACTTCGGACCGTCCGGCTCTCCCTTGAAAGACGCTTGCAACTGCCTCAGTTCATCTTCAAGGAGCGCCTTCTCGAGGCCGGGGATTTCAGTGAACAAATGCCCCGGACCCCGCTCCTTCTGTGCCGGTTTGGCGACAGCGACGATTATTCCGGGAAACCCCTGCAACCCGCGGACAGCCAGGATTGCCGTGGTTCCATAATCACCAGCGGGGTCAAGCCAAGCGTAATAAACGTCGAAAGGTTGGACGGCGGCCTCATGCGCTATCGGCGAGAAGGAGACGAGTGCCAAGACCAGCAGACAACGGAACAGCCGCGGCATTCTCCGGCCCTCGGCGCGAGGGTGTACAAGACCGGGCTTCGTGCCCGCGGCCCATGCGTCTATCCGCCGCGGCATCGCAACCTCCTGGCAGTGACTTGGCGGCCAAAAGTATCTCACATTCCAGTGCGGTTTGGGTATAAGATACGCTTCGACGTGCCCCATCAATCGGCCACATCAAGCTGGCGAAAAGAGCCAGCCGAGAGCGATGAAGACGCAAGCCACGATCGGGACAGCAGCCAGGCCGGTGCTTGCCTTGTTGATCCTCACTGCGATTCGCGGCTGGAGCGCCCAGGCGGCGGGTTGCGTTCCCCAGAAGCTTGCCGGGCTTCCGCCGAGTATCCGAGTATCGTTACCGAAGAACGACTGCCGGCGCGGCGTCATCATTCCACAGCGCCCAGGCAACTCCTATGCCGCCGGGTACCTGGTGAACGTTGAAACTGACGGCAGGTTGACGGTCGAGGGACAGGGCGTCTGGCTCTACCTGTGCATACCCGACGGCAAGAATCGGTGTGGCCCTATTGTGAAAGACGGACCAGTGAGAATCGATGCGCCGGTTCGCCGCCTCACTTATCTCCTCGTCGCGGCTAACAAAGGCGAAAGCCCACAGGAAGGCACGTTCCCTCTGACGATCACTTTCGTGCCCACTCAGTGCCCTTCGCAACGCATCGGGCTCCCGTTCGTGGAGAACAGCAGGCCCCGTCTGACTTGCCCTGGACCGGACGGCAGAGTAGCCCGCATCTACTCGTTCGCGGCCGAACCGGGCGACCGCTTTACTATTGACAACCTTGACGTGGCGGAGGCCGTGAATGTATCGGTCGTGGTGCGGGGGCCGGACGGGAAACTGCTTTTCAGAGACCCGCAGAATCCCACGCCTACCTACAGAGTAGCAGCGCAAGGTGAACACTCGATTTCCGTGCGGGCGCAGAAGATGAACGCGGCAGGAGCGGGCCCGCCTTACATTCGCGCCCTGCGGGTGTCCCGCCTGCCCGAGGTGAAGCCGATCGTGCCGAGGTCCGCAACGGGCAAGCATGATGTGTTCGAGACGGCCGAGCCTCCTCCACCGGTGCCCATTCCCGCGCGCATCGTGAAAATCCCGCCGCGGGAGCCGCCTGTGGGGCCCACCCGCCCGCCGAAGGTAGCGGTGCCGATTCCGCCGACTCTCACGTGCGCGGCTGAACCCAGCACCGTGGCGCCGGGCGAGCCGGTTCGGCTGACGGCGACCGCTGCGACGACCAGCGGTGGCACGCTCACTTATGCGTGGGTGAATCGCGGCATAGCAGGCCGCGTGGAAGGCACCGGCCCGAGGGCACGCCTGGATACCACCGGAGTAGCGCCGGGAACTTACTGGGTCACCGTGCGCGTGGACGACGGCCGGGGCGGTTTCGCCGATTGCACCCTCCGGGTCACCGTGAAGGCGCCGCCGGCGGAGCGGCCTATAGAGCCGCCGACCTGGGAGGATATCGTCTCGGGCGTGCGGCAACTGGTTGCCCAGAACCAGTTCGACCGCGCGATCGAGGAACTGATGAAAGCTCGGGAGCAGTTCTCAGGCGAACCCACCTTCTACTTCTTTCTGGGTTATGCCGACTTTCACAAGGGAGGCCAGTACTCTCTTTCTTCGGCGGAGCGGCAAGCTGCGTACACCACGGCGAAAAGCGCGTTACAAGAGTTCCTCAAGAAGACGCCTGACGATCCGCTCGGCGTCGAAGCCAGGGAACTGTTAGGCAAGATCAGGGCCGACTCGTTTGATACCTTCGTCACGTCCGTACTGCAATTGATCCGCGAAAAGCAGTTCGACCGCGCAGTTGATGAACTCGTCAAAGCGCAAGACGAGTTCTCCGACGTGCCCCGCTTCTATTATTACGTGGGCTATGTCTACCTGCACAAAGGAGGCCAGTACGGCCGTTTTTCGAAAGAGAAACTATCAGCGTATGTGACCGCCAGGAACAGATTTCAAGAGTTCCTTAGGAAGGCACCGGACGATCCGCTGGGTGTCGAAGCTCGGAGACTCTTGCGTGAACTCAATGCCAGCCTGCGGCGGTAGGCCTCATTCCACGGTTCCTGCGCGTTCGAGCTCCCACGTGCGCGACCCAGTCCGGGTTGTCCACGAGGCGAACCGTCAACTATCCGCCAAAGGAGCGTCCATGTCGGAGGCGTGGGGTCAGGAACATACACCGCCGCAGCAAGCCTAATCAATTGACGCTGCTTGGCTTGTGCTGGGTTGTTACCAGCCGAGCGTGGGGCCTATAGCGGCGCTTGAGGGACCAGGAAGCCGCCCAGAACCGGTCCCGCCGACCTGGCCGGCGACCAGATCTGCTCCCGATAAACTCACCGGGCCGAGGGCCGGTTTTCAGCTTTCAATCGTTTCCCGCGTGCCGCTTCATTGGACTCTGAAGCGCAAAGTGGCGCGGGGTTCTCCGTTCAGCGATAACTCGACCTCGTATTCGCCGGCCGGCCACTCGGGCGCCTGCCCGGAGTCCAGACCGCTCTCCTGCTCGAAGGCCGGCTGCGAAGCGGGAACGGAGATCGAGCGTTCCCATGGCTCGCCGACCGCGCCGCTCGGGCCGCGAACGGACACGCGCACGGTTGTTTGGGCTGTGTCGACTTGGTACAGCCGGTTGGCAAGGCGGAAATGCCAACTGATGTGGTGCTCCGCCTGTAGTGTGGCGATGCTGCCTTGGTCGACCGTCACCGGACGGCCTTCCTTATCGGTGACGCGCAGTTCGAACAGCTCCACCTCCACGGGGTGCGTCACCGCGGCTTTCAAGCGCGCCCGGAATTGCCCGAGCTGTTCCGCAACCGCCTTATTCTCATTCTGGCGGCTTGAATTGTCGGCTTCCAGTTGCGCAACGCGCTGCTGGAGCGCTTTTTCGCGGTCGCTGACGTCGGCGGTGCGGAACGCGAACCACAGCGCGGCGATGCCCAGCGCGATGGCCACAAGCGCTAACAAGGCGACGGCCGCCCGGTTCCGCACGATGATGATCGGATGGCCAGGCGCACCCTCGGCGTACTGCCGCCCCTCAATCTCCTGCGCGCATCGCGGGCACAGCAGCCGGTAGACGGCGGTAAGCGGGCTGCCGACCGTCACCACCGCACCTGGCGCTCGTTCAGCTTGCTTGGATGGAAGCATGAGGGCCATGATCCAGCCAGGTAATCGGCAATCTCCCCCTACTGCTCTTCTAAGTGGCCGCACGGCGGCGGGCGGTCCACCGACAAGTCAAGGCGGGCGTCCTCGCTGTCCTTTGCACGCCAAAACACGGTGTTCCCCTCCTTCCAGAAAGGAAACGCGCGGTGGCACAACGGACACCTTCGGTCCGCCGGATTCCGAGGCACCCCCGAGTGCTGAGGATCCGGACAAGGGTCTCGCACCCGATCAAGCAGGTACTGCTTGAGCGCCGGTTCCAATTGCGAGCAGGTGAAGACCGCGGTTCTCCACCGGTGCTCGAATAGCTGTTGCGCGACGCGATCATTCGGACGCGCTTCCACGTCAGCGAGCGCCCGATTGGCCGCCGCCACGCTCTCCTTCACCCGCTTCCATTGTTCAGGCAGGAACACCGTGGCTGGCTGTCCGTCCAGAAGGGTAATGTCGCCACTGGGTCTTGCGAGCCGCTTCTCGCGAATGATGGCCGCTTGCGACAGCTTCGGCACTTGCTTTATCCAGCACAGCGCGGCCAGCCCGAGCCCACAGCAGCAAACGGCCAGAACCCGCAAAAACCGGGTTACGCGCCGAACCGTTCGCTTCTTGCCGACCGTTGGATCGTAAGCGGGCTTCAACGCCTCGGCTCCATCGACTTTGGCTTCACTTGGCTTGTCCATCGCTCAAGGGAAAGCTGGGCGATCAGGGGGGCCCTTGCGCGGAACCCTTAAAACCGCCATAGTTAAAGAATTTGAGAATACATACGCCGATACTAACCAGTAACCAGATGACATGCCAGTACCTCTCATAAGCAGCCATTCCTGCGAAATACATCGGCATGCAAGCAAACAGAACCGCGCAGATAGCGACCAATAAGTGGGTTACCAAAGGTCTCTGGCCAGTTCGGTGCTTGTTGCATTCATGAAAAAAATGCAGGGCCAGGGACACAAGCAGCAAAGCGAGCAACACCAACAACCATTCGCGGTTGTCCGTCATCGGATTCGGATGTTTACGGAGATTGCCGAAACAAGACACATAAACGGCGAACATGCCAAACAGGCCGGCGATCAAGCCAGCGACAGCCAGATCAAGTATGACCTCGGTCCAATTTCTTTGCTCTCGTGTGATGGGAAAAGCGAGGAAAAAGGGGGAACCGAAAACGACTGGAGCAACCAGAAACCACGACCATGGCCCTGCCGCACGCCACAGATGAAGCACGACAAACAAGGACGTCACCCCGAGCATTGCGAGGCAGTGGACAGGTAGCGGCCAACTCCGGCCAACTCGCCAGTCACTTTGCAACTGCGCAAGCGCGCATAATGCCAGGGCGAAAAACACTACGCTTACGAGAAGCGGTCGCCGGTTCGAGTAAAACCAGTACTCCCTGTCCGGCAGTGCGGCCATACGAAGGGGTTGCGTCACGTTGATCCCTATCAGCTCTTTTCCGCCATCCTTCCACTTCAACTTCAGCGTGGGACTAAGTTCAAGAAACTCCGAATGAATCGGGACGCTAGTCGTGCTCAGTCGAATGCCTGTCCGAATCTCTACCTCTTTGTCGGCGTCAGAAAACTCACATTCAACCGAAACTCCGAGAGCCTGGCAGTTCGATGCGTCCACTGAGCGGAACGCCCGCTCGAAACCGCCCGGATACAACACGGACCCGGTTATGGTAGCGTGTGGCTTGGCCGCCAGCGGCCGGGCATTCAGCCCGCTCAAAGTCATGCGAAGAACAGCATCGGCAGAGTTGGTGGTCTTATCAAGCAGCAGGAAGGGCTGAGACGCCTCGAGTTCAGCGCTGAACTTCTGAACGACCTGGTCAAGAGGGAACGTCACCACCATCTGTTCGAGTCCAGAGACAACCTCGGGCTCGCAGCCGAATTTGCCTGAGTACCGCAAATGCAGGAAGGCGCTCTTCCCTTCAGCTAGCACGTTCTTGACCTCCCCGTCGTGCCGTGGATCCAGGCTGATCGGCCTGCCGGGATCTGAGGCGGAATCCGCGGGAAGATAGACTATGACTCCCGAAACCATCTGTTCCGGATCCCGGTTGATTCCGACCTGCTAAGGCTTGATCCAGGTCTCTTGCCGCGGTTTCCAAGCTGCATCCGCCCACCCTTCCGGTAGTTTAATGTAGGGGGAAGTAAACCGCGCCGGACGCTGAATGCGTTCGGGGAGTAGCGCGGGTTTGAGTTGGTTAGCCGCAGCTAGGCGAATATCCTTGGAAGTCTCGAGTGTCGCATCGATATAGCTTAGCCCGCACGTTTTCCACCAGCGTTCCTTCCGGTTGGCCGGCGCATCATCGCCGGTTCCCGGGCAGGGAGCCGTGTGGCGAGTTATTAGCGCGAGGACTTTTAGCAGTGCGACTGGCCGACCTTGCGAATCCCGCACGATCACCCGACCGGCGAAGGGTTTCTCGTCTGGCGCTGGCTGCCTCATGCATCTCTCTCCGCTGTCGGACGGCTCCCCATCGGTCAAGATGAAAACGGCTGCCTGCTGGACCACTCCGTCCGAGAGGCGATGCGCCACCATTTCCCCGGAGATGATCCGGGAAAGAGTCCCAAACGAAGTGGACCGAAGTTCGAAGCGGACCTCCGATCTGCTCCCCGACGGCAGACCGGAGAAATCCAGTGCCCAGTGCTGTCCTTCAGGATTCCTCCTGAACGCCATCAAGAGGTCGCGCAGACAACCGACTACGGTTTCCGCGTCCCAATGGTGGAAATCCCCTGCCGGGATTGTCTGGGGCCGTTGGGCGTCCGAGGAAAAGGCGACTAGCTCAATATCACCGTGGTACTGGCTTTTGTCGACTGCATCATTAATTGCATTCCGAACTTGTTGCCAGGCGTCAAGGAACTTTTGGGTTGCCGGATCACCCGGCCTGAGGTCGGCAAGGTAGCCCAGAGACACATCCAGGCAGACAAACACCCGATCCGTCTGCGCGCTCAACTTGCTTTCCGCCGCCAGCGGTCGAGCAGTCGAGAGCAACATCAGTGAGATAACGGCTACCCTTATGATCCTCATTCCCTCACCATGCGAAGATAAAATCCAGGTGGTTGGCCTTATGGACGAGGAAGTTCCACCAGTACCCGGATTTCAACCTTCGGGCGCTTGAGATCGTTTGTTTCGACCTCAATGACAGCCTGCCGTGGCCCGCGCCGCTCGGTAGCGTGTTCCTCGTTAAAGTCCACAACGACGTCGAGCGGGTGCGAGGCGTCGCTGGATTCTTCCACCTTCAGCCAAAGCTGGTCGAAAATGACCTGCTTGATGAGCAGGGTGCCCTTGCCGACGTTGTAGAGAGGAAGCGGCTTGCGCTCGGGCTGGCCCATCCGGACGAGCCCGAATTTCAGTTTGCCTGCTTGAGCGCGCGGCACCACCAGGCGGCCGCGGACGGGCAGCACTTCACCCAGGCCGCTGGCCGGCTCGAAGAACTGCAGCTTCCATTCCAATTGCTTTTCTTCATTAAGAACGGGTCCGGTCAGCGCGATGGTCAGGCGCCCTTCCTTGCTCTCCTTGATTCGCATCCAGTCCGGCAGCTTGCCAACCACTTCGAGCGGCACGGTTACCGGTTGGTCTTCGCCGCTCACGACGCGCACGGTCCGATCGAGGGTCTGCTCCGGCGAGATTTCACCAAAGTCGATCTCCGGCGGGTCGAAGCGCAGTGCGTCAACGCGATAGTGCACCACGACCGAGAGGCCTTGCGGGCCAAATACGTCGCTGTTGGTGTTCAAAATCACTCGCGACTCCCGGTTGACAGCCTGGCGAAGCGGTTCGCCGTGCGGGTACACGACGAAGTTCACCTGCTGTGGCCGCGCCGAGGGAGGGAGTTCGAAATCCGCGGGCGTGATCCAGGAATCGCCGTCGGAGTCCAGCCGGCCTTTGAGCACGAGGTCGCCCAGGTTGAAAAGCTCGACGGAGGCACGCTTCTCCACGCCGAAATGCAGCGTCCCGAGCTCGCAGACCTTCGTGCGCAGGTACGGAACCGGCCCGGGCGCCCGGACGACGGCGCGGACAGGAACGACTTCCACCCGCCCTGCCATATTCGTACGCAGCGCGATCTGATCCTGGTATGTTCCCGCGGCCAGTTGCGCGGTTCGCACCGTGATGGGCAGCTCCGCCTGGCCACCTGGCTGGATCTCGATGGAATCAAAACCGACGCCGAGCCAATCGGCCTTCGCTTCCACCTTGATTGAAAGCGCTTCAGAACCGCGGTTGCGCAGGCGGAGGACGCGGCGGTTGGCATCGGTCACCTCCAGCGGCGTACAAGCAGTGTCCAGGTTCGCAACCGAGTGATCCAGGTCGGCCACCTCGTCGTCGGGACGGCACTTGCCGTTGATCGAGAACCGGTAGGCGTAGTGGCCGGGCTTGGACAGCGGAATGGCGACGCGGAAACAAGCGCCGTCCCGCGCCGTCATGGGATATTGGGCCTTCCCATTGGGACCGTCCTCGATGCGCAACAAAACCTCGCGAGCGCCGGGCGCCTGGACCGCGAATAACCGCAAGTCCTGGACCGCCAAGCGGTCGAAATCGAAGCGAGCGCATTCCAGCACCAGGGCAGGACCTTTCGGGCGATCGAGGTGAAACGGGACCGCGCGGGTCACGACGCGGGGTGCAGCGGCGTCGGGCACGGTGAAGTGGAATTCGAACAGAGCTTCCCGGCAGTCGGCGTCCAGCGAAAACGGGTGCAGGGTGGCCTCGAGAACCAGGGCGGAGGCAGCCGGGGTCTGGGCGCCTAACACCACGTTCGACGGGGCGGACACCGTGACGCCGGCGGGGCGCGCCACCACTCGCTGCAGCAGGCAGTCCTCGGCGCCGATATTGCGCGCCCGGAGTTGAAAGGAGACGGGCACTGCGCCGACCGAGGGCGCCGTGGCCGGCCCGTCCACCAGCAGCCAGGCCTCGCGCAGCGGCCGCGGCAGCACGGTCCGCGCGTCGGCCGCATAGGCCCGCCGATATGCTTCTTTCAACCGTTCCAGGTCCATTACGGTTTTCCTTTGGAGGACAGCGTGACCAGCGCCCGCCGGAATATCTTCCCTTCATAAAGGAAGCCGCGCCGCTCCAGGCGAACCACGGTGTTCTCGGGCAGATCGGGGCGGGTGAAACTGGCGCCCGCCAGCGGTTCGTGTACGCTCGGATCGTACGCGGTGGCATTTACCTCGATGGGCACCTCATAAACCCGCGCCGCTTTCAAGGCCGCGCGCAGGCTCTGTTCCACCTGCTGCAACGCCGCGGCGGCGCCGGCGGCGGCGCGGGCATCGTATTGCCCGTAAAACTGGTCGAGCAGTTCCAGCAGGGACACGCGCAATGCGTCCCATTCCTGTTGGCACGCCGCCGCGGTCGCCGCCAGTTCCTCGAGGCGGTCGGCCAACCGCCGGCGGTACCCGAGCGACAGTATCTCGGCGCTCCGGCCCGAAACCACATCGACGAACGAAAGACCTGCGCCAGGGTCGGCGGGCACCGTGCTCAAGTCGAACTTCGGGATCGATTCTTCCAGCCGCGCGATCAGCTCGCGGCCGCGGCGGCAGTACTCGGTGTAAGCGGGACGGAAGGCGGCCAGAAAGCCGTCGTCGCCGTCCGCCGCTCCGCTCAATTCGTTCACACATCCGTCCAGACCGGCGAACCAGATGCGCGCTTTTTCGAGGATCTTCTGTTGTGTCTCGCGATTGTCGGCCAGCGACTTGCGGTTCTCGGGGGAGTTCGTGAACTCGCGGAAAACCGCGTCGGTTTCTTCCTTTCTCGATGCGGAAAGATGCCGTGCCTTCCACTCCTCGAAGTAGGCCTCTATGGATTTCGCTTGCAGAAGGCCCCGCAACTCTTCCGTCTTTGCTTGCGCCGTTCGAGCGTGACCGGCCAGCGAGGCGGCCAGCTCTTCGTGCGACCGCTCCAGCGCCTGCAAGCCGGCGCTCCAGCCGGCCTGGCCCTTTTCGATATCCGCAAGCTTCGCTTGCAGGGCCTTCAGTGTTTCTTCCAGTCCGGCAATTTCGCTCTCGCAAACGGCGATGCGGCCAGCCGGGTCGTTCCCGTCGGCTGGGTGGCTGTCGATGTGGGACTTGATCTCTGCGCCTTGGTGGGCGACGGAGTGTTCGAACTTGTCCAACCGCTCCCGCAACTCTTTAAAGTCGCCCCGCTGCCGGCGGGCCTGTACCAGGACGCCGGCGGCGATCGCAAGGCTGGCCGATGAGAGGCCGATCAACGCCAGCCACACCCAGGGCTCGTCACGAAACAAGGAGGTGGGGATCAGACGACCCCGAAATTGGACGACGATTACAGCCAATGCGGCACACCAAAGCAAGCTTGCCGCCGTGGCCGTCGATAAGCGCGGGTAGCCGAGCATAATCCTCCTCCCGAGCGACGAAATCATGATAGGCGGAACGGCATGGCGGCGAGCCGGGCGTCCGAGCTCAGGTCGCGAAGCTCGGCCTGGCCGCGGCTCCAGTCCTGGAGGCGGCCTTGAACGAGCAACGCCCGCCGTCCCGATCCGGCCAGTTCCCGCGGTTCGAGCACGAAGCTGCAGACCGCGCCGAAGCGGTCGCCGCCCGGCAGGGCGGCCGCCAGCGTGATTTCCACCGGCTGGCCGCCCGTCGGTTCCACCTCCAGCGCCCGCTCAAACGCGAACGGCGGCTCATCGTCCGGTTCGGTGATGGCGATGAAGTGAACGTTGTTTGGGAGTCGCGCGCGGACCCCCAGAACCGGGCGGCGGCGCACGGTGCCAATGCGGAACGGCAGCGCTCCCGCTTGGTTGGCGGCATGCACGGCCGCGCCGCGCGCCGTCGCCTCCGCCGCCGGCACGTCGTCGCACACGTACGGCTGGCCGATGAGCGCCCGCAGGTTTTCAAGCGCGGGCGCCAGGTTCTCGCCCTCTCCGGCGGCGATGATCCAGTCGGCGCGTCGCAGTTGCGGCGCCGGGCCGCTCCAGTTCGGCCAGGCCTTTTCGAAGGCAGCGCGGCAGACGTTGGGGAACGACTTTTGAACTTCAGCGGCGACCCGGGTGGGCTCGACGGCGCCGGCCAGGCTGCCCAGGTCTTCCAGGCAGTCGCCCGCCAGCAACGCGAAATCCAGGCGGTTCTCGCTTCTCGCTACGTAGACGAGGGCAAGGTTCAGGTCGGTCAGGCCGCAGTCGATGACCCAAACAGACCGACCTCCCTCCAGCAGCGCCCAGCGCGTGCGGTCGTTGCGCCAGCAAGGCAGGAAGGCAAGCACCGGCGCCAGCGTTTCGCTGATGAAGCTGGCCCCTTGAAGGCCCGCTTCGAGAGCGGCGGAACAGAGTACCTCGCACAAATCCCAGGGGTAATCGAGTGGCACCGAGAAGCTGAGGTGCGCGGGAGCGCCGAGCGCGCGCACCCAGTACTGGAACACCGGCCGGGCGAGGAAGGCCGCCACCTCGGTGTTACGGAAGGAAGTGAGGCTGCGTTTCAGGTGACGGAAGGCGAGCGAACTGCGGTCCTCCTGCCAATCGTCGGGCAGAGGGAAGGTAGGCTGGAGCAGGCGGCGGCCATCTTCGCGTACCTCGCTGAAACCGACCGCGAGCGACCGCGGCGCGTCCGGAGGCGCGACCATCCGCGCCTCCCCCGCCGCTGCATCCCACACAGCGGCGCCCGGGTTCCCATCGGACCAGTCCAGGCCAGCCAGCAACATTCTCCGCCTCGCGCTCGCTTAGACTTGATACCGGTTCTCGAGCCGAAATACCTTTGCTTGTCCCTGGACCTTGGCCTCCGCTTCCAGCAAGCCGTCGTTGCCCACCCACATCGCTACTTCGATGGGGGTGTTCCGCAAGCGGCTTGTTACCTTGATCGTATCGATATGAACGAAATCGCGGTCGCCCGGCTCAATGATCGTCCGGTCTGGGTCGCCGGTGTGCTGATACACAACGACCGCGGCGCTGCCGATATCGGAGGTCTGGATGGGCATCTTGCGCACGACTTCCGCTTCCGCAGCTCCGCCATCCGGGAGGCGGGTCCCCTCGGGAATGAAACATTCAAAGCGGATGGTCCTGGCGACTCCCTTGCTGGCGCCCATGCTCACGCCGTAACTGCAATTGGTCAACTGGTTGATGCCGAGGCATTCCAGGAGCGCCTCGCCGATGGCCGCCGGCATCTCCTTGTTTTCGACCGCATAGCGGCAAGCGCCGCGGCTGACGCATTTTTTCTCATCGAAGCCGGGATAGCGGGCCAGCTTGTCCTCGCTCCGGCCGCAGTGCTCGGCCAGTTTCGCGCGGACAAGGGGGACGAGGCTGGTGCCGCCTGTCGCCACCACGTCATGGATGCTGTCGAGGAGCAGGCCCGGGCGGGAAAGGGCGGCGCGCTTCACCGCACGGTCGACGATCATGAGCGCATCGCGCACGTGGCCGCCGATTGCTTGCTCGAATTCACTCTTGGTCACCTGCACGGCCAGCGCCTGTTCCTGGCCTTCCACCGAGAGCCTCGGAGTGACCGTCACCTGTTCGACGCGGCTTAGCGCTATCTTGGCCGTCTCCGCCGCCTCCCACAGCATGCGTTGGTTCCGGTAGATCTCCACCTGTTCGATCTCGTCCAGGTCGTCCCAACTCCCCTCGTCGCGCAGCGCGCGCACATCAAACCGAAGCGGCAGGCCGCTTTGCTGGCGGAATTTGTCGGCAATCAAGCGGACCAGCGACATGGTTAGGTCGTCGCCGCCCAGCCAGTTGGCGCCCTTGTGGGCCAGCACCTGAATGCGGCGGGAGTCGGGATTCACTGCGATCAAGAGCACGGAGACGTCCAGGGTGCCGCCGCCGAAATCGAAGATGAGCACCAGCTTGTCCTGCTCGTCGGCCTGCTCGCGGCCGCCGGCCACGTCGATGGCCGCGGCGGTGGGCTCATCGAGGCGATGGTCGCGCCACATCTCCCGGTTGTCTTCCTGGAAGGTGGCCAGGCCGCCGCGGCGGGCGGCTTCGAGCGTGCCCCGCACGCCGATGTCGGTGAAGTTGGCCGGCAACGTGATCATTGCGCTCGCCACCCTGGCCTTCAGGTGCCGCTCGGTCTGGCGGCGAAGGTAACGGAAAACGGCCGCCGCCACGTCCTCCGGCTGGAACTTGCGCTCGAGCACCTCTACAATCCTCTTGTCGCTGACGCGCCCTTCGTTGAGCAATCGCTTGACCGAATGCACGAGGCGCTCGGCGCCGCGCGGCGTTCCCTCGTGAGCGGCCGCTTCAAAACCGACCAGCCAACGCTCGTTCTCCTCGTCGAAATAGGCGACTGATGGCACGGTTTCGCGCGCCTCGCCGGCCAGGTCGACGAACGGGACCATTTTCACCTGGTTATCGTCGGTCCAATAGGCCACGCAGGAATTCGTGGTGCCGAAATCGAAGGCCACGTAGTGCGGGTAATCCTGGCACGGAACAACCCGCACCCTGATCGTCTGTTTTGCTGTCAGCCCCCCGGTGGACCGGGCGACCACTTCCACCTGGTGTTCGCCGAGTTCCATCCGCTCACCATCGACTTCGCCATGAAGGTGTAACGTCTGATTGGCGTCCAGCGTCCGGCGCGCCTGGTCGGATGGGAGAGAAGGCTTGCGGAACCATTCGGGGCAGTTGGGAAAGTCCAGCGAGGCCAGCACCAGCGCCCCGCCTCCACTGTTGCGCAATGTCACAGAGACATCACCGAGCAACCCCCGGGGGACGGTCGCCAGCCGGCCGGCGGGAATCGCCAGGCGCGGCGGCCGTTCCAGTTCGACCGCGACGCTCACCTCGATTGTCCCGGCATCGAACTGCAGGCGCAGCTTCGCGGCGTACCGCCCGGGTCCTGGCAGTGCTGCCGGGTCGCAGGCGAGCGTAAAGGTGTAATTCCTGCCGAGTTCTAGCGTTTGGCCGTCCGGCAGACCCTCCGGAGTGAAGGCCCGTTGATCGACGCTTGCCGCCAGCAACCGCACCGGGATGCCAGCGGTTTGGCAAAGCCGGCCGCTGCTTCGCACCACCGCACCGGCCTTCAGCAACGGGAAAGGCTTCACTTCACACTCGAACTTCGGCAGAGGTCCCACTCGGATGCTCACGGTCTGATCCGGCAGGATTGTGCCAGGGAAGGAGACCAGCACTTCAGTGGTGAAATCGTCTCTGTCCCGGTCGATCTGACCAGGATTCAAACGCAACACCAACTTCTCTGTTTCACCCCCCGCCACCTCACTCTGGAATTGTTTTTGACGTGAGGGGCCCAAGAGAATGGCATTATCCGGACTCTCCAGCTTGAAGCTCACGGCTTGGCGGCTGGCCGAATTATCCAAAGTGATTTCCCGGGTCGAGTCCTCCGCGTTGTCCTCAAGAAGGAGGAGAAGATTGTCAGGCACAGCCCTGGAGTGGAGCAATCGCCGGCCACACATCGGACAGAAAACGTCCAGTTGGATGAAGAGAGGGTCCAGGCAGTCCCAACAAAGATCGTCATTCTCGGGCCGCACTACGCTGGACACAGAATCCTCCCGAGCCAGCCGGGATATGTTACGGTTGGCTAATCATAGGTATGGTGGGTATTCACTGTCAAGGATGTCCGGGAATCGGCTTTGCGCAGGCATCGGACGAGGTGCCCTATTGGGTCGTGCTTTCATCGACTTGGACGGTCTGGCGGCCTTCGCGATGGCCCGGGCCTTCGTGGCCGACACCCGGCGTTTCCGGCGACCGGCTGTAATCCGTTGCCTTAAAACGGGTTGCTCCTGGCTCGGGTTTGCAGGCCTTCCCAGCGGCGTGTGCGGAGCGCATAGTGAGCCAACCCCAGCCAACCCGGAGGCTCTTGCTTCTTGTGCTCCAATATGTAAGTATTCAGTCGTTCCGCGAGGATTTAGGAGTCGGAGATGGCTTCCCCGACAATCCGGCAGATGGTCCCTCTGGATCATCCGCAGGTGCTGCGCCACGTGTCGGCCATGCTTTGCCCCCACTGCCAGGGAAGAGTAGAGGGCCGCGTGCCGCTGGGCCACTGCGCCTCCTGCCAAGCGCCGCTGCTGGTCTGTGCTTCCTGCCAGGCAGCCGACTCCCCCTTTGCCAAGCACTGCCGGGCCTGCGGCCAGGAGCAGTTGCCGCAGAGTTGGCCAACTCCGCAGCTCACCCGTACGGACTTTCGCCGGCCTCCCCGGATCCTGGAGCCGCAGGATGAATTCAGCAGCCGCCCCCTTATTGCAGGGGGCTGCCTGTGGTTGATTTCCAGCGCCGGACATCTGTTTCGGTTTTCTCCTTTCTCGACGGCAGAGCCGCAACCGATCCTGGCACTGGGGAGAGATTTCGGGGGATTGTTTCCCAGTGGCCTGGGTCCATGGGGTCGTTGTCCCAACCGTCGCCTTTGCGTTGCTTCCAAGGATGCGCTTCTGACTCTGGATCTGGCCAGGCCTGTGCCGCGGTTTGGGCCGCGTCTGCAGTTGCCCAAAGGTCTGGAATGTGTCCCTTTCGAGCGCACCGTTGTCCCACAACTGGCCGTCACGAACGCGGAGGTCTTTTTCCTGGCAAGGAGCACCTCAACTGACCGGAGCCAATCGCTGGCTTTGCTGCGCTGGCCGCTCGATTCTTCCCCCCCCGAGCAAATCGCGGAGTTGCCGCGCTATGCGTCGGGGCCATTTTGCGCCGAAGACCGCATCTTGCTGGCCACCCCGGAGGCGCTCTTGGAATGGGATGGGCAGCAACTCCTCCCTACCCGGTGGCTGGAGGGGTTCCGCCCGTGGACTGTCGTTGGTGAGGATGGCCGGCTGCGCCCAGCTCATGGCCATCCTATGCCGGTGGTAGCCCATGACGGTGTTTATTTCCCCGGCCTCTTTGGGACTCAACAGTTCGGTTTCCTGCACCAAGCCTCAGGAAGTCGAAGTCTTCTCTGGGTTCGGATGCAGAAGAAAGGCGTATTTTATGTGAACGATTCTGGCTCTTTGTTGGTTGCTGTGCCGGGTGCTCTCGGACAGATCCTGTTGGGACGATTCTCTTCTCTGCAGGAGGATGACGAAATTGAGGGGGACGGTGTGCCCTTGGCATACGGCTCGCTCAAGGCCGCTTTCATCAAGCGGACTGCCGGGAGGGCGCTCAGGTTTTTCCTGCCGGGAGAGTCGCAGGATCTGGCCTTGAATTCCTTGGGCAGCTACACGGGCCTGGACTGGTTCCTAGCAGGAGTTTACAAGATATTGGTCGAGAATGGAGCAAGCCTTTGGCGCTGAGGAGGTTGGGAAGGAAGCCGTGTATGTCCTAACCGCAGGTTGGCGCGTAGCGGTGGAGTTCGAGCAGTGAG
>Ga0315280_10003911_pt1 | contig 22426 bp, 13 predicted proteins | sample YL17G06_40_MG_FD_203697 | JGI IMG/M metagenome (GOLD analysis project Ga0315280, IMG submission 203697) | Sediment microbial communities from Yellowstone Lake, YNP, Wyoming, USA - YL17G06_40 | ecosystem: Environmental > Aquatic > Freshwater > Lake > Sediment | place: USA: Wyoming | collected...
TCGGCGGCAAGCGCCTCGGCGCAGCGGAACAGGCCTTCGCACAGCGCAAGCTGATTGGCGGCAGGTGCCTTTGGCAGGGCGCTTTGCAGCGCCTGGGCCGCAGCAGAGTTACCGATTTTGCCCATCGCCCTCGCTGCCGCCTGGGCCACTTCCGTATCAGTGTCCTGCAGCATTTTCGTTAGCGCTGCGACCGCCTTGGCATCGCGGCGCACGCCGACGCTGGTGATTACGCCAATCAGCGGCCGGCCTTTGAGTTTGCCGAGCGCATCACGCAAGGCATCGTCCACAGCCGGGTCAGGGATAGGCTCCAGCCCATAGCGTGCCATATGCGAGAGTTTTTCGTTGCCGAGCAGCGCCGCCAGCGGTGCGATAGCATCTTTGGTGCCGATGACGGCCAGTTGACGACAGGCATCGACCTTTTCCTTTTGCGGCGCATCCGACTTCAGCACGGCAGTCAGTTTATCCACCTGCTCCTTTGTGGCCGGCGGGACGGTTTGTCCAAACGACTGCATAGCGCCGGCGAGCAGCAACGTGATGACCATCGCGAAGTATATTTTTGACTTTGACATAACTTTTGTCTCCTTCGGGTTAAAGTTGGTCCTTAAATGGTCCACGGCTCACGCATCGCGCGGGAGCGCAGCCGATTGGCTTCCGGGTCGTTGATGAATTCCTCTTTGACGGGGTCGTAGCGCATGTCCCGTTTGAGCCACATACAGATATTCGCCGCGTGCACGGTGGACATGGACCTGTGCATCACTTCCGGATTAGCCACGGTAAGGCGGCGCGACTTGACGCAGTCGAATAAATCACGGACGTGGCTCAGGGGGCGCTGCGTGCGGGCCACGTAGTCATATACTATTTTCTTAAAGTCGGCCATCAGGGAAGGCGGCGAAACATCCGGCTGTGAGTAACCGTCTGCGACAGCGACCCAGCCCTCGGTGCCATCGAAGCGCATGCCGCATGAGCCGCGCCACCACTTATCGCCGCGACTCAAGACCATTTTGACGCCGTTGGCGAACCTGGTGACCATTTCGTCACCGGTGGGATTGTTTACGTATCCATACTCGACCGCTGAAGTGTCCAGCGCGTTGATTCCTGCCTGGGCCTGGGCGAACGTGTGGGCGCCCCATTCGCCGATGCAACTGGTGTGGAAGTCGTAGTGGCCGCGCCACCCCCCGCGGACGTATTCGGCGTTGTAAGGCCGCCAGGGACAAGGGCCTAACCACAGGTCCCAATCCACCTCATCTTTGGGCGGTTCGGGCTCTGCGGCAAGCCAGTCGTGCCTCATCTCCGCTGCGTCCCAGGGAGCAATATGCGCGTAGGCGGTGTGCACCTTGCCGAGCCGGCCACTGCGGGCCAGCTCAATGGCAAAGATGAAATTCCCCTCGCTGAGCCGCTGCGTGCCGGTCTGATAAATGCGACCGTAGCGTTTGGCGGTTTCCACGACCGCCCGGCCTTCTGCGATGGTCATAGACGACGGCTTTTCGGAATAAACATCCTTGCCTGCCCGCATTGCCAGTATGGAGGCCAGCGCGTGCCAGCGGTCGCCTGTGGCGATGAGCACCGCGTCGATGTCCGTGCGAACGGCCAGGAACTCCCGGATGTCACTGTATGTGGCGCAATCCTTGTTGCCGTACCGGGTATCCACCATTTGCTTGATGGCCTCGCGACTGGCTTTCTGGGCATCGCAAACTGCGACAAATTGCACGTCCGGCTCCGGCAGCATCCATTGCAGGTCGCCGCGGCCGCGGCCGCGGATGCCGATTCCCCCCAGCACGATTCGCTCGCTGGCGGCGGCCTTTCCGTCACGACCCAACGCCGTTGATTTGATGATTACCGGCGCAGCCACAAGACTGCCCACGGTTGCTGCGGCGCCTCGCAGGAACTGCCGCCGGCTCAAGTGTTTTACTTCTGTTTGACTCATTGGTCGTCTCCTTGTAACGAAGTCATAATTTCGAGACCCAAACGTCTCCAGCATAGTGTTATGCTGTCGGATTCTCAAGAGTAGAATTCTATCCGACCCGCAGACCCGTAGCAAGCAGTTTAAGCACAATTTTTGCAGAAAACGAGAACTTCCTCGTTTCTCGATACTGGATACTCGATACTCGTCGAGAATCGAGCATCGAGAATCGAAATCTCTGTCGGATTCTCAAGAGGAGAATTCTATCCGACACGCAGACCAGTAACAAGCAGTTTAGGCACAATTTTCGCAGAAAACGAGATCTTCCTCGCTTCTCTATACTGGATACTCGATACTGGATACTCGATACTCGTCGAGAATCGAGAATCGAAATCTTATATCTGATTTTTGCTTGTTGAATTCTGAGTGCCGACTGCACAACATACGAAACACGAACCACGAACCACAAATGGTGAGGGCACAGCTATGTCTGGTATAATGAATCGCCGGGAGATACTAATCCGCGGTCTTGGGACCGCAGCAGCGCTGGTTGGCGGCAAGTTCTCTCTGACCCTGGGTGCGGAGCAGGAATCAGTTGTCCCGCCGCTGCCTGACCTGTCAAAGAATGCGCCGAGTTTGCCGGTGGCCATTCAGCGCTGCGAGTCGTATGAGCCGGCTCTGGTCCGTCGCAAACTTGATGCGGCATTAGAGCTGATTGGCGGCATCGGCAAACTTGCCCGCGGCAAAACGGTAACAGTCAAACTAAATCTTACCGGCCAAATTCAGCAGTTTGGCGGCTTGCCCGCCTCTCGAACCTACCAGATTCATCCGAGCATCGTCGGGGCGCTGTGCGCCTCACTTAATGAAGCCGGAGCAAGACGGATTGCGCTTGTAGAAGCCCTGTACTACCGCGAGCCGGTTGAGCAGATACTGACGACCGAAGCCGGATGGGACCTGGCGGCAATCCGCTCCGCCGGGGGCGACAAGGTCGTATTCGAGAACACAAAGAACCGCGGGACAGGGCCGGCCTACGCCAGGCTCAAGGTGCCGTGGGGCGGATACCTCTTCCCTGCATTCGATGTCAACCAGTGGTACGAAAAAACGGATGTCTTTATCTCGCTGTCGAAGCTCAAAGAGCATGCCGTTGCGGGTGTTACGGGGGCCTCGAAAAACTTGTTCGGCATGCTGCCGACCGCCCTGTATGGCGATGATGCCCCCAATGAGGATACTGTTCAGGCCCGTGTGGGACAGATTCATAATGGCGAGCGGACTTTGCCCGCCGGTGTGCCGCGTGAAATCGACCGCGGGATTCCGCGCGACTGGCATTACCGTGTGCCCCGCACTGTGGCCGATGTTGTATGTGCCAGGCCGGTGGACCTCGCTGTAATCGACGGCATCGACACGGTCAGGGGCGGCGAGGGATTTTGGAACCAGGGCGTAGAGCCGATTCAGCCCAAGCTTTTGCTGGTCGGACGCAACGCGGTGTGCACCGATGCTGTGTGCGCAGCCGTGATGGGGCATAACCCGATGGCCGGCCATATGCAGCCGCCGTTTCCGGGCGAGAACCACCTGCAATTGTTGGCTGCCGCTGGTGTGGGGACACACGACATCAGCCGAATTGAGGTAAGGGGCGTGCCGTTGAAAGACGCTATACATCCGTTCACTCGCAAGTCGGCGTCAGTGAGGTCGCTGAACTGCCAACGCACGTTATGATTCGAGTGGGACCGCATTAAGGGCTGCCTTGATGTGATTGAGAGGTCGGCTGTTATGAACAAAAATCTCACGCGACGCAGGTTGCTTAAAGAGGCGATGGGTGCCGCCATTGGTGCGGTTACTTTCCCTTATATTGTCTCTTCCTCATCACTTGGCAAAAACGGACAAGTTGCAGCCAGTGACAGGATTGTCATCGGCGCCATAGGTGTCGGCGGACAGGGGACCAATGATATGAAGTCTTTGATGGCGGATGCGAGAACGCAGGTAGTAGCGGTATGCGACCCGCAGGCTGCAAACCGCCAGCGGGCCGGGAAAATGGTTGAGGATTATTATAGTAAAGATAAAGAGTGGCGCGGCTGCCAGGATTATGTTGACTTTCGCGAGATGCTGTCGCGTGAAGATATTGATGCGGTCACCGTTGCCGCGCCTGACCATTGGCACGCAATTATCGCCGTTCAGGCGGCTGTTGCAGGCAAGGACATCTATTGTCAAAAGCCGCTTGCTTTGACCATTAACCAGGGCCGCAAAATGGTGGAGGCGGTTCACCGATACGGTGTGGTTTTTCAAACGGGCACGCAGCAGCGTTCGGAGGAGCGCTTCAGGAGGGCCTGTGAGCTTGTGCGCAACGGTCGAGTCGGCAAACTTCACACTATCGAGGTAGAAGTGCCCGGCAGTATGTCGCTTGACGGCTTTTATTTTGCTCTTGTGCCCGAGGGTCTGGACTATGATTTGTGGCTTGGGCCTGCTCCGATGGCTCCGTATTCGCCCAAGCGAGTTGATGCTTTTGGCTGGCGATGGATTTCCGACTATGCGGGCGGTTGTGTTACTGACTGGGGTGCGCACCACATCGACATCGCGCAATGGGCGATGGGGACGACTCATACCGGGCCGATTGAGGTGCAGGGTGAAGCCGTGTTTCCCAGAGACGGCCTGTTCGACACAGCGGTTCACTGGCGGTTCGAATGCACCTACGCTAACGGCGTGAGGGTAATATGCTTTGCGAGGAACGAATTTGTGCCCGGGCAATACCCGAATGGCGTAAAATTTACTGGCGACCGAGGCCGGCCCCCGACAAAGGCATTCGAGGGCTGGCTTTACGTTGACCGCGGCCGCATTGATGCCGAGTGAGAAATCCATATTGCAGGCGTGAAATCGCAAATAACGAAGTCCGGCTCTATAAGTCAGACAATCACTACGCCAACTTCCTTGATTGTATAAAGACCAGAGGAGCCCACGGCAGCACCGGTGGAAGAAGCGCACCGCTCGGTTGCTGTCTGCCATCTGGCGAATATTGCAATGCGCCTCGGCCGCAGGATAAAATGGGACCCGGACAATCAGGTAATCCTCAACGATGAGCAGGCCAATCGAATGCTATCAAGACCGATGCGAAGTCCGTGGGGCTTATAGACCGTGCAAGTCTCGTTTAACGCAGTTTTCCTTGACTTGCATTCAAAAGGTGTACACCGATTTTGGCGGTTTCAATTACTCCTCAAAATGAGCTGAAGCATTATTATGAAAGAGCAAAGAGCATTCACGTTGATAGAGCTTCTGGTCGTCATTGCAATTATTGCGATGCTGATGGCGATCCTGATGCCAGCACTGCAAAGGGTAAAGGAACAAGCACGGGATATTAGCTGTAGGTCAAACTTGAGACAGGTAGGACTCGTTATCTACTTGTATCTGCAGGAGAACGACTTCAAAATGCCCAGGGTTGTGTGGGACGACTGGAGCTGGTGTAATGAATACCGTTGGCGCCATTCAGACGGGAGGTATTTTTTGCCAACGGAAGGTGACTCCTATTGGGGTACCGCCTTCAAAAGCTTTGTCAATGACACTCGTATTTTCGGTTGTCCGGCCTTCAGGAATGCTCATGAAATGCAGGCAATAGCCAAGCTATATGGCTGCGATGTCAAAGAATTTTACGACTCGGGTTACGCATTCAACGCGTATTTAGATAGAGAAGGCACAAATACAATACGAAATCAGAGTGAGGTTATTGTATCTCACGACCACGTTGAGCCGCGAATTGAACAGGGCGACGACCCAACCCATAACGATATGCTCTGTCTTGGGCGGGGTTCTGTGAATTTGACTCATTATAGGAAAGGCGGTGAACGCCAGGACTGGTACAGGGGGATATTCAGGCATAACATAAGGCGCCCTAGTAACTGGAAAACGGGAGGAACGCTGAACACCCTGTGGCTTGACAACCATGTGAGTAGAATAGAAGAAACATTGGGAAACAATATACCTAACCGGTACTACGATCCTAAGGGAAAGTACCTCCCGCTCCCCTGATTCAAACCGGCGGCCGCGCAAATATCCTCTGGCTGGATGGGCACGTTGAGTCCATTAGAGAGACCACCGGCGACGATGTCCCCAAATGGTGGTATACCGGCCGGAAGTAAGGTATCAATGATTTAGCTGCAGCGGATTGACTGAATTCCAACTCCTTCTTTTTCCTCAATGATTTACCGGTTCTGTGCAGCCAGGACTCGCAGTGCCGGCGGTCGTATCTCCTATGGCGGCTTGTATGTAATTTTTTGTCTTGTGCAAGATAGTCCGAACTTTGCTTCGCATCAGCTCGGTACTTTCAAGGGGTGCCGGGTAAATCTCACACAACCCTGTGGGCCCCAAAAATCGGCCCAACCTGCGCTCGCCCAAGTGCATGTTGGACTGCTCTTTGATAAATGGGCCCGGTAGGATTCGGACCTACGACCAATGGATTATGAGTCCACTGCTCTACCGCTGAGCTACGAGCCCTAATGGTCTGATTCTACGATGCCAAGTATGCCGGGTGACGTCCTGCGTTTTGCCGCAATCAAAGTCCAGCGTGTAAGATTACCTCATATTTTGGGTTTGTGGTCAAGGGCATTTGGTCTACTTGCACGGAGATTCTTGGTGTAATTTCCAGCTTAGGCTGGCAAGTTCAGTCCTTTGATTTTGGCCTAAAAATTAGATTTAATTCTAAAAGCACCCCCCCAAAATCATCCAGACCTCTGAAATTCCGCCGATTATCAAAATCCGGGCTATAAACTGCCGCGAAAAAAATGCTGTCCGGAACATATCCGGGACGCAAAAAACGCTAAATAATGCTTGGAATAGGCTGGAAAACTTGGTATAAAGAATTATAGGACTTGTGGATTGGAGTCCGGGATAATAGTGGTTTTACAAAACTTCGGACAGAAGCAATGCATTTGCAGAGACACAAAGGCAAGTCAGGAGTTTGTGTCCTCCGAACATTTTGGCTGCTTCTTTGCCGGCTTGTGTCGGGAATTTTGAGGGAAGGAGGTGATAGCAGGCATTTTGCGAAAGTCTGCCGGGCAAACACACGATGGGGAGAGGGTGTATCTCTTTTGCGGTTTTGGTGATGATATATTTAGGTTGGATTGTCGAGGGATATCCAGATATTGGTGACCGATTGGTCTATCTTAGCCAGCCGCTACCTGACAAACCGGACTTTCTTATGTACCGATTGTTAACAGGTTTAACCGAAGCCATAAATACCTGTTTTTGGCTTCACAAGGATTTGTTGCGAAGAAGCTTATGCGAAAACCCCGAAGTTTGAGCATTTAACTCTTGACAAAATCAATAACTTATGATACTTTACTTTTGGGAGGTTGAGATGATAAAGACAGGAGATAGATATGGGTTTTGGTGCCAGAGGCCATGTAGAAATTATTCAAACCAAGTCTATTAAAGTTGCTATCGTGTATATGCTTATCTGTTCAGTCATGCCCCTTTATGGTGCCATTCCCTGGCTACATGTAGATGGTAATAAAATCAAAGACCCTAATGGAAATAATGTTGTTCTAAGGGGTGTTTCCTTGATTGATTTAGGGTTTCTTGAGGGTTGGCAAGGCGGTGCAATAAATATGATTAACCGGCTTACGAATAAAAACGACCCTCAGGGAAATTCTCCGGGCTGGTATACAAAAATTATCAGGATTCCGATTTGTCCGGCTGATTCAGTAAGTGGTTGGCCATATCGATGGACCCCCGGTAATGATAGTTTCTATAATAATCTTCTCAGACCAGTTGTTGATTACTGTGCTCAGAAGGACGTTTATGCAATCATCGATTGGCACTATATCGCAAATACCTACGACCACGTTACATCGACATACCAGTTTTGGGAGTATATGGCGCCAAGATTCGCCAACGATTCCCATGTTATTTTTGAACTTTTCAATGAACCAATAAATGATGTTAATGGTGATTGGATTGGAAATGCTGCCAATGACTGGCTTAGTGTCAGGAATGGCATGCAAACTTGGATTAACATTGTGCGTAGTTACGCACCCAGAAATCTTATCCTTGTAGCCGGGGCGTTCTATTCTCAAATTATTGGGCCGGCAGCTACCTATCCTGTTTCGGGAGGTAACATCGTCTATGTGTCTCATATCTACCCCGGTCATTGGCTTGATGATTACTGGTCGTGGTGGTATGTGAATCAGATAACGACCTGCGCTGCCGTGCATCCGGTAATGATGACTGAATGGGGGTTCACCACGACCTCTGAGACGCTACTTAATGGGACGATTTCCAACTACGGTCAGCTGTTGATGGATTTCAGAGAAGGCCTTGGAATCGGAAATACCGCCTGGGTTGCCAGCTATGATTGGGGTCCACCAATGTTTTGGAAGCCGCCGAACCCACTGCCATCGGGTACCTGGAACCTTCGTATTGGTGAAGGTGAAATGGGCGGTTTTGTAAAGGATAAGCTTTATGAGAAGAGGAACGATAATCAACCCAGCCTCGGTTTCATTGGCTTCATCGACTTCGCTGATTTCGCCGCCCAGTGGCGCCGGGCCGACTGTGGTCCGTCGAATGCTTGGTGCAGCGATGCTGACCTTTACCACGATGGCTCTGTCCTCTTCGACGACCTGCAGGAACTTGTTTATTACTGGCTCGGCGGCGCCGAGTAGCACAACGGCCTTGCCGCTGTAATCTTCTGGCTGGCAAGCACTTACGTTTGCCGGCCTTTCTTTGTTTACCTAAAACTAACGCCAACTATTTATCGAAGGGAACTCGAAAAAGCCCCTAACCATTACCGACCCTAATCTTGTCGGCTGGTGGAAGTTTGAAGAAGGTTACGGCAATATCGCCTATGATTGGTCCGGTTATGGCAATAATGGCACGATTGGTGGTAACCCGCAATGGGTCGAGGGGTTCCCGGGCAGGCCTATTTTTTTACATCTCAACCACAAAATTTGGGACAGTTACTTATTTTTAGTTATTTTTGGCCGGTTTTTGCCCGTAGAAAGGCTATAAGCTCTTGTAAATGCAGAGGTTACATACCTTACAAATTTCTAACCAAAAATTTGCTTACATTTTGCCAAAAATTCTCTTGACGAGAATATAGTCAATTTGGTATAAGTAAGTAAATTGGATAAGGTGAAGAAAGTGGATAGAGGGTGCTTTGCACTGAGAGATGTGCTTGCGCTGTTGTGCCATTCTGACTGAAAGCTCTCAGTGGTTTTCTCACAGGAGGTGAGGGCAAGCCCCATAAAAAAAAGTTGTCTGACAAGCACAGGTTTTGTGAAGATTCTTGTTGCTCGTTTTGTGTTGTTTGTTTTGTTTGAGACAGACATAAACCAACGATTGTTGAGGTTGTGTGTGTTTGTCGAGAACAACGAGTGTTTTGGCGTGTAGCCGAAACGAGCGAAGATATGTTTTGATGTGTAAGTGAGGAGGAGTATTATGTGTAGAAAGTTGATTTTTGTTTGCGTTTTATTGTTAGGCCTGGTGTCCAACAGTTACGGCACCGCTGTTGTTATAGGCGACTGGGAAGCCGCCAGCTATGACGGCTGGTCGGGGAATGTCTCGGGCGTAGTGGCTGTTCCCAGTCTGACGACCGGAGTCACGTTGAATAAGGGTAGTCTTGGTGTATATGTCCCGCAGCAATGGGTGCCTGTCGACACTTACTGGGCTTTAAAGCGGGATGGGGTGGTGAATCTGACCGGCCAGACGGAAATTAAACTTGACGTGACATTCATCGCTTCGGAATGGCAAGTAAACTGGAACTGGCTCAAGGTCGATAAGCTGGCTATCAATAGCGCCGCCGGTTGGAGGGAGTTCTCACCTACAGCAATAGACAGGGTTACTGGCCTACCGACCTCGCTTGATTGGGGTCCCTGGCTGCCTGACGCGTACAGGACCTATAGCTGGGACATTTCGGGCCAAGACTGGTCGGGTGTCACGGATTGGATGACGATAATCGTCGCCCTGCAGAATCCTAACGCTTTTGCCACAGGGTTTTTCTACCTCGACAATGCGCAGGTAATTCCTGAGCCGACGACAATAGCTCTGCTGGGTCTTGGTGGATTGAGTCTGCTTCGTATTCGTAAGAGACGCTAATATTTGTACGAAAGTATTAGCTAGCTAATGTTTTTGCGCAAATTCGGGGTCTATCCCGAGTAATCGGGATAGGCCCCGTTATTTTTCAAGATTTTCGTCCTTCGTAGTAACTACGGAGAATGGAAGAGTATTTGGCTTGTAGGAGTTGGGCAGGTAAAAGCGGGGGTCGCTTATCGAATCTCAAATATCAATTTTAAACCCCGATAAACTGGTAAGTTCAGGGTAAGCCATTAAATCCTTTAGCATGTTTTTTGCAGGGCCCATTGAGGATTGCGTGAAACTCTCCCACAATCATTGGGATAGTCTCAAAATTTTGTTGTTTTTATGAGAAATTTCTGAAATCTTCAAGGTTTTCTTGACTAAAGGGCGGCAAATTTGGTATAAATGAAAATGGTAAACTCTGTGAATTTTTGGTTATTTAACTCGTAAAATCTTGCGGTTTTGCGGGTGAAAAGAGGTGTTGTTATGTGAGAGATAGAGCTGTAATACTGCTCTATAACTCGCAAGTTCAAAAACTTAAAATTAAAAACTCAAAGCTATTCTGTCGAGAATAACAGGGTTTTTGCTGCTTGGTTAGTTAAATTTTATAAAGTAATTATGGCCTTTTGTGAAGGAGGAATATTATGTCTAAAAAATTCATTTATTTAGTTTCTTTTGTTCTGGTGCTGGGTCTGGCGTCTATAACCTACGGCATCCAGTTGGGTGACTTTGAAAATAATATGGACGGATGGGTCCGCAACGACCCCAACGATGCAAATATCTCGCTAAGCTATAGCACGACCGGGGCTACATTGGGCAGCTACAGTCTTAAGATTGCTGATCCGAACGGCTCTCGACTAACTATTATGTATAGCCTGATAGACAACAACAAGGTTGACGCATTCAGGAAAAACCTCAAGGTCTCGGCAGACGTTACGCGGCTGACTACCGAGTGGACCGAAGTTGAAGGCTCGTATTGTGACTTCATGCTGGCCATCAATGCAGGTAGTTCAGCTGATCCCTGTTGGACCTCGTGGTATCAGTCGTCCGAGGGCGGAACTTGGCACCCTTATGATGGCGACGACACGAAGAGCTTCACCTACGACTATTCCTTGGCTCTCAATCGGATTGACTTTAACAACCTCGAGTATTTGCAGTTTGTCTTCGTCACGAATTATGGTGCGTTCAGCGCCGGCGGAATTTACTATCTTGACAATGTGCAAATGTTCGGCGGTGGGCCGGCTTACGCTCCGCATCCGACTGTCGGTGAAATAGGGGTGCGGAGAGATATTATTCTTAGCTGGACGCCGGGTGCGTATGCTAAGAAACATGATGTATATTTCGATACCGATTTTAGCAAGGTAACCGACGCCAACAGAACTAATACGCTGGGCGTGCTGGTCAATAAAGACCAGACCGCTACCACTTATGACCCTCCGGGCTTTCTCAAATCCAGCACGACTTACTACTGGCGGATTGATGAGGTCAATGAGGCCGGCCCCGACCCGTGCTTCTGGAAAGGCGATGTCTGGAGCTTTACGACTCCGTATCCCGGCGGCGTTATCTTAGGCGACTGGGAAAAGAACATGGACGGCTGGAAGAAGGGGACGCAGGGGAACCCCACTTTTGATTACAACGATATACGCGGGGTCACGTTGAATAACTATAGTCTCACTGTATCAACCGGGACCGGTTTCTGGACTTTTCAGCGGCCGGGGTGGGTGGACCTGACCAATATGACGCTTTTCCTTGACGTGACAATGATCGCTTCGGAGTGGCCTGGCGGCCAATGGACCAAGGTCGATAAGCTGGCTGTGAGTAGCGACCTCACCCCCGGTTGGAGGGAGTTCAACCCCACAGCAATAGACAGGACCACTGGCAAATCGGCTCCTTTAGACTGGGGTAACTGGAATGGTGACGCGTACAAGACCTATAGCTGGGACCTTTCGTCATACTCTGACTGGGCGAATGCGACTCAGATAACGATAAATATCGCCCTGCAGACTAACATTACTGACCCAAGTATCCGAGGGCCTTTTCACCTCGACAATGCGCGATTGCTCGATACCAGAATCGCCTCCAATCCAAAGCCGACCGACTATGCGACAGAAGTGTGGATAGATCCTAATCTTGGCTGGAAGCCGGGGAAGTATGCCGCCAAACACGATGTATATTTCGGCACCGATCTTGACAAGGTAACCGACGCCAACAGAACTAATACGCTGGACGTACTGGTCAGTAAAAACCAGGTACTTAACAACTATAAGCCCGGAACCCTGGAATTCGACACAACTTACTACTGGCGGATTGATGAGGTCAATGATGCCCGCGCTCCCTACATCTGGAAAGGTCATGTCTGGGCCTTTATGACAGGCCACTATCTTATTGTGGATGACTTTGAGGACTACAACGAGACTTCTCCACACATAATATGGGAGAACTGGATAGATGGATGGGGCGTTGTCATTCCACCCATCCCCGGCAACGGCACCGGCTCGATTGTAGGTTACTCTGTCGCTGGGTCCCCTTATGCTGAAACCAGGGCGGCGTTCGTCCATAGCGGCGCTCAGTCGATGCCGATGGATTACAACAATGTTAAAACACCGTACTATTCAGAGACCGACCGGACATGGGCTACTCCGCAGGATTGGACTGTAAAAGGTGTAAAGTCATTGACGCTGTGGTACAGAGGATACAGGGCATCTGTAGGCAGCTTCACAGAATTTCCGCTGGGTACTTACACTATCACTGCTGCCGGCGCTGACATCTGGGATGTGGCTGCTCAGAGAGGCCCGTGGTTCCACGATGAGTTCCACTATGCCTACAAACAGATAACTGTGTCCGGTCCCGTTACAATCATAGCTAAAGTCGAGAATGTCGATAATACCGATGTCTGGGCAAAGGCCGGCTTAATGGTCCGCGACTCGCTGGACGCCGACTCACCGCATGTGATGATGTGCATTACGCCCGGCCAGGGCGTTGCCTTCCAGTACCGTTACTGGGTGGGCGGCCCGAGCACAAACGCAGCACAACAGACCGGCATTACCGCCCCGCAGTGGTTAAAGCTGGAGTATGATACGACCACCAGCGTAGCCAGGGCTTCTTATTCCGCAGACGGCCAGACCTGGACCGACTTAGGCACCCAGCAGTACGTTTCGATGACTGACCCAATCTACATTGGCCTAAGCCTGACGGCCCGTAACGTCGACGCAACGTGCACGGCCAGGTACTCGAACGTCAGCATAACCGGTGCGGCAGGCGCGTGGAGCTCGAAGGATATCGGCATAAAGAGTAATGTTCCCGAACCGATGTATGTGGCCCTGCAGTCAGGCCTCAACACCGCTGTCGTCCAACATGAAACAGACCCCAATGCGGTGCTGCAAGGCACCTGGCAGGAGTGGAACATCGACCTTAAGAGCTTTACCGGCATTAATTTGAATGCCGTCCAGAGAATGATAATCGGAACCGGCAAGAGAGGCGCACCGCAACCCGGTAGCGCAGGCACGGTGTATTTCGATGACATCAGGCTCTACGTTCCGAGATGTATGCCTCTCCTGCGGAAACCTGCGGCAGACCTCAACAGCGACTGTGTGGTTGACTATGCCGACCTTGATGTGATGGTCGATGAATGGCTCAATACCGTTCCTCCGGAGACAGCGCTTGCTACGGACCTTAATGGTGATAACAAGGTTGACCTGAAGGACTATGCGGTCCTTGCGCAGCACTGGCTTGAGGAGGTGCTGTGGCCGTAATAAGCCATAGACACCCTGGCTGAACAGCCGATTGTTTTTGTTCTGACTTTTGGGCAGATTCAAACCTGGGGGATGTGCTTTTTGTTATATGCACTCATACATTCAAGAAATGTGAGTTGAAGATATGATTAAATGGCAAACAGGCGCCTGCGGGGCTGCCTTCTGTATGGTATTTGCAGAAAAGGATTGCCTGATTGAAGTCGGTTTCGTATGATGCAAACGTAAATTTGATGCATAGCTGATTGAAGTTGTGCTGGAAATGTGGGATGAAATTTTCCGTCAAATCATTTTTGGAGGACCTGCAATGCAACGCTCTTATTGTCGCCGGAGGTTTTTGAAAAGTGCCGCAGCCGGTGGTGCGGCGATTGCCTTATCGGCTCTGAGCTATTCCCGCGTTATGGGAGCTAATGACCGAATTTCGATTGGTGTCATAGGGTGCGGCAGCCGCGGCATCGGCGAACATATGCCCGGCGTGCATAAACACGCCCAGAGTGAGAATATCGAAATCACGGCGGTGTGCGACCCGTGGCGGCTGCGCCGTGAGGAAGCTGCCGCTAAAGTGAAGGAGTGGTATGGTCGCGAGGCACGGCAGTTTGTCTCACATCGTGACTTGCTTGCGCTGAAGGATGTGGATGCTGTGATGATTGCCTCCTGCGACCACCAGCACACCACACACCTCGAGGCCGCCGCTCGAGCCGGCAAAGATGCCTACTGTGAGAAGCCGCTGGCAAAAGAATTTGAGAGGCTGGTGCGTGCATACGATGCCGTCAAAGAGGCCAAAATAGTTGTTCAGATAGGTACGCAGTTGCGCAGTCTCCCGAGTTTTACCGGCTGCCGGGAACTTTACAAAACGGGCGTCCTCGGCACGGTTGGGCGGATTGAACAGTGCCGCAACGGCGAGAAGCCTTACTGGTATTCGTACATCAAAGACGTTAAGCAGGAAGATGTGGACTGGAAAGAGTTTCTGATGGATGTCCCGACGCGCCCCTTCGACCCTGTGATGTATGCGGGCTGGTATGGCTATCGCGAATTCTCCGACGGGCCTGTTCCGGGATTGGGCAGTCACTTTATCGACCTTGTGCATTACATCACGGGCGCCAAATTCCCGACAAGCTGTGTGTGTATGGGAGGGACATTTACCTGGAAGGATGAGCACAAGTTCACCTGCCCCGACCATGTCCAGGCGTTGTGGACTTATCCGGAAGGCTTTATGGTCAGCTACTCGACCAACTTCGGCAACGGCAGCGGCAACAGCTTCAAGATTTTCGGCGACCAGGGCGTGCTGGATATGGTGGAATGGACGGCGCCCGTTCTTTCGGCTGAAGGCGGAGGCAAAAGAAGGGGGGAAATACGTGGTAAGAACCCTGTCAAGGATGTGCCGCGCCCCGACCATTTCCTCGACTGGCTGCAGTGCATCCGGACACGCCAGATGCCGAACGCCTCGATTGAGGCCGGTTACCAGCACGCGGTGGCCTGCATTATGGCGGTGCGGGCGTATGACAGCGGCCGCCGAATGATATACGACGGCGAAAAACGCGAGATTCGAGAAGGGTAAAGTGGTGGAGCCGCTTTGTGATTCCACAATCGCGGATAAGGAGTAACGAAGATGGACTCGGTTAGGCGACTTTCCAGGCGAGACTTTTTGGACCGGACCATTAAGCTTGGCGCAGCGGGACTTGCCGGCTCTTACGCGGCGGTGTCACTTCGGGCAGCCGAAGCACAATCTGCGGAAACTGGTCCCGGGCAGATAGGCTGTTACACGCGTCCCTGGGATAAATACGATTATCAGGTGGCGCTCGATGCCATCGCTGAGGCAGGTTTCAAATATGTAGGGCTGATGACCACAAACTCGCCGAGCCGGCTGGTGATTTCGGTCTCAACCACGCCTGAGGAGGCCCGGCAGGTTGGTGAAGAAGTAAAGAAACGCGGTCTTACAGTGCTGTCGGTATATGGTGGTGACATCCCGGTAACCGAATCGCTTGAAGCCGCTATCGTAGGTCTAAAGAAACTCATAGACAACTGTGCTGCCTGCGGCGCCAAGAACCTTCTAATGGGAGGAGTCGGTGACGAAAAGCTTTATGAACCTTACTATAAAACCATCGCCGAGTGCTGCGGCTACGCTGCCCAAAAAGGCGTCGGCATAAGCCTCAAGCCACACGGCGGACTCAATGCGACGGGCCCTCAGTGCCGCAAGGCGGTTGAGCTGGTTGCTCACGAGAATTTCCGAATCTGGTACGACCCGGGGAATATCCTGTATTACTCGGACGGCAAGCTCGACCCGGTCGCCGATGCTGCCGCCGTTGATGGGCTTGTAGTCGGGATGTGCGTAAAAGACTACAGGCACCCCAAAGATGTTATGGTGACGCCGGGGACAGGCCAGGTGGACTTTCGTGCTGTGCTGGCTCATCTGAAGAAAGGCGGGTTTACGGGGGGGCCACTGATTGTAGAGTGCCTCGAGCCGGGAGATTTAGAGCACACGCTCGCCCAGGCCAAAAAGGCCCGGCAATTTCTGGAGGAACTCACAGCAGAAAAGGAAATCATCCCTGCGGCTGCGCCGCTGGTTGGTGGTGCCGAGTTGAAAGCGGGGGTCGCAGTAGCCGATATTACGCCGCCCATCGGTTACCGTATGAGCGGATATTTCTATGAGCGTCGGAGCACCGGCGTCTTAAATCCGCTCCTCGCCAAGTGTGTTGTCCTTCGCCAGGGTAACGAACGAATGGCTTTTGTTTTCTGTGACATCATTGGCCTGTCGCTTGATGTTTCATCACGTGCCCGCAGTGAAGCTGCCGAGAAGACCGGTATCCCCATACAAAATATCCTCATCGCCGCAACACATACTCATACCGGACCGCTTTATAAAGATGCACTCAGGCAGCACTTCCACGACCGGGCTGTTGCCGAGCAGGGCAGTGACCCGGCTGAAAAAGTGGATTATGCATTAGAGCTTGCCTCGAAAATCGTTAAAGTCATAGTGGAAGCTGATGCCGCGGCAAAGCCCGTCCGCATAGAGGCCGGCGTTGCAAAGCAGCAGGGGTTGTCGTTCAATCGGCGGTTCTATATGAAAGATGGAACGGTGCAGTTCAATCCTGGTGTGCTGAACCCTGATATTGTTCGTCCAGCCGGCCTGATTGACCCTGATGTCGGTATAGTTCTGTTCCGCGAGGCCGGCGGCAATAAACCCATTGCAGCCATTGCCAACTTTGCCCTTCACCTTGATACAACCGGCGGGACGTTATATGCAGCCGACTATCCTTTCTATATCGAGCAATCGCTTCGAGAAGTTTTCGGTGAAAACTTTGTTGTGTTATTCGGCACGGGTACCTGCGGTGACATAAACCACATCGATGTTACCAATAAGGACCGCCTCAAAACCGATTTTATCGGTAAGACCCTTGCCGAAACGATTCAGGCAAAAGTAGCGGAGCTGAAGCCTGTCACCGAACCTGCCCTTGCCGTGCGGAGCGAGGTTCTCCGGATACCGCTTCAAAAGTACACGCCCGAGCAGCTTGCCTGGGCACGTGAGAGTATCGAAAAGACCGGAACGGAGAAGCTGCCGTTTCTCAAGCAGGTTGAGGCTTACAAGGTACTATCTCTTGAGATGCTCCACAGTGACACTATACCGGTCGAGGTCCAGGTATTTCGGCTAAGTAAAGAGGTGGCTGTAGTCGGCCTGCCGGGCGAGGTCTTTGTGGACCTTGGCCTTGCAATCAAGCAAGCCAGCCCGTTTGCAATCACGCCGGTCATAGAACTATGCCAGGATTCGCCCGGCTATATCCCGACTGATAAGGCCTTCAAAGAAGGCAGTTACGAAACGGTCAACTCGCGGATTGAGCCTGGCGGCGGCGAAAGAGTGGTGGAAGCAGCGGTTCGTCTATTGAAGTCGCTTGCACAGTAACCGATGGCCGTGCAGCACAGGCGCCGCGTAGAAGGACATATCGCCGGACGGTATCCGTGGCAGGCCAGAGTGCATAAACATTATCAGCATCGACTGCGGGTGTGGCGGATGCGTAGCTATTAAGGATGTTCATACGGTAGGGGGCAAGCGCGTATTCTTTCCGCCATAGGGCCTTGCCGTCCGATACGGATACTGCCAAAAGGAAGCCGCGATTACCGTTTGGGTCGCCGGCAGTAACAAATACTTTGTTCCCCCAGACCACAGGGGAAGAATGGCCTCCTCCCGGGAGTTTTATATTCCAGTTGTAATTGCTCTCTGTCCACTTGATGGGTATTGTCCTGGCGCTGCTGATACCCTGGCTGTTAGGGCCGCGGAACTTCGTTCATTCCTGTGCTTGGCCGGTCGCCGCGAATAAGGCGGCAAGGTCTATCGCAAAAACCCTCAAAGCCCGATTACATTCCGCCGTAGGCATCCTGAGTTTTATCATTCAGCATCTCCTTGACAAAGTTACCTGCAATCGCGAGACTCTGCGTAAAGATTATATCTTTTGCTGATTCTTTTTCCACAATATTGTCGGTTGGTAACTGCTCCGAAGATTGTGGGGAAATTCTTTGGCCGGTTACATTTCCCGCGTAATTGGTGACAAGCAAGCAGGATTTTGATAGGATATGACCAAAAGGCGCCGGGATGTTTCGCGGCAGCGTAAATAGGAAATGTGAGATTGAGTGTGTTTTGCTTTTAGAGGGCCACCGTGTTTTTTGGGAGGTCAAGCGATGTTGCGACTTATAAAATCAAACTTTTGGCTTTTTGTGTCGATTGTGCTGCTGATTTTCGCGATGCACTTTATAGCAGGAATGATTTGCAGGGCGAATCCTGACCCAAAAGTTAGCGACCGCTTCGATGCTTATCTAATGCCCAGCATTTAGGTGTTAGCACCGCCGTTTCTATGCAGATGGCTGCAAGGATATATGTTTGGTGTTTGTGTCTATTTTGGTGCGATGCTTCTCTATTCGGTATTGCTGACGCTCGTTATCTTTGGCATATATGAAGCATTAAGAAAGGTGATTAAATGAAAACGCCTATACAAAAGCATCTCACTGCTGACCTGTGCCTGTGGCTATGAGAGGCGGCAATGGCATAAGAGAAAGCGGCCCTCAGGCTGGTGCTTGTAGCCGGTTCCGCGCTCCAATGAAAACCAGAGACAGCCATTTATGAAAATGACTGTCCCTGACAATAATCGACCTGATAATCAACAAACTTCTGTTGTCACAGTGCCTGTTTTCAATCAGTGACCTTACCCGTAGCGGCCCACTGGACGCCGCGCCGGATGATTTTCTGCACACTCGGGTTCATCAATGCCTTGCCATCGTGACCGAAGGCGTTATAGACACAACGACCCTTGCCATAGTTTGAGGTGAAGACCAGCGGCTCGGTTTTTTTGCTCCAGTCGGAGTCGGCCGAGACCAGCACAGTTATCTCGCCGTCTCCCTGCAATTTCGCGTACAGCTCGTCGTCGGTCTCGAAGTCGCTCATCCCCGCGGTGATGGGATGTTCCTTGTTGACCACTTTGGTCTTGAAGACAACTCGCGGGCCGTGACCCGAAGTGCCCATTACCCATTTCCGGCCGCAGAGCTTGCCGAATTCTTCCCACTTGGGGAACGATGCGCTTGCCAGATGCTGGACGAAAAAGCCCTTTCCGCCCTTCACGAAGTTCAGGAGGTTTTCCTGGGCTTGTCCGGGAATTGTGGGAACACGTTGGCTATAGATAGTAAACACAATCACGTCGTATGCATCCAGTGCCGTTTTCGATTCGAGGATAAGCGGGTCTTCGCACACCCTCACGTCGAATTTCCCCGATGCAACCAGCACTTCCCGCGTGGTCTCGGAAATCGCCCGCCAGGGATGCGCCGACACGTCGTCGCCGGTAATCAGCAGCACACGTATCCGGTCTTGTTGGCCGGGCTGTGGGGCTTCACCTGCAGCTATGCAGCACACTACCGCTAACAATGCCACAAAAGCCAATAGTCGAAGACTTCGCATAAAATACCTCCTTTGTGCTAAATCTGAGATTTACCATACAATCCTGCCCGGCTACACCGCTGAGCTCGTTTCAAATAGACTACCAGGTCCGAATTGAATACTCAAGTACCAAATACCTCTACGGCATATTTCCTCTGACCTGAATTTTTGTTATGGAATTCTTGTGATGTTATGGATTAAAATGAAACTTTATAATACTCCCGGAAATTTGGACCAGTGGATAAGGTGGTATGCTGCGGCATAATTTGGTTGAGAAAGGAGAGACGAATGAATCGTCGAGAGTTTTCGAAACAGATGCTGATGCTTGGGATGGGGGTTGGCGGCAGGCACGGCGGCGGCTCTCGCCGACAAAAACTGCGGAACGTGTGAGCTTCCATACGCCACTTTAAGAAGCGCCCTCGAAGCAGGCGGCGTATATTTTGAAAGTTAATGCGTGGTCGCAGAAAACCTTCACTTAACAGTTGAGTTTGCCATAACTTTCGGGTAACGGATTCTTGCGATGTATGATATTGCAATCATAGGCGCCGGACCTGCATTGCCATACAGCATTGGGTCGAAGCTGACAGCCGGTTGCCGTATTTCTCTACGCTGTTAGACCTTCTTTGCTGTCTTTCCGGCTTGACCTGCACTTGCCATCAATGGAGAAAGAGAACGGTACGAAAAGCACGTGTCATCCTGCTCTTGCGTTCAGCGCCTATTGAAGTTGGATGATTAGTTCCACCGCCAGGCCCTTGTCGGGAGCAACGAGGAAGTTTTTGACCGTGTATGACAGCTTGACTTCTTCTGCATCGTCCTTGACTTTCGTTTTCAATAGCGTCGTGCTGTTTGCGGGCAAGGTCAATTTTTCCGGTCCTGCTCCGCCGGTCTTTTCCAGCTGGATGTCTATACACAAAGTATTTTTGACCTCGAACCAGACTGTGTCTTTGTAGCGGTAGTACGGTTTCGCGGCCTTGACCGAAGCTTTGAAAATCGCATCAAGGTATTTCTCCCTGCCGATTAGCTGCTTTCCATGCCAGACCGCGGTTCGCCCTTCAAGCAGCGCTTCTTTGAGGGCCTCCGGGCTTTTCGATTTTGCAAAAACCAGAGTTACCGGTCTATGGTCCACGTTTGAGCTTATCCCCTTGCTCATAGGGTCGTGGATGTCGGAGTTGCCGAGTATAGTCAGGTTTTTCTCAACAGCCCAGCGGTGGGCGTCCTCGTAATAGGTGTCGCCGTTTACCGCCTCGATTCCCTGAATCCATTTATTCTCATATAATTTGGTATGTATATCGAACCATCCTTTTGCCTCCGGCTTCCAGCCCGGGTGGTTCCAGAAGACAAACGCACCTTGCTCGTTGGCTATCTTGACGGCATCCAAAAAATCGTTGGTATCGAGGGCGTTTATGTCTGTCAGGAATATCGCATTGAAATGCCCCGGAGGCGTGTCACGGGTTATCTCAGCGCCTTTTATAAGTAATATGTTCTTTTCTTTTGCCATCCCCGCAGCTATCTCATAGGGGCGATTGTGTTTGGTGGGAATGTCCTGCTTATGAGGATGGTACTCGATGTGGTCCGTTATCGAAATGACGTCAAGGCCGTCCCTCCAGGCCTCCTCGACCCGCACCGTCGGCCATACTAATCCGTCGGAAAAGACCGTATGAATATGAAAGTCACATTTTAGGGTTTTATAGTCGAGAATGTCGGGAAAGTTGAGGTCGCGTCTGCTTTCACCTGCAGCAAATGAAACAAGCAAAAGCTGGACAAGAACAATAAGCAAAATGGTTTTCAATCTGATTTTCATTTCCAAATCCTTTCCTTATGTTATTGTATTTTTGGCAGCACCGTCTATTTGAATAATTTGGCCGGGCTGCTGCGGCTCTTCAACACGGCTAAAATATCAGGTCCGCCTTGCGTTTGCAATATCTATTTGTATGATTCGATTGGGGCTGTGGCAGAACATATTGGCTGGTAGTTCACTAAAAAAGTTGGCAGCGTTAAGCCTGTTCGCATATTATAGATAATGAAAACTCCGGCTTCAAAAAGACCTGGCTGCTTCAGGCGATGAAGGTCCCGGCAGAGAACCCTCCTTATCTGGTAGTAACCAACGGCAGGGGACGCTTGTTTGTCCAGACCCTTTTGCCGGGCAATCCGCAGGTGAAACTCATCAGCGGGCCGGATTTGTACAGCTATGGCGGCAAAACTTATCCTCCTGAGAAGGATACAGGACCCGCGCCCCAGTGCCGCATTGAAATATCACCGTCTCAGCAGGCAGCCGTTGACTATTTTCTCCACGTCTTGACAGCAGCCGATGCTGACACAGCCTCAGTAGAAAAGGCGACTGCTCATGTCCAAATAAGGAAGTTGTGGTGACGCTCGGCAAAACAAAAATCGCATTCACAACCGCTGACGTCGGAGGCAGTATAGAAATCTCTGGAGCGAGGACAAAGTTTGCAGGCAAAATTTTTACCGACACAAACTATTCAGGAAAAAACTGAAAGTCGTGCGCTACCGTCAGCTTCCCGCGCTTGCCGCAAGCTATTTTGCGGAAAGGTCTGCGCAGACAAGCTCTTCGTCATTTCTGATATAGACGTGCTTGTATGCGAAGGCGGGATGTGCCCAGCAGACCCCGCCTCGCTGGTCGAGCTGTCCCTGTGTGGGGGTGATTAGTTTGGTGCGGCTGATTTCCTGAAAACCCCGGGGCGAGAGCTTGCTGATAATAAGTTCCCCTCGTTCGTTGAACATCCATATATCATCTTCGTGCCTTATAATATGAATATTTGCCCACCGCGCCTTGGGGACTGCGTCTAA
>Ga0315280_10003912_pt1 | contig 22425 bp, 16 predicted proteins | sample YL17G06_40_MG_FD_203697 | JGI IMG/M metagenome (GOLD analysis project Ga0315280, IMG submission 203697) | Sediment microbial communities from Yellowstone Lake, YNP, Wyoming, USA - YL17G06_40 | ecosystem: Environmental > Aquatic > Freshwater > Lake > Sediment | place: USA: Wyoming | collected...
AACGAGAGTTAATCGAAGAGCTCAGTGAGATTGAGACTCTCAACGTCAGCAAGGTTGCGTCGGCGGAAAACGTGCGTAAGCTTTCGGGCTATGTCGAGAAGGTGTACGTCAATGAGGACGTGAGGGCATACATGGTTGATCTGGTGCGACAGACACGGATTCTGAAAGAGCTGAAGCTTGGAGGAAGCCCCCGCGCCCTGATTCACCTCTACAAGGCGTGCAAAGCTAGGGCTCTAATGGAGGGAAGAGACTACGTAATCCCAGACGATGTCAAGCATCTGACTGAGCCCGTGCTCAGCCACAGAATGTTGTTGTCTAGGGAATCAGAGATTGAGGGACTCAAGATCAATGACATGGTGCATAAGATGGTCAACGGAGCACCGATCCCCGGAATGAGACCAGCAGGGTCTACTAAGTGAGAATCCCAAAGACATCCATTCAGACAACTTGGAGGGCAGACTGGCTAGCAGAATTCAGTATTGTATTGATCGCCCTTGCTTTCCTTGCGAGGGAAATCATCTTCGCTGCTGTCGGCGCAGGAATCCTATTGAGCTTGGTAAGCCTCAGCATCCTCTTTCATAGGAGACTAGGCGTCCTGCGAAGAGAGCTTCACGTCGCAGAACGCCTGCCCAAGACTAGAGTGTGCCTCGGCGACAGCATTGAGGGAGACCTGACTATTCGAAATGGATCTCGATTGGCCGCACAGATTCTTGTCGTCACACCAGTCGTCGAGAAAGGGTTGAGTTTCAAGCTATCGTCTTCTTCCAACCAGTCGCTTCGACCGGGCACTACCTCAAGCTCAAAGTTCGAGATTACATCACTGAAGAGTGGGCGTTTCCGAATCTCTGGATTCACGCTGACGTTCACAGACTCGAGAGGTCTGTTTACGGACGAAGTCAATTACGAACAGGCTGACCGGGTTGAGGTCTATCCAAGCGTGAGGACGAAGGTGCCGATCACTCCTCTCCGCCTCTACGGCGGAGGTTCGGAGATCTTCCGCAAAGGCCCCACGGGAATGGATTACGCAGGTGCCCGTCAGTACGTGCCCGGCGACGAGTATCATAGAGTTGAATGGAAAGCCACAGCACGCCTTCGAACGCTCATGGTGAAGGAGTTTCATCCGGAAACACAAACAACGCTGCAAATCCTGATCGACACTGGAAGAACGATGCGTCAGCAGTCGTATGTTGGAGCCAAATTTGACGAAGCCCTAGCGGTCGCACAACTGCTTGTGCAGTTGGGAAAGCGCGCTGACATCTGGATCTATAATGAAAGCGACATCGTGCAAACGATCAAGCCGGCAAACACCCAGAAACAGCTAGCTTCTCTTCGAGAGCTGGCGCTTGCCGGTCGAGTGCTGTCCAAATCTGAGGAACCCGCGTCGCGAGTCCCGGCTCATCCTGTCTCAAGACGGGAAACGCCGAAACTGTTTGGTGGTGGTCGATTCGGAATGTTTCTCCGGCTGCTCAAACTCAAACTGGGTTTAGGCCATAGAAAGGCCGGTTTGTACGAGGCGACAATGGCGGCAACCAGAGCAAGCCCGGATGGGCTTCTGATTGTGTTGACTGATCTAGAAGGCGACAATGAGGTTCTCTTGGAGGTTGCTTCAGCTCGACAGAAACGAGGCGGAATTATCGTGGCACAGATCGGCTCAGCCTGGCGACTGACTGACAATCTGGAGGAGGCATATGCCAAGTACCAGACCAATAGGCGAACCTTGAACGATCTAGAACGCTCTGGTCTGAGTTTATTCGATCTACGGCCAGAGGAACTAATCGACCAAATAGCATACAGTGTCATGAGAGGTTACGTCGGGACCAATCGGATTCAATAAAGCCACGGCAGAGAGCGCTAACGAGTTGCGAATGTTCTCCTGAGCTGTGATGTTCATCAGTACCAGGGCTCGTACTGCCCTGTCAGAAGACGGCACGGTCGACCACTGTCTGCTAAGTACCCGCGGGATCAACGTAGAGGAAGAGCGCGTCTACGGCCCTCTGTTCCGTGTACGTAATCCAATCGTTCATGCTCAGGCAGCAATCGAAGTTCGAGCTTCCCTTAGAGAATATGAGACATGTGAGAGGAGTTTTTCCGTACTGGCTCTAGACATTAACATCTTTTTGATCGATCATTCCCTTGTTGTTGTAGTTGTCATTGGCAACTCTAACACACTGGTGGATGGACATTCAGGAGAATGCTGTGTTCGAGGCGTCACTGGGTCATTCAGTACCAATGAATTTCAGATTCGGGTTCGCCGCGGGACCGGCCTTAATGACTGACTGCGGCGGTGATTGACTGAAGTGTGTATACAAGAACTGATTAGCGGAGAGAAACTCATCTGGTTCGGCGGCATCAGCTCCTATTGACGCTCTAGTAGAGACTGTTGCAGACCAACGGGAGAAAATGGTCCAGACCATCTTGAGGAGATCGTCGGAGGATCACGGGGAAGCAAGTCAGCGACTATTTGACAGTGATCGTGTTGCTTGGGCTTGTGCTTCTGCCGATAGGGATGTTTCCGTAGTTGAGATAGACCTCATATCGCCAGATGCCTCTTGGTACATCGGTTGGAGCCTTCCAGCTTATGTTGTAGGTGTACGCAACGCCGGGCCGAATGTTCCCGACATTGAGGGTGGGTGTGGCATACAAGGTGCCGTCTGGGTTGTAGATCTTGATAGTTATGATGGCGCCCGACCAGACGACATTTCCGATATTCTTGATCTTGACGGTGAAGGCCACTGATTGACCTCGAGTTACAGGATCGGGGCTGTCCGAGACGGACACTATCTTCCCAGCGATGATAGGTAGCTGGGTGGTGCTGGCAAGGCTGGCTGTCTCATTCACGGGGCCGTTCATGGTTATGGATGCAGGGTTGGCACTTCCCGTGTATGATCCCGAACCTGATCCGGTCCATGAGCCGAATGTGTAACCGGAAGTGGGTGAGGCTTGGATGCTCACCGTCTGCCCCAAATCATACCAGTATGAGCCAACAGCAGGGCTGATCGATCCTCCAATTGAAGGGCTGGTGGAGATCGTTAGCTGATACTGTGTCTTGTATATTGCATCATACGTTACAGAGCTGCCGACATTCACGGTCTTCGTGTTTGCGACATCGCCGTCTGACCACTGTGCAAAGACATATTGTACCCCTGATCCTCCGCTGACAGAAGACTGAAGGCTCAGACTGTATGTCCCAGCAGAAACTGAGAACTGAACACTTCCAGACGGATCAGCTGTCTTGTTCTCGCTGCCGAAGGATACTTGCACGCCGCCCAATACTATGCCATCTGTCTTTCTCGCAAGGACGGTGATCGTGTACTCGGTGGCCTCAAAGTGAGCCTTCAGCCAGCCGCTGTCTGACACCACCATGTATGTGTCTTGGGATAGCGCATTGTCAACAGACACGCCGCTCGTCTCCCATTTCGCGAACGAGTAGCCTGTAGGCGGGTTCGCCACTACATGAACTCTTGTGCCAGAGGCGTAGTTTTCGGTAGCTCCATCCGTTTTCACTACGTCATCAGTCTTCATTGCACCCATGTTGGGGTCAGTGTAGAATGTAACTGTCTGTGTCGGAGGAGACGGGGCAGCGGGTCTAATGTATTCGTAGAGTTTGTCATATGCGGTTCGATAATCAGAATTGGACGATCTGGACATTGCAGAGATGGCCGAGCCATGGTAGTAGGTGGCTATTCTGTCTCTCCAATTGTACACAGCTGCTTGCTCGATGTAAGTGTTGAAATTGGTTCGCCAATCTCCACCACAACAGTCCACCCAATCGATTGGAACCTCAAATTCAGCTCCGTCCACATAACCAGCGAGAATCTCCTCGTTCACAAAAGGAAAAGCGGACAAGTCACTTCTCTGGTCAAATGCATAATTAGGCTGCATTGTCACGTAGTCGACGCCGAGCGTGTGAAGTCTTTCATAACCGACAGCCGCCACGTAAGGTATCATGAGTAATACTAAGCTTTTCGAGTGAACGTAGACTGCAGCATCCTTGACGAGTTGATCTACTGCTCTGTAGTACCCTCTATTGTTGCTGTATCCTAGGAGATCTTCGCTGTATCCCCAGTAGAAGCCCACCAGCTTCAGATTTGGAGGATTCAATGTGTTCCATCGAGCCAGAAGTGTGTCCAGGTTACTCAACATGCTGGATTCCACATTTTCCAGCGGCACGGACGAATCGGTGGCGTTGAAGGCTACGGGGGCACTCAGAAAGACGTTCATTCGATAATCAGGTTGGCCCAGAGCAACCTTCACCTCGGCGACTGTAGCGTCGAGATTCGCGATCTGATTGCCGTCAAAGAGGTAGTCAGTCCAAGAATCAATGTACGCCTGTGGTTGTGCTGGTTGGAATGCAAACAGCAACGATAGGCTGAAGAATATGAAAGAGTCGAACATCCAATCAGTAGGTTTGCCATTTTGGTCTAGATGGGCGACAAGGGGTCTTGCGATCTTCTGCGTGACCTGGAATTCAGGATCACCCCTGGTCGGATAATCGTCGTAGAACAGGACAATGTTCCTCGGCGTTTGCGTGGGTGATTGTGCATAGCTTGGTGAAACCGCTGCTCCCGGAGCAAGCCAGAATGCGGCAGCCAAAACGATGAAAGCGAGTGCGCGCGCTCCGCGACGCACAGTTAACCTGTTCGTCCCTTCTTTCTGTCGCATCCTAGGTCATTTGGATACGACCACTCGTCTTCAACGTCAGGATGGTGTAACCAGAGAATCGGAAAGCGAGTTACATCCACAAGGCCCGAATCTAACCTTCCCATATTGTTCAGCGGTCTTGAGCACAACTCCGAGATGACTGAGCCCAGAGACTCAATCTTCTCGGCCTAGCTCAAGCCCCCATAGCAAGTCTGCATTCTTCAGTTGTAGAATCGGGAGTTTTCGGGGCTTGGTCTCCCATTGGTCTTTTTGCCGGGCCGAGACTACAGACACGCGCTGGTGACCGATGACGAGGGCATCATGATAGCGCACAAGATACTAGATAAATGCAAGCGGATACTCTCCAGAGAGGATGAGAATTACTCTCCTATTCCAACGATCGAGAAGTCGCGGGAGGTCTACTGATGTTCCTCTATGCTGCGAAAAGGACGGATTCGGAGAAGAATGAGCGAAGCGAATATCCTAGCATCACCCGCGGAACCCAGTTTGGTGCTGGACAAATGAGGCCGAGGAGAATGAAGGTCTGCCACATCTATCTGCAAGGCCTATCACCGCAGAAAGGAGGCGGAGTCGCGACTTATCTTTATGGACTCATAGATCATACACACAATCAGATAGACTACTCACTGATCACGAACTACGATAGGCAAGACTTGTCAGCTGCTCGCCGCCTGTACCGCAACAAAGCACACTTACATGCGATCGTGTCAGCCAACAGAATCCAAGATGCTCTGAATCTTGGCCGGATGTTCGGAATACTCAGGTATCAAGACATAGTGCATTGCAACGATTTCTCTGGCAGATACATACCATTGATAGCTCTCCTGCGCGCTCTCTCGAGGACCAGACTCGTATTCGGGTACCGCACAGCAGGAAATGAGCCGTCCAACTTTCTCGCAAGAGCGGCATATAGATACTTGTTCATTCAGGCAAGAAGATACTGGGACGCGATCGTTTGTCCCTCCAAGTATCAGGCTAGGAGCCTGAAGGAGGACTACGGAGTACACAGCGCGGATTTGACCGTGATTCCGAATGGCGTAGATCTGGACTTGTACAAGGACGCAGGTTCGGTCAAGCTGGAAGGTATGCCTTCGATATTGTTTGTGGGCCACTTGGAGCCCACGAAAGGTGCAGACCTTGCGATCCGTGCATTTCAACTCTTCAACGAAAGGGTGCCTGCCTCTCGTCTTCATATGGTGGGGGGCGGGAGGAACGACGCGAAGTATAAGGAGCTGGCTAGAGAGCTCCGCGTGGAGGAAAAGACGAGATTCCACGGGCGTATTCAAAGAGAGCGATTGCCCCAGATATACAAGGGTGCGGACATCTGCCTTTTTCCCTCAAGGTTCGAAGCGTTCGGGAACGTATTGTTGGAGGCAATGGCCGCCGGAAAACCGATAGTCGCCACTAGGATCGGAGGCATCCCAGAGATCATCAAAAACGGCCGGAATGGACTGTTGGTCGAGGCAAATCCGCATGCCATTGCAGCGGGTCTCTCAGAACTCGCGAGTGATTCTGAACTCAGCAAGAGAATTGAGATCAACAATAGCCAAGACATACGCCGCTACACTTGGGACCGGATGGCAAAGAGATATGTCAACTTGTACGAACAAGTCGTGAGAATGGGCCACTCCTAGATCACAGACTCTGCGAACAGTGCTACCAGCCGGAGAGTTGCTCGAATACGATTTGATTTCTCCGAAGAAGGCATGGCCAGGCGACGTCGTCGAGGCGTTGCGCGTCCTAGCGACAAAGGCATAGCTGAAGAGCAATTTCAGATTGGCCGCGAACTGTGGATGCGTGATTCATGCCCGGCGCATCTCCATGTCTTCCCAGAACATCGGATGCTATGGCAAGCGAATTGCATCGCGTGTTAGTGAACGTTTCTCGGAGTCCTGGTGGAGGCACCACAGTCCAGAGTCTAAGAGGCAAGCTCCGAGTACCACGGGAGCTACTCGCGCTGGACTGAAGCAAGACCCTCTCGATCGAGGCTGCTATTGTTCTATGATGAAGGAGCCTCCGTTGTGATAAACAACATTTCCAAGATAATCCTGAAGCGTCCGTATCTCTTCGTCAGTTCTGTATTCGGCTTCTTCCGAGAGTGGTCCTGCAAACCCATCATAGTGTAACAGGAATATGTTCCACCGGCCAGTCATGTCCGTATCTAATGGGCTGAAGTATATGTGTCTGCTAGCGAATGATTCGCTGGCAAAACCGTTGATCTGCCACCTTGTGACGCGGTCAGACGCTATGTTTGCATCACTTGGGGAGTATCTTTCTGCAAAACCAATGCATAAGAGCTGTGAAACAGAATTCACCATTCTCATGTCAAGCACGTATTCTTTCCCTGGGGGTTCCTTGGAAGAAACGTCTACTACGGGAACCATCGGTTGATATGGGAAGAACTGGATCAGACAAACTGAAATAGAGAGAAACATGATCAGAATCGTGAAAATCAGTCGATGCTTGTATCGCGATTTCCCAAGGCGCCACAGTGCAAGTCCCGAAAAGAAGGGTTGGAACATCATGCCATAGGTGATGGATCTATGGTACTCACCTAGGGTAGTTGCACCGTAAGCGAGTTGCATGAACAGAAGTGCACCTATGCCTGTCTCAATGGCCACTAGGGGTAGATATATCCGATCTAGCATTTGCCTGCATTGTGTTCTCCGCTTGAGAAGGATCGCCAGGCCCAAGAGACCGAGCAGCAAGATCACAGCATCTCCTCCGTCACTGACCAGAAGAAGCCTGAATCGCGCGAACGGGGCAAGTCCGCCGAATTGTATCGGAACGCCACTCATCGGGACACCAAAGAGCATTTCTTGCACAGCTGTCGCGACATCTCTGAAGATGTAAATCGAATTGACCGTTTCTAGAGATAGCCACGACACCAATAATATCATGAAGATACGAGCAACATTGCTCATGTAATCTCTAGCATGTTGAACGGGGCGAAGTGCCGATAGGAAGACCAATACTCCAAGCGTGAGAAGTAGCACGACCATTGTGACGGCATGAGAGAAAAGCAAAGCGCAGCCCAAGATCAGTAAGGTCAGTGAATGCGGACTCCCCTTGTGACTCCGGAAGATTCCACCGATGAGCACACATATGAACGCAAAATAGAGGATGTCCCCGAAAGTCGCCCCTAAAAGGATGTAGCCTGACACGACCGGCAAGGCCGAAGCGATAATGATGTTCCTCCGGAGATTGCCCTCGACACCCTTGGTTACGAAGTATGTCATGAGTGGAATTATGCCGAAGATGCCGGAGGTGAACAGCTTCACCCCCGCAATAGCAGAGATGCCCAAGACTAATGAGAGTGACGCAATGAACAGATGCATTCCCGGATGACTACCATAGTATGACGCGTAGAAACCACTTTCCGGGACATGACTGAGACGTAATAGGTCGCTTACGAAGCCGTAGTGTGCTGCGGAGTCGTAGGTGCCGTAGAACAATGTGTATTTCAGGTTAGGGACCGCATTCATGGTGATGATGAAGGAGGAACAAATGAGGGATAAGTGCCTGGCATTCTTGGTGCTGATGACTGTCAGTACGAAGGCGAAAATGTACACGCCGGTTGGAATGAGTATGTCTTGAAGTATCCACGTGTCCTGGTATCCGCGTTGATTCATCATAACGCTCGACATGAGCGCTATTGTCGTAACACAGTAGGCCAATTGAACGTAGCTCGCACGCGACATCTTGGAGGCACCTGCGTCTCGTCGCTAGGTTCCAGATCACAATTAGCGATAGAAGAGACGGAGTCTTTAATGTTTGGATACTGAACTTCGGGACATCGTCGGTCCATCCATGGTTCCGCATTTGTTGTGTGTCTCAACGAAGCGAACATTGTCCGAAAGATTCATGGAAGGGAAGATTAGGTGGTTAGATCCAAGTGTTGGTGGCGTCAACTAAGTGAAGGCGCTTCTTGCGAAAACCTACCGCCAATTCTTCCGTCATGAGCGGTGGAACATCGGCATAGTGCACGAACCGATAAGTGCTTTTCTGAGACCCGGTGGCGAGCACACTGTCTATTGGGTTCCTCAAGCGGGCACAGGGAAGTATCTTGCAGATCCTTTTGGAATCCAGAAAGATAGAACAGTCCACATATTGTGCGAAGAATTTGACTACCAGACTTCAAAGGGGAGGATTGTGAGCCTTGAACTTGGGCACGACAGAGTATTTTCTCGACCTAAGATCGCGATGGAGTTCCCGTACCACGCTTCGTATCCGTACTTGTTTCAGCATGATGGAGAGATCTTTTGCATACCTGAGACTGCGCAAGCCGGAGAAATCAGTCTATACAAGAGCACGCATTTTCCGTCTGGATGGAAGAGAGTTGCCACAATCATAGACGGTTTTGCCGGCCGCGATGCCACGGCCTTTCGGCATGAGGGACGCTGGTGGCTGACGTGCGCTGGCGAGGGAGACGATTCATTCCGCACTCTATTCGTTTGGTATTCCCATGACCTATATGGCCCGTGGAAAGCTCATCAGGCCAATCCTGTCAAGAAAGATATTGGTTCGTCGAGACCAGCTGGTACCCCATTCGTACACGAGGGGCATTTGTATCGTCCGGGGCAAGATAGTTCAAGAACTTACGGGGGACGCATTATAATAAATCGCGTGACAAAGCTTACACCGACCGAATTCAAGGAAGAGGAGGCGGCGGTGATCGAGCCCAACTCGGATGGACCCTATCCGGACGGTATACACACAATATCCTCAGTTGGAGATGCTACTCTTCTTGACGGGAAGCGTCACGTATTCGCAAAGGTTGCGTTCGAGCACACGCTGACTCAGGCAATAGCCGTGGCGCGTCACAGAGGTCGGCACGAGACCTGAGATCGTCCTGCAGTCAGAGTCAGCGCTGTTCTTAGTCAAGTGAGAGTTGCCATTCGCGAACCTTTGTCTGAATGTCATGAGAGATATGCGTGGCTGAAGGACTAGAAGCCAGAACAGAAGCCTGGAACGCATGAAGCACAAAATAGAGAAACCCTGGCGTCGTGGATACAATTGGCAAGTGACCAGAAACATCGGCTGGCAACACTGGGTGGAAATGGTTTCGTTGGATCATGGCTGACAAGGCACCTCGCAGATCAGTTCAACGTTGCTGTCTTCGACCTTGGGGGAACCGGAAGTTTAGGAAGAGACTGGGAAGTCCTGACACGATACAGGCACACGCAGCATCGCCCGACGCTTTATCTTGATATCCAGGATGCCTGCAAGGCTTTCGAGCACCTTGCGGCGAAGACCATGAACGGTGGAATTGCGAGGGAAGGATCAACAGAGATCACCAACTTGGTATCGCCACATCCAGCAACAATTGTTGAGTTGGCCCAAATTGTACGTGAAAGTGATCAAACTAACCCGCGGACGAATCAAGCCAAGAGTTAAAATAATGGACAGAGGAATTGCGCCACTCTGCAGAGCGAGCGATAGCAGGATCTTCCGAGCCGATCAACTCCGCCAAGTGTGGAGCGGATACTGAGGGGTCCGGATGCGTCTGGAACATGACCTCGGTCGCCTGATGTGCCCATAACTAGACATGGCGCTGTCTGCTTGCTGAGGATCGAATCCTCATAAGAGATGACAATACGGAATCTAGACCATCTCCGACAGTACGCAAAGAATAGTGATCTTCTACTGTATTTCTCGCATTTAGGGCCATGAGAGCGAGCCCTGAGGATTGCGAAGTTGCCCAGCGGAGCTTACTGGCCAAGTCTCCATCGTCATTCAGTGAGAAAGTGATTCCGTTGCACATGCTGTGTACTATCTCTCTGTTGTCAGGAATGTCGGACACAATACAGACGCATCCGCTTGACATCGCCTCCAAGAGCGAGACCGAGACCCCCTCTCTACTGGAAGGCAGCACGAATATGGGGGCATCTGCGTAGAGCGCTTGAATCTGTGAATGCGGAAGATAGCCTTTCAGAGTGATGGTGTCAGTCATCTTCATACGTGCAACGGTATTCATGATCTGATTTCTCAGAGGTCCGTCTCCGACAAGAAGGGCCTTGACATGGACTCCCTCACGGTGAAGCCTCTCGCAGGCTCTTATCAAGACTTCAGGACATTTCTCCACGCTAAGCCTGCCCACGTAGAGAATCATCCATTTGTCTTTCCTATCGAACGGGACATATTCGAAACGTGATATGTCTATTCCAAAAGTCGGACATACCCGGCTTTCGACCCCGGCCGAAAGTAGTTGATTCTGCTTCGTCCTGTTAAGCGCTATGACAGCATCCGCATGTCGCAAACACGCGACTATGAGATGTCGAATGAAGGATTTTCTCAGGAAGATGTCGATGTCTCCTCCGTCTGTGAGTACGGCGACTTTGCGCCTTGTGAAACGGCCAATTAGCACGGCAGCGAGCCCTTGGGGGAAGGCAAAGATAGCAGTAACTAGATCCAGTCTGCGCCTCAACACGACGATTGTTCCCACGATGGTCGCCATGATCAAGTATGCCATGACGCTCATGATCGAAGTGAGACGCAAAGGGTTTTGCTCACCGAATAGTGGCAGGGGAAGACCTATGACTCCGGTCAAATTTCGCCGCTTGATATCGCGCTGCTTCGTGATCAAGACACGTTCTGCAAATCCGATATGGTCTAGGATCTCCAAGATACCATCGAGAAGGCCTGAATGGTAGTCGCAAATGAGAAGCAGTCTCTTACAGGCCGTCTTGTCATGCGGCTCAGAAGGGTCTGGAGTTGCCAAGGTCACAATCTCTCACGGTTCCAGTCGTTGACTTTTCCTGATAACTACTGTTTGTGTTCTCATTCACAAGCGTGGTGCAGAGAACTGTGGAGCGAGTGATTGCAACCCGAGTGCTACCCTCCGTGATTGCATCATTCTCTCTCAAGCGGTTCACCCCTGACGACTTTTCTGAGTATTTCTGCTAGGACCATGACCGATCGTGACCACGTGTGCTGCATAGCTTTCTGATATCCTGCTCTAGCTCTCGACATCACTTCTTTATCATTATGGGCTACGAGTTTCAGGCAGCCTAGAAACTCATCCGGGTTTGAAGCTAGGGAGAGGCAATCACTATTGAGCATCGCCTCTGGAAATGGTGTAGATATCACTGGTTTCGACTGGGATAAGTACTCCCAGAGCTTGATCGGGGAAGCGTAGTAGGCTGTTGGAATAGAGATATTGAAAGGCAGAGCGGCGACATCCATCGCGGATATGTAGTCAACGATCTCCTGATGAGGCACCCATTCCAGCCACGTTGTAATGCTTCCCAGTCCGTAGTGTGTCAGAAGATCTCGGACCTTTTCATGGTATCTTGTTTGCAGGTGTCTTCCTACCAGCAAGAGCTTAACCGGGAGGTTCTCCTGTTTGGCTAAGAAGATACTCTTGAACAACAACTGCATGTCAAGCCAGAATTCGATACTTCCAGTGTATCCGACCACGATGTCACCTCCTTGCATCTGCAACTTGCTGCGCACATTTCTACCGGAGCGTGGAGTCAGGAAGGCATCTGGAACTCCATTCGGCACGAGTCGCACGGCGTCGGCGCCTAGTAATCTCGCATATCTCGCGAGCCCTTCTCCTGGCACGGTGACCACATTCGCCATGTGGACAAGGCTCTTGACCATCGACTCAAAGGTGGTCATGAGGACCCTTCCTAGAGGTCCCGTTGTGTCCGCCAAATACCCAGCAGCGGAAGACGGAAAGTGATCTTGCATATCAAATACGACGGGCACTTTGCAGCTTGAGATTTGCTCCATTACCGAGTATGCAAAAGGAGGAGCAATGTTCTCTGTGATAATGACATCTATCGATTCGTTTCTCACTATTCGCCTGATTGCCATTCCAGAACCAAGAGCATTTAGCAGGTAGTATAGTCCCAACTTGTGCAGTCTGATTTCGTGACGTAGGTCATGGATTACAACAGAAGTTTCCAGTTCTCGCCAACTTGATGGCCGGAACCTGAGAACGTGGACTTCGAAATTCTTCTGGTCATGTAGTCTCTCGAAGATTTGATTTTCTCTCTGGGGAAAAGGGCGAGCCAAGTAGTCACCGCTCGGTATGGCTAAGACGCGGATCATCGCTTACATCTCATCGTCAAGTGTTGTCTCCCACACGCCCATGCCCGTCGCCGTATCTGTTGTGCGTATCGAGCGCGGGCAAGGTCAGGCGGCGGCTATCACACTTCTTGATCAAGGATGGTTGACTAACCGCCTCTGACATCATGTAGCTGTCGCTGCTGGTGCTGCGACTGGACTCTTGAGTTCTCTGAAGGTCTGTTCCGCATGATGCATGGAAGAGACGCCCACAACAACTCCCGACAGATTCCGGAGATGACGAATATACTGAATTGCCTCATCCAAGCCCAGGTATCCTCCTGCCAAGATGCTCATCGCAATTACTTGGCTGCCCGTCAAGTGCGACAGGCAATCTTCACAAGCCTCCCTAGATGGGGTCATCTGGAAACCCACTTTGTTCACGGGTGTCATAACGACCACGTTTCTCATTGAGAACCCGGCATCTCTGAAGAAATTCACGAACCTGACAAAGTTACGTGTCACGAACCCGGGGGTCGCGTTGTATGTGTCACGCACATGTCCCATATACTTGTCGAACAGCTCTCTCGACTGGAAGCTGACTCCGAGATCTGTGACTACTTCGTGCAGCAGAACACTTGAAAGACTGGCGCCTCTCAATCTTCGAATGCCGGCTAGTTCCGTGTCTAAGTATGCTTTCAGCATCCCGAACGGATCGGAAGTAAATGCGGATGCAGTCCCTCTCAAGAGAATTCTCGTCTTATCCCGCAATGACAGTCGTGACAGAACATCGTTTGCCAGACCGGTCAAACCCTTCTCATTGACCGTTCGTATGTAGCCCGCCGCGTAAGGCAAGACCGGGCATATCTCGAAACTTGGACTAAGCGCTCCGATCGCCTCCAGAGCCGTGAGGATTCTAAAGTTGGTTGGATGTACTGTGAAGGCGAAGCCTGTCGCACCAGAGGAAATTGCTTTCTTGACAACCTCAACGATCGTTTCCAAGCGAAGCTGTTGGACTTTCTGTCTCGCGTGAGCATGGGAGAGATGGCTCACTCCGATGAATGCGTTGTCTCCTATCAGCAATCTCTTCAACAGGAAAGGCCACCTTCCGCACTCTTGGTTATCCGATCGATGAGCTCGTTCACTCTTGCCGCCTCGAAGAAATTCGGTCCGGGAAGAGTTTGTTCATGTGCATGGCGAAGAAATGCTTCATCTTCCTTGGTGTATTCAGGATCAGCCAGAAGGAACGAGACTGATGTGTCCAGAGATTGTTTGTACCAGACTCGTGTTCCGGACTCAATCGCGCTTGGGTTGTCAAGCCTTACGAAGTCATCTGTCACAGTAATAATGCCGTCCTTGCCATGGACTTCAATCGACAGCTCCGGAAGTCGATACCCAGCAACGCTCCAACAAGCATCAATATGTCCTTTCAATCCTGACTCGAAGGACATGACCACATGAACATAGTCGTCCACCTCCCTTGAATAGATGTGTTTCTTGACGCCCATGACGGAACTTGGCTCGCCGAATAGCCAAAGCAGAATGTCCAATACGTGTGGTGCCAAGTCTAGCAATACGCCGCCGCCTCCTCTGCTGAATCGCCACGAAGCACCCTCACGAAGTACGTCCGAGGAAAACGAGCTGGCCTTAAAGAACATCAGCTCGCCGACCGAACCGCCATCGAGGAGTTCCTTTGCCAGTTGAAAAATGGGAGAGAAACGTTTTTGGAATCCGACCATGTGGGCGCCATGTGAGTTCCTAACAGCTTCACATGCTTCTTTCGCTTCATGGCTGGATGATGCCAGTGGCTTCTCCAAGAAGAGGCTCAGGTCTCTGTCTGCACGGGCAAAATCAGCAACAAGCGCCGAATGAGTATCAATGGGGGTGGTGATGAAAACCGCGTCGAGATCTTCTTTCTCCTCCATCTTCATGTGGTCTCTGTAGATAGCGACTGTCTTAGGTAGAAGAACCCTAGCTGCCCTTGCCAAAAAGACCTCTCTCTCACAAATCGCTTTGACGCGAGCATCCGGTAGGGAACTCAGTATCCCGGAGTGAAGTATCCCCATCTTGCCTAGACCGACTACACCAACATTCTGCATGACCATTTGCCTCCTTCGTTGAGGATCAGACCTCTCAAGAAAGGTCCGTGCGCAAATATGTGATTGCCGATTGGATGCGTCAGTATCACAACTCCCCAATGTGGTGCAACATTCAGCAGCTTTTCCTAGCTATTCTATGGTATGTCTCTGATAGCTCTGCTGCCGTGGCATCTAGTATGACTCCCCAGTCTGGTCCGGTCACATTTGGCAGGCTCATCTTGAGCGCTTGATCTCGTACATCAAACGCTCCTCTGTGTGCCTTGGCAGTATCGAAGTACTCGCCACAGTGACGGCCTGATTCATATGAGGAGCAAAACTGCGCCCAGCACGAATACCATGTCATGGTCTGGGATTCCATCTAGAGCATAGAATGCCGTGCGTGCGCCGAAGTCCTTGGCGCACCACAACAATGCTTGAGAGGGTGCTGTGACAGCGTCTGAGCGTCTCATCATGTAGCGCAGCGCAAGATCGAATGTCGTCTGTGAGACAGCTGACTAATCAGTGAACATTCGAACGGCGTTTCTTTTTTTGAAAGGACGACCACGTCCACTGCCTCAGTCCTTATGATCATGCATCACTGAGCATGTTTGTCAAGTAGCATGATGCGGTTCTGGTTGTGTTTCTGAGGAAAAGGGCGGCCAAGATAATCACTAGTGAGGACTAGTAGGACACACATCAAATCTCTAATCCTTGCCACGAAAATAACTGTGATTTCAGCGCTCTTGCTATCCTGAGGCCTGCCATGCCGTCGCCGTAAGGGCTCTTTCTTTTCATTCTGCTCTTCAGCTGAGGGAGTGACTCGACTGATCTCACAATTGACTCTGCGTCTTCTGCGCCGACTAGCTTGGCGAATCCAGCTCCAATAGACTCAGGTCGGTCTGTCAGCTTTCTAAGCACGAACACGAACTTTCTGATGTTTGGCGCAGTCGCCTCCTCCTGTAGGCCGCCTGAATCCGTGAGGATGAATTCACACTCCCTCATCAAAGTAAGAATATCGAAGTATCCAACGGGTGGCAGCACTTGAACATTCTTAGAGTTCTTTAGCTTGGTAATGAGCCCGGAGGACTTCAAGCGAGACATAGTCCTTGGATGCACCGGGAAGACTACAGGGACGGGACACCGTGCCAACACTTCAACAAATGTGCGCAGCGTAGGCAGGTGGTCGACATTCTCAGCTCTGTGAAAAGTTGCAAGCGCGAACCTATCGAACTCCACACGAAGAAGAACAGTCGATTTCTTGGTTGCGACATCCATGAATCTCAGGCATGCATCGATCACGGTATTCCCCACAGTCAATACTTTCCCCCACACCTTCTCCTTACGTAGGTTTGCCGCAGCATGTAAACTGGGGGCAAAGAGAAGAGTGGAAGCATGATCCACCAGCCTTCTGTTGTGTTCTTCAGGCATGCGGAGATCGTAACTCCTCAGCCCCGCTTCGACATGGCAAACCGGCACGTGTAGCTTGATGGAGGTAAGAGCCGCCGCCAAGACCGTATTGGTATCCCCCTCCGCTACAACCGCGTCTGGATGCTCTCGAAGAACTACCTTCTCCAATTCCACCATCGTCCTCGAAGTCTGAACTGCATGCGAACCAGATCCCACATTGAGGTAATGATCGGGCCTTTCTAGGCCCAACTCTCGCATGAATTGTCCGGACATTTCCCAATCATGGTGCTGTCCTGTGTTGACAAGCTTGTGACCAACACCAAGTTCTCGGCAAGAATCAACCACAGTGGCCATCTTTATGATCTCAGGTCTGGTGCCCACAACTATCAGAATCATTATTGCTCCACTCCCATGCGGCAAGCAAGCCAAAGTAATCCAGTTTCATCCGCTCCTTGTAGATTAGAATCTGCCGCTACCAGCGGAACTCTACGCGCCCGCGTCTCCTAGTGAAGTTCTCATGCCGCTGATGTCGAAGTTCAACCGCGAGGTCATACATTCAGATGATGTCGTTCAGGCGCTCGCACTGACTTTTGAATCAAGCAAGTACTTCAAGAACGGAAGGCTGGCGCAGAAGTTCAGCAGGCCGACGAAAGCCTGCGCAAGGCTCGTGCCACGATGACAAAACTGATGGAAGAGGCCGAGCGTCGCCTCTCGCAGTAGATGTCTCTAGTTCCCAGCTAAAGCCCTACCGCACAGATCGCAGAACCTGTCGGGGCTGCTGCATATTCGGCCGCATTGCGATCAATCGCGTCGACAAGTCAACGCCATCCGAATTTGCCGAGGAAAAGGCATCAGTAGTCGAACCTCTTGCGAACGGACCCTACGGGATGGTGCGCACACTTTATCTGCAGTCGGAAACATGACGCTAGTTGATGCAAAGCGTCACGTGTTCCAGACGAGAATGTTCAGAAGCCCTTTAAGGAATGTTGTCGCTTCAGTGTTCAGTAGGCGGAGTTCAGGCGGATTTGCATGAGGTGAATAGCTGTTGGGATGGTCAACGACATTGACAGAGAAATCCAGAAAGAGGCTTGCGATCACAGGTGGCTGCGGGTACGTAGGACATTCTCTGGCAGTTGCCCTGAGGAACACTCACAGAGCAAAAGCACTGGATGTTGAGAAACCCAGTCTTGCAGTCGAGGGCATTGAGTACGCATCTTGTGATGTGACTCGACGGGACGATGTCGAGGAAGGGCTAAGAGGCGCTGACTTGGTCATACATGCGCCAATCATTCAAATCCCATTGATAAATCAGAAGCGAAGGCTTGGATACGAGGTCAACATCATTGGGACTCAAAATGTGTGCGAGGTCGTGAGAGAGAGTCCTTCTGTCATGGGCATGATATTGCTCGGTTCATGGCATACCATAGGTGAGAGGGATCTGAGGGGCACCATAGATGAGGAGTTTGGGTTCAGGCCGGACAAGGTGGAAGACCGAGCCAGACTCTATGCGCTGTCAAAAATGGGCCAGGAATCAATCGTGAGATTCTTCGATGAGATGTCTGACAAGATATTTGGAGTCATAAGAATGGGCACCGTCCTTGGAGATCGTATGCCGAGCAAGACAGCGGCAAGCACCTTCATTGACAATGGCCTTGGGGGCAAACCGATCACACCATACAGACAAAGCATGTATAGGCCTATGCTCTACGTTGACATCTGGGACATATGTCGAGCATTCGAGCTGTTTGCAGGCAAAGTATTGGACGGCAAGATGGAGAAAGGAACCAGTAGTCTTGCACATGTAGTTAATGTATACTATCCAAAGCCGGTAACGATTCTGGAACTGGCGGGGATCGTTCAGAAGGCCATAGCAGAACAAGCGCCTGACAAGTCCCCAAGAATAGAGGTGATGGACACTGGAGAAGTGCCTCTGTTCATGGAAGATGACAAGGACCGAATAAAGCCGGACATTACAAAGGCGAGAGACCTTCTTGGGCTGACATCCCTCAAGAGTCCAGAGGAATCGATAAGGGAGATCGTGAGAGAAAGACTCGCTGGAATCTAGGCAGCTGGAATAAGTGCATCAAGCTTGAGGTCCTATTCGCCGGCGCCTTAAGGAATTGCCCAAGAGATGTGATCATGTACACTTCGTCTAGGATGAGGAGTTCTGGATTCTGATCTTTAATGAGCTTAGTTGGCCCATGAGCCGAATTCTAGTGAATGAAGATGGATCATTGCGATAGAGAGGGTAGGCTAATATCGAGGTTTGCCAACTCCCGCTCTATTGGAATGAACCGCAAAGAACAAGCTTTACGTGCGCGTCTGGGATCGGTACCCCATCCATACAAGAAATGCCTTGAGAGAAACAAGACGGTCGCTTTCCCTGGTCATGAGAAAACTGTACGACAGTGAGATACTATGCCAGAAGAGAGGATGAGAGTGCTGCTTCTCCCCGATCAGCCAGGCTGTAGCTATCCGTTTGACCATTTGTCGGATGCTATCATCAGAAACAATCCACTAAGTTCTCGATTGATCTATGACAGGAAGTTCATAAGCGACAAACCGGAAATTAACTACAACGAGTACGACTTCGTCTTCGTCTTTTACTGGGCCGAATCTTCTATCCCTCCAAACAAGGAGAAGCTGATAAAGGGATGCTATTCTGCGAGGTGGCTGCGAGGTGGCTGGCTGGGCATGGGACAGAACGTGACAGAGGTCGCCAGGATTTTGTCCCAGTGCCGTGGCGTGGTCTTTGCCAACTATAGGCTCGCGAATATGATTGCGCCCTACCTGGACGCAGAGACTACGTGGACTGTGATCAAAGACGGATCTGATCCATTGCTCTTCTTTCCCGGGATCGCCCCTAAAGAGAAGGAGTTTCTGGTCCTATTCGCCGGACACAAAGGTGACAAGATGAAGAGGTTCGATACTATCGTGAGAGCGTGCAAAGCTGCTGGAGTAAGGCTAAGAGCAATTGAGGACATCCCACACGAAGAGATGCCTGCGGAATACTGTCGGGCTCACTTGTGCATAAACTTCAGCATTGAGGAAGGTACACCGATGCCACTACTGGAGGCCGCCTTGTGCGAGACTCCGACCATGATTACCAGAGGTATCGGGCTCTCCAACGAGATACCGTGCTTCACTGTCTCCAGCGAAGGAGAAATGATTGAAAACCTACGAAGACTCCGGAAGAATCCAGAGCCATGCGTACGGATGGGCAGAATGGCTAGACAGGTAGTTCTGAAGGAGTTTACATTCGCAAGGATGGCCCACCAATTTGCACGCTTCCTCGAGGGACTCTATGAGGATCATGAGAAAGGAGAAAAGAGGCCTAGTTTGAGTGCGAGAAGTAACGGGCACGGGTGAATTCGGAGTTTCCCACAGCCTGTCAATTGGTGATCGAAGCCACTACCTACGCGTGGGACAGCTTGGCTCAGAGTGTTCGGACAGAACGAGACCATCCTGATCGATTCTCCGGACTACTCGAAGGCCGACCGACGGCTCATGACGAAAGATCTGGAGGAGATCTACTGGCTCTGGAATACGTTCGCATCATCCGCAACATCGCCCATTCCGCCGAATATCGTTCTGGCGCTTCAGAAGGAGATGTTCCGTGACCACTTCTTCTTCGACAAGATGGAGAAGGTCGAGCTTGAACCGCTTAAGCCCGAGCGGATGGTTGAGGCTCACAGGAGACGCTTCAATGCAATTGAGCCGTTCACTGAGGACGCGCTTCTCACTCTCGCCCGGATGAGTCGCGGAATCTTCCGCCGCTTCCTAAGACAATCACGCCCCCTCTCCAACGGTGGGAGACGAGCAGGAGTGGACATATCGACACGGCGATCATGAAGGAAGTGGTTGCGGTTGAGAGGTTGGCTGAGGATACGGAGGTTGAGCTCGCGGAGTTGTTCCCGGAACAGAGCGACTTGCGACTTCAGGCGGTCAGACTGCTGATGCGTCTTGAGGAATCGGGTTCCAGAGAACAAACTGAACTCGTAGAGGAACTTGGCATGGGGGATTACGCGATGAGCAAACTGCTCGCGAGGTTGGAACTTCACCGGTACATTGCTCGTCGACGCGAGGGAACCGACAAACTCGTCAGCCTAGTACGAGCCATAGAAATCCTCCAAGGAAACGACTCGTAGCGCCCTCTTTCTTGGAACGGAGGCCTTGTCAGCGGATAAGCAAATTTTGGGACAAATATGTGACGCAAACACGCCCAAGCTCGGGGGTGGGGGGGGTTTGGTCGTTCGCATCATTAGCGGTGCAATATTGCAGGAACCGACACACACGCATTCCCGCTCGTCAAATCTTACAGGGTTCTTTAGGAAACCTGGCCGCATCTTCCCCGTCGAGGGCTCTCGGCGCCTGAATGCACGAAGAGCAATGAAGAGCGCAACTACTCCGAGCAGAGCCAAAGAGGCTGTCCAAAGGACACCGGTCAACGTAGGGTCTGCTTTCTGGGGCGCGAGTTCTCGCGGCAGATCCTTGGCCTGCTTCGCCCACTCGATTACCGATGTGTAGTCGCCTTGGTCAAGGCTCTCGTAGGCTTGTGATAACAGGACGAGCTGCCACTTGGAAAGGTAACCTTGTGAGTTCAGTATGTCTTGTCTGACAGAATTGGCGAATGCCTCGGCCCGTGTGTAGTTGGCTTCTTCTTGCAAGGCCAACGTTCGCAATTGTTCTACTCTGTCAAGCCTGTGCAACACTAACTCGTAGTGCTCCGCAGTCAAGTTGGCCTGCATGGAGTCGACTATGTCGTGGATTTCCTTGACATGCTCTCTCCCAAGCGGGCTGCGAAGTGGAGTGGATTTGAGTTCGTCTGAGATTCGAAACGCTCCGTCAAACTCTGATCCAGCTAGCTCTTCAAGTCGTGAGATAGTCTCTGGTGTATCCAAATAGAAGTATGTAGTCCTGTTTGAATGAATCTCGATCGTTAGAGAGTGCCGAATATCGCCCCGCGTGGAGACGCATTCGAAGCATCTAGGTACCAGAGATTGAAAAAAAGTCGGCACGGATACTTCGATTCTTCCCCCAGAATTGACGAGCGCTCTAAGCTGAAATCGAGGAGTACTATCGTACATGAATTCCACATCACCCGCCGCCATACTCGTCGGGAAAATTCGGGTCATGATGCCTGTTAGCGAAGCTGACCCCTTTCCGTTGGCGTCTACCAAAGAAGGCCCCGCATCGCTTTCTGCAAGAGCCCAGAACGCCCATCCGAGGCTGAATCGGTCGAAAAGGTTCAGTGTAACGGCTAGGCTGTGAAGAGTGTCTGCCTTTCTTACGTCTACCATGGATCCCCCGAATTCTCCGATCCAAAGTGGTATCTTCCACGTACTCACGGTCAGGTTGTAAAGCCCCTGAGCAATGTTGTCGAGGTACTGGGTAGTGCCACTGACGTAGAAGTGCGGTGAAAACGCGAGATTGGTGCCTGTGGGTCTCAGGGCGATGTGTTCCCCAAGAACGCACACGCCTTCTGTCGGTTCAAAGAAGATGATGTGTCTACCATCCACGTCTCGAATACCCGAGATCAACTTCGAATAGAACTCATTCAAAATGGGCGCAAAGTCCTGCCACGTGATGGTGCCGCCGTAGGGTTCGTTAAGCAAGTCATAGCCAGCAACCCCGCCTCTGTCCTTGAGCAGAGAGGCTAGGGTCTTCCAAGTCTTAACCAACTCCTGCTGCATAGCTGAATCGTGCCAAAACGCGGCAGCAGCTTGGTCTGAGGTTCTGAGTCTGGGCACAACCCACGCGGGGAAATCATCCATTTTGAACTGGTGCATGTCGATGACAACATACATTCCGTTCTCTGCTGCGAGGTCCACGATCTTCTTGACAGCGTCCAGATACGCGGTGTTGAATCTTCCAGACGATGGTTCGAGTTCAGCCCACGTAACTGGAAGCCGGATTATGTTGAATCCCATCGACCTCGCTAGGTCAAGATACGCGCTGTATCTTGCGAGTGCCGGACCTGAATGCCCTAGCTGCGGCACATTTGCTCCTCGGAGAATCATGATTGCGCCGTCCTCTCTGACAATAGATGGGCCATCAACTTGGAGCCACTGAAGATCGTTTTCACTCGCAGTTGGAGCAGAGACTGCGCTCGCTGCGGGCGCGATTACCAAGAGTAATAGGAAGGAAGCGCTGATTGGTGCTTGGAACGACAGCCAAGAGCGACCAGGAAAATCGGTGATCGACATTGGAGACCGAACCTGCTCTTTCAAGAAGAGGGCCGAGCTTTCGCGCCTTTTCGGCCGTT
>Ga0315280_10003914_pt1 | contig 22421 bp, 20 predicted proteins | sample YL17G06_40_MG_FD_203697 | JGI IMG/M metagenome (GOLD analysis project Ga0315280, IMG submission 203697) | Sediment microbial communities from Yellowstone Lake, YNP, Wyoming, USA - YL17G06_40 | ecosystem: Environmental > Aquatic > Freshwater > Lake > Sediment | place: USA: Wyoming | collected...
TGAAATTCAAAAACCCAAACCCCATTATAGCTGAATTTTTTCACAGCTTAAGGGGGATAAAGGGGGATTTTAAAATAATACTGGTAAAATCTCCCCTGGCCCCTCTTTGCCAAAGAGGGGTATAAGGGTACATTGGTATTACTTGAACCCATAACTGAGGCATTACACGGTCAATGTTTTTTAGGTTGACAAAGGGGTCGGAAAACTCTTAAAATGAAATTGAATATCAATTTCAAAAAGGAGCTAAGATGGGGACCGATCTGTTCAAGTCGTTGATTTCTGGAGAAGGGCTGAAGGCGACCAAACAGCGCGAGGAGATCCTTCATATCTTCCTCAACTCACCCGGGCATAAGAACCTTTCTCAAATTTATGCCCAGGTGGCTAAAGTCAATCCTAAAATCGGCTATGCAACGGTCTATCGAACCCTGAAACTCCTCACCCGTCTCGGTTTAGCGGTCCAGCGAAAATTTGCGGATGGAGAGACGCGATACGAACGCACCTCGGAGGGGAGCCACCATGATCATTTAATCTGCCTCAATTGTGGGAAGATTATTGAATTCGAGGATGATGCCCTCGAAACCCTTCAGAACAGTATCGCCCAGCATTACGGTTTCAAAGTCTTCAACCACAGGATGGAACTGTACGGCCAATGCTTGGACTGTGTCCAAAAAAAAGGAACCCATCGGAGAGAAACGGTAAACCCTGTTAGAAAGGACGAGGCTTTAAATCTAGCACTTTCTGAAAGGGATTAGAATTCTGATGCACAATCTATTCCAGCTTTAAAAAGCGGGGCTTTCTAACGGGGTAAAGGATGGAGTCTTGCCTTAGAACAGAAACGAAACAGGACGATCCTTCCAAGGGAAAACTCATTCTTATCGGCAATCCCAATGTGGGGAAATCGGTCATCTTCAACTACCTCACCGGTAAATATGTTACCGTCTCGAACTATCCCGGGACGACGGTGGAAGTCGCCACCGGCACAACCCAGGCTCACGGGAGGAAAGTTCAGGTGGTGGATACGCCTGGGGTCAACTCTTTGATCCCCATGTCCGAGGATGAGAAGGTCACCCGTGACATCCTTCTCAATGAATCCCAAATTTATTTAGTTCAGGTCATGGATGCCAAGAATCTTCGCCGAGGCCTTCTCATTTCTCTTCAACTGTTGGAGATGGGGCTCCCTTTCCTTGTCGTTTTAAATATGTGGGATGAGGCAAAAAGCAGGGGGATCGATATCCAGGTCCAGGTGTTATCGAAGAACTTGGGAACTCCGATTCTTAGGACGGTGGCCACACGGAGAAAAGGTTTGGAAAAGATCCAAGACAACCTCCAGACCCAACCTCCCTCCTCCATCTCCATCACCTACCCAGAGGCGATTGAAGTGGGCCTTTCCCGCATCACTCCGCTTCTCCCTGAGGGGTCCATCTCCAAACGTTCTCTCGCGTTGATGCTGCTCGCAGGGGACGAAAGCCTCATCCCATGGCTCCACCAGAATCTTTCTGAGAAGGAAATTCTCCAGATTGAAAAAATTAGGCTGGAGACCGAGGCACATTTTGGTGACCCCATTGGCTACTTGATCAATCAGGCGCGGCTCCGAAAAGTAGACGAACTTTTATCACAAGTGATGGGATCGAGGGGGGTGGCGGCAAAAAGCCTATCGAGCTACTTGGGAAATCTTTCGATGCACCCCTTTTGGGGGATTCCTATCCTGTTGTTTGTCCTCTGGACCACTTATGAATTTGTGGGAGTATTGGGGGCCCAGATCAGTGTCAAATTCTTGGAGGAAACCCTTTTCGGAAAATGGTTCCTGCCACCCTTGAGGCATTTTATTCAAGGTGTCATCCCGATTCCACTCCTTCAGGAACTTTTCATTGGTCCTTATGGAGTCCTCACCATGGCACTCACCTACGCCATTGCAATCGTCCTGCCCATCGTCGGCTGTTTTTTCCTCATCTTTGGGCTCATGGAGGATTCCGGATATTTGCCCCGACTGGCCGTGATGACCAATCAGGTGTTTAAAAAGATGGGACTGAACGGCAAGGCCGTCTTGCCCATGGTCCTTGGACTCGGATGCGATACCATGGCCACGATGACCACTCGGATCCTGGACACGGAGAAGGACAGAACCATTGTCACCCTTCTTTTAGCTCTCGCGGTTCCTTGCTCTGCCCAATTGGGAGTGATCCTCGGAATGTTTGCAGGACTTCCTGCAATCTACCTCTTGATCTGGATCGCCCTGATCTCCAGCATCCTCGTTGTTGTCGGATATCTGGCTGCCCGGGTCATCCCCGGCGAAGGGTCCGATTTCATCTTAGAGATCCCTCCGTTGAGGATCCCTCAGCTCTCCAATGTGATCATCAAAACTCTGGCTCGAATCGAATGGTACCTCAAAGAAGCGGTTCCACTCTTTATCCTGGGCACTCTCATCCTTTTCACTCTTCACCAGACAAAAGCATTAGCACTCTTAGAGTGGGTAACCACCCCTTTGATCGTCTATTTCCTGGGCCTTCCCGCCAAAGTCACGGAATCCTTCATCATCGGGTTCCTTCGGAGAGACTATGGGGCAGCGGGCCTTTTCATCTTAGCCAAGAAGGGGCAACTCAGCTCTCACCAGATCCTCGTGAGCCTGGTGACGATGACCCTCTTCATCCCATGTATTGCCCAATTTTTTATGATGATCAAGGAGAGGGGGCTGAAAAAAGCCCTCTGGATATCGGCGGTGATCTTCCCCGTTGCTTTTGGTGTAGGTGGAATACTCAATTTCCTGTTGAAATTTTTTGGGATTTAAGCACATGAAAAACCGAATGTCTAATTTCAAATTCCAAATTTCAAAGATCAAGGATTTTGATATTTGAGCATTTGACATTCATTTGACATTTGAACTTTGACATTTGGATTTCCTTTTTATGGGATTGATATGAGATCTAAACTGAAGTGTCCTCTCTGCGGCAAGCAATTCTCCGAAGGTGAAATGAAATGCACCTCGGGATGCCTCCTTTCGAAAAACTGTAATCTACTCTGCTGTCCCCACTGCGGATATACCTATAAGGAACGGTCTGCCATCGTCGATTTCTTAAAATCTCTTTGGAGAAGAAAGCTGAAACCATGACGAAAGAATCTGAACCTAAAAGGGGTCTCCATCCGAGGATGGGTGCCTCCATTGACGGAGTGGAAGAGGACCGAATCGATGAACTCCTTGAGCTCATCTGGACCTTAGGAGAAGAAGGGGTTGCTGATATGGACCACCTTCTTGAAACGACCCAGGACATTGAAGCGAACTCCATTCTCCGTAAGATGATCAAGGATGATCTTTTTGAAATAGAGGGCAATCGAATGGTTCTCAAAGAACGTGGGGAAGAGAAGGCCCGGGAGATCATTCGTCGTCACCGATTGACCGAGAGGTTGCTCTTCGAAATCTTTGAGATGTCTGAAGAGGAAGTAGAAGAAGAGGCTTGCAAACTCGAACACATCTTGAGTCCCGGGGTGACAGAGAGCGTCTGCACCTTTCTCGGCCATCCGCCTACCTGCATCCACGGAAAACCCATTCCAAGGGGGGAATGCTGTGCTAAGTTCAAAAAGGAAATGAAGCCGCTCGTCATCCCTCTTGATGAATTGGGGCTGGGCGAGCAAGGGCGAATCGTCTTCATCGCACCCAAATCACATCAGCGGCTCGACCGGCTGAGCACCCTTGGAATCGTTCCAGGAAGCATCGTCAGAATGCACCAAAAAAATCCTTCCCATGTCTTGCAGATTGGGGAAACGACTCTCGCTTTGGATCGGGACATTGTGAAGGATATCTATGTGAAGAAGGTTTAGCCTTTAATCTCCAAAACACGTGCCCACAGAACGTGCTGCCTTTATCAATGGGTGATTCAAAGGGACTTTCTTATATCCCCTGGCCACCTCTTTTAAAGGAACTTTAACCAGTGAATTCTTTCTAATTCCCACCATGTTCCCAAATGCCTTTTCCTCTATCATCTCCACTACCTTAGTGCCTAACTGCGTGGCTAATATCCTGTCAAATGGGGTGGGAGAACCACCTCTCTGAAGATGCCCCATCACTACGATTCGCGTTTCAAGACCGGTCATCTTCTCTATCTGTCTTCCAAGAACAAAACTGATGCCCCCAAGGCGAATAGGGTCTGAACTCTCCTCCACGATCCTCTGTATGACAATATCACCCCCTTTAGGTTTCGCCCCTTCTGCAACGACCACAATGCTGAACCTTTTTCCCTCTTTGTTTCTTTCCATTACCTTTTCCGCAATGAGATTGACATCGTATGGAATCTCCGGAATAAGAATGATATCGCCTCCTCCAGCCACTCCAGAGTAAAGGGCAATCCACCCCACCTTGTGCCCCATCAGCTCGATCATCATAATTCGATGCAGGGACTCGGCAGTGGTATGGATCCGATCGATCCCTTCCGTAGCAATCCATACGGCAGAATCAAAACCAAAAGTAATATCGGTCCCTATTAAATCGTTGTCGATCGTCTTCGGTACCCCAATAATAGGGATTCCATTTTTAAAAAGTTTATGAGCAATACCCAAAGTCCCGTCCCCTCCGATACATACCAAGCAGGCCAGATCAAGGTTCTTTATATTTCTAATAGCCGTTTCTGACATGTCTTTAAATCTTAATCGATTCCCTTGCTTGATAGCATATCGATAGGGGTTCGCTGTTTTAGAAGTACCCAGAATCGTGCCGCCAAGAGTAAGTATTCCTGAGACATCATTGTATTCAAGTTTTCGATATCGATTATTTACAATCCCATCATAACCATCCTCTATTCCCATCACCTCCATACCATGTTCAATGATGGCTTTTTTCGCCACAGCTCGTATGACCGCATTGATGCCAGGGCAATCTCCTCCGCCGGTAAGAATTGCAATCCTTTTTTGCTTTTTCATTGGATACCCGCCTTTTTAATTTATTCTTCTGTATCAGGAGTTAAAGTTTTGTTTAGATTTTAAGGGAGATTTATCACTGTCCAACGAAAAAGGGGTTATGAAAAATCATAACCCCCCAAAAATTATTTTTAATCATGAATGATGGTTCCGTAAGAAGTCAAAAAATAGAGAGAATGTCATGCTGAACCGAGTTCAGCATGACAAGACGAGACTTTTTACGAGACCGTTATGAACGGATCAAAAAGATGAGCCTTTCGCCTTTACCCCGTTAGAAAACCCCGGCATTCACGCCAGGGATGTTATCAATACAAAGCATCAGCTCCTTGTAAAGGCGGGGTCAAAGGCCCACCTTTCTAACGGGGTTTACTCCTCTTCCTTTTTATTTAGCAATTCTCCCCCTCGACGCTCCATTTCCTTTTGAATCAATTCCCCCAGACTGTGAGAAGTAGGGTTTTGGTTCGATATGTATTTTTCAAACTCTGCCTTTTCAACCTTTTCCTTCACGCTTTTCATGCTGAGGCCGATCCTTCGCTCTTGAGGATCAATGTGAAGAACAACTGCAGAGACCTTATCCCCAACCTTTAGCACATCCGAGGGCTTCTCCACTTTCTCCCGGCTGATCTCGGAAACATGGACTAATCCTTCAATGCCTTCTTCCAATTCAACAAAGGCCCCAAAATCGGTCACGTTTGTGATGTTCCCTGTGACCACTTCTCCTTTCCGATATCGCCTTGCAACATCCTTCCATGGATCCGGGTTCAATTGCTTAATTCCGAGGGAGAAGCGTTCATTTTTACGGTCAATATTTAAAACAACTGCCTCCACCTCTTGTCCTTTCTTAAAAAGTTCGCTGGGATGTCTGATCTTCTTTGTCCAGGACATTTCGGAGACATGGACGAGCCCATCTACGCCTTCTTCAAATCCGATGAAGATGCCAAAATCGGTAACGGTCTTCACCTTCCCCACCACCTTGGAGCCGACCGGATATTTCTCCTCGATCAGAGCCCATGGATTCGGCTCGGTCTGTTTCATCCCTAACGAGATGCGGCGTTTGGCCGGATCGCAGTCGAGGACCATCACCTCCACCATGTCACCGATGCGGACGACCTTTGAAGGGTGTTTCATCTTCTTGCTCCAAGTCAATTCGGAGATGTGGACAAGCCCTTCCACCCCCTCTTCCAACTCAACAAAAACTCCGTAATCCGTCACATTAACCGCTTTCCCTTTGGCTCGGGATCCCACCGGATATTTCTCTAAAACAGAGTCCCATGGATCAGGGAGGGCTTGTTTCAATCCCAACGAAACCTTTTCCCTTTCCCGGTCGAAGTGAAGGACTTTCACCTTGATCCGGTCTCCGACAGATAGCCTCTCCGAAGGATGTACAATTCTTCCCCAGGCAATATCCGTAATATGGAGCAAACCGTCGACTCCGCCCAGATCGATAAAGGCACCATAGTCAGTCAGGTTCTTCACTATCCCCTCGGCGATCTCCCCTTCCTTGACATTCTTTAAGGTTTCTTCCCTGAGGAGTTTCCGCTCCTCATCAAGAAGAATACGTCGCGAGAGGACAATATTGTTCCGTTTTCGGTTGAATTTGATCACCTTAAACTCTAACCGCTTGCCGATTAAGGCATCCAGATTCCGAACCGGCTTCAAATCGATCTGAGATCCAGGGAGAAAAGCAAAAATCCCGCCAATGTCGACAGAAAGTCCTCCTTTCACCTTGGAGACAATTTCACCCTCCATGACTTCCCCTTCTCGGCAAGATCTGCTGATATCCCTCCACACCTTTACTTTATCTGCCTTCTCCTTCGACAGGATCAATAACCCTTCCTCGCTCTCCTTTCTTTCCAAGAGCACATCGATGCGGTCTCCGATTTTCACATCGACTTTTTTATCCCTTTTCAGAAACTCCTGCATGGGAATCTGTCCTTCGGACTTATATCCCACATCAACGGTTACATGATCCGGAGTAATGTCAATGACCCTCCCCCTGAGGATCTGACCTTCCTCCACAGTTCTCAGGCTTTCCTCATAGAGAATTTGAAAATCTTCGGGTTCATCTTTGCGATGAGGCTCCTTTAACCCGCTCTTTTCCACTTCTCCATCACGAGGGATCTGTTTTGTTTCTCCCTCGGCAGGAATCAAATCGTCCTTCATCATCCAAAAAAACCCCCTTCTTCCGACAATTTAAATACTTATATCACACTCTTCAAAGAATTACAAATCTTTTAGCTACCTAAACCCTTTGAGGCGTCGAATCTCCCCCTCCACTTCTTTAATGATCCAAGAGGGAGTAGAAGCCCCTGCTGTGAGGCCGATTTTCTCCTTTCTGGCCAACCACCTCTGATTGAGTTCTTGAGCTGTTTCGATGTGATAGGTATGTGGTTGAATTTCTTTGCAGATCGCGGCTAACCTTTGGGTATTTCCACTATTGTAACCACCAATCACAATCATACATTCTACCTTCTTTGCAATTTCTATTGCCTCCTTCTGGCGAATGGTGGTGGCGTGACAGATCGTATTAAACACCCTCACCTCCTTCGCCCTCTCCAAACTGGTAGTCACTATTTCCTTGAAAAGGCTAAAAGATTGGGTAGTCTGGGCGATAATCCCCAACTTCTCCCATGGGCCTAACTGCTGAATTGCCTCGACCGTATCCACCACCTCCACGCCTTCCTTTATATAGCTCTGTATCGCTTTCACCTCTGGGTGGTAAGCATCCCCAACAATCAATAAGTCGTATCCATGGCGGTGAAGGTAGTTCGCAAAAAACTGAGCCCTTTTGACAGTGGGACAGGTCGCATCGATGATGTGCAACCTCTTCTCTTTCGCCTTCTCAAGATCCCTTAAAGAGACCCCATGGGATCGGAAGATCACCGTTCCTTTGGGTATATTTTTTATTCGGCTCTTTACCTTTACCCCTAACTCCCCAAGGAATTCTACGGCTTGTGGATTATGGATCAGGGGCCCTAAGGTGTAAAGGTGTTTGGGATGTTTTTTAGCGGCCTCAAGGGCCATATCCATTGCCCTCTTGACGCCAAAACAAAACCCAGCCGATTTAGCGATGAGAAGCTTCACTTCATTACCTTAAAAATAAAGTCTTTTGTTATAAGGTTAGGGTAAAGATCCCGGTTTCGTCGAGGGGTTATGTCGTTAGACTAATGATTTTCACCCTTAACCCTTTGACCATATATTCAACGGGCTTCCTCACCATTACCCAGAAACCACGAACCATTTTTACCTTAACATTGCATAAACTTTTGACGATACGGACATGGGCAAGCCGTTCGGAGAGGCTTCGAGGCGAACCTTTGGCCGAATCGGCACTCTCGTCCCCTTCCCCTGCTGGAATTCACATGGAGTGATGTCCTCCCCTTAAATTCTCAAAACAACCGCCTTCCGAAGCCTTGAAGGGCGGTTTGCCGTGTCCGTTTTGGAACTGTCAGGTTTATTACTCAAAGCAATTCATTCTCTTTTCGACAATACGGACCATCTCCTCCACGACCTCTTCAACGGACCGATGGGTGGAGTCAATGAGAACGGCATTGTCGGCTTTTCTAAGAGGGGATAGAATCCGATGGATATCATTATGATCCCTTTGCCTCACTTCTTCAAGCGTCTCTTTAAAATCGACCCTCCGTCCCTTTTCGAGCAGTTCATTAAACCTTCTTCTTGCCCTTTCTTCTATCTCAGCATCGAGATAAAATTTAACGTCCGCGTCAGGGAAGACCACCGTTCCAATATCCCTTCCCTCTAATACAACCCCACCTTCTCTTCCCATCTCCCTCTGCAGCTGAACCAGAGCATCTCTTACACCCTTCCTCTTTGAAATATCTGAGGCGAGGCGGCTGATTTCAGGTGAACGGATACCCTCGGTAACATCCTCTCCATCACATAGGACACGGATTTCTTCCCCCTTTGTGACGAAGATGATGCGAAGTGACGAGGCCCACGGGTAGAAAACCTCTTCATCTTCTGTCCCAAGGCCTTTCTCTTTGGCCCTGAGCGCAACAGCCCGATACATCGCCCCGGTGTCGATGTAGAGATAGCCCAATCGCTTTGCTAAAGACCTCCCCGCTGTGCTCTTGCCAGCACCAGAGGGGCCATCCATAGCAATGGTTAATCTTTTCCTCTTAGGGGTCTCCACTCTCCCAACACGTCAAGAAAGGTAGGAATGGTTTACCCCGTTTAGAAAACCTCGCTAACTTAAATAGAGATAATAGAAATGGACATTAACCCGTCCTTAAGAGGGGGGTAAAAACCCTACCTTTTCTAATGGGGTTTACCATACTGGGAGGAAATTTTCAAGGGATGGGAAAGGAAAGGATTTACAACGAATTAAATATGAAGCTCCCTGACCCTCTTGCCTAAAGTGGGATGGGCCAGGGTCTGATCAAACCTTTTCAAAGGGATTTTTAATGGAAGGCATTCCAAAGCTTTCGGCGACCCCCAGACAGACCACCTTTCCATCAATCAGATTAAGGCCTTTCCTCAAGGCTTCATTTTCTTCAAATGCCTTTTCGTATCCCTTATCTGCAATCTGAAGCACATAGAGAAATGTTGCATTGGTGAGTGCGAGCGTTGAAGTCCTCGGATAAGCACCAGGGATATTGGCTACGCAATAATGGACGATGTCCTCCTCAATATAGGTAGGATTCTCGTGAGTGGTGGGGCGTGTGGTCTCAAAACATCCACCTTGATCGACGGAGATGTCCACCACAGCGGAACCAGGACGCATCCTCTTGAGCATCTGGCGACTCACCAACTTCGGTGCTTGAGAACCTGGGATGAGTACCGCTCCGATGACCAGGTCCGCATCTACAATCTCCTCTCCGATGGTCATTCGATTTGAAACGAATGTGGTGATATGACCTTGAGTGATATCATGAAGATAACTCAGTTTTTCTGGTTGGGTATCGAGAATACTTACTCGAGCTCCTATCCCCACAGCGACCTTACAAGCATTGGCCCCAGCCACCCCTGCTCCGATAATGACGACCTTAGCTGGAGGAACACCTGAAGCACCGCAGAGGAGAACGCCTCTTCCCCCGTAGGTCGTCTCCAAGCACATTCCTCCCGCAAGGATAGAGGCTCTGCCCGCAATCTCGCTCATCGGCCGAAGGAGAGGAAGCGACCCATCCCGCTCCTGAACGGTTTCGTAACCAATACCGACGATACGCCGATCTAACAACTTGACCGTGAGCTCTCGATCGGCAGCCAGATGGAGATAAGTAAACAGGATCTGGTTTGGTTTTATCAGCGGAAATTCTGGCTCTAAGGGTTCTTTGACCTTAACGACCATGTCGGCTTCATCCCAGATATCCTTTGCCTCTCCGATAAGGGTGGCGCCGGCCTTCTGATATTCATTGTCAGAGAACCCACTCCCTTCCCCTGCCCTTTTCTCAACCAGTATACGATGTCGGTGAGAAACTAAGGCATCGACACCCTGGGGTGTCATGGCAACCCTTTTCTCTCCGTTTTTGATTTCTTTAGGAACACCGATAATCATCTCATCTCATCGCTCCCTCAACCGCATTTGGCCGCAAGGCGTTTCGCAACAAAAGCGACCATCCCCTCAGTGGCTTTGGAAAATTCGATCGCCGTAGCCACGAGTGCAGGATGTTGATTAAACTCATCTGGTGTTAACCCATCCTCCCGATAGGCCTTCTCAAAATAGGGAATCCGTAACAATTTGTCCAAGACGGCTTTGGGAACTTCCTCATCGATCTGGGGTCTAAAATCTGTCCCATCAAAGGATTCAAATACGGCTTCAATAAAGGATGGGGGACAGGTGAAGACAATATCCCCTCCAGCCAACTTCTCCAGATGCCAACAGTGTTTCTTTCCATCTAAGATGGGACTAATCCTCATCGAACAGATCAACATCTTGCTGGGATAATTCCTTTCCTTGACGAGATGATAAGCCCTCTTAAAAATGGCCAACTCAGCCCACCGGATATCCGCCTCAGAGAGATCGATCCCCAGAGATTCTGTCTCCTTTCGTAAATCTCCCAAATCCCCAAACCTCGCCGCCATATGGGTGATGACCGACCTCCACCGCGTCAGATCCACTCCATTCTGTTTGGCAATCTCCACGCCCTCCTTGACCGCTTTGGCACAGGCCATCAATTGGGGGAGAATGAAAGTGAGGGTATTGTTCGTCGAGATCCCCTTCGAGGTGAGGACCTTGATCACCTCATAACCTTCCTTCGAGCCCGGCACCTTAATCATGACATTGGGACTGAGGCGGGCCAGTTCCAGGGCCTGCGAGATCATTTTCTCCTTATCCCTCAGAGCCCTTGGATCCACCTGGCCAGAGAGATATCCATATCGATATTGAGATCGTTGAAAGACCCCCATATACATCTCTGCCCCACGTCGCACAATCTCCTTGTAGGTCAACCAAAAGAGGGCCTCCTTGTCCAAACAGGGGTTCTGGTCGATCAGATCATCCACCAACTGGACCACATAGGACTCCCGTGCCTTAATCACCTGCAGCGAGAGAGGTGGGTTGGTGGTCACTCCCCGGAAGAGGGCCTCTTCGGGATGCTGAGGGTCGTACAGCCTCCTCAGTTGTTCTCGAAGTTCGTTCGCCCGCTCGGGTGGCGCTTTCTTGACCATACTTTCCGACCAAGAAGTGTAGATGAGGGGTGAAGAATCCCACCAGATCTCCAATCCGGGATGAGTTTCCATCAATCGTTCGAGAGGGTTCTTCTTCATGCCTTTGTCTCCTTTTTCCTATTCCCGAAAAATCGTTTGATGGTACTCACACACAGGGAATTCTCCTCATGGGTACCCAGACTGATCCGGAAGAACCCCTTTCGTCCCCGAAGCGGGGCGAAGTGTTTGAGCATGACTCCCGCCTTTTCAAAAACATAATCGACAATCTCCTTCCCCGTTGCCCCTGCATCGGTGGCATCGATGAGCACATAATTTCCATGAGAATAGTAAGGTTTGACACCCTGAAGCTTTGAGAGTTCTTTGCAGAGGTAGTCCACGCCGGCATTGTTATAGGCAGCTTTTCGCTTCAATTCTTCCTCTTCATCGAGAGCGGCTTCTGCGGCTGCGATGGAAAGAAGACTGACGTTCCAGGGGACCTGCATCTTCCGAAAATACTGGATCAATGGTTCTTCGGCCAGGGCATATCCAAATCGGATTCCGGCCATCCCATAAGCTTTGGAAAAGGTGTGCGCGACGATCAGATGATTGTACTTTCTGATCAGAGGGGCCTTTGATTCATATTCCGCATGATACTCCAAATAAGCCTCGTCAATCAGAGTGGGGATGCCGACTTCCACAATCTTCAGGAGATCATCGTCAGAGATAAAGTCCCCTGTCGGATTATTGGGGCTGCAAACAATGATCACCTTGGTGCGTGGCGTGATGGCCCGGAGCATTGCCGGGACATCGTATTGCAGATCAGGAGTCATATCGACCGCCACCACACTCCCTCCGACGGCCCTCGCCCGAATGCCATAAAGCGAAAAAGTAGGATGAGGAAGAAGCACCTCATCCCCCGGAGTGACGAATAGCCTCATGATCATGTCGATGATCTCTGAAGAACCATGGCTGACGTAAACATTCTCCGGTCCTAAATCGTAGCGTTTGGCAATCTTGGCTCGAATGCGAGGTCCATTATCCGGGTAGCGGTTCCCCAATTTAGCAGCCTCAAGAATGGCTTGGAGAACTTTCTCCGAAGGAGGTAGGGGATTTTCATTAATCATCATCCGCTTCAGATCCGGTCTGGACCAAGCGATCAATAAATCTTCGGTATTGTAAGGTTTGACTTGATCAATCCATGGAACCAAAAAACGCTTCAGATCTGCCATAAGAACCTCCTGTTCAAAAATTTCAATGTCAAATATCAAAGTTCAAATGAAAGAATTAATCATAAAAGGATTTGACATTAAAGCATTTTGGCATTCATTTGACATTTGGGTTTTGACATTTGAAATTGTCCTTATACCTAACTACCTATCTATACAGGTAACAAGAAAGAAAAATTTTGTCAAGACTTTTTTACGTCTTCACATCGTACCGGTATCTTCCCGATTCCACTTCGAAAATATATTTATCCCCCCGATGAAAAGCGTGAAGCACCTCCACCGGTATATTTTTGGAATCGTAGATGACACTTTCCAAGAAAATTCCCGGCGAACGGGGAGGGACGCCCAATCGCTTTGCGTCCTTTCCCGATAAAGGGATCGCGCGAAAGGTCTGCAGGGATCGATGAAGTTCGACATGAAACTTTCTCGTCAGGAGATGGTAAAGGGAACCGGTTAACCGCATCTTTAAAATATCCTTATACTCTTTGTAGGGAAGATAACTCCTCTCAATCACGAAGGGGACGCGATTCCCTAACCGGAGCCGCTCGGTCAAGATGACCATCTTCTCTTTTCCCAACATCAGTTTTTCTGCAACGCCAGGAGGGGCTTCGATCACGGACTTATGGATGAGCTTGGTTTGAGGAACAATGCCTATCCTCATCATATCGTCTGTAAAACTGGAAATATGTTGAAGCATATACTTCACGGGCTGAAGGGATTGGGCGGTCACAAAGGAACCCACCCCATTCCTCTTCTGAATGAGACCCTTTGCGACCAAATCCGAGATGGCCTGTCGAACCGTGTTTCGATTGACCCGAAAGAGCTGAGAAAGTTTCGATTCGGAAGGCAATTTCTCGTGGACGGCATACCGGCCCTTCTGAATCATCTCCATCAGCCAGTTGCTGATTTGAATATATTTTGGAACGCCGGCTTCTAAATGGAGCATCTCGGGCATCGACTTTCCCTCTTTAGGTTGAGGCACTCATCCCTTTCAATCCCGCCTTCCCGGTGATCAATCGCATGGCGAAGAGCATTCCCACCACAATCACGATAATAATCGTACACATCGCATTGGCGCTGGCCGTTCGACCATCGATATCGAGGAAGATAATCTCGATCGCTGCCAACTTCACCTTTGCGGAGATGAGAAAGATGACGGCGCTGATCGTGGTCATGGCTCTCATAAAGAAAAAGGCAATATTGGAGAAGAAGGCGGTCTTCGTGAGGGGGAATACAACCCGAGTAAATGTGCTGATGGGGTTCGCACCCAGACTCACCGCCGCTTCCTCGATCGATTTATCAATCTGTTTCAGATTGGCAATGCTCGAGAGGGTGCCTAAGGTGAAATTACAAATAATGATATTGATGATGATGATCCAAAAGGTTCCATAGATGAAAAAATAGGGTTTGTTAAAGGCGAGGATATATCCCAAGCCCATGACGGTTCCAGGAATGGCGGCCGGTAAAACGCTCAGGGTATAGAGAACCTGATCCCCTTTAGGCTTCTTTTTTTCAACAATGTATCCTGCCAGTAGCGTCAGAGAGGCACCTCCGATGGCGACCAAAATAGATACCCAGAGGCTATTCCAGATGGGAGCATATTTATAGGCGATGATGGATTGCCATTCTCCCTTTAGGACAGAAGCCCAGAAATTGGTCCAAAGGGGGGCGTGCCCTCCTAATGAAGGGAAGTCGTAATGTTTGAAGGTAAGGGAGAAATCATAGGGCCATGTCTTGACAAAAGAGCCTAAGAATACACAAGCAAAAACGATGAGGATAAAGGTGCAGGGAACCCAGCAATAGATGGTGAAGGCCCATTTTTTAAATGACCGGGAAGGCTGAAGGAAAGGTCTCGCTTGACCGCTGATGAGTGCATAACTCTTCTTGGTCAGGTAATAGTTCAGGAGAAAGGCTCCGACGGACGGGATGAGAAGGATGACACTGATGGTAGCCCCCAAGTCAAAACGTTGCATCCCGATCACTTGTTGATAGATCTCTGTGGCCAGGACGCTATAATTCCCCCCGATCACCACAGGAACACCGAAATCGGTGATGGTCAGATTAAAAACCAATGCGGCTGCACTCGCAATGCCGTATTTCGCTGAAGGGAGGGTCACTTTATAAAATGTCTTCAGGGCAGAGGCCCCCAAACTCTGGGCTGCCTCATCCAATCGGGTATCCACGGCGGATAAGGTCGTATAAAGGATGAAAAGGGCATTGGGGAAGCAGTAAAGACATTCGGCCGCAATAATTCCAGGAGAGCCATAGATATTCCATTCCGTATGAAGCAAATACCGGGTCACCAAACCATTTCGGCCGAAAAGGAGGATCAAAGCCAACCCCTGGATGATGGAGGGTGCGATCAATGGGAAGGTCGAGATGGTATAGAAGATTCCCTTTCCTCCAATGGTGGTCCGGGTCAATCCATAAGCGAAGAAGAAGGCCAGAACGGTTGTAATCAACATGGTCACAAGGGAAACATACAAACTATTGGTCAAAGATCTAAAAATTCTCGGATTGGTGAAATAGGCAGCATAATTTTTAAGGGTAAAAACCCCTTCTCTGAAGAAACTCAATTTACAAATATCGTAAACCGGATAGAGCATAAAAAAGGTAAGAACGGCCAAGAGGAATCCCAGAGTGATCCCAGTCATCCACCGGTCACTAACAAGAGTGGGTGGGATTGAATAGTCCTTTAAGATTTCCGTTTGATTCATGAAGACCCCTCTTTCGCTGAGTAGACTAAAAAGGCTTCTGGAGGGAAATAGAGAAAAACCTTGTCCCCTTGTTTGAGTTGTCTTTGCACAAACTCCTTTTCGATCACATCCGAGATGACCTCTTCCCCACCCATATTAATCACCAATCGGACGGCGGCCCCCAAAAAAGTGATGACATCGATCTGGCCTGTAATGAGATTCGAAGGTTCTAAATCCATTGGAAGATCTCCATATTTAAAAACCTCGATCTTCTCAGGCCGAATGGCTAAGAAAATTTCTTCTCCCGATAAGGGCCCTTTTTGAGAAACTTTGAATCCCCACTTTCCTGTGTTGACCCGATCTTCGGTTCGATACCCTCTAAAAAAATTGGATGTCCCGACAAAGTCTGCCACAAAACTGGAATTTGGGCATTGATAAATGTCAATGGGCCTCCCAACTTGCCGAAATTGACCCTTCTCCATCACAACCACCCTGTCAGCAATAGAGAGGGCTTCTTCCTGGTCGTGGGTCACATAGATCATTGTCTTTTTAAGTTCCTGCTGAAGCCTTTTCACCTCTGCTCGAAGACGCACTCGAATCTTTGCATCGAGGGCACTCAAGGGTTCATCCAGAAGTAGTACCTGAGGATCAGGTGCCAGTGCCCTAACCAAGGCAACCCGCTGTTGTTGCCCTCCGCTTAATTGAGCGGGATAGAGATTCCTCCAATCCCGGAGGCCAACGAGGTCCAGCATCTGATCTACTCTTTCAGTGGTGGTCTTTTTAGGCACCTTTCTTACCTCCAGGCCAAAGGCGATATTCTCCTCCACGGTCATATTGGGAAAGAGTGCATAAGACTGAAAGACAATCCCAAACTCCCTCTTTTGGGGAATGAGGTCATTGATCACCCTTCCATCAAAAATGACCTTCCCTTCTGTCACCATTTCAAAACCGGTGATCATTCTCAGTACCGTGGTCTTCCCACATCCGCTCGGTCCTAAGAAACAGACGAATTCACCCTCCTCGATCTCTAAGTTCACATGATCCACGGCGGTCAACGTACCAAATTCTTTCGTGAGATTCTCTAACCTAAGGTTTCGTCCCATTTTTGTCCTTCCTCTTATTGTAGCCCCTCACCCTTCCCCTCTCCCCAGAGGGTAGAGGGATGGGGTGAGAGAGAGCTGTTTACCTATCTAAATAGGTCTCTTAATCGAATTTAAAAAAAATGTCAACTCTGTTGTTTCAAACGGGGTCAATAAAAAAGGGCACCCCACACATCGCAGGATGCCCCTGAAACCAATACGTCTCCTCATTTCAAGAAGAGGCTCTCCCATTTTTTTAGAATCTCGTCCCGGTTCTTCGCCTGCCATCCAAAATCCATTGGATAGAGCTTAATCTCTGACAATTTTGGCATATCCGATCGAGTGGGAATCCCGGGTAAGGTCACGCCGAGTTTAAATTCTGAGTAAGCCTTCATGGCGTTCGTGCTGATGGCCCAATCCAAGAATGTCCTGGCGGCCTTCGGGTTCTTTGCTCCCTTCAGAAGTGCATTCGCTTCGACTTCATAACCAGCTCCTTCCACAGGAAAGACAAATTCTACAGGGGCTCCTTGTTTCTTCAGTTCACCCACGACAAAATCGAACGAGCAGCCTACAGCAAATTCTCCCTGTGCGGTCATCTTCGCGGGCCTCGATCCACTTTTAATATACTGCCCCATATTCTTATCCAACTTTTTTAATAACTCCCATCCATCCTCTTTTCCCTCCTTGGCCCCATACATCTGGAGGATGCTGGCAACCTGTAAGAAACCGGTCCCTGAGGCAACGGGATTGGGCATGGCAATCAATCCCTTAAACTTTGGATCGAGTAGATCGTTCCATCCCTTCGGCATGGGGAGCCCCTTCTCTTTCATCACTTTCGTGTTCACGCAGAAGGCGGCTATGTACATATCGATCCCTGCATAGAAATCTTTGGGATGGACAAATCTCTTATCCAATTTTTCAACCCCTTTGGGTTTATAAGGTTCTACCATCCCTGCAGGGATAAACTGCTCCATATTGGTCACAGCCCATCCCCAGATGCAGTCAGCTTGAGGATTGTCCTTCTCCGCCAGCATCCGCGCACCCAGTTCACCTGTCGAAAGTCGAATAATATCGATGTCGAGGTCCGGGAGATCCTTCCTTGCCACTTCCAAATATTTTACCGTCTCATCCGTCTCCAAGGAAGTATAGACCACCACCTTTTCTTTGGCGATAGCAACCCCTGAAAGAAACATCACCATCAAGATACTGATCATTATGGCCATCCATTTACCCTTCATATGTACAATCTCCTTTCTTGAATTTTGTGTAGCCATTAATTTCTTTATCTTCTTTGAATCCTCTAAATCTTCACCTCCCCTCTTTAATGTAATATTGTTAAACTCGTTGAAGTTTAGAAAATCTTATATCCAAATCAATTTTTTTGTCAATATTTTTAAAATGACTTGTCCCCCCCATCCCCTCCCGTTAAGAAAATGGAACTTTTTGACAAAAGAGTTGACAAAAATGAGATTTTTAATTAAGAGTCTTTCCATAAATGCAGTCATCTTCTTTTTTTGTCATTCCCGTGAAACTTGTCCTCGCGAAAGCGGGGAACGGGAATCCAGTCTCGTCAATACGTTCTGGATAGCCGCCGTAGTTTACCCCGTACATGATACGGGGCGGGTATGACGAACAAACTGAATCTATAAACAGACTCTAATTAAACTTGTCTAAATAGGTTGTAAGCTTTAATCCCCCTCTGCCCTTTACTAAAGGGGGTTGGGGGGATTATAGGAGGAGATGAGCTATGAAAGATCAAGCAAGGGTCGTGATCATTGGAGGTGGAATTACAGGTTGCAGCATTGCGTACCATTTGACGCAAATGGGATGGAAAGACGTCGTCCTTTTGGACAAAGGGGAACTCACAAGTGGTGCGACGTTTCACGCAGCCGGTCTCGTTGGCCAACTGCGCGCTTCAGTCAACATCACCAAGATGTTGAAATATAGCATTGAACTTTACTCCCGCCTGGAAGAAGAGACAGAGCAGCATACAGGCTGGAGTGAAGTGGGTGGTTTGCGAATCGCCTCATCAAAAAACCGTATGGAAGAACTACGCCGTTCAGCCGCCATGGCCAAGACCTTTGGCCTGCCCATGGAACTGATCAGTCCTAAAGAAGCCTGTGACCTCTTCCCCGTCATGGAAAAGAAGGGGATTGTTGGAGCTGCTTTTCTTCCCACGGATGGCCAGATCGATCCCAGCGGTGTGACTTACGCCCTCGCGAAAGGGGCACGCGATAGAGGGGCCATGATTTACACCGAAACCCGAGTGGCCGGAATCACCCTAAAGAATGGGGCTGTCCACGAGGTCATCACTGAAAAAGGAAATATTAAAGCAGAAATCGTCGTCAATGCAGCAGGAATTTGGGCTCCGGAGATAGGGAAAATGGTGGGCGTCTCGATCCCGATCATCCCGATGGAACATCAGTATATCATTACCAAACCTGTAAAAGGGGTCCTTAAAGGAATGACGACCATGCGGGATCCCGACAATTTAGTCTATTTCCGTGAGGAAGTCGGTGGGCTCATCATGGGAGGATACGAACATAATCCCATTCCCTGGGCATTGGATGGAATTCCACGGGACTTTACCAAGACATTGTTGAAATCCAACTACGAGCATTTCGAACCCCTTTCCCTCTTGGCCATGAAAAGGGTGCCTGTCATAGGCCAAGCTGAAATCATCACCTTGCTCAATGGTCCTGAAGCCTTCACATCCGATGGCGATTTTATTATGGGGGAAGCAGCAGAAGTCAAAAACTTCTTCGTCGCGGCCGGTTTCTGTGCCCATGGGATCGCTGCCGGAGGAGGCGTGGGCAAAATGATGGCCGAATGGATCATGAACGGTGAGCCCAGTCTGGACCTCTGGCGTCTTGATATTCGTCGCCTTGGAGGTCACCACGGAAGCCAGAAATATGCCCTCGACAGATCCACAGAGGTCTATGCACATCACTATTCTATGAGTTGGCCATACGAGGAGATGCTTTCAGCCAGACCCCTGCGCATGAGTCCTCTCTACCACCGTCTGAAAACGAGGAGGGCAGTCTTTGGAGAAAAATCGGGCTGGGAGCGGCCCAACTGGTTTGCCCCAAAAGGAGTGGCACCGAAAGAGAAATTGGCGTGGGGACTTCCCAACTGGTTTGAATATGTGAAAAAAGAACACGAAACGGTCAGGACGAAGGCAGGGATCATTGACCAAACCTCCTTCGGAAAAATCGAAATCAAGGGACAAGGGGCGCTTCCATTTTTGCAAAAAATTACCGCCAACCAGATGGATAGACCGGTCGGCTCAATCACCTACACCCAGATGTTGAATGAAAAGGGAGGCATTGAATGTGACCTTACCATAAGTCGAATCAATGAGGATCATTTTTACCTGGTGACAGGAACGGCCTTCATCAAGCATGATCTCTGCTGGATTCAGAAGCACCTCCCCAAGGATCATTCGATCTCTGTCACCGATGTAACTTCGGCCAAGGCTTGTATCACCCTCTGCGGACCTCAGGCGCGGAACATCCTGAAGCAACTGACCAAAGACGACATTTCGAATGAGGGATTTCCTTATATGACCTGTAAACAACTTACCATTGGGTATGTACCTATCCTTACCCTCCGCATCACTTACGTGGGCGAACTGGGGTGGGAACTGCATATGCCGCTGGAATATGCATTACATGTCTACGATAGGATCTGGGAGGCAGGAAAATCTCTGGGTCTTGCCAATGTGGGATATCGGTGCATCGAATCCTTACGATTGGAAAAAGGGTACCGATACTGGAGCGGAGACATCTCTCCGGAGTATACACCCTTCGAAGCTGGGCTCGACTTCTGCGTGAAACTGAACAAAGGTGATTTCATTGGCCGTAAGGCTCTTCTCGCTCAGAAAGAAAAGGGGATCACCAGAAGACTCTGTTGCTTAACGCTTAACGCCGGCCCATTAATGCCCATTGGGAAAGAGGCGATTCTTGACGGCGATCAAGTGATCGGCTTAGTTACCAGTGGAGGATTTGGACATACCATCAAGAAACCGATCGCTTACGGATACCTTCCCATTCAGCATTCAAAACGCGGGACGCGACTGCAAATCGAAGTCGCTGCTCAGAGGTACGAAGCCACCGTTGAAAAAGAACCTCTTTATGACCCGGAGAATCTGAAAATCAGATCATGAGATGGGGTGATGGGGGGATAGGGGAGAGGGTGATAATATGTTGAACTTACTAAACTCCCCTCGCCTTGACCGATTCTCATTCTTTTGTCGTCATTCCTGCGCAAGCAGGAATCCAGGGTTTCCTGTGAAAACAGGAATCCAGTTTCATATATTTCTGGTTCCCTGCCTTCGCAGGGACAAAGCCTGGATTCCCGTTCCCCGATCAGGTCGAGGACAAGTTTCACGGGAATGACAATTCTGATGCTATATTGTTCAGATGCTCATGGTCGGCCTCATTCCAATCCCATGAAGGATATGTCACCAAGGATTGGCCGACCATTTCGCAAAGTCTATACTTCACCTGAAAGCGAGGGGTTTCCACCATCCCCGAAGGGGACACTAAAATTACCATGACAGATTCGCCTGCCTTAGCCAAAGCAGTTGTCCTCACAAATCCCATCTTTTCGAATGACTTGTTTTAAATGAGAAATGGTTCTATAATGGCTTTATAGTAGATCCATATTGAATCCACTTAAAGGAGGAGCAGATGTCTGTAAATCTTTCAATTAAGAATGTACCGGATTACCTTGCAGAACAGTTGCGAAAACGGGCTGCTCGGCATCATCGGTCCCTCCAAGGAGAACTCATGGCAATTCTGGAAGAAAACCTTGGTAATCGACATAGCTTGACACCTGCAGAACTTCTTTCAAAAGTTCGAGCCTCGGGATTGAAAACACCTGAAGAGGCAGCAGGAGTCATCAGGAGAGAAAGAGATGAGCGTTCGCGTCGTTGATGCTTCGGCAGTGGGGGCCTTGATTTTCGGAGAACCAAAGGCTGAAAAGATTTCAGAAGCACTTTCAGATGAACCCTTGGCCGCACCCGCTCTCATCTGGTTCGAACTGGCAAGCATTTGCTTAAAAAAAATCAATACTCATCCATCACAAAAGACCTCAATCTTGGAAGCCTTCGAACTCGCAGGAAAGCTAAACATCGAGATCATCGAAGTGGATCATCTGGCTGTCATAGAATTAGCTAAGGATACTGGCCTCACCACCTACGATGCGAGTTATCTCTGGCTTGCTTCAGAACTCCAGGGAGAATTGGTCACTCTTGACGCTAAAATGCATAGGGCTATGAAAGGTAATTGATATTAAATGAGGCATCTAATCGGGGTCACCTACGAAAAAACTAATAAGTCATAAATCGAGTCACCCTTTCTTAGGGATTACTTCCTGAAGTCATTATCAAGGCTTCTTGTCTTAATAGTGCAGATTTCAACCTGTAAGTATGGACCACAAAAGGAAGTAGCCTAATCCCCCGAACTCTGCTTGCGATAGCTCCAAAACTTTTTGAATTTCTTAAAATTCTTGTTGACACTCATATCACAGCTCAGTAAAATCGTACCAAAATACCATTCCGAGAAAAGGAGGAGAATATGATTCCACAAATCAAGAAAATCCTTTATGCTACAGATCTCAGTAAAAACTCAAATTATGCCTTCTTTTATGCCGTTGATATGGCAAAAAGACATAACGCAAAAATTGTCATTTTACATTCTGTTGCACATGTTCGTTATATTTACTCTGAAGGGGCGTCTGATCGCGTTGGAGAGATATTGCGAGAAGCCAAAAAAGAGGAACTGGTGGAGGATCTTGAAGAAATGAAAAAAAGCCTTCAGGGATTCTGTAAGAGAGCAGAGGCTCACATTGGCGAACCATGCGCTGAACTTGTGTCCAAAATCCTCGTTCCCTTGGGCCATCCAGTA
>Ga0315280_10003916_pt1 | contig 22409 bp, 15 predicted proteins | sample YL17G06_40_MG_FD_203697 | JGI IMG/M metagenome (GOLD analysis project Ga0315280, IMG submission 203697) | Sediment microbial communities from Yellowstone Lake, YNP, Wyoming, USA - YL17G06_40 | ecosystem: Environmental > Aquatic > Freshwater > Lake > Sediment | place: USA: Wyoming | collected...
CAGGACTCGGTCCAAGAGGGGAAGGCTCCAGTTCCCAGCCTTAAAAGGCTGGGCTATTCTCGTTTGGTCCCGACGGGACCAAGGCAAAACGCATTTTTTAGGCGCTCTTAGTACAGCCCAACACAATTAAGGGGCCAAATTCGTTTGGTTTGATCCACTTAGAACACAGGCTGGAAGCCTATACCACCGTCTCAAGGGATTTCTCTATTGGTGGTATAGGCATCTTGCCTGTTCCTATTCTTGGTCAGCACAAGCCGCTGTGCTCACCGGCAATGTGGGCGTGCCGATTTTGATCCCCAGATTCTGTCTTGGTGTACTAAGTTCGCGAAAACAAGGCAGCCTGTCGAAAAGCGCCAGAATGAAGGGACAGGGGATATTCATTTCGAGACCTACTTGCCTGAAGGGACTGCTGCTTTCCAGCCTGCTTTGAGCATTGCCGCAAGTTCTTTGACTGTGGCGGCGTATTTCGGGTCGTCGGCCAGGTTGACGTTTTCCTGCGGGTCGGCCTGGTGATCGTAGAGCTCGTAAACCGGCTCGGCGCTTTTCTTACGCCACTCGACCAGTCGCCAGCGATCGGTGCGGATGGTGTGACCGTCGTACCCGCCTCTTGGATACTGGCTGAAGGCGGCTTTTTTCCACGGGCGACGTGGGTCTTCGAGCAACGGCTTGAAACTGATCCCTTCCAAGCCCTCGGGCATGGGCAGGCCGCAGAGGTCCACCAGCGAAGGATAGATGTCCATGAACTCGACCAGCGCATCGCACTTGTGGTCGGCTGTTTTCTGGCCCGGCACGCTGATAATCAACGGCACGAGCGCCGAGGTTTCGTAGTTGGTGTGCTTGCTCGACCACATACCGTGCTCGCCAAGTTGATAACCGTTGTCGCCCCAGGCGATGACGGCAGTCTTGTCGCGCAATCCGAGGCGATCCAGCTCGGCCAGAATTCTTCCGATCTGTGCGTCAATATAGCTGATGCAGGCCATATAGCCATGGATCAGCTTGCGCTTCCACTCCTCGGGCAAAGGATCGCTCTGCGGTGGGCCATCATAACGGCGCAGCTCGGCCAGTCCTTGTATAGCCCAGGCCGGCGCGCCCTTCGGCGGATACTGATTGTCCACGAACCGAATCTGTTTCGGATCGTAGAGGTCCCAGTATTTCTTTGGCGCCACATAGGAAATGTGCGGCTTCGAGAAACCGACGGCGAAAAAGAAAGCCTGGTCTTTGATCTCGCGCAGGATTTCGAGCGCGCGGTCGGTGTTCGCGCCATCGCGTAATTGGTTGTCCGGAAGGTCAGGGGCTTCGCAGGCCGGGCCGTAAGGAGCCTTGCGCCGGTCGCTGATGTCAATCCCGGCTCGTTTGGCTTCGGCCAGACGTTCTTTCAAGCGGGCCTGGCCTTGCGGGCCGTAGCCGGGGACCGACGTGTTCTCATGCGGCGCCGACCAGCTCGCTTTGTCGTCGAGGCCGTCGTGATAGACCTTGCCAATGGCGCGTGTCACATAGCCCTGGTTCTTGAAATACTGCGGCAGCGTAACGACATTCGGTACGAAATCGCGAAAGTGCGGTCCGATCGTGACGATCGTGGTCGTGTCGGGACGCAGCCCGGTGAGAAGGGCGGTGCGCGACGGACTGCACAACGCCTGCTGGCAATAGGCGCGGTTAAATACTAGCCCGCGAGCGGCAAGCTTGTCCAGATTTGGCGACCTCACCAGCTGGTCCCCGTAACAGCCCAATTGCGGCCGCAGGTCGTCCACGGCGATCATGAGCACATTGAGTTTCTGCGAAGCTGCGGCATCGGCCCGGCCCAAACCGAGACCAACGGCGGCCGGCCCGACCGCCAGCATCTTGCACACTTCCCGACGACTAATTGGCTTCTGAGTCATCATCACACACCTCGAGTTGTCCGGAGAATTACGCGTGATGCATCGCGGCGCATCCCCCGAGTCACTATTTTCTTGCGACTTGATCAGTCAACAGTGTGACAGAGCCGAAAGTCGCAGATCGCGTCAAGGAGAAAGCGACGAAAGCCATGCGGACGGGTGCATGTCCGAATTCCATTTGTCGGGAACCTCATAACAGGCGCCAGTGCGAACCGCATCGAGGCCGTCGTGGGCGTCTATATCGCGCATAAAGTATGGTGTGGCGGCGCGATGGTCGGATGGCGTCGGTCGTCGCCCGTGTTCGTGGAGAGAAGTCTTTCGCGCCTTGCGCGCCAACCCAAAGCCGCCAAGGCGCAAGCGATTGCGGAAAGAGTCGTTCTTCCGCGTCCTGAAGGGATGAGCGAAAATAGCCGGGGGCAACGCCCCTGGAAAACGACGGCCCCGCACTGGTCAAGCCCTGACGGGGCGCGCCAACGGCGGGTTGGGCCGGTCGGTTTCGCTCGCTCCTACAGAGCTTGTCCGAGGACGGTCTTACGTTCCAGGGGCGTTGCCCCTGGCTATTTTCGCCTCCCCTTTCAGGGGAGCGTGGGAAGAAAGACGGGCTATCCTGTCGGGGAAACCGACAAATGTGCGGAACGGCACCTCTTCTGGAATTTGGACATGCACCCAGGCAAGAAGGCGACTCGACTCTGTGCTTGACGGTTCGGCCTCTGTCTCACACGATAGTGGTGGTGGCAGGGGCCAGGACTTATTCAGCATGGAAGTAGTTTTCGTCACCATTGGCTTTCTGGGCCTGCTCGCGTGGGGCGATTGGCTGGTTGCCCGCCTGATGCCCCAGCATTTCGAGCATCCTCTCGAGCGCGCGCTGACAGGCTTTGGATTGCTTTTCGGCGCCGGCGCCTATCTGATACATGCGCTTGGTTTCTTGGGGTTGCTGTACAAGCCCCTTACATATGCGGTTCTCCTGTTCTGCGCGGCTGGAATTGTTCTCTGGTTATTCAATTGGCGGCACGGGCGCCTTGCCCGTGAACGAGATCATGGGCAGGATGCCCATGCCACTCTTCCGTTTTCCGACCGTTTGCTTCTTGGGGGGATTTGCCTTTTCGCGGCAGTCAATTTGGTTGGGTGTCTCACGCCTGAAATCCGTGACGATTGCCTGATCAATCACTTGAGTATTCCCGCCGGTTTCGCCAATGCCCACCGGATTGAAATCCACCCCTTCCACATGAACCTGGGGCGACCACATTTGATCCACATGTATTACCTGCTGTCGCTGCTGTTTCAGAATGTCTTTGGCGCCAAGTTGATTCACTCGATGATCGCGCTGGTGGGATTGGCTGCAATGGGTTGGCTGGCATGGCGAACGTGCGAAAAAGGCGCTCTGTGGCTGTCGCTCTACCTGTTCTATTCGCTACAAGTGGTCACCCTTTACGCGACATGCAGCTACATTGACCTCGGCCGGATCTATTTCGAGGTTTTCCCCCTGTGGCTTATCCTTCGCTACCAACGTAGTTTAGGGCCTTGCGCCAGTGCCGGGCCCGGATACGACCGCGCCGACCGCCCACAAGGGACTAAGCTGCAACTTAATCAACAGACCCGGCAAAGCGACCTGGTGCTTGCTGCGGTGATCTTTGGCTTCGGCATGGGTGTCCATTGGCTGAGTTCGCTTTTTGGCTGGCCCGTGCTCACGGCAACGGTCTTCTTTCCTATTCTTCTGGGTGGCGGCGAAGGACGCTGGAAACGAGCCTTCGTCGCGGCAACAGTGTTTGGTCTGTTGTCGGCGGCGGTCTTCTCCCCTTGGATTATCCGCAACTGGCTTTTCACGGGCAACCCCTGTCAGGCGCTCTTTCGCACGCCTGGCGGTGCCGACCAGGCGCAACAACTCGCCCCCGAAATGGGCCACTATCTCCGAGCGATCTGGGAGCTGCCCCGGCGGCTCTACGACACCTTCTGGGTCATCAGCGTCTCGGGCAACTGTCCACCGATTCTTCTGCTCGGAGCGCTTATGCTGAAGTTCGTCCTGCGCGATCGCGACCCACGCCGATCGGCGATGCTGGTTTTCGCCCTACTCCATGTGCTCTTGTTCGCCGTGACCTTGCCGAGTCAGGACGGCCGCTACATCCTGCCGGGCTTCGCCGTCTCGATCATCCTCTTCTTCCACTATGCCGAGCAACTGCTTGCCCACTATCGCCAATATCGCCGCTACCTCGTTGGCGGCGTCCTTACTCTGGGACTGCTCAATTTCACGACAGCCAAACACCGCCTTTATACTGACTTCAGCGAGCCGCCGTGGCCGGTTTATTCTCATTCGGCAGTCGAACGGTTTCTGACCGAACGTGCGGGCGACCGAACGATGATCCATTATCTAAATGAGCAACTGCCGCCGCGCTCCAAGGTGCTGCTCGACACCATGCGCGGACCGCTTTATGTCTGGCGCCCCTTCATGGCCCATCACGATATGGACCCCCGAATTCTCTACACGCTGCTTCGGCGAACGAACGACAACGACGCGCTTGTGAAAGCGCTGCGCGGCTGGGGCTTGACGCACATCCTGGTCGCTGACGATTTCCCGCCTGACGACCTGACCGAATCGCAGCAAAAGCGCCTGCGCGAGTTCGTCCGGCAGCACTTGCGATTAGTTTTTCAAGTCAGAAACGAACGGCTCCTCGAAATCGTGGAGTGAGGAACTTCCTCACGCACACAGACAGTGCTCTGCGGCGGTGTCAGCCAACGATATGCTTGATCGAGAGGATTTTGCACGTGGCGAGGTAGTTGCGCTCTCTCCGCCGCATCAGGCGCGCCTGAGATGGCCTCTCGTGATCGTAGCCGAGCAAATGCAAAGCGCCGTGGATGAGCAGGAGCGCCAGTTCGGCCTCAAGCGAATGGCCCAGCGACCCGGCCTGGCGGTGAGCTGTTGTCACCGAGATGACGATATCGCCCAAAAGCACACCGGCTTTTCGCCTCTCGCGCCGGTCGCTCAACTCATAAGCAATTACATCGGTCGGGCGGTCAACTTTGCGATCCCGACGATTGAGGCGGCGAATCGTGGGATCGTCCACAAACCAGACGCCGACCTCCGCGTCGGCCATCTGTTCGCCATCGAGAACCACACGAACGACGCGTCGCGCTAAACGTTCGAGGCGTTGCCTACCGATGGATCGCGAGCGCGAAGACTTCCGTATTTCGATCAGGTGAGCCATTATTTCCCGGGCCCCGTATTTCGCACCGAATCGCCGCGACCGGTCTCAATTAAGCGGTCATCATGACGCTGCCGGGCCAAGGCACGATTGTCCAGCAAATCCAAGACAAAAAGAAACGACAGATTGCACCACCCAACGGCTGCAATTAAAGCGACGTTTTCCAGCGGCCTTGTGAATTGAAAGACATTTCTCCGATGAAAACGCCGAAAAATGGAATCAGGCCAACGATAAGAGAAACCAAAAGAGTCATCTGTCTCCGCGATCCTCTGCCATCTCCACGGTGAATCCCTTTCTGTTTTCACTTGATTGCATCGGCAATGATAACGACAATAGACGCCAGAATCTAAGAAGTGCAAGGTCATCCGAAATGCCGCTGTCGTTGGAACAAGTTCAGATCCAGACTCAAAGGCTGGTCATGACCCCCCAAATGCAGCTTTCCGTCAAGCTGCTGCAAATGAACACACTCGAACTCGAACAGCTGGCGCGGCAGGAAATTCTCGAGAATCCCTTCCTGGAAATCGAAGAAGACGAAGAAGACGAAGGCGTCGTTGAGGCCAGCGAAGAAGAAAAGGAAAAGGCAAGTGCTGACTCGACCGCCGAGGCAGCGGAGACCGCCGAAGAGCCCAAGGCTGAAGAGACCGAGGAGAAAGAAGGGAGCAATGTTACGACGGCCGTAGCGACCGAGACTTCCAGTGAACCCGAACCGCAGCCACCGCCTCGCCTGGACAGTAACGAGGGCGCGGAGACTTTCAGCCAGGTGGACGCCGAATGGGATAATTATTTTGAGGATAGCGAGCCACGATTTCGTTCGGCTCGTGAAGAACCGGAAGAAGAACGCGATTTCACGGAATATACGGCGGCTCGCCGGAGCCTCTACGATCATCTGATGTGGCAGTTGCACGTTTCGGCGCTCGAAGGCAAGGAGCAAGAGATCGGCGAATTCCTCATAGGCAACATCGATGACAACGGCTACCTGAGAATAACGGTCGAAGAGGTGGCGGAAAAAGCTCAGGCCTCGCCCGAACAAGTCGAGCGCGTCCTGGGAATCATTCAGACGTTCGACCCTACGGGTGTGGGGGCGCGCGATCTGACTGAATGCCTGCTGATCCAGCTCGAAAGTCGCGGCCTGAAGGGGCCGATCTATCGGGAGATTCTTACGAGGCATCTCGAGCGCCTTGGCCAACAGAGATTTCGCGAAATTGCCCGCGATTTGCATGTGGACGAAGAGCGTGTGGTGGCCGCGTATCGCGAGATTCGCCGTTGCGAACCCAAACCCGGCCGCTCGATCACCAAAGATACTCCGCGTTATATCGAACCCGACATTGTGGTCAAGAAGGTGGACAATCATTTCCTCTATTTCCTGAACGAAGGCGACCTCGGACATTTGCGAATCAACAACTATTACAGGCGCCTTTTGCAATCGGCCGATGGGACCAACGAGAAGGAACGGGAATATTATCGCGAGAAATATCGTTCGGCAAAGTGGTTGATCCAAAACATTGAGCGACGCAAAGGAACGATTTTGAAGGTGACCGAAGCTATCATCGAGTATCAAAAGGACTTCCTCGAAAAAGGCTCGGAATACTTGCGCCCCCTCACACTGCGACAAATCGCCGACACGGTCGGAATGCACGAGGCGACGATTTCGCGGGTCACGTCAAACAAGTATGTCGAAACACCACGCGGCGTTTTCCCACTGCACTACTTCTTCTCGAGCAGCCTCGACCGCGACGACGGCAGTTCGGTTTCCTCGCGCAGCGTCAAAGAGATCATCCGCAAATTGGTTGCCAACGAAGACCCCCGGTCGCCATTGAGCGATGCGGCTTTGGCCAACATTCTCAAACAGCGCGGATTTGCGATCGCCCGCCGCACGGTTGCCAAATACCGCGATTCGTTGAAAATCCTCCCGGCCAACTTGCGCCGCAAAGTCTCCCGACAGTGACCTGCCTTCGGTCAAGGAGTGCCGATGGCTGAAAGAAGCACACGACGACGGTTTTTTTCCCGGCTGGCCGGACTAGGCGTTTTGACCTCCGGATGCGAAGTTGGTTTGGCTGGCCAACCGGCTTTGCCACAGCGTCCCAACATTGTTCTGATTCTTGCCGACGATCTCGGCTGCGGCGATCTCGGATGTTACGGTTGTCCCGATGCCCGCACGCCCGTTCTTGACGGCCTGGCGGCTCAAGGCGTGCGCCTTACGAATTTCTACTCCAATGGACCGGAGTGCACGCCAACTCGAACGGCGCTCATGACCGGTCGCTACCAGCAGCGTGTTGGAGGTCTGGAATGCGCCATCGGCGTGGGCAACGTCGGACGCTATGATGAGGCTGTTCGACTTCAGACGACACACGATCTGGGGCTTCCTGTCGAAGAAACGTCCGTTGCGCGCATGTTGAAAAACGCTGGCTGCGCGACAGCCATCTGCGGCAAGTGGCACCTGGGATACGAACCGAAATTCCTTCCCCCCAGGCATGGCTTTGATTATTTCTTCGGTACGCTGGGTGGAGCAGTGGATTACTTTCACCATACCGAACCCGACGGACAACTCATGCTCTACCTGAACGACAAGCCCATTCGGCGCGAGGGATACCTCACCGACTTAATCACAGAAGAGGCCGTCGCATTTATCAACCGCCAGCAAAACGGGCCGTTCTTCCTGTACGTGACATACACTGCGCCGCACGCTCCTTATCAGGGTCCGAACGATCGAAAGGACAAGCCGCTGTCCAACAAAGACTGGGACGCCAAGGGATCGCGCGAGACTTATACGGCGATGATCGAGCGTATGGATCAGGGCGTTGGTGCGATCCTGAAGGCTCTCGACAAAAAACGATGCTCCGAAAACACGGTGGTCATATTCACGAGCGACAATGGGGCGACAAAACCGGGAAGCAACGCTCCTTTTTCCGGTGGCAAGGGTGGGTTGTTCGAGGGCGGCATTCGCGTTCCATGTATCGTTCGGTGGCCCGACGTTCTTCCACGCGGTGTTGTTTCGGATCACGTGGCAATCACGATGGACCTGTCGGCATCCATCGTTCGAATTGCGGGAGCGACATCGGTCCGAGCGCTCGACGGGATGGACATCCTGCGCGAGATCGAGCTGGGGCGACCGCCGCGCAAGCGAACGCTCTTTTGGCGCGCCCGGCGAGGTGAGCGCACCTGGCGCGCCGTCCGCGATGGAATGTTGAAATACCTCTCCCGACAAGACGGCGAGAGCGTGGTCGAATACCTTTTCGATCTTGAAGGTGATCCCGGCGAAAAAAGCAACCTGCCGGCAAGCCGCACAGATGACGTCAAACGACTGAAAGGCGTTCTCGCGGAATGGGAAAAGGAGGTACGCCCCGCGCGATAGACCTGGGTTTTTCCTTTCCCGCGCTATTCTGTCCAGCTCGAACGACAAAGTCCGACCAACTTTCGCTACTTTGGGAGCGTCTTCCGAATTCTCCACGATGCGGCAGTTGTAAGGGCGCAGTCACAAGCGTTTAATGGTTTTCAGCCGCCCCGAAGACGGCTTGATCCTCGTTTGCACCCGGCTTCAGCCGGGGTGAGAGAGACCCTTCCTCTCTCCCTGGAGCATGCTTCAGCATGGCTTCTCCTCTGGGCTTCAGCCATCAGCCGGCCTTTGGCCAAAGCCCGGCTCAAGCCGGCTCTTCGGAGGGGAAATGGTTGCCTTGCACCCCGGCTGAAGCCGGGTGCAAACCCGGCGCATGCCGAAACCCGGCTCATCAGGATCTGAGACAGAGCCTCATGCTCAAGTGGCCTGTTCATAGGCGCAAAGCCATGTTTGTCAATTCTCAAGCCCCACAAAACCATTAAACGCTTGTGGGGCGTAGGCCGGTTCAGGGGTTGGGCTGGCGTATTCCGTCAGTTAGCGGGGACCATTTTTCGCTTGTCGGTTCACTTTGGGATTCTTTACAAACAAGCGATCTTGCTCAAACAGCCGATGGCATCGGCGCGTCAATAGGCTTTTCCATTCAATGCTGCGAGGTGAGCGATGGCGCAAGGGGCAATGATTAGCGTCGCCGGAATCCGAGGCATTGTGGGTGAGACCCTGAATGCGGAAGATTTTGTCACCTACGCGCTTGGGTTCGGAACGATGGTTCGTGGCGGTAGCGTTGTCGTCGGACGCGATTCGCGACCGTCAGGCGAGATGATCCGCGATCTGGTTTGCGGCGCGCTGCTTTCAACCGGCTGCCAGGTGATTGACCTAGGGATCGTCCCGACGCCAACGATTGGTATTATGATCGACGAGTTGCGCGTGCGCGGCGGCGTCGCGATCACCGCAAGCCACAATCCGCTGGAATGGAATGCGCTCAAATTCTTCCGCAGCGACGGCACTCTCCAGCGCCGCGCCGATCAGGAACAACTGTTCAAGATTTGCCGACGCGGCCAATTTCGACGCGCGCGAATCGTGCGACGGACAAGCGTGACCTATTGGGACGACGGGCCGTCGGTCCACATCGAACGCGTGCTCCGTAATGTTGACGTGGGGGCAATTCGACAGCGGCAGTTTCGCGTGGTTGTGGATTGCTGCAACGGCTCAGGAGCCAACTTGATGCCCGACCTGCTCGACAATCTTGGCTGTGAAGTGGTGAGGCTTTTTGACAACTGCGACAGGCCTTTCGAGCGTCCCGCTGAACCGGTGCCCGAGAATCTCTCCGCTCTTTGCCAACGCGTCCGGCGCGAACATGCCGACATCGGTTTCGCTTTGGACCCCGACGCCGACCGCCTTGCGATCGTGGACGAGCGAGGCACACCACTGGGCGAGGAACGAACCATCACCTTGGCGGCTTATCACGTTCTCGGCGGCCAGCGTTCGCCGCTGGTGGTGAACCTGAGCGCCACGCGGGCGATTGACGACGTCGGGCAGATGTGCGGCGTTCGGGTCTATCGGACGCCCGTCGGTGAGGCTCACGTGGTCCAAGGGATGCTTCGTCATCGCGCGATCATCGGAGGGGAAGGCAACGGGGGTGTTATCTGGTCGAAAGTAGTGCGCGGGCGAGACGCCGCGGCGGGAATCGGCCTGATCTTGGAAGCCCTGACCAAGGCGGACGAAACGATTAGTCAATTCAACCGCCGCGTTCCTGACTACGTGATGAAGAAAACCCGCCTGTCTTTGGAGCCGAAGCGATTGCGCCCAGTCTTTTCGCGCCTCGAACGACGCTTCGGTCGCCTGGGACGCGTTTGGCGAAGCGACGGGTTACGCATTGATCTACCGCGCGGCTGGTTTCATCTGCGACCGTCGGGCACCGAACCGATTGTTCGCCTGTTTGTCGAAGCACCGACGGCCGAGGAAGCCGACGCCCTCGCGACCGACGTTGCCGACCTGCTTTGAGAAGGTGGCACGGGCATCTTGCCCGCGAGTTCTCTCTCTCCACGCAAGGAACCGCAAACGGAGCGAACACAGTAATCCTCGCGAAAAAGGTAAACGGAAGCTTGGACTCCAAATCGGAAAACGTCGAGAGCGATTTTCGCGCCGGATTCGTGACGATTGCCGGCAAACCGAATGTCGGCAAATCCACGTTGATGAACTCCTTGATTGGCGCGAAAATTGCCGCTGTCTCGCGCCGACCCCAAACAACGCGCTTCCATCTCAAAGGAATTCTAACACGACCTGACTGCCAAATCGTGTTCGTGGATACGCCGGGCTTGATTCAGCCGCGCGACCGTTTCAACGAATGCCTGCTCAATCAGGCAATCGAGGCGCTTGAGGATTTGGACTTGCTCTATCACTTGGTCGAGCCTGATGATCCATCGCCGCTCAGCGACGAGGTCGCCTCCGTGCTCAACCACCTCCGATGTCCCCGATTTCTCGCCATCAACAAGATAGATCACTTCGGGACTTCGGCCCATTCCGACGCTGCGCCAGTCCAAGCGATTGCTTCGCACTACGACGAGGTGTTTCGTGTCAGCGCCCTGACGGGCCAGGGTCTGGACGATTTGCTCGCGCATACGGTGGCACGTTTGCCGATCCACCCGCCGTATTATGATGGCGATGAGCTGACGGATCGCGACCAACGTTTCTTGGCTGCCGAGATTGTACGCGAGAAATTGTTCGAGCTAACCGAGCAAGAGGTTCCTTATTCGATCGCCACGCAGGTCGAGGAATTCAAAGAGCATCCGGACCGCAAACACTTCATCCGGGTGGTCATTTTTGTCGAACGAGAGTCGCAAAAAAGGATGGTCGTGGGCGCCAAGGGACGCCTGCTGAAGAAAATCGGCGAACAGGCCCGCGGCGAGATAGAGAAACTCGTTGATCATCCGGTGTATTTGGAACTCTGGGTGAAAGTGCGCAAGAACTGGCGCAAGGACGAAGCCGAATTGCGCCGATTGGGATACGCGGTCCCGCTTCGCAGGAAGCATTCGTAGGGGCAATTCAGGAATCGGCCTTGCACGAACACGCAGGGGATTAGAATAGGAAGGATCGGCTATGAAGGTTGTCACTGCCGAACAGATGCGGCGAATTGACCGCATCACAATCGAGGAGCGTGGAATCCCAGGCAGCCAACTGATGGAGCGTGCCGGACAGGCTGTGGTCGAACAGGTCTGGGAACGCTTCGAGCCGGACAGCGTCGCCGTCGTCGCGGGCAAGGGAAACAACGCCGGCGATGGCTTTGTCGTCGCGCGCCTGCTCGCCGAGCGCCAATGCCCGGCGACCGTTTTTCTTCTCGGCAATCCCGACGATCTTCGCGGCGACGCTCGGACGATGTATGAGGCAATACCAGCCGTGGTCAATCAGGTGCGGATCGAAAACTCCCAGCAATTGCGCGACGCCCTGAAAGGGTTCGACCTGATTGTTGATGCTATTTTGGGAACAGGCATCCAGGGACCTGTGCGCGGTCTTCTCGGTGAAGCCATCGAAGCGATCAACGACACTCAATTTCCGGTGGTTTCGGTGGATATTCCATCGGGCCTTCCAGCCGACGGTGGCCCGATCGAAGGGCCGGTCGTGCGCGCGGCTCACACAGTGACAATGGGCTTGCCCAAATTGGGAATGCTCATTCATCCCGGAATCGAATTCACCGGAACGGTCACTGTCGCCAGTTTGGATTTCCCCGAGGATTTGCTGAACGATCCGGAAATCCACGTCAATCTATTGACCAAAGAAATGACCAAAGCCCTTCTGCCGCCGCGACCTCGCGACGGCCACAAAGGAACGTTCGGAAGCGTTCTGATTGTCGGCGGATCGCCGGGAATGACGGGCGCCCCTGTTTTGGCCAGCCGCGCAGCGATGCGCTCGGGTGTCGGGCTAGTATTCTGTGCCACTGCCGAAGGGCTTCAGCCCCAGGTTGCCGCCCGGCTCGTGGAAGAATTGACCATTCTCCTACCCTCGACAGATGGCCGCGCTCTTGATCCCGGCTCGCTGCCAAGACTCCTCGCTGAAGCAAAAAGGATGGATGCAATCGCTTTGGGACCGGGAATCGGACGGGCCGAAGGGACACAGCAGTTTGTCCACAAGGTAGTTGCCGAGATTCCATTACCGATGGTCATTGATGCCGACGCCCTGAACGCGCTCGCCGGACATCTTGATCTTCTCCACGCTCGCCGCGCCAGTGCGATCCTGACGCCCCATCCCGGCGAGATGTCGAGGCTCACGGGTCTGAGCGCCTCCCAAATCCAGGCCGACCGAATTGGTGCGGCGAGCAGACTCGCGCTCGATTGCCGCGTCGTCGTTGTCCTCAAAGGAGCGCAAACCATCATTGCCGACGTGAATGGCTCGATCTACATCAGCCCAACTGGCAACACGGGTCTGGCCAAAGGGGGAAGCGGTGACGTTTTAACCGGCCTGATCGCGGGCTTGCTGGCTCAGAGAAGTGAAGCGTTGCCTGCGGCCCTGTGCGGTGTTTTCCTCCACGGCCTAGCCGCTGACCTCGCCGCCGATTCCATTCCGCCACGCTCAATGATCGCCTCCGACGTGATTGAACATCTGCCCAAAGCCTTCCACGCAGTCTCAAAATCCTGACCTATTCAATCTCGTATATCTCGTTGACATGCAGGGGCGCAGTCCGCCGATACGACGCGCGCAATACAACAACGCGTCAACCAATTCTACGAACATCTAGGAGCCACAACTACTCGAAACGCTAGCGTGGAAGACTCGCAGATCGGGCGTCGCGGATTCGGTGGCGCATCTCATTTACCCAGGAATCGGGAAATTCGGTGCCCAGCCGGTAGAAAACGCTGTTGTTGGTCAAGAGCGGTTCCTGTTCAAGCGGCGGGTCGCCCAACGTTCGGACTTTTTCCCATTCGGCCGTAAAAGGAAGTGGCGAAAACTCGGCCAGCTTGGGCATTGCTCCAAGTCCGAGAACGTAGTCCACGCTTTGTTCAATCTCGGCGCGCGTCTGGCCGGCCAACCCGAACAGGACATAGACACCCACCCGGCGCAGATCGAAACCGGCCCGTGCGAGCGTTTGCAGCGCCGCCTCGAAACGCAACAAATCCGATTCGCGTCCCAGCTGTCGAAGCCGCTCGCGATTGACCGTTTCGAGACTCAGACGAACAGTCTCGAAACCAAGACGGGCCAGGCGTTCGGCGACTGCTTCATCCAAGACGGCATAGTCAAGTCCGTTCGGTGTGTGGAAACGTATGTTACCGCCGAGCCGACGGCGCTCCGCGAGCAGACGGTCACAAAATGGAATGAAGTGCCGCGCCGCACCGGCCAACAGCGCATCATCATAAAAAGCCACATCGCAAAAGCCGAGGCGCTCGACCCACGCAATCAGGCGGTCAGCCGCACGAATGGGATTGCATCGGCGAAACGGTTCGAACAACCGCCACGAAGCGCAATAGCTACATCGGTGGGGACAACCTCGTGAAGTTTGGAAAGGCAGACAATCGTGTCCTGATAGAAGATCGTAAGCCGGCTCGGGCAGTCGGTCGAGATCGCCAAGATCGAAGGGCTGCGCCGACGACGATGGCTTCAACAAATCGGCGATCCATTGAACGACAATATTCTCGCCTTCGCCTCGCGCGAAATAGTCGGCCCGCGAGAAACGCTTGGCGTGCTCAGGAAAAAGCGTCGGATAAGCGCCGCCCAACGCTATTGGCACACCCGAAAAGCGCTCGCGCAGAATCCTAATGGCCGCGATGACACCCGGATACCAGTGGGTCATTCGCGAGCCGACGAGGATCAGGTCGGGACATCCGATGGCATCGAGCGATTGGTAAAAAGCTTCCATCGAGATGCCATAGCGCTTGAACTTTCGCGGAACCCACTTCACCGCATCGGGTTTCACAATTTCTTCAGCTGGATACTTGCCGCACGAGAATGGGCGAGGGCGATAGGGCCGCTCGACAAGCGATTTGTGATGGCGATCCATGCAGTCGAGAAGGATCGGTTCGCAACCCAGTTGTCTGACCACACCCGCCAGATAGAGCAAGCCCAGCGGGCGAGCCCACAGGTCGAAAGCCGAGAAATCCGTCGCCCAGGGATTGACGAGAAGAATACGCCGCATCGCAGGCTCCGGCGCGACATGGGCAGTGCGCCCATGAATGTTCACGGGCAAGATGCCCGTGCCACCTTCCTTTTACTCAACTGTTTCTCTTCAGCCCAACCCTTTCGAAACGCATCGGGGGCTTGAGGTGGCCGCCGTTGACGAGGTCCGTGCCCGTGAGCGGTTTTCCCCCGGCGGGTTGCGCGCGCGTCAGAACAACGTAACCGTCGCGGGTCCGAACAACCGGCCCTCGCCCCGGCCACAGGCAGACTACCTCGCCAGGACGATGCTTGGGGTCGGCAAAGCTCTCCGACTCGCTCCGGATCAATTTATCGGCATCAATCAAACGGATCGTCTTGTCGCCGACCTTGGAGAAGCAGCCGGGCCACAAACTCAGGCCATGCATGCGGCAAATGATTTGCTCCGAAGTCAAATTCCAGTCGAGGTCGCCGTCGGATTTGTCAAGCCTGGGCGCCCAAACGGCCTGGCTGTGATCCTGAGGCCGCGAGACGATCTTTTGCTCTTTTTCGACCTGGTCGAGCACCCCGATGAGGAGATCGGCGCCCACGGCGCTTAACATATTGCTGAGCGAGAGTGCATCGTCATCCTCCAGAATCTCGACCTCGCATTGGGCAACGATCCCTCCCGTGTCCAGCCCCTCGTCCATGTGCATAATCGTGACACCGGTTCGGCGTTCGCTATTGATGATTGCCCACGCGACGGGTGCCGCGCCTCGATACTTGGGCAGAAGGGAAGCATGAACATTGAGGCACCCGAGGCGGGGCACTTGAAGGACGTCGGGTGGAAGAATCATGCCGTAAGCGACAAGGACGATCACATCGGGTGAATATGCGGCGAGCGCTTTGTGAAAATCCGTGCCGCGGATTTTCTCCGGTTGAAGAATCGGGAGCCTTTCGCGCAGCGCCACTTCTTTGACGGGCGACGGTCGAATCTTCTGGCCTCGCCCCGCCGGACGATCCGGTTGCGTCACCACGCACACAACCTGGTGGGATGACTGGCAAAGCCGCTCCAGTGACGGAACAGCAAACTCAGGGGTTCCCATGAAAACAATTCTCATTGCTTCACCTACCTACCCGTGGGTGCCTCCCACGATTTCGCAAGACGGCGATGGTATCGCAACCCCACTGTCCAAGGACGCTGCGCGCTGCGCCCTGTGCGAACCCAACCCAACTTGGGGACGGAAAACAAGCCATTGGGCATTTGGGCGCTGCATGCAGCGCCCCTACAACTGTCCTTATCCCACGGTTTCGTGAGACGCATCCCTCCGCGTTCCCATCCGAAGGAACCAGCGTGGCCACAGTTGGCCTGTTTTGCTGAAAGCAACTATCGGATTCTGCTTTTTTTGTTTCAAGCGTCAAATCTCCAGCCTTTGGCAACGTCTAATAGTTCGAGAAACGGTGGGCCATTTTGAGAGCGCCGGTCATACCGCGGTTCTCCGCCCCACCCATCCTTCGGAGGCCAAGATTCTCTTGATCGCCGCAGCGTCTCACGCCACTATGCCGTGACGTGGGCAAGGCGCTCGCCCGAGGGGGAAGGGAAGATAAACGATGAGCATCCCGACGATATTCTTCCTCATGCCGATTCTGGGTTGGAGCTGGCCGGCGCTGACGCCGATCCTTGTGGCAACTGCCGGTAGCCTCGGCTATGGTCTGCTGACAAAAGGTGGGGAGGGCAAGCGCGGCCTGACAAAACTCGACCAAAGACTGCTCAACCAACGAATGGTCGAGCTGAAACTGGAAGAATTCCTTACAGATGTTGTCGCCGAAGAATTGGGCCACGAAGAGCAGCTGCATTTCCAAAAGGAGGACATGCTTCTGACGTTCGGTCACGAGGCTCGCGGACGTTTCTTTGTGCGCGTGACCGCCCCGAGGCACCGGTCCGTGGCCGAACTGAGACTGGCGGGCGAAGAGTTTGCACGCGCGATCATTCAGCAGTTCGCTTACCATCGCATCGCGGCCGAGCTCGACCGCCGCGGCATTCAACTCGTCGAGGAAACCGTGGACGAAGAAGGCAACATGGTATTGCTCGCTCGCCGGTGGTAGGAGCGGCAATGGCAGCTTGACCCCTTGTGGGCGTCATTGTGTGTTGTTCGCGATCAGAACGGAAACTGTCGGTTTGAACCATGGGACGATTCTCAAAACTGGAAACCGGAAAGGGTAAGCCGGCAAAAGCCGCCGAACCATCGGCCCGCGTGCCAGTCGAGCAGCTCGTAGAGGCGGAAACCTACGATTATTCCTATTACATCGAGGAGGCGGATAAGCAATACTTTACCGGCCATTACGACAAGGCTCTTCGCCTCTATTCGCGGGCGCTTCAAGTGGATAATAGCCAGGTGTATCCATGGGTCGGCCAGGTCTTCTCGCTGTTGGGCATGGACCAGATCAAGGAAGCCGATCTTTGGGTGACGCGAGCCATCGAGCTATTCCCGGAGGACGCGACCTTGCTCTCGCTGCGGGCGCTGATCTATGCGCACAGGGGGATGTTGAACCGTGCGATTGGTGCGTCGGACTACGCCCTGACTCGCGGCGGCACACCCTATGCATGGATCGCGCGCGGCGAAATCCTCTTGCGGGCAAAGAACAAGAACGCGGCCTTTTGCTTCGACAAGGCTCTTGAGGTCGCGGGAGCAGACGATTGGAAAATCGCCGTACAGATTGGCCTGATCTACTTTCGCCGTCGCATGTATGCGTCCGCTTTGAACTATTTCCGGCGTGCGTGTGCACGCGAAATGGGAAATTGCTTTCTCTGGTATCACCTGGGCCGATGCTACCACTATCTTTCGTTTCAGAACGAGGCGATCGAGGCGCTTAATCGGGCGCTGGAAATCAATCCCAACTACCGCCAGGCCGAACGGGCCCTGTCGGAGGCCAAGAGTTCAAACTTTGTGACGCGCCTGTTTCGCCGCCTGTTTCGTTCGGCCAGATGAGTATTCTGACGCGTGAACGCGAACCTGCCATCTGATTCCATCTCGCAACGATCAAACTGGGTGCGGCCCGAGCGACTTCAGATCGCCGCCCTCACCGTCATCCTGACGATTGCCGTGGTGCTTCGGTTCTGGGGAATCCACTTTGGCTTCCCGGAACATGTCCGTCCGGACGAGCAATACTACGTCAACGCAATTCAACATTGCGATCGTCTCAACACGCTGGACCCGGACTGGTTCTACTACCCGTCCTTTTACACCTACCTCAATCTTGCCGTCTGGCGAGGTTATACGCTCTATCAGTTCTCTCGGGGCAATTATCAGGTGCCCGACCCGACACGCCGCCAATCGCCCGGCTACGGGTTAGAATTAATCCGCGCCCGTTCACCTAACATCGAATTCCTTTTGGGTCGCTGCATGACAGCATGTTTTGGTGTGGGGACGGTTCTGTTGGTGTTTGGGATAACACGGCGCTTCTACGGTCGCAAAGCGGCGGTAGCCGCGGCGTTTCTTCTGGCCGTCAATGGTCTTCACACACTGAATTCCCATTTCTACAAGAGCGACGTTGCGACGACTTTCTTCACCGTGGCGGTGCTTGTGTGCATGGCCCACTATGTCCAATGTTGTGGCATGGGCATCTTGCCCATGAATGCTCACAGGCAGGATGCCTGTGCTACCAAATGGAACATAGGTGCGGCAATCTGCTCAGGTCTGGCCACCTCGACGAACTACTATGGTGGATTCCTGCTTGTCCCACTCCTGGTGAGCCAATTCATGGCCTCCTACAAGAGTCCAGAAATGGCTCTATCGAAAACCAAGAACGGTGAAGCCAGACAAACTTCACTTGCCGCAGCGGGTGGGATAACACTAGCGGTCCTTCGCGCGCTGGGGAAGGGCCTCATCCGCTGGGAAACATACGCAATGCCGGCGATCGCACTGGCCACTTTCGTTGCCACGTCGCCCTATTGCTTCATTCGCTGGACGGCGTTTCTCGACGCGTTTCACCGAATGCTTTTCAGCGATCGCCAGTCGCTCTACGACACACTGGTCCGCCAGATCAACTTCAGGGACTACGGTTTTCAACAATCATCGCTCGCCTACAGCATTCTGTTCTGTTTTCGTCATTCAATGGGACCAATTCTGGCCCTTGTTTCGGCGGTCGGTCTGGTTTTCCTCGCCACGCGGCGCCGGGCGGTTGGCTGGTTGATCCTCCTATTCTTCTTGGTCCATTTCCTGATGACTGCATCGGGCAAGGCTATCTTTATGCGCTACTACCTTTCGCTGGTTCCCATTTTGACAATCGCGACGGGGACACTGCTTTCGTGGGCCGCACAAAGGATAAAACCAAACCAGCCGCAAACGCAAAACCTCGTGGTCGCTGCCGCACTGGTTGTGTGTGGTTTCGGGAGCTTTTGGACCAGCCTACAGGAGGATCGGCTACTGGCGCGCCAGGACACGCGGGTCGAGGCGCGCGAGTGGCTGGCAAAGAACCTACCGGCCAACGCAGCCGTCGGGACACCGCTGGATTGGTGGGGCAATTATTATCCCTACGGCAAACCGGCGCTGCCCGGCGGTCGGGCCTACATCCCCGTTCAGCCAAATCAAGTACGTGCGCAGGGTGTCCGCTATCTCGTCCTAGACGATTCCCTGCTCCGACTCTATTCGCCACCCCGACGGCCCGGATGGTCGGAGTGGCTGGCGAGCAACGCACAGCTGGTTCACGAGGTTTCGCCTTACAATCGTCCGGACGAAAGGCTCCGCGCACGCTACGATCAGCTTGACGCCTTCTACCTGCCCGTTGCACGTTTCGGAGGAATAAGGCGGCCCGGTCCGCGCATTCGCATCTACGCCGTTCGCCCGTAGGGGCGCAGCATGCTGAGCCCTTACAATCACAAACAAAGATGATATGCACCCCGTGGTGACTTTCCTTTCTCTTGTCGTCATTCGCCGTCTTCATACCGTCGCGACATGAATCAGATTCGTGATTCCCGGCTGACTGAGTGGAAAACCGGCAACCACCGCGACACGCTGGCCCGCACGCAATCGCCCTATTTGGACACCCAAGTCGAGCACGCGCTTGAGCCACGCCCCCATCTCCCATCGCTCAACGTTTCCGGCACGGCTTTCGTCTGCGCCTTGTCCCACCGACCGTTCGGCCAACTCGGGCAACAGAATTGGTTCGATTCCCCATGAAACAAGCAACCGCCGATATGTCCTGAGATTCGCTGTCGCTGCCAGAATCAGGCAGTGAGGCCGGTGGCGAGAAATCCGCCGCGCCGTGGAACCGCCCTGAGTCAGGCAAACGATGGCATCCAATCGGAGCTCGTAGGCCAATTCGCTTGCCGCCTGAGCGATGGCCGCATCGTCGTCGTGCGGCTGGCCAACCGCCCACGGATGCAAATATCCCTCGCGGTCAATTGCCTCATCGGCGGCCCGCGCCACACGATCCATCGCTTGCACTGTCTCGATGGGATACTCGCCCACCGACGTTTCGCCGCTCAGCATGACGGCATCGGTGCCATCGAAAACGGCATTGGCGATGTCCGCGACCTCGGCGCGCGTTGGGCGGCGGTTGTGAACCATGGACTCGAGCATCTGGGTAGCCGTTATGACAGGCTTGGCTCGTTCGTTGCAGGCGCGGATCATTTGCTTCTGAACCAACGGCACACGCTCGATGGGAAGTTCGACGCCGAGATCGCCACGCGCGACCATCGCGCCGTCGGCGGCGTCAAGAATCTCGGCCAGATGCTCGACAGCCGAACGCCGCTCGATTTTCGCAATCAAGGCGATGTCGCCTGCATGTGCGTGAACAATCTCCTGCGCCAGAGCAACATCGGCAGCCGACCCGACGAACGACAATCCCAGAAAATCAAATCCCTCCTCGACAGCAAGCGCGATACTGCGTTGGTCGTCCTCCGTGATTGCCGCGATTCGCAGTTCGGTTTCCGGCAGGTTGATGCCTTTATGCGACGATAAGGGTCCGCCTTCGGTTACACGGCAAACCACACGAACCCCCTCGATCGCCTCGACGCGCAACCGGATTCGACCATCGTCCAGGGCGATCTCCTGACCGATGCATACATCCTCATGTAAGTGACCGTATCCCACGGGAATCAGCGATTCCGAGCCAACGAGATGCTCGCTGGTCAGAGTCACCTGTCGGCCAGCCACAAGCGAGACGGGTTCAGGCGAAATTTGCTCGCAACGCAGCTTGGGACCGGCCACATCGCCCAAAAGTGCGATCTCGCGGCCCATTTCGCCGGCCACCGACCGAACCAATCGGGCCAGACGCCGATGATCGTCCGCCGTGCCGTGGGAAAAATTGATCCGAAAAATGTCGGCGCCCGCCTCGATCATGCCGCGAATCACGGCGGGCGTTCCGCTGGCCGGCCCCAACGTCGCGACAATCTTCGTTTGCGCCATAGGGTCTCAGCCCGACCTGTAAGAAGAGTCCTGAAAAGGCAAGAATGCCGGATGGTAGCGGCGTCCGATTTCTTTCCAGACCGCGCGCAGCAGTCGGATGGGATTGCCGACGATACGCTTGGGCTTCCCGCCGACGACGACCCGCGTTGAGCCGGCGCGGTTCGGTATTGCCTTGAATAGACTGGCAAGCGGTTCGTCGCCGTACCGGGGTCGTCCCGCATGAAGAAGGAGAACGATGTCGTGTGGCTCGGCTTCCACCAACGTTTCGAGCGGCGACCTGTCGGGCTGGCGTTCGAGCACCAGAACATCGGCCGCATAACCTGCTGCGATCCGTCCGATTCTTTCGTCCATTAGCAACGCGCGCGCCGGATTACACGTGACCATCTTGTAAAGCTCTTCCAGAGGCAGCGCCCGACTAAACATTTGCCCATAGAGGCGCAGCGCCGTTCGCATCTCATCGAAGAGATTCAATCCGCCGGTCAAACTCGAATCCGTGCCCAACGTCGTGTTGATCCCACGCTCGAGCCATTCGGGAATATTGCCTGTCCGGCCGTAAAGAAACTCGTGGGTAGCCGGACACCAAACCATGTGGCAACCATGTTGCGCCACGAGCTCAATATCCTCGTCGTCGAAGCCGATTCCATGAATCAAAACGGAATTGGGGGCAAGAACTCCAAGCCGCTCCAACCTGTGCAGCTCCGTGCCTGTTTCTTCATCCACGCCTTCCTCGACGTGAATGACGAAGGGAACGCGACCGGCGCAACGTTGGAACTCGTGAACAATGCCCTCGCCCCAGGAAGGATAGATTTCCGGTTCATGATAGGTGCGGACGACGCCCTCGCGCCCGAACTCCGTGATCAGACGAATGGGCAACTGAGCGTAAAGGGAATGCTCCAGACGCACATAGTGATCCACGACCGTTGTTGTGCCCGAGAAAAGGTTCTTGTAGGTACCCAGCCAGTAAAGATGTGGCATGGTAATGCGGTCGCGCTCGCGCGCGGGTGCGAACGCGCTGGGCTTGGCATGCAACTCGCGCAGCCACTGATAGACGTTCTGATAGGGACCATTTCCGCATCGAGGCAGCCAGGTCCCCCGCAAATGATCGTGGATGTTGATCAACCCGGGGAAAAGAAGCCATTGGCTGGCATCGAGGAGAATCGTCCCGCGGCCGCGTCGAATCTGCCCATCTCGTTCGACCCGTGAGAATTTTCCCCGCTCGATGACCACCGTACAGCCTTCGGCGATCACGTCGGGATTGACAATAGTCGCGTTCTGGAAAACAAGTCTCATGCTCGGTTTGCCATCCACTTAGAATGACCTCGGCTTCCAAGTCCAATCCTTTAGCATTGGACGAAAGACGGCTGCAATTGGATTTTTCCCCTTTTGTTGAGTTGTGAGCATCTCGGTTTTGTCTAGGGGTTCGGGGAGTTGCAGTTAGGTCAAGGAGAGGGAGCTTGTGAGGGGGACCTTTTTCGCAAAGGTCTCCCCTCACACACCCCTCCAAAACTTCTGCGCCCTCCTGCGTTTGCTCGCGCCT
>Ga0315280_10003917_pt1 | contig 22408 bp, 20 predicted proteins | sample YL17G06_40_MG_FD_203697 | JGI IMG/M metagenome (GOLD analysis project Ga0315280, IMG submission 203697) | Sediment microbial communities from Yellowstone Lake, YNP, Wyoming, USA - YL17G06_40 | ecosystem: Environmental > Aquatic > Freshwater > Lake > Sediment | place: USA: Wyoming | collected...
ACCATGGGGTTGGGAGCCGGCTGCTGCCTGCTGAGCATCGCCGCGGTCAGCGCCCGGGAGGCGCCGGTGGCCATCGCCTGGGTCTGCCTGGTGCTGTTCGGTCACACCTTCCTTTCGGCCAACATGTTCGCCGTCATCTCGGACGTCTTTCCCAGCACGGCGGTCGGCCGCGTTACGGCGCTTACCGGCATAGCCGGCGGGCTGAGCGGCTTCCTGTTCCCGATCCTGACGGGCAAGCTGGTGGACAAGGTGTCGTACACTCCGGTGTTTTTCATTGTGGCGCTCATGCCGGCGGCCGGCTGCCTGCTGTTGTTTCTGATCCTGCGGCAAGTCCGCCAGGTCCGGCTCTGATGCCTGACGATTCACCACGGATGGCCGCATTTTCCACATACTTGTCGTTGCAAGCCTTTCCCGGCTCTGCTACAATCCGCCCACTTCGCCTGGAAAGCTCGCCTTCGGATGCCCGCTGGGCCGGAGGGAGGCGAGGAGGACCTATATGAAGAAGCCCCGCGTTGTGATTCCGGACTGGTTGCTGGGTGGCGTGGTGACACTGCTGCTGCTGCTGGCGTTCGCCGTATCGTGGTGGCCGCTGGAATCCATCGAGATGAAGCTATACGACCTGCGGGCTCGCCTGCGGACCACCGACCAGGTCGGCAACGAGATTGCCATCGTGGCCATCGACGAGGAGTCGGTCGATCGCCTGGGCCGCTGGCCGTGGCCGCGCGTCCGGATGGCGGAGGCCATCGACGTGATCTCGGAAGCCGGGGCCAAGGTGATCGGCCTCACCATCCTGTTTCCCGATCCGGAGCGCAGCCAGGGACTGGACGAAATCCGGGCGCTGAAGAAGTCGATTGAGGAGACCGCCCAGCAGAACGCCAAGTTCGCCCCTGTTTATGAGCCCATCCTGCAGGCCTTGGGGGACGCCGAGAAGAAGCTGGACAACGACAGCAAGCTGGCCGACTCGCTGGCGCTTTCGGCCAACGTGGTGCTGCCCGTTTACTTCGAGATCGGCCGCGTTGAAGGACGGCCCGAAGGCGAGCTGCCGCCGGAAATCCTCCGCAACTTCATCACCCAGGTGGACAACCCCAGCGACAAGGCGGCTGCACAGGTGCTGGAAACCGGCGCCATGAAGGCGCCGATCGAGAAACTGTGCAAGGAAACCAAGGCGCTCGGTCACCTGAACCTGGCGCCGGAGCGCGATGGCGTGTACCGCAACCATCTGTTGCTGGTCGACTATTACGGCCAGAGCCAGTACTTCCCCTCTTTCTCCACGCAGCTCGTGGCCACCTACTGGAACTTGCAGCCCAAGGACGTGCGGGTGCGCCTGGGCGGCGGCGTGCAGTTAGGCAAGGTGGAAATCCCCACCGATGCCGCCTTCCGGATGATGGTGAACTATGAGGGCGCCATGGGTACCTGGCGGTACTACCCCATCGCCGACGTCATCGACCACAAGGTGCAGCCCGACGCCTTCAAAGGCAAGATCGTCATCATCGGCTTGACGCACCTGGGGCTCGGCGAGCAGATCACCACGCCGGTGGCCCCCCGCTTGCCGCAGCCGGAAGTGATCGCCAACGTCGCGGAGAACATCCTGCACCAGCGGTTCATTACCCGGCCGCCGTGGGCGGGCAAGCTGGAACTGGCGCTGCTGATCCTGTTCGGCGCCTTCGTTTCGCTGGCGCTGCCGCGGCTGGGCGCCGGCAAGAGCGCCATCGTCGCCGCCGCCCTGCTGCTGGTGGTCTTCGCCGGCGGCCTGTACCTGTTCGCGGCCAAGGGCTACTGGATTAAGCTGCTTTATCCCATCCTGATGCTGGGCCTCGGCTACGCGGCCATCATTTCCAAGAAGTACCTGATTACCGAGAAGCACAAGGAAGTGCTGGAGGTCGAGAGCGCCGAGACCAATAAGATGCTGGGCCTGAGTTTCCAGGGACAGGGCATGCTGGACCTGGCGCTCGAGAAATTCCGGCGCTGCCCCGTGGACGACGTAAAGGAAGAGCTGTACAACCTGGGCCTGGACTTCGAGCGCAAGCGGCAGTTCTCCAAGGCGGCCAGCGTCTACCAATACATCGCCACCAAGCTGCCGAAGTTCAAGGACATCGCGACGCGCATCCCGAAGCTGCAGGCCGCCGGTGAGACGATCATCTCCGGAACGGCCGGCCTGAAGCGCGGCGGCGCGGAAGCCACGGTGCTGGTGGAAGGCGCCGACCTCAAACCCACGCTCGGCCGCTACGAGATCATCAAGGAACTGGGCAAGGGCGCCATGGGCACCGTCTTCCTGGGCAAGGACCCCAAGATCAACCGCATGGTGGCTATCAAGACCTTGCGCTTCGAAGACGACGTGGATCCGGAAGACCTGAAGGCGCTGAAGGAGCGGTTTTTCCGCGAGGCCGAGTCGGCCGGGCGGCTGAGCCACCCCAACATCGTCACCATTTTCGACACCGGCGAAGACCAGGACATGTGCTACATCGCCATGGAATTGCTGGATGGCCGCGACCTGAAGGACTGGACCGCCAAGGATAACCTGTTCCCGATGAAAACGGCGGTCGAGCACATGGCCACCGTGGCCGAGGCGCTCGACTACGCGCACCAGCAGGCCATCGTCCATCGCGACATCAAGCCGGCCAACATCATGCTGCTCAAGAGCGGCGTGATCAAGGTGACCGACTTCGGCATCGCCCGCATCACCACCAGTTCGCGGACGGCCACCGGCACGGTGATGGGCACGCCCAGCTACATGTCGCCCGAGCAACTGGCCGGCAAGAAGGTGGACGGGCGGAGCGATTTGTTCTCGCTTGGCGTCACGCTGTACGAGCTGCTGACCGCCGAAAAGCCGTTCACCGGCGAGAGCATCGCCACCCTGATGTTCAAGATCGCCAACGAGCGGCACGAATCGCCGCGGCAGTACAATGCCGGCATCCCTGAGGAAGTGATCCAGGTGATCGACAAGTCGTTGGCCAAGAACCCGGATGAACGGTATCAGAAGGGTAAAGAGATGGCGGCCGACCTGAAGGCGGTGCTGGCCCAGATGGAGCGCTCCGCGACGGCCTAGACAGGTGTTAGGTGTCAGGTGTTAGGTGTTAGGTGCCAGTGGTAAGGCGCTGGGTTGTGAGGGGCCAGGTGTTGGGCGCCAGGTGGCTGACACGTAACACCTAGCACCTGGCACGCAGCGGGGGTACAATCCCGTGGGAGGGCTGAACCGGGGAATCGCACGGCCTGCCGGCTGTGCCTGTTGAGATGCGACTGAGAATCGTGCAATCGGGAAGCGCGACGCCCCCCCAGACGCGCGACGTGTTTGCGGCATCGGCGCCCGGCTTCGACGTGGCCGCGCGCACCGACGTCGGCCGCCGCCGGGCGAACAACGAAGACAACTTCAGCGTCGTTCCGGAGCTGGGCTTGTTCGTGCTCTCTGACGGCATGGGCGGCGAGGCTGCCGGTGAACTGGCCAGCAAGATCACCGTCGAAGAGGTCGCCCGGCACATGAAAGAGGCGGCGGGCAACGGGTCGGCCGTGATGGGCGAGGCGAACCCGCAGTTTTCGCCGCTGACCAACCACCTGGCAGGCGCCATCCGGCGCTCGAACCGCGTCATCTGGGAGGCGGCACAGCACCATGCCAGCCAGCGCGGCATGGGGGCCACGGTGGTGGCCGCCGTGCTCCAGCAGCCCGTGCTCAGCATCGCTCATGTGGGTGACAGCCGCATTTACCTGCTTCGCGATGGCCAACTGCAGCAGCTTACGCAAGACCACTCCCTGGTGATGGAGCAGGTGCGCCGCGGCCTGATTACCCGCGAGGAGGCCGAGCACAGCGACATGGCCAACATCATCATCCGCGCGCTCGGCGCCGAGGAGACCGTTAAGGTTGATTTGGATGAGGTTTACGTGATGCCCGGCGATCACGTCGTGCTCTGTTCCGACGGGCTGACCAAAATGATTCCCGACGGCGGAATCGCCCAGGTGGTGGCCGAGGCGGAAACCGCCCAGCAGGCTTCCGAACGGCTGGTGGACATCGCCAACGATGCCGGCGGCGAAGACAACATCACCGTCGTGGTGGTGCGGATCAAGGAGAATACGCGGAAGGGGTTGTGGGGCTGGCTGAAAGGCCTTCTCGGGTGGTAGACCGGCCTTTGTCGCCGGCCGGGGTCCCGGGCCCGACAGGCAAGCAGTGTGGAGGAGTAGAATGGCAAAACTGATCCTGAAGTACGAGGCAGCGGTGCTGAAGGAAATCCCGCTGAAGGGGGCAACGCTGACGATCGGTCGCACCCCGGCCAACGATGTGACCATCGACAACCTGGCGGTCAGCGGCCACCATGCCAAAGTCTCATTCGACGCCGACAAGTTCGTGCTGGAAGACCTGAACAGCCTCAACGGCACGTTCGTCAACAATCAGCGAATCCGCAAGAGCTACCTGAAGAACGGCGACGAAATCCTGATTGGCAAGCACACGCTGGTCTTTGTGGACGAGGGAGGCGCCGCTCCGGAGAAGACTGAGCCCATGGCCGACCGCACCTTGCCGATGGCCAAGGTGGAGGAGACCATGGTGCTGGATACCAAGAAACGCCGGGAATTCCTCCAAAAGGCCACTAGCGTGGCCGAGGGCGTTTCGCCGACCGCCGTTGAGAGAATCGCCTGCCTGAACGTCCTCTCCGGCAAGACCGATCAGCATGAGTACATCCTCGCCAGCAAGCTGGCAATGATTGGCAAGTCGCCCATGGCCTCAGTGAAGTTGAAGGGCTGGTTCGCCCCCGACGTGGCGGCTGTCATCAACAAACGCGAAGGGATGTTCCAGATCGCGCCTTCGGGCAAGAGCGACACGAAGGTCAATGGGAAATCCATCTCCGGGCCGCAGGAACTGAAGGAAGGCGACCTGATCGAAGTCGCCGGCGTGAAGATGCAGTTCGGATACCGCGAGTGACGGACGCGTCGCCGCACTGCTCTTCGAGGCTCTCCGCCCCGGCTCGCCGGGGCGGGGAGCCTTTTTTGTCGCCCGAAGCGGCGGCCCCGTGCACCGTGATGATGAAGACTCGCGAGGACCTCGCGGCCGGTTCACGCCTGGCCTGGATCGTCGATCCCAAAACTGAGACCGTTATCGCTTACCGGCCGTCCGGCGATGCCCGCACTTACTCCGGCGCCGACGAGGTGTCCGGCGAGGACGTGCTGCCCGGCCTCTCGTTCCGCCCGGCCGATCTGTTCCATCTCGATCAGCTCACCGCCAAATAGTCATCCGGCTGCCAGGGCGCTGTGTTTTTGTGCTTTGATGATTGGTAAACTACCACTGCACCCATGGCCCCGCCGTTGCTGGAAATCCGCGGCCTGACCGTGCGGTTTCACACCGCGCGCGGCGTCCTTTCGGCCGTGCGGGATGTCTCCTTGACCATCGGGAAGGGTGAGATTCTGGGACTGGTCGGGGAATCAGGCTGCGGCAAGTCGGTCACCGCGCTGTCGATCCTGCGCCTGCTGCCGCCGGAGGCGCGAATCGCGGCCGGTCAGGTGCTGTTGTCTGAGAACGGGAGCGGGCAAGACCTGGCCCAGTTGCCGGAACACGAACTGCGGACCGTCCGCGGCGCCCGCATCTCCATGATCTTCCAGGAGCCGATGACGGCGCTGAACCCGGTGATGCGGGTCGGCGACCAGATCGGCGAGGCGCTGCTGGCCCACGGCCTCTCCAACAAGCGGGAGGCGAAAGCCGCGGCGCTCGACACCATGCGCCAGGTGGCCATCCCCGACGCCGAGCGCCGCATCCGGCAATACCCGCACCAGCTTTCCGGGGGCTTGAGGGAGCGCGTCATGATCGCCATGGCACTGATCTGCCGGCCCTCGCTGATGATTGCCGACGAGCCAACAACCGCCCTCGATGTGACCATTCAGGCCCAAATCCTGGCGCTGTTGGCGGAACTGCGGGAACGATTCGGGCTGGCGTTGCTGTTCATTTCGCACGATCTCGGGGTTGTCTCGCAGATCGCCGACCGCGTGGCCGTCATGTATGCCGGCCGCATCGTGGAACACGGGCCGGCCCGCCAGATCTTCGCCGCTCCGGCGCACCCCTATACCGGAGGATTGCTGCGGGCGGCTCTGGCGCTTGGCTCCGAACCGCGCCCAAGGCTGGCCACCATCGAGGGACCGGTCCCGAGCCTGGCGGAACTCCCGCCTGGCTGCGCGTTTGAGCCACGCTGCGAATTGCGGGTGCCGGAGTGCTCGGCCGCGGCGCCTGAGCTGATCGAGGTCGGCCCCGGCCACTGGGCGCGCTGCATCAGGGCAGCATCGAGGAACAGCTAACGCCCGTGGCCTGCCGGCACGGCCCTGGCGGCCGGAGGCCGGCGCCGTAAGGAACGCGGCGGTGAAAAACTGCCATGGAACCGCTGGTACGAATCGAGCGCCTGACCAAGCATTTTCCGGCTTGCGCCGGAGCCTGGGGAAGCAGCGCCGCCGTGCACGCGATCGACGACGTGACGCTGGAGGTGCGTTGCGGTGAGACGCTCGGGCTGGTCGGCGAATCGGGCAGCGGCAAGACCACGCTGGGCCGTTGTGCGCTGTTACTGGTGGAGCCGACTTCGGGCGACGTGTTCTTCCAGGAGCGCAATCTGCTCCAATTGAAGCGGGGCGAGCTGCGGCGCATGCGCCGCCACATGCAGATGATCTTCCAGGATCCGTTCGCTTCGCTCGATCCGCGGATGCGGGTGGCTGAAGTGCTGGCCGAGCCCTTCCACATCCATGAACGGCTTTCGCGCTCCGAGATTCGCGCCCGCTGCCGCGACCTGCTCCGCCAGGTGGGGTTGCGCGAGGACGTGTTGGAGCGCTACCCGCACGAGTTTTCCGGCGGCCAGCGCCAGCGCATCGGCATCGCCCGCGCTTTAGCGCTGCGGCCCAGGTTCGTTGTCGCCGACGAACCTGTTTCGGCGCTCGATGTCTCCGTTGGAGCGCAGATCGTCAACCTGCTCCAGGACCTTCAGCAACAGTACAACCTGACGTGCCTGTTCATTTCCCACAGCCTGCCGGTGGTGCGACACATGGCCACCCGTGTGGCGGTGATGTATCTGGGGAAACTGGCCGAGGCGGGGCCGACCGAGGAGGTGTTGCGCCGGCCGATGCATCCCTACACCGTGTTGCTGCTGGCTTCCACTCCGGAGATCTCCCGCTCGGGCAGGCGCGAGTTTCATACCACGCCGGGCGAATTGCCGAGCGCCGTCCGCCCGCCCTCCGGCTGCCGGTTTCGGACCCGCTGCCCGCTGGCCCGGCCGCGTTGCGCCGACCAGGAGCCCCCCCTGCGCCAACTGGCGCCGGGCCACTCCAGCGCCTGCCATTTCGCCGAAGAAGTGCCTTCCTGCCCAAACCCTGCAATGTTTCCGATGTAACATCGCCCGCTTCTATTTGCCAGGTCCCCTCGGTGCTTCCGGTGAGATTGACTTTCCTGCTAATACCACCGATGATGAGGGGCGCGCGGGCAACTGTAGACATGAGTGTAGGAGTGCAGGAATAGGGCTGGTTGCTCGACTGTCCCTCGGTCGGCAGGAAGGTGGTTATAACGATGGCCACGCCGTCGGTCCCACGATTATCGAATGCAGTGCAGGACGAAGGAAGACCCATGGTGTTGTGGGCGGCGCTCTTGAAGCGGCATGCCGAACTCTTGTTTGTGGCGACGTTGCTGGTGATCGTCGCCATGGGATTGCACTGGCTGCCTTACAAACTTGCATTCCTGAATTTCTTCTATCTTCCGGTGCTGGCCGCCGGGTATTTGCTGGGGACGCGCAGCGCCGTGCTCAGCAGTGTGCTGTGCGTGCTGCTGGTGGTGCTCTATTACCTCTGGCTGTGGATGGGCTTCGCGTTGCTCAGCACCAGCGGCCTGGCGGCTTTGATGACGGTCATCGTCCAGCAGATCGAGACCGCGCTCAGCCTGGCGGTCTGGGGCGGCTTTCTCATACTGACGGGGGCGGTCTTCGGGCGCGCGCAGGAGCGGATCTTGGCCTCTCATGCCAGGGTCCGCGGGATGGCCGACGAACTGAAGCGTAGATCCCTGTCGCTGGAGGAATCGAACACGGCCTTGCTGCAATCAACAGCAACGCTGCAGCGGAAGACCGAGGAACTGGAGAGCCAGAACCTGCTGGTTGAGCGCCTCAGGCAGCAGGTCGAACAGACGCTGTACTCCACCATGGACGCCACCGTCGCCCGCCTGATCATCCAGGGGCGTCTGCGGCAGGAAAAGCGAGCCATTAGCGTGCTGTTTTGCGATCTGAAGGGCTTCACCGGGCTGGAGGGCCAAAAGCACCCCGAAGTCATCCTGGAGACGCTGAACCAGTTCTACCAGGACATGGAGGAACTGATCGAGGCCTACCACGGCCACATCGACAAGTACATGGGGGATGGGATCCTGTGCGAATTCGGGGCCCCCATCGACTACGAGCACCATGCCCTGCAGGCGGTCCTGACGGGATTGAAGATGCAGGAGAAATTCCGCAGCCGCCAGATCGCTTACGGGCTGCGCGTTGGGATCGCGACCGGCGACGCGATCGTCGGCATGCTGGGTGCCCGCCGCCGCAGCTACTCGGCCATCGGCGAGGTGGTGAACCTGGGCAAACGTCTGGAACAACTCTGCGAGCCTGGCTGCGTGTTCGTGGACCAGGCGACCCAGGAGGCGGTCGGCGCGTTTGTGGAGACCGAGCAGGTGCGCAGCCTGGCCGGGCGGCGCGCCCAGGACAAGACCCTGCGGGACGAAGTCGCGGAGAAGGAAGCGGAATTAAGGCGCGATCCGCACAATGCCGACCTGCTGTTCGCCATCGGAAACCTCTATTTCCGCGTCCAGGAAGCCACCCAGGCGATGCTCTATTACCGCCGGGCGATGGCCCTTCGCCCTGACGATAACGCCATCAAGGTCGCTTACGCCGACGCCAGCGTGAAGCGTGACGAATTCGAGCGGATCAGTATCCGCGGACTGCAGCAGCGGCAGTCCGTTTACAAAGCCGCCGGGCTGTTGCATCCGCTGCAGAACCGGGAACGGTTTCCCGCCTCGTTTTGCGAGCAGTACAAGCATGTGCAGGAACTGATGGAGATCCCTGACGACGTCGTGTTGCCAACTGAATCCATCGATTCGACGGTGGGGCATTCGCTGGTGGTGGCGACATTGGCCTACGCGATTGCCGACCGCATGGGCTTGCCCGAGCCGCTGAAGCGCCACCTGCTGACGGCCGCGCGGCTCCAGGATGTTGGCAAGTCCACCGTTTGGCACCACATCCTGACCCGCCGCGGCGGCCTCTCGGAGCAGGAACGGAAGAGCCTGGAGGCGCACGTTACCGAGAGTATCTCGATCGCCAAGCGGCTGGGATACGACACCGAGCCCGTGCTCTCCATCATTGGGAACCATCATGAGTTGCTGAACGGAAACGGTTATCCGCGCCGAGTGAAAGGCCCAGACATCCCGATCGCTGCGAGAATCAGCGCGGTGTCCGATCTGTTCTCGGCGCTGACTGCCCCCCGGCCCTACCGGCCCGCCTGGGACGCGCAGGTGGCGCTCAAGGAACTGCGCAAGCAGGCTGCCGAGGGCCAACTCGATGGAACCGTGGTGGAGACGGCCTGTTCCCTGCTCTTGGCCCCGTAGCCTTGATTTCGCCCCGGCAGCAGGCCCATCAGCGTGCATACCGTGTGGGGTGCGGGCCTTCTTCCAACATCTGGCGGTCCCAGATCGCGCCTTCACGGCTGTAGCTGGCCAGTTCGTAGTCCTGGGTCAGTTCCAGCGCGTCGGTTGGACAGGCATCCTCGCACAGCCCGCAGAACATGCAGCGCGACGTGTCGTAGGTGAAATCGGTCAGCGTCTTCTTGCCGCTGGAGCCGCCGGCCCGCTCCCAGCCGACCACGATCAGGTTCTCCGGGCAGGCCAGCGCGCACAGGTTGCACGCGATGCACAGCGTTTCCCCGGTTTCCGGGTTGGTATTGAGCCGGGGCGCTCCGCGGAAGCGCTCGGCAATTTGCGGCCGGACGCGCGGGTATTCCTCGGTGATGATGTTCTTCGGCGGTTGGTACTTGAAGGTGACCGCCAGGCCCTTCACCAGGTCCACCAGGAAGATCTTCCGCAGCAGAGCAGAGAAATGGAAACCGTTGCCGTTTGCAGCCATTTTTGTCGCCTGTTATAAGAATGCAACGGAATGGCGCGGGATTCAAGGGTCGGTGGCAGGTTGGAGACCGCCGGCCTGTAGCCGCCAGCCTCCAGTCTGGTATAGTTGCAACATGTTGCAAAAGGAGAGCCGGGGCAGCAACAAGGCTGTCCCTCGGGGCTACCTCCAAGGCCAACTGGCGGCCCGAGGCGTGCGAATGACGCGGCAACGCCGCGCCATCCTGCAGGTCATAGAGGGCGCGCAGGGCCACCTGGACGCGGCCAGCATCCTCCGCATCGCGCGCCATGAGCACCCCGACATCGACCGCGTGACCGTGTACCGCACCTTAACCTTGCTCAAGCGCCACGGCCTGATCGATGAACTGGATCTGCTGCACTTGAGCGGGGTCGGTCATTATTACGAACAGCGGCCCCAGCGGCAGCACCTGCATGTGGCCTGCCTGCGCTGCGGCCGGGTGGTCGAGATTGCCAGCCCGCTGTTTGACAAGATCAAAGGCCAGGTGGAGCGCGACCTTGCCTTCCGCGTGGCCTTCGCCCGCGTGGAAATTGGCGGCTACTGCAGGTCCTGCCGTCCGGACAATGCCAGGTGATTCAACTATCACGCGGCGCCTTCGGCGTCAATTTCACGGGCTGCGGGTTTTAGCAGAAAGCGGCACCCTGTGCTAAACTGCCTCACCGTGAAGCAGTTCAGGAGGCAATCCATGACGCTCGGGATCAAGCAATTAGATCAGTTCGTCAAGCAAGACCTCCCGAAACTCTTGTTGGAACGTTACGAGCGGCACGAGATTCTCTCGGAGGCCGACCTGCAGGCAATCGCTTATCAACTGGTGGCGGATTACCTGATCCAATAGGATCCCAACAGGCAGGTTTTTCAGGTCTTCAACCGGCTGTACCTGAAGGACGTGCGTATCCACCCGGATATCGTGATTTTCAGACGTAATAAACCTTGGGTGCTGTTTGAGCTGAAGGAGCGGCGGCGCCGACTGCCTGTCAGAGTCGCGACGAAGGAACGGGAGAGGTTGATCAAAGCACGCGAGATTCTTCGGCAGGGCGGACTCAAGGCCAGACGGGGTTACTTGATCTACGTTGCTCCTTTTGGAGGCCGGAGGGCACTGTTGGGGCCGAAGGGACGCGGTGCGCGCTATTTCTTTGAGGTACCCATCCTGCTCTGCGAGCACTGGAGCGACGAGCGGGTGAAACAATGGATGACTACCTTCAGTGCGCGGGCAAAGTTTAAGGTTCGCTTCCCCAGGACAGGCCGCCCCGCCCGCAACCCGGCGTCTCCTCGCCCCGAAGGGGCAGAATAGAATAGCCGGGGGCAGAGCGAGCGAAGCGAGCGCCGCCCCCGGTATCGAACCCCCGGGCTTCCGACCCTGAAAGGGTCGAACAACGGGAGGCGTGAATGGCACAGACGCTAGTCAGCCTGCTGGTCCACATGGCCTTCTCGACCAAGAACCGCTCGAACACGATCAAGTCCGAAGTGGAACCGGAGCTTCACGCCTATATGGGCGGGGTTTTGAAGAACAAGGGGTGCCGCGCTTTGACCATCAATGGTACCGCCAACCACGTCCATCTGCTCGTCTCAATGACCAAAAACCTGCCGCTCAGCTCGGTGGTTGGCGAGCTGAAAAAGAGTTCGTCGAAGTGGATCAAGACGAAAGGCCGTCAATTTCGGGGCTTCGACTGGCAGGACGGTTACGGGGCGTTCAGCATCGGTCAATTCCGCGTCGAGGCGCTGAAGGAGTATATTGCCAACCAAAAGGAAAGGCACAAGAGGCAGTCTTTCGAGGCCGAATTTGTCCAACTTGTCAAGAAGTACGGGATCGAATACAACCAGGGATATTTGTGGGGATAGCCAAGCCGCCGGGTGAGTTATTCGACCCTTTCAGGGTCGGATTCGGTGCCATCGCATTCCGGGGGCGTTGCCCCCGGCTATTGTAGGTCCCCTTCGGGGACCAATCCCGCCCCGAAGCCTTTAGCTGATCTGTCGCGGCATGGCAGACCGACGTTCTCCCGCCGCAGAGGCCTTGGGCTGGCGCCGGCCGACGGGCGTCAGCCGCCGGGGGATCCGGCGCGTTCCAGGGCCCCGAGGACCACGCGCAGGGTGTCGGGGTGAAGGTTGCAGCCGGGTAGCTCATGGGGCGAAAACCAGCAGCAATCGGCGGCGTCGCTGGCGGCCCGCACCTCCTGGCGGGCTCCGGGCGCGATGCGGCACAAGTAATCGATCAGCACGTAATGGTAGCGGGCGCGGCCCTGCTCGTCGCGCAGGATGCGGTCCAGCACTTCCAGCAGGCCGGCGGGCATTACCTCGAGACCTGTTTCCTCGCGCATCTCGCGCCGTAAGCCTTCTTCGAGCGTCTCACCGACCTCGAGCAACCCGCCGGGGATCGACCATTCGCCTGCCAGCGGCGGGTGGCCGCGCCGTACCAGCAGCACCTGCCCGTCATCGACGATGACGCCGCCCACCCCGATCATCGGCCGCTCTGGATATTCGCGTTTGCCGGGTGCCATCAACACCCAAGCATAGCGCACAAGGGGAAGCGAGGGGCGCGGGCCGCGTTTCACTCCAGGCGCTTGCCGCGCGTTTCTTCGATGCCCAGCGCGATCAGGGCGGCGGCCAGGAAGGCAGCCGAGGTAATCAGGAAGGAGGCGCCCAGGCCGTAGCTTTCCGACAGCCGCCCAATGGTATAGGGGGCCATGGCGCTCAACCCGCGGCCGAAGTTGTATGCGAATCCCATCGCCGTGCCCCGCACCGTGGTGGGAAACGATTCGCTGGAAATGGCGCCAAAGCCGCTGAAGTAGCCGGTGCCGAAGAAGGCCACGAAGGGCCCCAGCAACATCACGGCCTCCGGGCTGCGGGCCAGCGAGTAAAAGGGAACCAGGGCGGCGGCGATCAGCAGGTAACCGATGTAGGTGCGCTTGCGCCCCAAGGCATCCGCCAGGACACCGTACATCACGTAGCCGAGCCACATTCCGGCTTGCATCAACAAGACCCACTGCGAAGTGCGAAGGATGTTGAGCCCGCGCCCGCCTTCGGAAACCGGCAGGGCCAGGTAGCCGGGGATCCAGGTGAACAGGCCCCACCAGCCGAACATGCTGGCCGCGTTCATGGCCGTCACCACAATCGTGCGCCGCCGCAACTGGGGAGCAAACAATGACCGGAAGGAGTCCAAGGTCCCAATCCCAAAGTCCAAAGTCGAAGGACTGCCCGAGACCTTGGACCTTGGACCTTGGACCTTGGACTTCTTCCAGATTTCCGGTTCCGGCACTTTGCGGCGGATCCAAACGGTCACCAGGGCGGGCAGCACGCCGACAAAGAAAACGGCGCGCCAGCCGAAGCGCGGCATCACCGCCGCCGTAACCAGGGCCGCCAGCGCGTAGCCGACCGCCCAGGAACTCTGCATCAGCCCCAGCGCTTTGGCGCGGTGCTCGGCCGGCCAGGTCTCGCTGACCAACGCCGCTCCGGTGGCCCATTCTCCCCCCACCCCCAACCCCAGCAGGACGCGAAAAACGGCGAGCTGGACGATGTTCTGAGCAAACCCGCAGGCGGCGGTGAACACCGAGTAGACCAGGATGCTGCCGATCAGCGCCCGGGCCCGCCCCAAGCGGTCGGCCAGCAGGCCGAACAGCACGCCGCCGGCGGCCGAGGAAACCAGCGTCAGTGAGATGAGCAGGCCGCTGGTGGACGCGCTGATGCCCATCTCCCGCTGGATGGCGACCAGCGCCATCGAGTAGAGCATCATGTCCATGCTGTCCAGCATCCAGCCCAGCGATGCCGCCAGCAGCGTGCGCTTTTGTTCCGCGGTAACCATACCGGTTGTGTTTTACCACCAAGCCACAAAGACACCAAGAACTGGTCTTCGTGGAGCTTGGTGGCTTGGTGTCTGGGCGGTTCTATTGGACCGTGAATTTCTCATCGTAGCGAGTTTCCGCTTTGCCGAGCAGGTCGCGGATGTCCAAACGGATGATGTACTCGCCCGGCTTGACTTTGGGATCGAGGTCCAGGTTGAACGAGGCTGGCAGGAAGCGCGGCGGGTAGAACATCTTGTACTTTTCAACCGCGGCGTTGGGCCGCGAGAACAGCACCTTGCCTTCCATGTCGAGCACGCTCAGATCTTCTTCGATCGACAGTTCCTTCTCCGGCGAGATTTTGAAGCCCACGAGGCGGAACCGGGCCCACAGCGTCGTGCCCGGTGTGAAAACCGGCTGCGGCTTGGGCTTGCCGTTCTCGGCGTCCAAGAATTCGAAATCCCGAATCGCCAGGGTGGCGCTGGACTGGATGGAAGCGCCCTGCACCCGGAAGCTCATTGCTTGCCGGGCCTCTTTCTTATCAATCTCGTCGCGCACCCGGATAATCACCTGGTACTCGCCGCTCGGCGAAAAGGAAGGAATTACCAGCGACCAGTCAATCTTCGGCCGCCATTTTTCGTCCTGGGGCGTGAGCGTCGTGTCGATGCCCTTGGTGAAGGTCTCGGTGATGGGGACCTGCTCCGGATCCAGGCAATCGAGCCAGTAAGTGAGGCGGACGCGATGCTGGTCGTCGGCCCGGAAGCCCGCAATGCGGAACGTCAGGTAGATGCTCTCGCCGGCGGGAAGCACCTGCTGGCGTACCACTCGCCGGTCGTAGTCCTCGAAGTAGACATCGACGATGGTAACCTCGGCCGCCCGCAGTTGGGGCAGGCAGGCCAGCATGCCCAGCAATACCAGAGCGCCGTGCCGCATGACGAAGCAATTCTAGCAAAAACCGCGGGGACCAGCATTGGCCGATCCGCGGACGCCGGAAGGCGTCTTTACCGTCACGGGCGGAGGAGGACTTTCACAGAACCGGGGCGCGTGGCGTGGCGCAAGGCCGCCGGGGCGCGGCTCAGCGGATATTCCGCCGACATCAGCGGCCGCACCTGGACGGCGCGGCGCGTCAGCAGGTCCATGGCCGAAGCGAAGCGGCCGCAACGCGAGCCGACCACCGTAATCTCGTTTACTACCAGCGGAGCGGCATCGAAGCGCGCCAAGCCGTGGAAGGTGGATTTCATCACCACGGTGCCGCGCGGCCTGGTCATCTGGATGGCGCGGGGCAATCCGGCCGGCGTGCCGGTCGCTTCGACGACCAGGTCGAATTGCGCGCGGGGCGCTCGGGCGGGCGCCGGGCGGGCATCCAGCCCCAGGCGGCGCGCCACCCGCAGCTTCTCCGGCCGCCGGCCGAATACCGAGACCTCGGTGCCGGCCTTGGCCAGCACCTGCGCCACCAGCAGGCCCAGCTTGCCGGCGCCGAGGACCGCTGTTTTTCGGCCCGCGACGCTGCCTAGTTGTTCCAGGATTTCGCAGGCGGCGGCCAGCGGCTCGACGAAGACCGCTTCCTCGTCGGGGACGGAGTCGGGAACCGGCACCAGGTTGCGCTCGGGCAGCGTCAGGTACTCGGCATGTGCGCCTGGATGCTTGACGATGCCGAGCACGGCGCGGCGCGGGCAATGCCGTCCGAGTCCCGCCGCGCACCACGAGCAGCGGCCGCAGGCCAGGTTGATTTCGCCGACCACGCGGCGGCCCGCCAGCGGGCTCTCCGGCGAAACCACTCGGCCGACAAATTCGTGCCCGGGGATGCCGGAAAACCCGTAGTAGCCCCGGAGCAGCTCCAGATCGGTATTGCAGATTCCGGAAACGAGCACCTTGACTTTCGCGTAGCCGGGCCGCGCCCGTGGTTCTGGCGCGTCGATCACCCGGGCGTTTCGTCGCTCGAAAAACAAGGCTTTCATGCGCTGATAGTTCACCACAAAGCCGCGAAGAACACAAAGTTCAGGCAGAAGGTATTCTATTAACAGGTGCCCACTCGCCCGTAAGAACCGCCTTGTTTTCAGCGCGTTGCGACGGGTTGTTTCTGGGCCGCCCACCCACGCACGCGCCTTTTCTGGTACTAAGCGCTTTATTATCAGTAGCTTGCCTCCGGCCTGAGCCGCCACCTGCTAATACAGGTGAAAAGCAGGAGAAAACGCCAAAGACATCCGCATTCCTACGCGGGTCTTTCAACCGCGGACCCCGGAGAATTCGCTCCATATTCAGTTGTCAAAGAACGGGGCCGGCGTCCCCGCGCCGCCCCACTGTCCGATGCCCCGCTATCGCTGGACTTTCGTATAATCGCTATTAGATATACACAAGCATAACACGCTTGTCAAGCCCCCTGCGGGGGAAAAGGGATAGGGCAGTCGGAACATTCCCCAGCTCGCCCACTCACCCGGCGAAAGCAGCGGCGAGGGCGCTTGCGGTACTCGCCGGCACCCAAGGCCCGGAAACACCTCAGCGAGGTGCTGTGCCGTTGACTCGGAGCTTTGACCGGGTGTTCGAGTTGGAGTATCGTTGGTTTGGAGCCCCAGAAGCTGCGTCCGGCGAGCGTGGCGGGATGAGCCGCCCTGGCCGGGCGGCCTCAAACTGGGCGGGGAGTTATTGGACACCCAAGAAGTCATTATAAGTAAAGTCGTTGCCGCCGCGGCTCGCCGCCAGCGGTTTCGTCTTAGGCTGGCCAGGACCGGTTTTACCCAGGTCAGCCTAAACATGAATTGGGCGGACCAGAGAGACACCGGATGCAGGCTCCTGCGTGGTTTGTGACGGGCGGCCGGGTCAAGGGCGAGGTCTTCCCCGCTGCGCTCGCGGCGCTCCGTTCTCTGGAGACCACCGACGCATTGCACGAATCGCTGGTGCCGGAGGCGGCTCTATTCCACCTGTCGGACTCTCTCTGGGCCAGCATGCTCGCGAATCCTGCTGGCCAGCACTCGGTGGCCATCAGCCTCTTGCGGAACTGTTTCGAGGCGCTCACGCTCGTGGATCTCGGGCTCCAAAGGAACGACTATCGTCTCCCCAGACTTGGACAATGGAACCGCCACGAGCGAACCGCAGGCGATATCCGCCGCGACTTGGAGCGCCATGTCTGGCCTCGCTACAAGCAAGGATTGTGGGACGAGCCGTGGAGCCAGCTCTTCGGCAATCTCGCTCGCGCTCTTCATCCGTACGCCCACTACTCCCCAGAGTTGATGGGATGGCAGATGGCCTCGGTGCGAATGGACAACATCGGCCGAGGTCTCGTGATACTGGGACCCTCTCCGTACGACCCACTCAAGGCCACCAGGATCACGCTCCTGCACACGCTCGTCCTCTGGACGGTTGGTAAGCTCACGGTTCTCAATGCAGAATCACACTGCCCGGTGTCCTTCGTCGAAACGCTTGAAACGCTGCGTGGCGAACTCGGCAATTCCGGACTGCTTTTCCGCGAGGGCGACTGGGGGGTCGAGCTCATGCCGCACGTGTGGTTCAAAGAGGGCGTCGATTGGCGCGAGGAGGCATAACGAGCCGCCTAACAAGCCGCTGCAGCCGACGAGCGGCGCGGGTGCGACGACCTGATTGGGCCATTGTGGGCGCCGCTCGCGGCTGAGCGGCATAGCGTTAGCGAGACTTGGCGATGACCTCGACGCGAAGGATTCGGAAAGCACGCATGGGCGCGTTGCGTGCTCGGTACGCCTTCGTGCCCAATCCGCGCGCGGACGATCGGTTCACCCGATGTCCCCGGTGCGAGGCGAAGACGCGGGTTCGGAAGCTCCCCCTCGTCATTCACGTCGAGGAGGCCGGGTTGCTCATCCTTGGCAAGACATGCCGCCTCTGCGTCGCCTGTGAGGTCCTCATTGCGCACCGGGCCGAGGTTGAGCAGCTCATTGGTGCGTCCCTGGGCGGTGCGGTGGCTGTGAGCCCAAAGTACTCGGTCCTGGCAACCGTCGACACGCGCGTGTGGCGCCGGGGTCTGGCCGGCGGCGTTTCCTTGGACGACGTGGTTCAGCACATGTCGGACTTCAAGGCGTACCTGCGGGTGGATTCTGCGCCGGCGGGTTGGTATCCCAAAGAGGACGCGCTGGCTAACAACGCGCTGCAGCCGCCGGCCGGCGCATCCCGGGTTGAACGACTGCCGCGCCGGCCGCGGGTGAACGCGAAGAGTTAGCCACGCCCTTTCAAGAGCGTCCGGCCTGCAGTTGCGGTACACTGAGGAGTGAGATGGCTCTACAAAAATTCCTTGTCACGCGCTCGGATGAGGTGATGAGCGGCGCCGTGGTGTTTGCGGGCACCCGGGTTCCGGTGCAAACTCTCCTCGACTACCTCGAAGAAGGGGATACGCTCGATCATTTCCTGGAGGACTTTCCGACGGTGAGTCGCGAGCACGCGGTCGCTGTTCTGGAGTTCGCCAAGGAATCGGTGTTCGCGCATGCGGATTCTTCTTGATGAGTGTGTCCCGCGCCGATTTCGTCGAGCACTCCCAGAGCACGAGGTTCGAACTGTTCCAGAGATGGGCTGGGCCTCGTTCGAGAATGGCGTTCTTCTCGCCGCCGCCTCCGGCAGGTTCGATGTATTGGTCACAACGGACCAGCGCCTGAGTTATCAACATGACGTTTCATCTTTTGCGATAGCGGTCGTCGTCCTGGTGGCTGGGCGGAACAAACTTGAGTTCCTTTTGCCGCTGGCGCCTGAACTGAGGAAGGTCCTCGGAGAGATCAAGCTCGGAGAGGTTCACCGCGTGGGTGTCTAACCCGGCCGCCTTCAGCGCCGAGGGCGTTTATTTCTGGGTTGACGTATAACGCCCTTCCCAGATTGTGGCTCTGCGCTGGTATGGGCCTTCGTCCCCAGTCGAACTGACCCACTGCCAAAGTTCACAACGCGACATTCTTCGTGATCTTCGTGTCCTTGGTGTCTTTGTGGTCCAGTTTGTCCAGCGCCCAGATGGCGTGCTCACGAACCACGGGATCGGAATGCTCCGCCAGGCGCTGTAGCTTAGGGACGAACCTGGGGTCGCCGGAGTTGCCGATGGCCACGCAAACGTTGCGCAGGAAGCCCTGGTACCTGGCCCGCCGGATGGGGCTGTTGCGGAACATGCGGGCGAACTGCTCCGCGCTGATTTCAGCCAGTTGCTCGAGCGGCGGATGGAACAGGCCGTGGCGCGGCCGGAAAGCGGGGTCCCGCGTGGCAAGCGCCTTCCGGTTCCATGGGCACACGTCCTGGCAAATGTCGCAGCCGAAGACATGCCGGCCGATGCCGGCGCGCATCTGTTCGGGGATCGCGCCCCTGGCCTCGATGGTCCAGTAGGAGATGCAGCGGCGCGAATCCAGCACCCGCGGCCCGAGCAGGGCGCCGGTCGGGCAGGCCTCGATACACTTGGTGCAGCTTCCGCAGCGGTCCGGCGCCGGATCGTCCCTCGGCAACTCCAGCGTGGTCAGCACTTCGCCGAGGAAGAGCCAGGAGCCGAGTTTCTGGTTGATCAGGCAAGTGTTCTTACCCATCCAGCCGACAGCGGTGCGCCGCGCCAGCGCTCGCTCCAGGATCGGGCTGGTGTCGACCGCGAGGCGCGCACGGAACTCTTCCGGCCGCGTGAAACCTTTCCGCAAGTCGGATACCAGCGCCTCCAGCTTTTCGCGGAACAGTTGGTGATAATCGTCGCCCCAGGCGTAGCGGGAGATCCAGGCGCGCGTGGCATCCGCCAAGGCAGTCGAATACGGCAGCTCCACGTTGTAGTTCATCGCCACGCAGATGACCGAGCGCACCCCGGGGAGCAATCTGTCGAGGTCGCGCCTGATCTGGGCGCGCTCCCCGGCCAGGTAGGCAAGCTGGCCGTGATACCCCTGAGCCAGCCAGGAACGGTAGAAAGGCAGGTCGGGCGCGGAGGCCAGATCGGCAGCGCGCATGACGCCGGCCAGGTCAAAGCCCTGCCGGCGAGCTGCGGCCGCGATTGTCTCCTTCTCCGCCACCTTGACCAGTCTACCGGATTTGATTGCGCGGCTCAGAAAGGGCGCAAGGCCTAGCGGTTCGCTTCGGTGTGAGGGGAGACCGTCGCGCACCGCGTGGATTGTGTTGCAGAATGCCGGGTCCTGCACTACACTGTAGTACATGAAGACAGAAATCTACAGTTGGCGTCTATCCAGCGAACTCAAGTCGGACCTGGAACGGGAAGCGCGTCAACGCAAGGCGCCGGTTTCGTCGGTTCTCGAAGCGGCCGTCCGCGATTGGCTGAAGAAACGCGACACGGACGCCCCGGAAGACGAAGTACAGCGCAGGCTTCACGCTGCCGCGGCGCGTTGTCTGGGTGTCCTGGCCGGAGGCAACTCTCGTCGCGCTGAGGCGGCGCGCGAGACCATCAGCAAGCGCCTGAGGCAGCGTTATGCGGGCTGATGCACTCATCGACACCGGCGCGATTCTCGCGCTGCTGGACAGGACCGATCGGTGGCACGATTGCTGCGCCGACGCCTTTCGCCAACTCCGGCTCCCCCTGCTGACCTCCGAGGCGGTTCTCACCGAACTGTTCCACCTCGTGGGCGATACGCGCACGGAGATGGAGGCTGCCTGGAGGTTCGTGCGTTCCGGCGCCTTCGTTCTGGCCGCCATCGAAGATGCAGAACTGCCGCATGTGCACGTCTTGATGTCGCGCTACTGGGATCGGCCCATGGATTTCGCCGATGCCACACTCGTATACCTGGCGAAGCGAGAATCTCTTTCCGTAATTCTCACTGTTGATCAGGCCGACTTTGCTACATACCGCATTGAGGGAAAGCGCCAGTTCCGCATACTCCCCGTCAATCGACCGTAATCCCAAGCAGAACGGCGCGGTTGTCGCCCAATCGGGTATTTCACTCAAAGCGCCTTCCCAGTTCACCCCCCAAAAATCGCCGTACAGCGGGGAATCAACGCTGCTGATTGAAAACACGTAGGTTAAAGGGAGGAAGCGCCCTAGCATGAGCGTTCCAGACGAGGTGTCGCCTCCGCGGGAAATTCTACGCCGCGCGCCCGCTGGGCTGAAGGCGGGACGGAGCGAAGGAGAAGCGAAATTGAGCACGAAGACGTCCACGGTCGCCGATAAGGCCTTCCAGGTGCTTCACCCCGAGACCACTTATTCGGGATCCTGCATCCGGCCGCCCAAGAGAGGTTTGCCGAAAGTGACCCACTCGCTTTGCCCGGAGTGCACCCGCGTGATCGAGGCGCTGGTGTTCGAAGAAAACGGCAAGGTGATGATGGAGAAAACCTGCCCCCACCACGGCTACTTCAAGGACACCATCTTTTCCGACGTCAAGCTGTACCTGAAGATGGACGAGTGGAGTTTCGGGGACAACCGCGGGGTGATGAACCCCAACATACCCGACGCCACGCGCTGTCCGGACCAGTGCGGTTTGTGCTCGCGGCACACCAGCCACACGGCGCTGGCCAACCTGGATCTGACCAATCGCTGCAACCTGACCTGCCCGGTCTGCTTCGCCAGCGCCAACGCCGCCGGTTACCTGTACGAGCCGAGCCTGGACCAGGTGCGGCGGATGTTGCAGGTGCTGCGCAACGAGCGCCCCGTGGCCTGCCGCATCGTCCAGTTCTCCGGCGGAGAGCCGACCATCTACCCGCGCTTCTTCGACGCCCTGCGGCTGGCCAAGGAGATGGGCTACAGCCACATCCAGGCGGCCACCAACGGCATCATGTTCACCAGCCTGGAGTTCGCCATGAAGGCCAGGGAGGCGGGGCTGCACACCCTGTACCTGCAGTTTGACGGCACCAGCGACGAGACCTACCGCCGCATGCGCGGCGAGCCGCTGATGGAGAAGAAGCTGAAGTGCATCGAGAACGTGCGCAAGGCGGGGATGAAGATCTGCTTTGTGCCCACCATCGTGAAGGGCATCAACGATCACGAGATCGGGGCCATCATCCGCACCGCCATCGAGCATATCGACGTGGTCAGCGCCATCAGCTTTCAGCCGGTTTGCTTCACGGGCCGGATCGCGCGGAAGGAGCGGGAGGCCAAGCGCTTCACGCAGGCCGATGTGGCTCGGGCGGTGCAGGAGCAGACCGGGTTGTGCGACATGTACGAGGACTGGTTCCCGCTCGCCTGCGTAACGCCGTTTACCAAGCTGATCAACGCCCTGCGCGGCGAGCAGACCACCATGCTCTCCGCCCACCCGCACTGCTCGATCGGCACGTACCTGTTCGTGGACCGCGTGTCGCGCGAGGCGGTGCCGATTACGCGCTTCGTCGATATCGGCACCATGCTCCGCGAGATGGACATGATGGCCCGCAAGGCGTCCACCGCCCGGATCAAGCTGTGGACCAAGATCGATGCCTGGCAGTCGCTGAAGCGGCATTTCAAGCCCGAAGCCGCCCCGCCGGGCCTCACTTTCCCGAAGTTCCTTCAGACCCTGCAGGGCATGATGGACAAGCGCTACGGCCGCGGGGGCAAGGACGGGACCTTCAGCTACCACACGCTGATGGTGGCCGGCATGCACTTCATGGATTCCTACAACTACGACACCGAGCGCGTGCAGC
>Ga0315280_10003918_pt1 | contig 22408 bp, 18 predicted proteins | sample YL17G06_40_MG_FD_203697 | JGI IMG/M metagenome (GOLD analysis project Ga0315280, IMG submission 203697) | Sediment microbial communities from Yellowstone Lake, YNP, Wyoming, USA - YL17G06_40 | ecosystem: Environmental > Aquatic > Freshwater > Lake > Sediment | place: USA: Wyoming | collected...
TCAGTTCCCTCGTTCCCTCCCGGGTCTGAACAATGCTGAATTGGCATTCCATTTTGAATAAAGCCTGCCGTCGCCCATGTTATATTTATGTGACGGTTAGCACTCTGCGAAAATCGGTGATAATTAGAATTCGATCGCAAATCAATAATTTTTGATCACCATTTCATCCAAGAATACGTGGGTATTCTCCAAAATTTTAGAGGGAGAATGGGCTTGCTCTATTTCGTTCACAGCAGAAGTAAACCCCTCAAAGCCATCGTTTACTGAAGTATCTTTTGGACATCAAGAAGGCCTGCACGAATTGGGATAGGTTCATGGACCACCAGACCGAAACTGCTCCGAATCCGAAAAGGGTGACAAAGATATAGCTTAAAGGAATTCTCACCAGCCAGACGCTGAGGGCTACCCTGATCAGAACGCTTCGGGTATCCCCTGCCCCGTTGAGCCCTCCACCAAGGATAATACCCCAGGCCATGAAAGGCTCACTGAGCATACTGATATATAGATATTTCGTGCTCTCACGGATGACCGTCTCATTAGGAGATAAGAGGGAGGCGACCCAACGCGCATTGAGCACAACCGCGATGGCCATGATCGTCACGATGACGACGCCAATAACGGCGGTAACCACTCCGCTTCTCAAAGCCTCCTCTTCCTTCTTTTCGCCCAGTAAATTTCCGACGACGACTGCGTTCGCCAAGTTGAATGCAAAAGCGGGGAGATAAATGGCTGACTCGATTCTCAATCCTGTCGTCAGAGCGGCGAGAATCTCAATCTTCTGTTCAGGCAGGGTACTCAAAATTAAAAAGAGAACCATTGAAGAGAGCTGCCATAAGACCTGGAGCAACCCGATGGGCCAACCAATACGCGCCATTTTCTTAACCGTTTTGACAGAAAACCTCTTCCCATGGCCCACGAGCATTTTCATATGGAAGAGATTCACCCAGCTTCCGATAAAGACACTCGATGCGGTTGCCAGAGCAATCCCTCTAAAGCCAAGGGGAGTATAAAAGACCAGAAAGAAATTGAGGAGGATATTGATCAGGCATACGAGGGCCATCGTTTTCAACGATTTTTTAACCATATGACAGGACCGTAAGATGCCGTTGCTATTGATGAGGACATAATGGAATAACAGGCCAATGGCATAAATCTTAATAAAGGGAATACTTAACTTCTTAAGTGTTTGGGGAATGTTCAAAAAATGAATCAGCTCTGGGGCAAGGAGAATGCCAGCCACTGCCAGAATCATTCCGGCGACCGAGGTGGTCACGATGGAGGAAAAAATTGCTTCGGTTAATTCTTCCCTTTTATCCGATGTAAAAAGTCTTGAAACAACAGAGACCGTACCCACGGTGAGCGCATTGGCGATGACAATCAAAATAAAATAAAGTTGGATGACAAAACCATAGGTGGCCTGAACTTCTTTACTCACTCTCCCGGCAATATACACATCGGTCAGGCCAATCAAGAACTCAAAAAACATGATCACCGTGATCGGCCAGCTGATCGACCAACTTCTTGAAACGAAAGAACGGAAGCTTTCACTTTTGAAGAGCGTCCGAATTCTTTTGCAGCCCATGGCTTCACTCCTGATCAAAGAAGGGATATAGATTGAGATCGTTAATTCCGATAAGAGACTATTTAATTGGAATTGGAAAGTCAATAAGCAATGATGAGGAACTATGATTTAGACAGTAAGACCACAGACCTCAGACATCAGACTGAAGAGACGAATTTCTATGTTAGAGGAGTCTATGGTCTGGCGTCTGAAGTCCAGTATCCGAATTGCAGAGTGAGGAAAGCATGGGAAATCAAGATAGTGTGTCCGGAGAGTGTTCTACTATAATAATTAGTGTCTGTCCATAAACTACGGTTTTTATAAAAATTCGTCTTTCCGGCGAAAGCCGGAATCCAGTGTTTTCGAGGGCCTCTGGATGCCGGATCAAGTCCGGCATGACAGAAAAAAACATTTATAAACAGACTTTAATTAGATAAGCTCCGTTTAAGAACCTTGGCCAGCAAAATGGGAAATCTTGTTGAGGATGAGAACTTAAGAAACAAAAGATTCGTCTTTGAAAACCGGGCTGTTGCAGGAAGGAAGCTTTTTCAAATCCTCTCCGATTTTCATCATACGGATCCGGTCGTTCTTGCTATTCCCTCAGGTGGCGTACCGGTTGCAATCGCGATGAGGAACGATTGGTCTTTTGAGTTTGATTTATTGATCGTTAGGAAAATTCAGATCCCCTGGAATACAGAAGCCGGTTTTGGGGCGGTCAATTTTGACGGGAAGGTGATATTGAATGAGGAACTCCTCCGCTCTCTCAAGCTTCCGCAAGACATCATTTATGCTCAAATTGAAAAGACGAAAGAGGTCCTCAAGAAACGTGACCAAATGTTTCGGAAGGGAAGGGATTTCCCCCCTATTAAGAATAGGATTGTCATCCTTGTGGATGACGGTCTGGCCTCTGGGTATTCGATGATCGCCGCTATCCATTATGTGAAGAGGCGCGATCCCTCAAAAATCCTGATAGGCGTTCCCACCGGTTCTTACAGCACCTTGTCGAGAGTCTCTCCCTTTATTGATACCCTCTACTGCGTCAACGTAAGAGAAGGTTCCTCCTTTGCTGTTGCGGAGGCTTACAGGGACTGGTACGACCTGAGTGACGAAGAAGTGCTGGCCATGCTGGATCTTTCGCAATAGATGATTGGGTGTGATATATTTAGATAGTTCGTAAGAGGGTCTATCTCATTGATATAAAGATGGTTTTCAACAGACCATTCATAAGGCAAAGGAGGAATGAAGGGTATCGTTTTAAATCCCCTTATTCGATGCTGGGTTCGCAACGAAATGGCAAATGGGGGGGGCGGAAGAAAGTTGTATCTTCAAGAGACCACTCGGCAGTTGAAAAGTTTCTGACGCCCCCGAACTGGGTTAAATCCAAGTCTAAGAACGAGCAAAAAAAACACGAGCAAAAAAAACATTTGACAAACCTATAAAAATCTGATAGAAGTATAAAGTTTTTCCGTTTTAATAAATTCTTTAAACCCTTTAATTTATAACTTTTTGAAATGATTCATTTTTTATGCAAGAGGGAGATAAATGCCTACGATTAATCAACTGATCCGAGTCGGAAGGAAAGGTATAAAGAGCAAGACTTCTGCCCCAGCTCTTACGGGATCTCCTCAAAAGAGGGGGGTTTGTATTCGAGTTTATACCACTACTCCCAAGAAACCTAATTCCGCCCTTCGAAAGGTTGCTCGGGTGAGATTAACCAATGGAATTGAAGTGACCACTTATATCCCAGGGATTGGGCACAACCTCCAGGAACATTCCGTTGTCCTCATTCGGGGAGGAAGGGTGAAAGACCTTCCAGGAGTTCGGTATCATATCATCCGTGGCACCCTGGATTCAGTAGGCGTTCAAGACCGGAAACAGAGCCGCTCTAAATACGGAGCCAAAAGACCTAAATAAAAAACTTCTCTTACAAAAATACTGAGGAATAGAAAGAAGAAGGAGTTACCATGCCCAGAAGAAGAGAAGTGAAAAAAAGAGAGATATTATCAGATCCAAAATATCATGAGGCACTGATTGCCAAATTTATGAATGGAATCATGCGTCGTGGGAAAAAGAGCCTGGCGGAAAGTATTTTTTATCATGCCCTCGATATCATCAAAGATCGGACTCATCAAGATCCGATCAAAACCTTTAACCAGGCAATGGATAATGTCAAACCCCTGATTGAGGTGAGACCCCGGAGGGTTGGGGGTGCCACCTATCAAGTCCCGGTTGAAGTGAGGCCATCGAGGAAAATTGCTTTATCCATCCGGTGGATCATCGGGTATGCAAAACAGCGCTCAGAAAAGACGATGGAAGAAAAGCTTGCAGGAGAATTGATCGATGCGGCCAATAACCGTGGGGCTGCCATCAAAAAGAAAGAGGATACTCACAAAATGGCCGAAGCCAACAAGGCCTTCGCCCATTACCGTTGGTAATATTTGAAGAGGTCTCCTAGTGTCATCTACAGGATCAAAAGCACAAACTCGAAACATCGGAATCATGGCCCACATCGATGCGGGCAAGACGACGACGACTGAAAGGATTCTCTACTATACCGGCGTCACCCACAGGATCGGGGAGGTGGATGAAGGTTCCGCGACCATGGATTGGATGGAACAGGAAAAGGAAAGAGGGATTACCATTACCTCCGCTGCCACCACCTGTTTTTGGAAAGAGCATCGAATCAATATCATCGACACACCTGGTCATGTTGACTTCACCATTGAGGTGGAACGATCCCTCCGCGTCTTAGACGGAGCTGTTGCGGTCTTCTGTTCGGTCGGGGGGGTGGAACCCCAATCGGAAACGGTTTGGAGACAGGCGGATAAATACAGAGTCCCAAGGATTGCCTTCATTAACAAGATGGACCGCATCGGCGCCAACTTCCAACGATGCGTTAAGATGATGCTGGATCGCCTCAAGATAACCCCTTTGCCAATTCAACTCCCTCTCGGGAAGGAAGACGGTTTTCAGGGGGTGATTGACCTTGTCGCGATGAAGGCTATCCTCTATGATCCCCATAGCCTTGGGGAGAAATATGATGTGGTGGAAATCCCGGAGGCCTATCGCAAAGAAGCCTCCATCGCAAGGGAGTATCTTGTCGAAAAACTGGCAGAGCAAAACGACCATCTCATGAAGAAGTTTATTGATGGCCACGAGATCACAGAGGAAGAAATCAGACAGAGTCTGAGAGAGACCACACTCAAGTTGAAAGGAATTCCGGTGCTTTGCGGTTCTGCCTTTCGTAATAAGGGAGTCCAACCTCTTCTCGATGCCGTCATTGATTATTTGCCCTCCCCCCTCGATATCCCGCCGGTCAAAGGAGTGAATCTTCAGGGTCAGGCGTTAACATTTTGCGCCAATAACGGGCACCCCCTCTCAGCATTGGCCTTCAAAATTATGAACGACCCCTACACTGGGCAACTGACCTTTTTCCGAATCTATTCTGGATCTATTAAATCCGGGGATTCGGTCTTCAATCCCACTAAAGGAAAGCGGGAACGGATCGGACGTCTGGTAAAGATGCACGCCAACAAACGGGAAGAGATTCAAGAAGTCTCCGCCGGGGATATCTTTGCTGCCGTGGGTCTCAAATATACCACGACCGGAGATACCATTTGCAATGAAAAACAGCCGATCATTCTTGAATCGATGAACTTTCCCGAACCGGTGATCTCCATTGCCATTGAGCCTAAAACAAAGGGAGACCTTGAGAAATTGGGGACTTCCCTCCGAAAATTGACTCTGGAAGACCCTTCCTTCAAAGTGAAAACCGATGAGGAGACAAGTCAGACCATCATCTCCGGGATGGGTGAACTCCATCTGGAGATCATCGTGGATCGGCTTTTGAGGGAATTCAACGTAGACGCCGATGTGGGAAAGCCTCAAGTGGCTTACCGTGAGACCATTACGAAAACGGTCAAATCTGAAGGCCGATTTATCCGTCAGTCGGGCGGAAGAGGCCAGTATGGTCATGTCTGGTTGACCCTGGAACCTCAGCCCTCTGGGAAGGGTTTTCAATTCGCCAATCGGATCGTGGGAGGGAGAATCCCTAAAGAATATATCCCTGCGGTCGAAAAAGGAGTGGTAGAAGCCATGGAGAAAGGTGTGTTGGCAGGATTTTCCATGGTCGATGTGAAGGTCACTCTGATCGACGGTTCTTTTCACGAAGTCGACTCCTCTGAAATGGCTTTTAAGATTGCGGGATCAATAGGTTTCAAGGAAGGAGCTCGCCAGGCCCATCCCATCCTTCTCGAACCTTTGATGTCCATCGAAATTATCGCTCCAGAGGAGTTTATGGGGCAGGTCGTCAGTGATCTCAACGCCAGAAGAGGCAAAACAACAAAAGTAGAATATCGCGGGGGAACCAATGTGATCATGGGAGAGGTTCCCCTGGCCAACATGTTTGGATATGCGACCGACCTTCGGTCCATCACCCAAGGAAGGGCGACTTTCACCCTTCAATTTTCCCGTTATACTCCGGTGCCACACTCCGTGAGTGAGGAAATCCTTTCCGAACTGAAAGGGATCGCCTGAGTGCACCCCAAAACCTAAAGGAGGGTTTGAGCCATGTCGAAGCCGAAGTTTGAGAGGACGAAGCCGCATGTGAATGTGGGGACGATTGGGCATGTGGATCATGGGAAGACGACGTTGACGTCAGCGATTACGAGGGTATTGGCGACGAAGGGGTTGGCCTCGTATATGGCGTTTGATCAGATTGACAAGGCGCCGGAGGAGAAGGAGCGGGGGTTGACGATTGCGATTGCGCATGTGGAGTATGAGACGGTGAAGCGTCATTATGCGCACATTGATTGTCCGGGGCATGCGGATTATATCAAGAATATGATTACGGGTGCGGCGCAGATGGATGGGACGATCTTGGTGGTCTCGGCGGCGGATGGGCCGATGCCGCAGACGCGGGAGCATGTGTTATTGGCGAAGCAGGTGCGGGTGCCCTATGTCGTGGTATTTTTGAACAAGGTGGACATGGTGGATGATCCGGAGTTATTGGATTTGGTGGAGTTGGAGGTACGGGAGTTGCTTTCGGGGTATGATTTTCCTGGGGAGGATGCGCCGGTGGTGAGGGGGAGTGCGCTCAAGGCGTTGGAGTGTGGGTGTGGGAAGTTGGATTGTCCGTGGTGTAGTGGGATCTGGAAGTTATTGGATGCGGTGGACAGTTTTATTCCGGAGCCGGTGCGGGAGATTGAAAAGCCGTTTTTGATGCCGGTGGAGGATGTGTTTACGATATCGGGTCGAGGGACGGTGGTGACGGGGCGAGTGGAGCGTGGGGTCGTGAAGGTGGGGGATGAGGTGGAGATTGTGGGGATACGGCCGACGGTGAAGACGGTGTGTACGGGGGTGGAGATGTTTCGGAAGACGTTGGATCAGGGTCAGGCTGGGGATAATATAGGAGTGCTTCTTCGGGGGGTGAAGCGTGAGGAGGTGGAGCGGGGTCAGGTGATCTCGAAGCCTGGGGCGATTACGCCGCATCGGAAGTTTAAGGCGGAGACGTATATCTTGACGAAGGAGGAGGGGGGTCGGCATACGCCGTTTTTTAATGGGTATCGGCCGCAGTTTTATTTTCGGACGACGGATGTGACGGGGGTGGCGACGTTGCCGGAGGGGGTGGAGATGGTGATGCCTGGGGACAATGTGGCTTTGATGGTGGAGTTGATTACGCCGATCGCGATGGAGAAGGAGTTGCGGTTTGCGATTCGGGAGGGTGGGCGAACCGTTGGTGCCGGGGTCATCAGCGATATCCTTGAATAAGTCTGAGGCTATACGATGAGGAATATTCTAACATTGGCCTGTACGGAATGTAAACGAAGAAACTATTCTACCACAAAGAATAAACGAACTACTCCGGATAAATTGGAGTTAAAAAAGTACTGCCGCTTCTGTCGGAAGCATACCGTTCACAAAGAGACGAAGTGATTGTAGAAAGTGGAAGGTTGAGCGTAGAGGGTAGATTAATCCGCATTCTATCCTCTCGTCTAAGAATAGAAGATACAGGCCAGTAGCTCTAACGGATAGAGCACCGGACTCCAAATCCGGGTGATGGGGGTTCAAATCCCTCCTGGCCTGCCACTTTTCATCTCTGTTGGATGGCAGGCGGGTAAGAAGCCTGCTCCAGGGACAGGTGGACCGATGGTGTTTTCAATTCGATTAAAATTGGAAGCCGCTAAACAGTTTTTGAGAGAGGTCAAAACCGAATTAAAAAAGGTGACTTGGCCTTCAAGGAAGGATACACTCTCGGGTACTGCCGTCGTTTTGGTGGCCGTCTTCATCATCGCCCTCTTTTTAGGGATTGTCGATTCAGGTCTATCGAATCTCATCAAAGAGTTACTGAAAAGAGCCTTGAGTTAAAGAGAATGGGAGTCCTTCGTGAATTCTGTCCCGATGCAGAATGTAAGATTTTTTTTTACTTTTAATTTTGACTTTTGCAATTGGTCTTGTCTGCCGACAGGCAGACAAGATTCACCTTGTCATATTGTATAGCGGTCGGACTTATGGCACAAAACTGGTATGTCGTCCATACTTATTCGGGTTTCGAAAACAGGGCCAAGCAGAATTTGGAGGAACGAGTTAAAAACCTTGCGAAGGGAGAATTTTTCTCTACCATTTTAGTTCCCACGGAGACCGTGATAGAGTTGGTGAAGGGAAAGAGGAAGACCTCCCAGAGGAAGATTTTCCCGGGATACATATTGGTCAAAATGGAATTGAACGAAGAGACATGGCATATCGTGAAGGACACACCAAAGATCACCGGTTTTGCGGGCGATAGTACAAAGCCTATTCCCATCTCGGAGAGAGAGGTGGAGGAGGTTCTGTCTCAGATGAAGGAGGGGGTATCGAAGGCAAAACCAAAGGTTTCTTTTGGCATGGGAGATAACGTTCGAGTGATCGACGGCCCATTTGCTAACTTTATTGGGACGATCGAAGAAGTCAAACCTGAGAAAAGGAAGCTGAAGGTTTTGGTTTCCATTTTTGGAAGGGCGACTCCAGTCGAATTGGATTTTATCCAAGTGGAAAAGAATTAATGCTTATTGTTTGAGGAGTGAGTCATGGCAAAGAAAGTGGTGGCAATGGTGAAGCTTCAGATTCAGGCAGCGCAAGCCAACCCTTCCCCGCCGGTCGGCCCAGCTCTGGGACAGCATGGGGTCAACATCATGGAGTTTTGCAAGGCCTTCAACGCACGGACCCAGGGACAGGAAGGGATGATCATCCCTGTCGTGATCACCATTTTTTCAGATCGGTCCTTCAGCTTTGTGACCAAGACACCGCCTGCTTCGATCCTTCTAAAGAAGGCGGCCAAGATTGTGAAAGGGTCAGGTGAACCCAATCGAACCAAGGTGGGCAAGGTGACGAGAGATCAAATTCGAGAGATTGCCCAGATCAAATTTAAAGATCTGAATGCAGTGGACATGGAAGGTGCGATTCGTACGATCGAGGGTACAGCTCGAAGTATGGGGCTGGAGATTGCATGAGAGAAGGCTATGGCAAATAGAGGAAAAAAATATTTAGAGGCAAAAAGTAAGATCGATCGAAGTAAACGTTACGAGATGGAGGAAGGGGTGAAACTCCTTGTAGAGACATCCTATGCCAAGTTTGACGAAGGGGTGGACCTTGCCATCCGTCTCGGAGTGGATCCTAAGAAAGCGGACCAGATGGTGAGGGGAACCGTGGTCCTTCCCAACGGGACGGGCAAGAAAGTCAGGGTATTGGTCTTTGGGAAAGGTCAGAAAGAAAAAGAGGCATTGGATGCGGGTGCCGATATTGTGGGAGGGGAAGACCTCGTTGAGAAAATCTCAAAAGGATGGTTGGAATTTGACAAGGCGATCGCCACACCGGACATGATGGGTTTGGTCAGCAAACTGGGGAAGATCTTGGGACCACGAGGTTTGATGCCCAACCCGAAGGTGGGAACCGTCACCTTCGACTTGGAGAGGGCCATCAAAGAGATCAAGGCAGGCAAGGTGGAGTTCAAGGTCGAGAAGGCAGGAGTGATCCATGTCCCCGTGGGGAAGGTTTCTTTTGGTTTTGATCGATTATTAGAAAATATCAAAACACTGCTGGAGGTGATCCTTCGTGCAAAGCCACCCACCAGCAAAGGGGTCTATCTTCGAAGCATCGGATTATCCACAACAATGGGGCCAGGGATTAAGATCGATCCACTCGATGTTCGAAATGTTCTGAAGGCATAGGACACACCGCTCGCCTCATTGAGGAGGTAACGATCATTGAATCGAAAAGAGAAGGAACAGGTTGTATCGGATCTTGGCAATAAGGTCGAGGGATTTCAGGCCGTTGTCCTAACCAATTATCGGGGCCTTAACGTTGAACAGATGAACCACCTGAGGCAACGTTTGAGGGAAGAGAAGATTTCCTATCTCGTGGTGAAGAACACGTTGATGAAGCTGGCCTCCAAAGGGACGGACTTGGAAAAGTTGAACGATTATTTTGATGGACCAACGGCCCTCGCTATCTCCTATGGAGATCCTATTCTTCTTGCAAAGATTTTATCTGAATTCCTAAAACCGCAGACTTCCTTTGAGATCAAGGTCGGTCTGATCCAGGGTAGGGTCGTCCGTCCTGAGGAATTGAAAGCCTTGGCCACGATGCCCTCTCGCGAGGTTCTACTCTCTCAGATCATGGGGGGGATCCAAATGTCAGGAAATCAGTTAGGGGGAGTCATTCTTAGTGTACTTCAGCAGATGCTCGGTGTGATCCAAGCTCGCCTGGATCAACTTACAACTTCGAGTGTCGAGAGTGGAAAGTAGGTGGAAGGTAGAAAGTGGAGAGGTGTAGGTAGATTTTTCTTTCTTAAAACCACTCTCAACATTCTACATTCGACTTTCTAATTATAGAGACAGGAGGATTTTTCCAATGGCGGATATCCAAAAAATTGCCGAAGAAATTAGCAGTCTCACTTTGTTAGAAGCACGTGACTTGGTGAAGGCCCTTGAGGAAAAATTAGGCATCAAGGCCAGCACACCGATGGCTATGGCTGCGATGGCCGTTCCAGGGATGGCTCCTGGAACGGAAGCTGCTCCGCCCGAAGAGAAGGTGGAATTTGATGTTATCCTGACGGGCTTTGGCGATAAGAAAATCCAAGTGATAAAGGTCGTTAGGGAGCTGACCGGCTTGGGTTTGAAAGAGGCCAAAGACCTTGTCGAAGGGGTCCCCAAACCTATCAAAGAAGGAGTCTCCAAAGAAGAAACAGCGACGATGAAGAAAAAGATCGAAGAGGCTGGGGGGACGGTCGAAGTTAAGTAGGCAAATATTTTTACCTGTTGTCCCGTCTATTGACGGGACGGGACAGAGAAGCAGAGGCATCGAGGGACATCCTTGTCTCTTCCCAGAAGGACAGAGCGAATCGTGAGGTGCAGTCCGAAAGGGAGGGGACTTTTTATTTAACGGAGATTTCTGAAAAAGTCCAGAAATCTCTGAAGAGAGCGTGCAGTAGTTTTTGAAAGCTCTCTTAACGGAGAGGAGTGACTATGCCAAGCGTGATCCCCGTCTATCGAAGGTACCGTAAAAATTTCTCAAAGATCAAAGAGGTGTTAGAGATCTCCAATTTGATCGAAGTTCAAAAGAGGTCCTACGAGCAGTTTTTGCAGGCCAATGTGGATCCGGAACAAAGGGAACCCTTTGGGCTTCACGCGGTTTTTAAAACTGTCTTCCCGATCAAAGATTTTTATGAGACCGCCTCCCTCGAATTTGTCAGTTATCGCCTCACCGAGCCCAAATATGATGTGGAGGAGTGTTTGTTAAGGGGAATGACCTACGCTGCTCCGATTAAGGTGACCGTCCGCTTAGTGGTTTGGGATGTGAACGAGGAGACCCGGGCTAAGAACATTAAGGCGGTTAAAGAGCAAGAGGTCTATTTCGGTGAAATACCTCTGATGACGGAAAATGGGACATTCATTATCAACGGGACGGAAAGGGTGATCGTGAGCCAGCTCCATCGTTCGCCCGGCGTCTTTTTTGATCAGGATCAAATTAAACCCCATACAGGAGGAAAACTCTTCTACTATGCCCGCATTATTCCCTATCGTGGGTCTTGGATCGATTTCGAATTTGATCAGAAAGATCTCCTGTATGTCCGGATCGACCGACGTCGAAAGATTCCTGTTACCGTTCTTCTCCGAGCCCTAAAGTACACGGGGGAAGAACTCCTGGACTATTTCTATCGTAAGGAGAAGGTCATCATTCGGAAGGGCAAATTCTTTAAAGAGATATCGAAAGATGTTTTGGTGGGACAGAAGGCGACCTCCGATATCTTAGATCCTGAGACCCATAAGGTCATTCTCAAAAAACATCGTCGGATCACCGAGGAATCTTTCAGAAGGTTGGAACTGGCTAAGATCAATACCATCTCGGTCGAACCCCGGGATCTGATCGGGAGGTATCTTGAGAGAGATGTGGTGGAGCCTGAGACCGGTGAGGTGATTGCCGAATGCAATGCGGAGGTGACGGAGAAACTACTCGATGAAATGAAGGAGAGAAAGATCGAAGAATTTGAGATCCTCTTCATCGACAACATCAACGTCAGCTCCTCGTTGCGGGATACATTGGTGATGGATAAGATCGAATTGAGCCGAGAAGAAAGGGAGAAATTGCCGGTTCTCGAACCCGGTAAGTCCGTCCGGGAGAAGGAGTCCGAAAAGGCTCTGATCGATATTTACAAAAGGCTTCGCCCCGGAGATCCACCCACCATTGAAACCGCGGTCAGCCTCTTCTACAACCTTTTTTTCAATTCGGAACGCTACGACCTCTCCAAAGTGGGAAGGATGAAGTTGAACCATAAGCTCGGTTTAAAGGCGAATCCACCCAAAATATTGGTCTTCACCGAGAGATGGAAGAAAGAGGCGTTGGAAGCGGGAGCGACCTATGCAGGAGGAAAGGAGCTGATCGATCGGATCTTGGGAGGATGGCTCAATTTTGACGAAGCGATCGCGACCCCCGAAATGGCCGATGAGATTCAACGGGTGACAAAGATCCTTCATCCCATTGGGCTGATGCCCTCCTTAAAGGATGGGACCATCACCGATGATGTTCAGGGAAAGGTTCGGAAGATTCTGGAAGATGAGAAGGCGACCCTGAGGAGGCGTGATATCTTAGAGGTAGTGAAATACCTGATCAGATTGAAGGATGGCCAAGGTTCGGTCGATGATATCGATCATTTGGGAAACCGCCGGGTGAGGACCGTTGGGGAATTACTTGAAAATCAATATCATATCGGGCTGGTGAGGATTGAAAGGGCGATCAAGGAACGGATGAGCCTCCAAGACGTAGAAACCTTGATGCCCCATGACCTCATCAACTCAAAACCCCTCTCTGCCGTCATTAAAGAGTTTTTCGGTTCCAGTCAGCTTTCCCAATTTATGGATCAGACGAACCCTCTCTCTGAGATCACCCACAAGCGTCGTCTCTCCGCATTGGGTCCAGGAGGGCTCACCCGGGAGAGGGCAGGATTTGAGGTGAGGGATGTCCACCCCACTCATTACGGTCGAATCTGTCCCATCGAGACCCCGGAGGGTCCGAATATCGGTTTGATCACCTCTCTCAGCACCTATGCTCGTGTGAATGACTACGGGTTTATTGAGACCCCTTACCGGGAAGTGGTCAATGGAAAAGTGACGAACAACATCCGATACCTCTTTGCCCTGGATGAAGAAGAAGAGATCGAAGGACAGAAACCCGCGATCGCCCAAGCCAATGCTCCCTTGGACCGGGAGGGGAGGTTTGTTGCCCCGTTTGTCTCCGCCCGTAGGGGGGGCGAATTTGTGATGGTGAAACCTGAGGAAATTCGGTATATGGATGTTTCCCCCAAACAGTTGGTGAGTGTGGCGACCGCCCTGGTCCCCTTCTTGGAGAACGATGATGCCAACCGGGCCCTCATGGGATCGAACATGCAACGTCAGGCCGTTCCCCTTTTAAGGACGGATGCGCCGCTGATCGGAACCGGCATGGAGGCGATTGTGGCAAGGGATTCTGGAGTGACAGTGGTTGCCAAGAGGGACGGGGTCGTTGAAGATGTCGATGCCTCCCGAATTGTTATCCGTGCCGATGAGGATAGCCAGAAGGAGACCGACCCTGGAGTTGACATCTACACGTTGATCAAATACAAACGGTCCAACCAGAACACCTGTATCAATCAAAGGCCCATCCTCCGTGTTGGGGAGCGGGTTAAGAAGGGGGAGGTGATTGCTGATGGGCCAGCGACGGATATGGGCGAACTCGCATTGGGGAGAAATGTCCTCGTAGGGTTCATGCCATGGGGAGGATATAACTTCGAGGATTCGATCCTCATCAGCGAAAAGTTGTTGAAAGAAGATACCTATACCTCGATCCATATTGAAGAGTTGGAGTGTGTCGCCCGGGACACCAAGCTGGGGAAAGAGGAGATCACCTGCGATATTCCTAACGCTGGGGAAGAGGCGTTAAAGGATTTGGATGAAAGTGGCATCATCCGGATTGGAGCGGAGGTGAGGGCGGGCGACATTCTCGTGGGCAAGGTGACCCCAAAAGGGGAGACTCAACTCTCTCCTGAGGAGAAACTCCTCCGGGCGATCTTTGGTGAGAAGGCAGGGGACGTTCGAGATACCTCACTGAGAGTCCCCCATGGGATCGAAGGGATTGTGATCGACGCGAAAGTCTTCTCCCGAAAAGGTCAGGAGAAGGATGAGAGGACCAAGGCCATCGAGGACCAGGAAAAAGCCCGGTTGTTGAAAAACCAGGCGGATGAGATCCGAATCATTCAGAACAGCACACGGAGGAAGATCGGAAAATATCTGATCGGCAAACGAGCCGCTCAACGGATCGCTGATGAGAAGAAAAACCGCGTCCATCTGGAGGCCAAAGAACGGATTAAAGAAGAGCACCTCTTGGCCATTCCCTTCGATCGGCTGAAAGAGATCAATGTATTGGAGGGAAAGAAAGTCCTTCCTGAAGTGCAACGGTTCCTCTCCCATGCAGAACTCCAGATTAATGTGGTGAAGGGGGTTTTTGGGGAAAAATTGGCTAAGCTGAAGAGGGGAGACGAACTAGCCCCCGGCGTGATCAAAACGGTCAAGGTTTACATTGCCATGAAGCGCAAACTGTCCGTTGGGGATAAGATGTCTGGTCGTCATGGAAACAAAGGGATCATCTCCCGGATTCTTCCTGAAGAAGATATGCCTTACTTGGAAGATGGGACACCGGTCGAAATTATCCTCAATCCGTTGGGGGTGCCCTCCCGAATGAATGTGGGTCAAATCCTGGAAACCCACCTGGGATGGGCAGCCAAAGGGCTGGGCTGGAAGATTGAGGAGTATTTGCAGAAACACTTCAACCCAAAATTGCTTCGGAGAAGGATCAAAGAGATCTATTCTTCAAAAGAGGTGAACGAATATCTCGACCAGGCAACCGATGATGAGATTATTGAATTGGCCAGAAAACTGGGCAATGGGATTTTCGTATCGGTCCCCGTTTTTGATGGTGCCTCAGAAGAGGAGATTAAAGACCATTTGAAAAAAGCAGGACTTCCGGTCACTGGGCAGACGACCCTCTACGACGGGAGAACCGGAGAACCCTTCCACCAGAAGGTGACTGTGGGCTATATGTACCTCCTCAAATTACACCACTTGGTCGATGACAAGATTCACGCCCGTTCCATCGGGCCCTATTCTTTGGTGACCCAACAACCCTTGGGAGGAAAGGCACAGTTTGGTGGTCAACGGTTAGGAGAGATGGAGGTGTGGGCTTTGGAGGCCTATGGTGCAGCTCACTCCCTTCAGGAGTTCTTGACAATGAAATCCGACGATGTGGCGGGAAGGACCCGAGTCTACGAGGCGATCGTAAAAGGGGAACATATCGTGGAGCCTGGGCTGCCGGAGTCTTTCAACGTTTTGGTCAAAGAGTTACAGAGCCTTTGTTTGGATACGGAATTGATCGAGGAGAAAAGGGAAGAAATTTAAGCTGAGAAAATTTCAAATGTCAAATCCCAAAGTTCAAATGAAGTGCAAATTTCAAATGTCAAATCCTTTGACATTCTGTCATTTGTCATTCCTTTGGCATTGGGATTTTGAAATTTGACATTCCCTGCCTGCATGGGCAGGGCAAAGGAGGAGGAAACCTTGGAAGACTATTTATCATTTTATGAAAAAGGGAGAAGCCCGATTAGCTTTAATGCCATCCGTATCTCCATCGCCTCTCCAGAAAAGATTGAGTCGTGGTCTCATGGTGAAGTGAAGAAGCCGGAGACCATTAACTACCGGACCTTCAAGCCTGAGAAGGATGGGCTCTTCTGTGCCAAAATTTTCGGACCCACGAAAGATTATGAATGCAATTGCGGTAAATACAAACGGATGAAGCATCGGGGGATCGTCTGCGAGAAGTGTGGGGTAGAGGTCATCCAATCCAAGGTACGGAGGGAAAGGATGGGGCATATCCGGCTGGCCACGCCGGTAGCTCACATCTGGTTTCTCAAAAGCATCCCCAGTAAGATCGGGATCCTTTCGGATATGACGCTGAGAGAGTTGGAGCGGATCCTCTATTTCGAGGCCTACCTCGTGCTCGATGGAAAGGCAACGCCTCTGAAGAAGGGTGAGATTCTCTCTGAAGACCGGTACCGAGAGGCTAAGGAGAAATACAGCGATGAATTTGTGGTGGCCCAAGGGGCCGATGCGATTCGGGAGTTGTTGAGGAACACCAATGTGAAAGAACTTTCGAAAAAGCTCCGAACGGAGATGAAGGAGACGACCTCGGAGGCCAAGAAAAAACGATTGGCGAAACGGTTAAAAGTTATTGAATCCTTCTTGGAGTCGGGGAACAAACCAGAGTGGATGATCCTGGAGGTGATTCCGGTCATCCCACCTGATCTTCGCCCTCTTGTCCCCTTGGATGGAGGTCGGTTTGCAACCTCGGATCTCAATGACCTCTACCGTAGAGTGATCAACCGTAACAACCGACTCAAACGACTCCTCGAATTGAATGCACCGGAGATCATCATCCGTAACGAAAAGCGGATGCTTCAGGAGGCCGTGGATGCCCTGTTCGATAACGGGAAGAGAGGAAGGATGATCCTGGGGGCGAATAAGAAACCTCTCAAGTCCTTGAGCGATATGCTCAGGGGAAAGCAGGGCCGTTTCCGGCAGAACCTTTTGGGGAAACGGGTGGACTATTCCGGACGTTCCGTGATCGTCGTCGGCCCCGAGCTGAAATTACATCAGTGCGGACTCCCCAAGAAGATGGCCCTCGAATTATTCAAGCCTTTCATCTACCACCGTTTGGAAGAGAAAGGCCTGGTCACCACGATCAAGAGTGCCAAGAAGATGCTGGAAAAAGAGAAACCTGAGGTCTGGGATGTCCTGGATGAGGTGATCCGAGAACACCCTGTGATGCTTAATCGTGCTCCCACGCTTCATCGTTTGGGCATTCAGGCCTTCGAACCCGTTCTCATTGAAGGCAAGGCCATCCAACTTCACCCATTGGTCTGTGCAGCCTTCAATGCAGATTTTGACGGAGACCAGATGGCCGTCCATGTGCCTCTTTCCGTAGAGGCTCAGGCGGAGGCGAGGATTTTGATGATGTCCACCAATAACATCCTTTCCCCTGCCAACGGGAAACCCATCATTGTACCTACACAAGACATCGTCCTTGGGATTTATTACATGACGAGGGTACGACCCTACGTGAAAGGCGAAGGGATGCTGTTTTCAAACCCGGAGGAGGTTCGGATCGCCTATGATGCCAATGAGGTCGACCTTCATGCCAGGATTAAGGTCCGGATTGAAAGGGAATTGGTGGAGACCACCGTAGGCCGGGTCCTCCTCAAAGAGATCCTTCCTGAAGAGATTCCCTTCGCCTTGATCAATAAGGTGATGAAAAAAAGTGAACTGGCGAATCTCATTGACTACTGCTATCGGTTTGGCGGAGAGAAGAAGACCGTCATCCTATCCGATCGATTGAAAGATTTGGGGTATCGTTATGCGACGCTGGCTGGAGTTTCCATCTCTATTGATAACATGCTGATCCCTTCCAATAAAGAGAGCCTCCTGGAAGAAGCTCAACAGGAGATTGAAAGGGTTCAGGAGCAGTATACGGACGGACTGATCACGGACGGAGAACGATACAATAAGGTCATCGACATTTGGGCCGAGGTTACTGAAAACATTGCGGATGTGATGCTGAAGGAACTGGGGAGTGAGGAAGTGGAGGGTCCTACGGGACAGAAGGAGGTCATTGAGAGTATTAACCCGATTTATATGATGGCGGATTCCGGGGCCCGAGGTAGTGCACAACAGGTGCGGCAATTGGCGGGGATGCGGGGTCTGATGGCCAAACCTTCGGGTGAGATCATCGAAACCCCCATCACTGCGAATTTTCGGGAAGGGCTGACGGTTCTGCAATACTTCATCTCCACCCACGGTGCCCGAAAGGGACTCGCTGATACGGCATTGAAAACAGCCAATGCCGGATACCTCACCCGGAGATTGGTGGATGTTGCCCAGGATGTGGTGATCACCGAGCATGATTGCGGTACGATGGATGGGATTGACGTCAGCTCTCTTGTGGAGGGAGGAGAGATTATCGAATCGATGAGGGAACGAATTCTGGGCCGCGTGGCACTGGAGGAGATCCGAGACCCCTTCACCGATGAGGTGATCGTCAAAGGAAATGAGGAGATTAATGAAAGCCTGGCAGAACGGATTGAGGATATCGGGATTGAGAAGGTGAAGATCCGTTCGGTACTCACCTGCAAGTCGAAGCGGGGTGTATGCACCCTCTGTTATGGAAGGGATTTGGCCCGCGGGAGACTGGTCATTGTGGGCGAGGCCATCGGGATCATTGCTGCCCAATCGATCGGTGAACCGGGGACACAATTGACGATGAGGACGTTTCACATCGGCGGAACGGCCAGCCGGCGGGCGGAACAGACGACGTTGGAATGTCGAATCGATGGGAAGGTAAAATTCATCAGCCTTCGGACCGTCAGGAACCGTGAGGGGAACCTGACCGTCATGAATCGAAATGGCGAGATCGCCATCTTAGATGAGAGCGGAAGAGAGCGGCGACGTTATTCTGTGATTTATGGGGCAAAGCTGAGAGTCAAGGATGGACAGAAGGTGAAGGAAGGGGAGATTCTGGCGGAATGGGACCCGTACTCCATCCCCGTTTTAACCGAGGTCTCGGGGCGGGTTAAGTTTGGGGATGTCATCGAGGGAGTGACGATGCAAGAACAGGTGGATGAGTTCACGGGTCTCTCCAGAAAAGTCATTACCGAGTCAAAAGACGCAGAACTGCGGCCAAGGATTTCGATCAAGGATGAGAAGGGCAGGACGATGAATCTCCCGGGGTCTGCCTCCCAAGCCCGGTACCTTCTGCCGGTGGGAGCGAACATTTTCGTCTCGGAAGGGGATATGGCAGAAGCCGGGGATGTCATCGTTAAGATTTCCCGGGAGACGACGAAGACGAAGGATATCACCGGGGGTCTTCCCCGGGTCGCTGAACTCTTCGAGGCGCGAAAGCCGAAAGAGTATGCTTTGATCAGCGATATCGATGGCGCCGTTGAGTTTGGAAAGGACCTCAAGGGAAAAAGGAAGCTGGTCATCCGGCCAGATGTGGGCGAACCGAAGGAGTACATGATTCCCAGGGGGAAACACGTCAGCGTTCATGAAGGCGACCTCGTCAAGGCGGGGGAGGCACTGATGGACGGTCCTTCGAATCCCCATGATATTTTGAGAGTATTGGGAGATAAAGCCCTGGCGCATTATCTAGTTGATGAAATCCAGGAGGTTTATAAACTTCAAGGAGTGAAGATCAACGATAAGCATATTGAGGTGATCGTTCGCCAGATGCTGAAGCGAGTGAAGGTGAGAGAGGTGGGCGATACGCACTTTTTGGTAGACGATCAGGTGGAAAAATTTGTTTTTGAGGAGGAGAATGCACGGGTGTTAAGGGAGGGAGGAAAGCCGGCAGTTGGGGAGCCCCTCTTCTTGGGGATCACGAAGGCCTCCCTCATTACGGATAGTTTTATCTCGGCTGCCTCGTTCCAGGAAACCACCAAAGTGCTTACCCAGGCCGCGGTGGCGGGGAAAATCGATTATTTAAAGGGGTTGAAGGAGAATGTGATCATGGGGCGTCTGATTCCGGCCGGGACCGGTCTTCCCAAATACAGAGAGTTAGAGCTTTGGGTGGAGGGGTATACCGGAGAGGAAATGGCTTCCACAGGAGAGATTTCAGCGGGAAGCGCCGCTTAATCTTTGCCCAAAAAAATAATTATGAGACAAAAGGGCCCATTCTCGTAGTTCAAAGAGTGGGCCCTTTCTTTTGTGTATCCGGAGCGCGGATGAGTGTTATTTGACGTAGAGTGGGAAGATGGGTGATCCCCCATTTTCTTAGCCCATTATGGTGGTTGACAGACATAATAGGATTCCTTACAATAATGTAAGGAATTTAATTCTTACAGGGAGTTCATATGGTAACTGCAAAAGTCACTTCCAAGGGTCAGATCACAATCCCCAAAGAGATCAGGGAGAAACTCGGGATATCCCCAGGCGAAGAGATAGGATTCGTTGAGAGGCGTGGAGTGTTCTTTATCAAAAAGCCGATGAAGAAGTCTCCCTTTGAGAAATGGATGGGGAAGCTGAAGGGTCTCAAAGGGTCGCAGTCGGATAAGATTATCGATGATTTGAGAGGAAGATGATCACCGCAATCGACACGAATATATTACTGGATATCCTGATTCCGGACGAAGCGCATTCTTTGAGTTCAAAACGATTGCTCGACCGATGTTTGGAAAAAGGACAGTTGGTGGTATGCGAAGTCGTTTATGCGGAACTTTCCTCGCAATTTCCTTCGGAGAGAGAATTGAGAAACTTTCTTTCGGATACGGGGATCAGGCTTATTCACTCCAGTCGAGAAGTTCTGTATTTAGCCGGAGAGCGATGGAGAACGTATACCAGAAAAAGGGAACGAACGATACAATGTTCTCACTGCGGTGAAAAAATATCCGTAACTTGTCCTAAGTGCGATCAGACAGTTGCATTGAGAGATCGAATACTCGGCGATTTTATTATTGGAGCTCATGCCTTCCTGCACGCCGAGTTGCTTCTCACAAGAGATCGAGGGTTTTATCACACCTATTTTAAAGAATTAAGAATAGAGACTTAAGCTCCGTGCTTGGGACACCGAGGTTTGGATAGAAAGCAACCCCGCGCCTATGATCCACTTCAACGGACCGAAATTCTTAACTGATTTCGTTGTTTTGAAAGTGTCCGGGCTGGTGCTATAATGACTTCTAAGGAGGGTTTAAACATGGAGAAGATTCAAGTCAATACGGAGACCATCGCTTACCCGATGCCCTGTTCGCTGGTCGGCGTCAACGTAGGAGGCAAACCCAATTACCTTACGGTTGCCTGGTTCAGCATGGTCAACGTCAAGCCGCCGTACCTGATGATCGCACTCGGCAAGGCACACTACACGAACCCCGGCATCAGAGAGAACGGCACCTTCAGTGTTAACATTCCATCTGTGACAATGGCCGAGGTCACTGATTACTGTGGCATCGTGTCAGGGAAAAAGTACGACAAGACCACGAAGTTCGAAACATTCTATGGTAAGCTGAAAACCGCACCCATGATCAAGGAGTGCCCCTACAACGTCGAGTGCAAGGTTATCCAGACAGTGGACCTTCCGGCCGATGAACTCTTCATCGGAGAGATCATCGCAGCATACAGCGATGAACGCTACCTTACAAATGGGCTCCCTGATCTTCGGAAGATCACTCCATTCATACTCTCCATACCGGAGCGTAAATATATCGCGTTGGGGGGAGAAGTGGGCCCAGCGTGGGAGATGGGCAAAAAACTCATCCCAAAGGGGGCTTAGAGAGGTACGAGCCTTTTAAAAATATTGTATTACCAATGAACTAAGCTTTGACAGAAAGAGTCAGGCGTAGACTTGACTTGACCCCTTTTCTTCCATCCTTAGGATTCTGGTTTCCGAAACCCCTAATAAAGCGGTTAAGGATACTCGACAGAATTTTGTTGACAAGGGCTTCCGTTTCATTCCAAAATCCAATTGGAACAAAAGACTTTCTAAATGGAAGATATCTAACTGAAGATAACTATGAAGATTCCAGAAAGAAAAGCGAAAGAGGGGCTCGTAGAGTACGCGGAGAGACTTTCCGCCTTATACTCTGATACTTTGAGGCCAGAAGATGTGAAGCCCAAGGGGCAATTCTTCACCCCAAAGCAAATAAGTATTTTTATGGCAGAACTGTTCGATATTAACCAAGACAAGATAACCTTGTTAGACCCAGGGGCCGGAGCAGGCATCCTATCGGCTGCCTTTTGTGAAAAGGTGCTGAACAGGGGGAGGCCGGTTTCTCTGGTAATAGATGCTTTCGAAAACGACCCTGGAATAATTCCATTTCTGAAAAAGGTCTTGCAGGAGTGCAAGAAGGATCTGGAAGAAAATGGCTCGAAGGTCGAGGTTAACGTATTAGCCAAGGATTTTATCCTTACAAATGTAGCGTATCTCAGCGGTCCTGGGCTATTCGAACGAGGCGAAAAGTTCTATGATTTCGTAATTTCAAACCCTCCTTATTACAAGGTAGGTACAGAATCTCCCTATTCAAGAATGATGGCAGAGTTAATATGCGGGCAACCCAATATTTACGCTTTTTTTATGACCATGGCTGCAAACATGCTTTCCGATAAGGGTGAAATGGTTTTTATTACGCCACGGAGCTTTTGTTCAGGTCTTTACTATAAGAATTTCAGGAAATGGTTTCTGCGGAAGGTAAGAATCACAAGGATTCACATTTTTGAGTCCAGGAAGGACATTTTCGACAAGGAT
>Ga0315280_10003920_pt1 | contig 22406 bp, 21 predicted proteins | sample YL17G06_40_MG_FD_203697 | JGI IMG/M metagenome (GOLD analysis project Ga0315280, IMG submission 203697) | Sediment microbial communities from Yellowstone Lake, YNP, Wyoming, USA - YL17G06_40 | ecosystem: Environmental > Aquatic > Freshwater > Lake > Sediment | place: USA: Wyoming | collected...
GGACTCCTTTCTAGCGAGAATGAGAGCGAGTGTGGCATGGGGAGCTTTCGTTCATAGGCAAAAAGCTCTCACTCCCCTACTCATATATTCGTTCGCGTTCCTTCTTCTCGTATTTCGCGTATGGAGGATGGGCGATTCTGTTGAGCTTGATGAACTTTCGCATCTGGAGCTGACAAAATCGGTCGCTGCGTTTGACCTGGAGTCTTGGATTGAGACTTTCACCGTCAAGACTGGTCTGAATCCCCCTCTTCCCTACTTCTCGATGGCGATTCTGTTGCGTCCTTTCGATTTTTCTCTCTTGGCGGGAAGAGTGATCTTATGCTTATGGGCTGCGCTGATCCCTGTAGTTCTGTTTTACATGTTGCATGAGCTTTGTGGAGAGAGTACGACGGCCATATCAGCATCACTCGCGTACACTCTTTCCACCCTCTATCAAGGTGCGATGTTCAAGTATGATTTCGATGCGTTAAGTACGCTTTTCTTCACTTTGTCCGTCTACAGTTTCGTGGTTGCGGTGAAGAGGAAAAAGCGTTCGTACCTTGGATACTCGATGATCGCGTGGATCTTGCTGATTCTGACGAAGTATCCTCCTGCAGGATGGCTCTTTCTGGGATTCATTCTGACCGGCCTTTTACACAGAGAAGTAAGATCGCAGTTAGGTTTCGTCCTATTGTCATTGTTGATAGCTCTATTGATCGTCGTCGCGGTGTCACCTGCACAGCTGGGTATCATCGCTGGATATTTCGCTAGGTGGCGCCCTCCAGATATGGAGTACGCGATTCCGTTGTTCAGGGATTTTGCTGTGATCCTAGGGTGGTCCCCTTATCTGGCGTTCGTATTCAAGCTTGGGGTGGTCAAGAAGACACGAGATCCTACCTCAACGCTTTCAGTAGTCCTGATTGTTCTCGCTTTCATCAGCCCGATCTTCAATCCTTTGACCCGACGAGTGATCCAAGCGATACCGCTACTTGCAGCGACTCTCGTCGATTTCTCTATGCGAAGATGGTCGAGAACTACATCCCTCCTTATGCTAATGAATTTCTGTTGGTGGGGAGTAATCAAACTTCCATATCTCTAACTGACAGTGAATGGGTAGCATTATCCGCATAACCGCTCTCACATTTGTTTATCCGAAAGCGATTTACCTTTACCTGCAATGGTTGTATAGAACATGGTCGATCTGGCTGAGAAGATCGCTGACGAACAATATGAAGTCTCAGTGTCATAGACTAGCCATGCATAGGTTATTTAACGCTACTGATTGAAGAAATCGAACACTTGAAAAGTATTAAATTCTAACAAACTGGAAATCCTAAACTAATAGTAGCGTGAGAAACTGATGATACGGATTCTATCGACCTTTCTAGCGATTACTTGCTTATGGCTGGTGCGGTAGGCCAATTGGTCTGGATCATCTATAAAAAGGGAGGAACAGAACGAACGCGTCCCTGTATCTGGTAGATGTTGAGAATATTCGCAGCGAATTGTCCCGGTTGGTGTGTGTTGATGCCTAAGGTTTCAGTCATAGTTCCTGCCTATAACGAGGAGGAGCAGATCGTGCAGTTTCTTCAGGATACCTTATCGAGCTTAGATGCGCTTCGATTCGATTATGAGGTCGTGGTCGTCGATGATGGTAGCACCGATAGGACTAGGGAAAGAGCCCTTTCAGCAACCAATAATCCTCATGTGAAGGTTGTCGGATACGACGACAATGTTGGGAAAGGTTTTGCACTTAAGTATGGCTTCAAGCATACAAGTGGAGACATTGTCATCTTCATCGATTCGGATAGAGACATACTTCCAAAACAGATCGTGAGATATGTAGGAGAGGCGGAGCGAGCGGATATTCTGATAGCTTCGAAGTGGCATCCTAAATCGCATACAGATACGCCTCTGATCCGTAGGTTTCTGAGTCATGGTTTCCATTTGATGGTTGTCTTATTGACCGGCCTAAGAGTTAGCGATACACAGTCGGGGATGAAAGCATTTAGAAGAGCGGTTTTGGAGACGGTGCTTCCGAGGTTGGCTATGAAGAGCTTCGCATTCGATGCTGAGCTTTTGACTGTGGCTAACCTGAAGGGCTTCAGGATCGTCGAGTACCCGATCGATATTAAGATGGCAGGCCTTACCAAGCTGGGCCCTCTCATCAAGATGCTATGGTCGATGTTCATCGAGATCCTCGGAATCGCTTATAGGCTTAGGGTCCTGAAATCTTACAATAACGAAGGAATATCCCTCGATTAGAGACCGAAGAAACTTTATCTTTTAATGTGTTCTAACATTGTTTAATTGGGTGCGTACTTGCATGTTCTCTCGAAGCGAGCTTGTGTCGCTGAAGCATAATGCGCTTAGAAGAGGAGTCTGGTTTCGGGCTTTAAACAGGATTGATAGAGCAACGATAGATCTAACTATCAGGTGCGTGGAGCGCGTTCGAAGTGCTACACTCGGGAGAGTGATAGTCGGGATAGTGGAGAAGATTAAGGATGCGATGGAAGGATTCCTCACTAGAGCGGAAGCTGTTGGTCGGGAGCTCGCGGAGAGAGTTGCGAAATTAGCTATGTCCTGGGGGAATGTGAGAGCTTCAGATTGGAAGAATGACTTACGTTTCATCAGGTATCTCGGAGCGATGAGTCTATCTGAGTAGACTTTCCGGTTTTCAGATGTTAATGTCGAATCAAACTCCAAAGGTTAGCAAGATTATTTGTAAGATTTTTAAGGCTTTGAGGAGCGTATTCCTTGAGAGGATAGGTTATGAGATGGCTGAGAGGATCAGTCAAGCCGCCTCTAAATTTGGAAATTCAGACGGTCTGAAATGGAGATTCGACGTGAACTTCGCAAGATGTTTGGGAATAAATGCGATTAGCAGCAGGCTGTACAATGAAATTTTAGATCTCTGTTAAGAGAAAGGACTTTGAGAGGTAATGAAAATTGAACGAAGAAAGGTTAAAGGTATTTGTGACTGGTGCTACGGGCTTCATCGGTAGTCATCTTGTACCTGAACTTGTTAAGCGGGGGCATGATGTTTACAGCTTTGAGAGATATGTTACAGGCCGGTATGTCCTTGGACAGAGAAGGGATGTGAAAACTGTATTTGGAGATGTAAAAGAGTATTACATGATTAAGCAAGCGTTACGTGGAGTTCAGCCGGACATAGTGATTCACTTAGCTGCGATAAGCCCGGTGGCCTACAGTTATGATCACCCACATGAGGTTATTGAAACCAATTTTCTTAGCACGGTGAACCTAGCTGAGGCGTGCTTACGTGAGGTGCCTCACTTTAGGCATTTCTTATTCGCTTCTACAAGTGAAACTTACGGTAATGGACCAAACCCGAAGGTCGAGGGTACGGAGCAGAATCCTAACAGCCCTTACTCTGTTAGTAAAGTTGCGTGCGAAAAATACTTGCTTTTTATGCGCGATGCCTACGGCTTTCCTATAACCATCCTTCGCAACTTTAACACATATGGCCGTAAGGATAATACGCATTTCGTGGTTGAGCGAACGATTGTTCAGATGCTTCAAAATGAAAGTGTTGGACTCGGCGATCCAACACCCATACGCGACTTTGAATACATAGATGACCACGTAAACTCTTATCTGCTTTGCCTCGACAATCCAAAGGCAAAAGGTGAGGTATTCAATTTTTGTACAGGGAGAAGCGTGTCGGTAGAACAATTGGTTGATCAGATATCTAAACTAATCGGCTCTGAAAGTGAAGTGATTTGGAATACCATACCTGCGCGACCGTTAGATATCAAAGAGCTGGTAGGAAACTATTCAAAGGCAAAGAAGATGCTCGGCTGGGAGCCTAAGTTCGCGCTTGAAGAAGGATTGAAGCTTACTATAGGTTTTTGGAGGAGCAAGCTTTTCGGAAGTTCTCATGGGTGAGCAAGATATGTGTTGTCATCCCAACATACAACGAGTCAGGGAGCTTGACGAAGCTGGTTAGAGGTATTAGAAAGTATGCTTCAAAGAGAGGATTTTAAAATCATAGTGGTTGACGATGAGCACGGCGAGAAGAAAGTTTTTGCGGACGCCATGATCGGTGTTGGCATTTTAAAATAGGGGATTTGCTGTAACATGGAAACGTTTAGGATTCTCATGTTCAATTGGCGTTGTTGGCTGAATCCTAATATGGGTGGGGCTGAGGTTCTTACTCATGAGGTTGCTAAGAGGTGGGTTAGGGCTGGGCATGATGTTACTTTGTTTACGTCTGAGTTTCCAAATTGTAAGCTGGAGGAAGTTGTGGATGGAGTTAGGGTTGTTAGGGCTGGTGGGAAGTATTCGGTTTATTGGAGGGCTAAGAAGTACTATAAAAAATGTTTTTCGAAAGAGAATTACGACATTGTTATTGATGAAATTAATACTTATCCATTTCTCACGCCGAAGTTTGTAAATAATGAAGAGAAAGTTATTGCTCTGATTTTTCAGTTGGCTAGAGAGTATTGGTTTTATGAAACACCTTTTCCAATAAATTGCATTGGCTACTATTATCTTGAAAATAGGTGGTTAAAGAATTATGTTGACATACCTACAGTTACCATTTCTGAGAGTACGAGGCAGGATTTGACGGATTTAGGCTCTCGGGACGTTTTCGTTGTTTCTGTAGGATTAAACTTTAAGCCCTTGGAGAAAGTCCCTGAGAAGGAAAAATTCCCAGTTATCGCATATGTTGGGAGATTGGTGAGAGCGAAGAGGCCAGATCACGCTGTTGAAGCTTTCAAGATCGCTAAAGGTAAGCTTCCTAATGCTGAGCTTTGGATCATTGGGGACGGGTATATCAAGAAGGAACTGGAGAAGCTTGCCTGCGACGGAGTGAGGTTCTTCAGTAATCTTTCAAATGAAGAGAGGAGGGAGTTGATGAAGAGGGCTTGGGTTTTAGTTAACCCAAGCGTCAGAGAGGGCTTTGGGTTAAATGTCATAGAGGCTAACGCGTTGGGTGTTCCTTGTGTTGCATATGATGTGCCGGGATTAAGAGATTCTGTTCAAAATGGTGAAACGGGCTTAGTCGTCGAATCTGGGAATGTTCAGGCTTTGACTGAAGGGCTTTTCAAGGTGTTAGGAGACGAAGAGTTGAATAGGAAGCTTTCTGAAAATTCGTTGGAGTATTCGAGGAATTTTAGTTGGGATAAGACGGCTGGCGAATTCATGAAGATCATTAAGGAAATAGTTTATGAATGAAAGTTTTAGTTACAAGTGCGGCTGGCTTCGTGGGGTCTCAGGTGGCAAGGTATTATGCGAAGAGGGGAGCGGGGTCAACGGAAAATTACCTGAGGACAGTTGATGTGTATATTTAGCTTTAAGACGCTAAGAAAACTGCTCTTTCAGATAATCTATAAAATCTACCTCTGGTCTTCTCGAGGCAACACAGAGTTCGGCATATTAGAACGAATCGTTGAGTATCCTTTCGTAATCAGGAATCTGATGGAAGATCTGCCACCTCCCAGAAGGGTATTAGTGGTGGGATGCGCCGGTGACCCACTAACTACAATCCTTTGCGCACTGGGTTACAAAACCTGGGGTTTAGACATAAAATTTGTACCCATCAAATATCCGAGCTTCGAGTTTGTGCAGGGAGACATCAGGCGTACAACCTTCCCCGACGGTTTCTTCGACGCTATAGTAGCGGTTTCGACTATAGAGCATGTCGGCATCTTCGACGGAGATAGGCATGGGGATGTGAATGCCATCAAGGAAATGGCAAGAGTTTCAGTAAAGGGAGGAATCATGTTGTTAACAGTCCCATATGGCAAAGAGGGGACTGTTGACGGTTTTCAGCGCGCGTATGATGAAGGGGCAGTCAAGAATTTGTTGAGAGAGCTGACCATCGAGAAGTTTGAAGTGTTCGAACAGGATAGTGAGGGTTACTGGGCGGAAGCGCCAACAGCGTGTTGCCGTAGCAACAGGGATTGCGTGAGGGCTGCGGCCCTGTTAAAAGTGAAGTTGCCATAGAGAGGCATCTTTGATGTCTTTATGCAGAGCGCAATCACTAGAAACGCATTCGAATCTTATCAGCAAACAACTAAGGTGTATAACTTGAAGGTAACCTTTGTGCAGTCCGAAGGTGAAAGCTTAGCTATCGAGTATCTATCCAGCATATTGAAGTCTCATGAACATAAAACATCCCTTGCTTTTGATCCAAGACTGTTCGATAGCTCCAGCTTACAGAATTCGTATTTGATGAAGACGTTCGACACAAAAATGGAGTTAGTCAAAGAAATCAAACGCATGAAACCAGACTTAATCGGTTTCTCCGTCTACACAGGGAACTATCAATGGGCTCTTTCAATGGCAAGATTGATCAAGAGAGAGTTAGACGTACCAGTCATCTTCGGCGGGGTTCATCCGACCTTGGTTCCTGAAACGGTGATACGAGGAGAATGCGTCGACATGCTCTGCGTGGGGGAAGGCGAATACGCCCTGCTGGAACTCGTTGGTGACCTGGAACAAGGCAGAGTGAACTATGAAACAAAGAACATATGGTTCAAGAAGGAGGGGAAAGTCATAAGAAATGATGTTAGGCCGCCCCTTAAGAATCTGGATGATCTTCCATTTCCAGACAAAGATCTTTACTACGAATGCCAGCCCTTCAACGGTATCTACATGATTATGGCAAGCAGAGGATGCTCATTCGCCTGCACATTCTGCTGTAACTTTTGTCTAAGAAGTATCTATGGACAAAAGGGCAGACACGTACGCCGACGAAGTGTGAAAAATGTTATTGACGAATTGATTTGGATGAAAACTAAGTTCAAAGCAAAGTATGTAGATTTTCCGGATGATGTCTTCACCTCCGATATCAAATGGCTTGAAGAGTTCTCGAAAGAATACAGGAGTACGGTAGATTTGCCCTTCTCTTGCATAACCCATCCGGCCCTCGTGAATCGCAAAGCGATAGAGCTTCTGAAAAGAGCGGGTTGCTATTGGTTGATGATAGGCGTTCAAAGCGCGTCCGAGTCAAACCGTCGGAGCATACTGAATCGGTTCGAAACTAACGAGCAGATAAGAAGGGTTGCCGAGGAATGCCACAGGGTGAGGCTTCATTTCTCATGCGACCACATATTTAACATTCCCTTTGAGAGTGAAAAAGAGCAGATTGAAGCGCTAAAATTTTGCAACGAGATCAGACCTTCCATCATTAACACGTACTGGCTTCAGTACTACCCGAAAACTGAGATACTGCGCAAGGCGCGGGAAGCTGGCATCCTTAACGATGCTACCATCGCAGAGATAAATGAAGGGAAAATGTCAACTTCCCAAGTAGTTGGGATAGGCGCCCACGATGACTTCAATCCAGAAAGGAAGTTTTACAATTTTGCCTTTCTGCTTAATCTCCTACCTCTCTTACCAAAATGGGTTGTTGGCAAAATCGTCGAGAAACGGTGGTTTATGCGGTGGTTCAAGTCGCCTATATGGCTCAACACGTTAATAAAGTTCGTAGTTCGGCTTAGAATAGGTCAAAGCCACATATATTTCTCCGAAATGAAGGGTTTAATGTATAATATGTTGAGAAACTGGAGATTACGCAAGAAATATTCAAGGGCAAACAAAGGACCACGCAAATAAAATTCCAATTTCTGGCAAATCTGTTGCAACTAACAAATGTGAGCGCCATGGAACTAATCTTGTGTTTCTCCAGCTATATATCAGGTGAACGGAGCCTGAAGCTAGCTGGTGGGACGATACATTTCACAGAGAATCTCAAGCGATGGCTTAAATATCAAAGTAGATTTTATCTAGTTACTACAGAAGATGGGGCACAATTACTACGCAATTTGAAAATAGAGACCCAGCAGCAGATTGTGATTTCAAAGTCATCCCTAGCGCGTATGCGCTCAAACATTGGCTTCGCCATATTTCTACTTCTTTGCCTCGTCAAAGCTCTTTTTCTACGCGAACCCGGAGGCTTTCCAACGAATGCAGACGCTATCTGTGCAGAGTCTCACTTCCTACCAGATATCGTTGCAGCTGTTGTGTTGCGTAAACATTATCCGAATGCCAAGTTGATCGCTCACCTACATCACATAGTACCACCGATGACCCAAAGGAGATATCACCCCTTACTCCCAAGTATCCTCGCCTATTATGCTCAAAGGATGAGTCTCTTTCTTATGAAGCGATTCGGCTTTTACGTTTTCACATTTCCCTACGTAAAGTCGCAGTTGCTTGAGAGAGGTTTTCCAGAGGAAAGGATGAGGTGTATGAGCAACGGCGTTTATTTGAAATACATAGAAAGGATACCTCCATCAAAAGAGAAGTTTGACGTTTGCTTCGTTGGATTCATTCTATCTAGGAAGGGTGTGTTTGACTTGCCACAAATTTGGCGGCAAGTATGTGATAAAATGCCAGAAGCAAAACTAGCCGTAATTGGTACCGGAAGTAAGAGTAACGTTGATAGACTGAAAAGCGCTATCTTAGCGGAAAAGCTGGAAAATAATGTTTTTGTTTTGGGATACCTATCCGAGAGTGAAAAGTTTGCCACATTGAAATCAAGCAGCATATTCTTGTTTCCCAGCTATGAGGAGGGTTGGAGCATAGCCACATGCGAAGCAATGGCATGTGGGTTGCCCGTCGTTGCGTATGATTTGCAGGCATACAAATCCGTTTATAAGGAGGGAATGGTGACCGTGCCGATTGGAGATGTAGAATCTCTTGCCCGATCTACCCTGATGCTCCTTGAAAACGATGATATGAGGTTAAAGTTAAGTGAAGAGGCGAAGAGGCAAGCAGATAAGTATGACTGGGACAACGTTGCAGTTGCTGAGATTTCCCTCATAAAGGAGATATGCACCGGTAGCCCCGGTAATAGTTCTAGTACAGAAATAAGTTCTCAAAAGGAATTGAGTGAGGAAGGTTTACATGGATAACTCAAGGAGCAATGGGGTGTGGCCCTTAGTTTCCGTGGTGGTCTTAAATTTTAATGGTAATCCTGTAGTTTACAATTGCGTTGACTCCATTCTTAGAAGCGATTATCCTAATTTCGAGGTAATAGTTATCGACAATGCGTCAACCGATGGAAGCTACGAGAAATTGAGGGAAAAGTTCGGGTTCTATCAAAACATAGTCTTTCATCGAAACGAGCGCAACATGGGTTACCCAAGTATAATAATAAAAGGTTGATTGCGATCATGACGAGCGCTTATTTGTTGACTGATGACTCTAAGAATGAGGGAATAAATATTGGCAAGATAGCTCAGTCGAAGCCGATGATTTCGGTTGTGGTTCTTAACTATAATGGTAGAGACGTACTTGAAAGATGTCTTGATTCTGTCCTAAAGAATAATTATGAGGATTTTGAGGTCATAGTTGTTGATAATGCTTCGGCTGATGGGAGTCAAGAGATTGCCAAAAGGTTTGCTGTCAGAGATCCTCGCGTTAGGTTAGTGCAGAATAGTCGAAACTGGGGATTTGTTGTCGGAAACAACATTGGTGCGAAAGCAGCTAGGGGAAAATACATCGCGCTCTTCAACAATGATACTGAAGTGTCTCAGAATACTCTAAGAGAAGCTGTAAAATATATGGAAGCTGACCAGCAGATTGGCCTATTAGAGGGCAAGATATTGCTTCACGGCAAATGGGTGACTTACCCGGGGAAAAGGATCAACCCTATTGTCGGCGGTTCACATAGAGACGCTTTTCTAGAAGAGGACAAGGGGCAATTCGATTATGTTCACGAGATATTCTCGCCTGGAGGAGTAGCTCCGATTGTACGGAAGAGTCTTATAGATGAAATTGGTTTATTTGATCCTGTCATATGGTGGAGTAATGACGTCGAAGATCTTTCGTGGCGGATTCACCTCAGGGGATATAAGGTACTCTTCGTTCCAAGTATAGTGATAAATCATCTAGCTCGACTCGGCGCCGCATGGTACCCAAGAGAGATGCTCATGAGGCTCTCCTTCCACGCAACCAAGAACGGCCTATACGTCGTCCTCAAGAACTGTTCTTTGCGGAATTTGATGAAATACGTTCCCGTTATCATTGTTATGCGGATGGCTGAAGCGGTCTATCTTTTTTTAGGAAATAAGCCGGACCTCTTTATAATCAAAATGAGGGCACATTTCTGGATTATTAAGAACCTTAGGCACATATGGGCTCAACGAGTGAGGGTACAGAGGTATATTAGGCGGATGCCGGACAAATACGTCTTTAGACTTACGTCGAGACCCGACTTTGCAACGGTTTTCATGATGTATAATAATCTTCTACGGGTTATTAAATTCAGGAAGGGTTGCTGAACTTTTCCTGAATGTTTTTAACTAACGCACCCAAAACTAACTGCTAAGATGATGATCGATTTATGAACCAACGATTGAAGGATTTTCTACTTTTTTCGTTTATCATCACTTTATTCTTTACTTTTGTTTATGGAAACCTCCTAGGTCTTGGCTCACTCATCTACGGAGACCTCGCACCTTTTTATCCTAAGACCATGGAATGGCTTGACACATTCTTGTCGTCTTGGAGCAATGATAATCTCGGATACCCTGGTTCAAGCATAGAATCATCTGTCTTTAACGCGCTTCTTGCGTTTGCTCTAGGGGATAACTCGGTTTTGGCCCAGAAAGTGTTCTTTTTATCCGTTGCACCCATCTCGTGTTTAGCGATGTTCGTCTTCCTCAACCATTATGTTACTTCACGTTTCGCAAGGTTTTTCGGCGGATTCGTCTACGGGGTTAACCCGGTCACCATCGCGTTATTCTGGGGTGGAAGCCCTGGAGGGGGGCTACTCGTTCAATATGCGTTGTTCCCCCTCCAACTCTACTTCTTACTGGGTTTACTCAACGAGCAAGGCAATAGGAAGGTCAATGTTCTGGCGCTATCATTACTCCTTGCCCTTGCGTCAGCATACAATGTGCAAGCACCCATCTGGTTTCTACCATTTCTAATAGCCTTTTTCCTAGCGCATACCATAATTAGAAGAAGTCTAAAGTATCTCGCGAAGACAACTCTTTCCCTGTTTTTCGTTGGAGTGTTATTCGTCCTGTTGACGTTCACAACCGAAGTGATCTACGTTGCAGGGCTCATCAGCTTCTTCTTCGGGGCCGAGAAGGGAGTTGTTTGGTTCTATACCGCCCAACCCATCCCGCGTGAAACACTGATAGAACGCATTGCAGTAGACTATCAATATCACACTTTCGATCATCTGAACTTTTTCATATTCTTGACTGGTTTATCAGCGTTCTTGACTCTCCTTATACGCAGGAAGTCGAAGTACCTTCTTTCTTCACTGCTGGTGGCTTCCATGATTGTTGGCTTTTGGCAACTGGGTCTAATGGGAAAGATCTGGTGGCTCTACGATGCTATCCCCTTCCTTTACGCCCTGAATACAATCAAAATGAAGATGATGCTAGCCCAAACGTTTGGCATGATAGTTGCTTTCCTCCTAGATGGAGCGACCACTGGGGGCGTTCACGGTTTCAATTTAGGCGATAAGCTCAGACTTTGGGGTGCCCACTCGCTGGCTAGAACTGTCAAAGTAGCCAGAGTTGCTGCCTACTTCGTCATAATTGTTATCGTCATGATTCCAAGCTTCACGATCAACATCTGGCCGGAGCTGAGTAGCTACACGTATATGACTGGACAGGCCGACCTATCTCGATATGAGGTCCCACGAGTGTATTATGATGTTAGGAGATGGATGAATGAGCACACACAGGGAACGGGCTTCTTCAGAATCTTCTGGCTCCCCATGGACCCCGCAATTCAGAGCGTCCTAATGCGCATATTCTACGCCCCCAACGTATTCTACCCCCGATACGAAGAGAAGAACTACACCAACTTCCTGTATGAATATCTCACATATGGGCCTATAGTGGGCTGGACTGGAGGAATTGGGAAGCTTCTGGCACCAGCATCTGTCAAGTACATCGTAATAAATCTCGCAGCAAACAAGGGTGGAAGCATATGGAAGTTTGACGGCCCCCCAAAACTTTCTCCTTGGGGCCCAGGTTGGTCTCTCACATGGTATATGACTGGGAGCCCCCAAGAATATGCCAAACTGATGGATAGGGAAGAAAACCTAAGAGTCGTGGAGAGGAATGACGACTTCATCATCTATGAAAATCTGGACTTCCACCCATTCATTAAGGTATATGATCGCGTCTTCTACATTGCCCCGAAGAGCGTCCTCAACATCTCCTACGAGTTCCCAATTTATAACTTTAGTAAATCGGTGTATAACCTCATCAAAAATCCAATCTTCGAGAATGGCACATCCTTTTGGAGTTTAGCCGGAGACTGGTCCATCGACAAAGACGCCTTTAGCTCTGGAGTGAATGCTCTAAAAGGCGTTTGGAATCAGTCAGGGTGGATCATTGCACTACAAAGTATCTCAGTCAGGGGTGGGGCCGCATACTGCTTCTCGGGGTGGGTCAAGATTGAGAATGCTAAGGAATCGCATGTCAGGCTGAACTTCTATGACGAAGACAATAAGCCAGTCAAAAATACATTTCCCTTAGTAGGAACTGATGGAACCCGTGATTGGTGGAGATTCTCAGAAGCAGGCATCGTTCCCGAGCGTGCAGTGAGGCTAGACGTTCAGCTCCTCGGTGGCTGGAGCTATGATGGGGTCCGCCCAGGGACGACTTGGTTTACCAACGTGACTTTCTTTGAGGGGTACACGCCATTGCCTAGCCCGGTCACTGTTTGGAACTACGAGACCATACTAGCCTCAGGCATGAATCGATTGGTCGACCAAGTTCCAGGCTTCAATGGCACCAACTTGATCGCGTCGACGGTTATGCTCTCCTTTAGACCGGAGGCTGACCCGAGGGCCAGTCAATTCCTATCCGCAGTCGATACCATCGTGTTGCTAGGTGACCTCCAAGACTCTAGCGAAACGGAATGGATCTCGAAACACCCTACCCTACTCTTCATACATGAGGCCGAGTCCACAATTGTGCCCGCACGCGGTCTCTGGGAACACTTGGTTGGAGCAGAGTTTACCAACGGTAATGCCTCATTGGTACGGGGGGAGGGAAGTGGCTACGCCAACTTCTATGCTCCTCGTGAAAGCTACTACAGCATCGCGTTCAGGGCTATGAGTGCCGAAGGCCTTTCGATTGCTGTCGACAATCAAGGGGTTGCCACGAGAAAATTAGCCGAAGACAGGGATGGGTTCACGTGGCTTGAAACAGATGTGGTCCAGCTACAAAAAGGATGGCATCAACTTTCAATTTCTGTCCAGGGAAATCGATCCATACTTGACCAAATAGTCTACTTATCAAACATCAGAAGCCCTCTTAGATTTGAGCAACTCGCCTCCAGCTCACGGCCGAGCATCGTGGAACGAGAGGAGAGCACAACCCTATATAGAGTTAAGATAAATTCGACGAAACCGGTATACGTCCTAGTGGAGCAATCATATAACCTAGGCTGGGAAGGCTACGTCAACGGACGCAAGACGGAACACTACGGCGTGCCTCTGAACATGTATTGGGCAAACCTCTACTACGTGAACTCAACTGGACTGAGCGAACTTGAAGCTTCATATAACCAACAGGGGGTTAGAATCCTTTCTGTGAGCATCTGGGCCGGGGCATGGCTATCCTCGCTTCTTGGTTTGATCTACTTCTCAAGGAGAAAGATTCGCAGTCTTATCTCAGGTACCAATCGATTTGTGCGTAGCAAAACTTCTCATCTTAGGAGAAATGTATAGGGAATCAAGCGATGAGCGATATCGTCTTCGTTTATCCTCCTTATTCGTTTGCTCAAAAAAAGGGTCGTTTCCTCGCCAAGTTCAGTGTGAGTCCGCCACTTGGATTATTATACTTGGCTTCTGCTCTGGAGAAAATGGGCATTGAAGTCGACTTAATTGATGCTATGGCTGTTCCCCTCACGTTAGATGATATCTCAAGGCGGATAGAGGCTGAGGAACCACGTATTGTCGGGATCTCCGCGACAACTCCCCAGACTCAGGGATCCGTTCAACTGGCAATGAGGTTAAGGAGCGTCCTAGGAGACAGGGTAATCATCGGATTGGGGGGGCCTCACATTACCGCTGACCCAGACTTCATACGACGCTTACCATATTTCGACTTTGGATTTGTTGGAGAAGGAGAGGCAACCTTTCCAACGGTCGTAAAAAGTATGCTAGACAGAATCATTCCCAAGAAAGGAGTTCTCTTAAGAGGAAAAACCGTTGATGACCTCGATGACATACCCTTCCCAGCAAGACATCTCCTTGAAGAGAGCGTCTACGGAGAAGCTGGGAAACGATTTGCCCCTATCCTAGCGAGCAGAGGGTGCCCATATAATTGCATATTTTGTTCTAAACCGGTTGCGGGCATGAGTGTCCGATATCGTTCGCCCGAGAACGTAGTCGATGAGATAGAGAGTATCGGAGAAAAATACTTCGTCTTTGTCGATGATACTTTCACTACCAACAGAAAGGTTGTGCTTCGTCTTTGTCAGGAGATCATGCGCCGGAAATTGGATATTGAATGGGTATGTGAGACAAGAGTTGATCTTGTGGACAAAACTCTGTTAGACACAATGTCGAAAGCGGGTTGTAAAAGGATAGAATTCGGCATCGAATCGGGCAGCGAAAGGGTCAGAACCACCATAGTTCGCAAAAACTTCACAAACGAACAAATAATGAGAACCTTCTCTCTCTGCAGGGAGACTGGCATACGAACGGCAGCATACCTTATGTTAGGCTTTCCGTCAGAAACAAGGGAAGAGATGCGCCAAACCGTCGAGATAGGTTCAGAGATAGGCGCAGATTACATCGGCGTCCACCTCACTATTCCGATGCCTGGATCAGACTTGTATGCATTAGCCACACAGGAGGGACGCATTCCAGAAGACGTTTGGGACAAGTATGCAAGGGGCGAGCTTGGTGATGAGCAACCCGTCTATGTTCCTGAAGATCTATCACTAGAAGAGATGAGGAACGCACAGAAAGACGCATATAGGAGATTTTACTTTGGAATGCAGTTCTTAATTAAGAGAGTCGCTCACGACGTCCTTTCACCGAGAGAGTTCATGAGCGACGCCATTATTGCACTATCATTACTCAAACATGGTCGTACGGCAACGGGTAGACCCTAGAGGACGGAAGATGTTAAGGTTCGAAAATAAGGTCGGTAACATTCTTCAACACTAAATTTGCAGGAGAGTATAATGTATCCGTATTCAACCTCTTATTTTGGGTGACACAGGATGAAAACCCCACTGGTTAAGCCTAAACGCTTCGACTACGCACAGGCAATCGATTCGGAATTGCTGAAAATTTTAGCATGCCCATCTTGTAAGTCCGAAATCAAACTGAAAGATGAAGAATTAGTTTGTGTTAACGATAAATGCAAACTAAGATTTCCTATCATAGATGGTATCCCAGTGATGTTACCTACACAGCTGAGTGAGGATTTGGAATTAACCATGGAAAAATGGGATGAGGAATACAAGAATTACTACAACCTAGAAATCAATGTATTGAATGATCCAGAACTAAAATATGCCCATGCCTATGTTAAAAAGTATATGAAAATAAAAAATGGTTTGTTTCTGGAGGCTGGATGTGGCCTATCAAAACTTTCGTGTTTATTAGCAAAAGAAGGAGTGAAAACTGTAGGTGTAGATTTGTCCTTGACTGGGCTAAGAATTGGGAAAAAACTTTTCGAGAGAAAGCATCTCGATGGTTTTTTTGTATGTGGTAATATACTTATGATGCCCTTTAAGGATAACACCTTCTCATTTATGTGTGCTTATGGAGTCATAGAGCATTTTAAAAATACTTCACAAGCCGTAAATGAAATTCACCGGAGCTTGGCTCCGAATGGTTTTGTAACTGCTACAGTACCTTGTGTTTCTCTTAGTATACCATATAAAATGTTACGATGGGGAAATATCCCAGATATATCTTTGGTAAGATCAATTGTAGAACTTATCGAGATCAGAATACTAGAAGGAAGGCGCATGCGGTTTGGGTATGAAAAATCATTTACTCCTTGGAGAATACGAAGGATTTTTGAAAATAGCGGTTTTAAAAATATAGAGATCGGCCTTTTTGAAACATATTACCCTTTGTCGCCACTCAAATCTGTTTTATTAAGGAAACTGATAACTAGAATTGCTAACACAAAGCTATTTTGGCCGATGATCTACGTAAATGGCGTGAAAAATATGAAAATACTGCGTATCGCAAATGGCAACAGATTAACGGATAAAATAGTGGAGAGCTAAGGAGCATGGTCGCACAGCAACGGGTAGACCCTAGAAAAGGAATTATGCACTCCTACATATTAACTGACAGACGCAGGTAGCGCTATGCTTAGAAGGACTCCGTTCGCGAAAATTTATGAAAATTGGAGAAAACGAAGGAATGGGGAGTTTTTGAAGATGCTCGAATTTGACCCGAAGGCAAAGGTTGTCGATCTGGGATGCGGAAACGGCCTCTTTACTCTACAGATAAGAAACAAAATAGGTTGCGTGGGACTCTACGGTGTGGATATTGATGAAAACTCTCTTGCAGAAGCTGATAAACGAGAAATAAGCGTTCTAAAAGAAGATCTAAACTCAACATTGAGTTTTCCCTCGGACTTCTTTGATGTGGTTGTTTCAAGCCAAGTGATAGAACACCTGTTCTACCCAACAATCTTTGTGCAGGAGATCCTAAGGATTTTAAAGAAGGGTGGTTACGCCGTTGTTTCATCGGAAAATTTGGCTTCATGGGATAATATCCTTGCTCTTTTACTCGGGTTTACCCCGTTCTCACAAGGGGATTTTGATGGGTTAAAGATAGGTAATCCTCTTTCACTCTCAGAGAAAAAACGCGTCGACGATACGGTGGACATGTGAGAGTACCCTCTTTTTACACGTTAATTGCATTGTTTGAGCACTACGGTTTTAAGGTTGAGAGGATAGTCGGTGTAGGTTATCTCTTAGTCGACTTCCTTGCTAGAGTCGATCCGAAACATGCGCGATTTCTAACTATTAAGATCAGAAAGTGAACGAAAACCATCTTTCGCAAAGCGTTGACAAAGATTGTATATGGACTTCACCGTTCAGCTTCTAAAGGGGTGGGCTAGAAATATTAGTCTCTCTTAGCGGGATGGATGGAACAGGGAAAACGTATCATGCAATGGAGTTATGTAAGACGCTGGCAGACAGACATATCCCCTGCATGTATATTCACATGATGTCTCAGGACTTTGACTATACCATTATCCGGTTTCTACTATCACCAATGAGAAAGGCACGTCTAAGCGGCGTTGGCGTTCACGAACAGACGAATGTTCAGGTCAAAAGCAACTCTATCGTCAAAGTTGTTTGGCCACTGATAGCACTTATGGATCACATCGTTACCTACTTTGTGAGAATCAGACCATTGGCCAAACATAGCGTGGTTGTGTGCGATAGATATTTCTACGATTATCTCGCTAGTTTCTGCGCACTTGGACTTGTGGCCCCAGGGATTTTTACTCTGTACTTAAAGTGTATTCCAAGGCCAAAGCAGACTTTTTTCTTGGACGCCACGATTGATGCAGCTTTTGACAGAAAGAAAGATGAATTGTCCTTGGAGTACCTAAAGCAGCAACGGAAGGCTTACCTTATGATTGCTCAAACGCTCAAGCCCCAGCCAAAGGTCATCGATGCCACTCGCGACCGTCTCGCGGTTAGCTCCGATATCCTCGAGGAGATTCAAGCTTTTCTGCCTAAATTCATGCCTCATGGTGAATCATGTGGATAGGGAATCCAGCTTCATCTTGGGCTATATTGACCCGAGATATAGTGATAGAATAAGTGTATCGAGAGATGCAGTCGACCAAAGAGTTCTCTCATGGGAGCGAGTCTTATGGACAGCCTCTACAAACCGCGTACTTTACCTCTTCTCGCAGAAAGCGTTGGAAGATGAGAAACTCAAGGGCACCAAAAAGGCCAAGGTTCTGGAGAAGATTGTTGTCGAAGGAGAAAAGTGGAGGAGGCGTCTAAGGGATACAATCGCGTATGTAAGTACTACTCTATCCGATGCTGGACTCCCGTTTTTGGTGGTGAAGACTCAGAGTGAGGTTCCTCACGTAACGAGTGATGTTGACGTGCTAATATCGGTTGAAGATTTTTACAGTGCGACAAAGGCGTTCTCAGAATCTGGGGCGACGATGACGAGGCACATAGATGTTGGCTTGAATACCGGGGAAGCGTGTGTATCCCACCCACCTCTTCTGAATATAGAACTCCATGCGAGGCTTAACTGGTTAGGTCTGAAGCACTTCGACGATAGTTTCGTATGGTCAGATATGAGAAAGGCGGCGATGGCTGAGGTAGAGTTCCCTGTCCCGAACATTGAAGCAGAATTTCTGTTAAACACGGCGCACATCCTCTACAAGCATCCTCTTCTTACCATGCTTGACTTCCTGTCAATGACTTCTTATGCAGACTCGGTACGAGACTGGGATGCCATTCTATATCAGACCAAGAAATATGGATGGTCACGGGCCTTCGCTAAATTTATGACGATGTTAGGTTCCATCTATATGGATCTATATCGAAATCCGCCAAACTGGGTAAGAACAACACCTGAACGCAGAGACATCACTTTTCCCCTCTTGTTTTCATTAAGATTTGTTGTAGAGACGCTCTGGGAAAGGATGTCTGTCAAGGCACTGATGAACGAGTTAACTGGATACTACGCTTTTGCGTTAGGGAGATACTACCTCTCTGGAAGAAGGAGAGTACCTTACTATGCAAATTGGTTCCCTCTGGACAAGATGAGTTTTACTAGTCTTAAAAACAGTAATGATCTTCACAAGAACAATGAATACTGCTAGGTGTGTTCTGATGGACGAAAAACTGTCAATGGCTATAAGTAATCCAATTCAACCCAAGAAAACATTTATGGAATTCCGTACCTCTTGCTTATAGAAAGTAATACAGGAGACACCTGTGCTAGAATGACCGATCAACAGGCTTGCGCGCCTATGATGGTGGGTGTTGGCAGTCAACCTAGATTCAGCAAGATAAAACGCCAGCTCTCTAAACTGAAAGTGGTCATTATAAGTCATACGTTTGCGACTGGACCGACCCAAGAACTCGAAACCTTCCTATACGACAAAGTTCTAAAACTCGCTTTTATTGGCCATCCCTTTTCCTATTCCAAAACACTGAGGTCTTCCATGAAGATTTGTAACGAAGGGGTACATGTGAAGACTATAACGACGTTCGAAATAAGAGGTCCTGAATTGCTTCTATACGCGAAGGACTTTGTTGCTAGTCTCCTTTTTGTGATCAAAACAGGAGATAGATTCCACTTGTGCATTGCTGCTGATCCTTTGAACACTTTTGCCGGTCTAGTTCTTCGGGCAATCGGATTCGTTCAGAAAGTTATCTTTTACCCCATGGATTACGTACCACTACGTTTCAAGAACAATTTACTTAATAGAATCTATCACATGTTGGACAACATTTGTGTTACGAGATCCGACTTCACTTGGAATCCTTCTGAGGCCATGATTACCGCCAGAAAGATGAAGTTGCCCAAGAAGGACAAACTGTCTCCTCAGATCATAACACCTGGAGGGGCCCATTTCGAACGGATCGAAAAATTCTCGATCGAAGAGATTGATCGTCATAATATGGTGTTCCTTGGTCATGTCAGAGAGGGGCATGGATTGAAATTAGTCATAGAAACTATTCCTCAGCTATTGCATACAGTCCCAGATTTAACTCTAACTATAATAGGAGACGGCCCCCTTAAAATTAAATTGGAGCAAATGGTTAGTGATCTTGAGATCAAAGACCACGTGAAGTTCTTGGGATATGTTGAAGATCATAAGAAGATCGAACGGATCATAGCGAAGTGTGCTTTCGGGCTCGCCATCTATGAACCTACCAAGGAAAGTTTTTCATGGTATGGTGACCCGGGGAAGGTCAAACAATATGCAGCATGTGGCCTTCCAACAATTATCACTAGGGTTCCCAGATTTGCTCTTGAAGTGGAGAGAAGAAATATGGGGATCGTCATAAATTATAATCAAGATGAATTCTTTCATGCAGCTCTTAAGCTTCTAATGGATGATGATAACATGAGAGAACAAAAGCGAAACGCCCTAAGCTTCGCTTCGCAGTATTCTTGGGAAACAGTATATTATGAAGCACTAGAAAAGTCTTTGAGTCGAACGGGTATACGCCGTTGACAATGGATCTTACAACGTGTAAGAATGTGTCGCATATACCTAAAGAGCAGTGCCTTCTTTATGAGTACCGTAGGAGACTAGCTGAGGTTTTGGAGCCATTCCTCTCCAATGCAACAATCCTGGACATCGGCTGTGGAGAAGGCCGTTTATGGACGTATGATTATTTCTCAAAAATTGGGAAGTATGTAGCAGGGGGAGATGTTCTTCGTAGTGAGAAATGGAATAGCTGGAAGAGGAAAAATCTTGATTTCATAGTGTGTGATGCCGCTCATCTGCCCTTCAAGGATGAAACCTTCGATGTTGTATTCGAAAAGGATTCTCTTCATCATATGAAGAATCACGCACGCGTACTAACTGAGATGCGGAGGGTCTCTCGGGCAAAAGTGGTAGTAGTGGAGTGCAATCGGTATAATCCTGTGTCATACCTGCGCATGGTGAGAATGCGTGGTCACAATCATCTCTCCTAAAAGACTTTCTACGCACGGTTCTATCCGCCACCGATTGCGAAGTCTACTTCACGACCCGAGAGTCTCACTTCTACCCCTTCAAATCTAGAATCTTGGCTTTATCGCTCAAGATCGTCGAAGATTTGATGGAGAGAATCAAGATTCTTAGGGCACTCCATAATTACAACATAGCCATAATGTCGAAAAGAAACTTTGTTGTGGATGGCGGTATGGCGGAAGCACTTCGAGGTAATCTGAAACTTGAAACATAAAGCAGGACATGCTCTGGAAATGAAAAGTCGTTCTATATTACAGAAACGCTTCTACGACGATCTATACAAAGGTTACACTGAGTATAAACTCGAGAATTGGCGCATTAGTTACATGAACAGAGTCTTCAAACTACTCGGAATTGGCGAAGAAGACGTTTTCTTGGATGTGGGAGTCGGTGGCTCGGGCTACACTGTGATAGAAGCCGCTAAAATAGGTGCGCTGGCAATCGGCATAGGCCTGTCGTTTGAAGGTATGAAAAAAGCTCATGAATTTTCCAAGAAAGCCCTAGCCGAGAGAGCTTCCCTTTGCCATTTTGTTGCGTGTTCTGCCACGAACTTGCCGTTCAAGAACAAATCCATATCAAAATTAACATCAATTGCCGTGTTGGAACATATACCCGATGACTCAAAGGCCATAGCCGAAATGCACAGAATTATGAAAAATCATGGAGCTGCATTGATAACGGTGCCAAACGCCTACGAACTAATCTTCCCAATCTTCAGAATAGCTTGTAGATTGCGTGACAAACACGTGGGACACCTAAGAACATACAATGCCGAAGGTTTAAAAAACAGTTTCACAGATGTGGTTTCGCCTGCAAGAGATTGTTTTTTCATGCTGATATTCCGAAGATTATACAGTTCTTCATATGCAAAGTGTACCCCAGACTTGGCTTCACGGACTCAAAGCTATGGTGGATATGGGAAAGCTTGGATTCAAGAATGTCTGGAATAGCAACGGCTCTCCAAATCACCGCAGTCTTTGCCAAACAGCATCAAAACGACCGTAGGTGAGATTTATGAAAATCCTCGTGGTATCGGACGGCATGCTTCCGCCTGGCGTGTATAGCAGTGGAATGTCCATTGTATACAAGCTTCAAAGAGCTCTGAAAGACTTGAATGTTGATGTTCAAATCCTGACTTGTTACTACTCTTGGGCCGCACGTACGTGGAGTGAATGGACAGATCAAGAGACGAAGAAGACTGGAATCACAATTCATTGCCTGCGCTTACCTTTGACAGACAAAGCACCTGTTCAATCCTTCTACGCGTCCAGACTCGCCTATTTCTTCAAGGCTTTGAAACTTCATTCAAAGGAGAACTTTGACATCATCCATGAATACTCCTCATCCCCCTTGCTCTTCTGGAGAACTGGCATGTACAAGATGTTTTCCAATGTACGCACAGTACATACCCTGTGCACTTCTAATTTGGGTTTTTTTGGCACGTTTAAGTTTTCATGTGGAGTGTTAAAACATGTTGACCGAATCATATGTACAACAAAAGCTATGAAAAAAGGGCTTCTTCAATACTATGTGCATACAAATGAGTACAAGAACAAGATAATCCACCTGCCGTTGGGAGTGAATGTCGAAAGATTCTGCAACAATGGTCTAGATTCAAAGAACCTAAGGGTTGAGTTGAGAATTCCTTTCGATGCTCCCGTAGTTCTGTATGTTGGGCCAATTGAGGCCAAGAAGGGTGTCTTCTTACTGCTACAAGCCGCGAAAATGGTTTTGGGCTCTTTTCCAAATGCGATATTTGTTTTG
>Ga0315280_10003921_pt1 | contig 22404 bp, 11 predicted proteins | sample YL17G06_40_MG_FD_203697 | JGI IMG/M metagenome (GOLD analysis project Ga0315280, IMG submission 203697) | Sediment microbial communities from Yellowstone Lake, YNP, Wyoming, USA - YL17G06_40 | ecosystem: Environmental > Aquatic > Freshwater > Lake > Sediment | place: USA: Wyoming | collected...
CCGCGGGGCCGTCGTTTTCCAGGGGCGTTGCCCCCGGCTATTTTCGCTTGTCCCTTCAGGACGCGGAAGAACGACTCTTTCCGCAATCGCTTGCGCCTTGGCGGCTTTGGGTTGGCGCGCAAGGCGCGAAAGACCTTTCTCCACGAACACGGGCGACGACCGACGCCGCCCGACCATCGTGCCGCCACACCATAGTTTATGCGCGATATAGACGCCCACAACGGCCTCGATGCGGTTCGCACTGGCGCCTGTTATGAGGTTCCCGACAAATGGAATTCGGACATGCACCCCCCGACCCCCGGGCACACGTAGGATTTGTCGAGCGGCGTTTCCATATTGAAAAATTGAATACCTCTTTTCGGGTCCAAACTTCCGGTTACGTCTTGGGTTCAACTACCTTTCCGCTTGGAGAGCTTCCCTAGGAAGAAACGAAAGAGAAAGCCAACCTGAAGGTTGGACTCCAAACGTGTCATTTCAGGATCGAAACGCTGCCAGTTCAAAGAAATACCAGCCCGTTCTTGGTACATGCCTTCGACCCACGGCGGCTGATGTTCGATGCGAAAAGTTAAAAGGGGCGCGCATTTTGCACTGGTTCGGCTGACGACGAGGATGCGAGATCCTTGCTTTACCGGGAGCGTTTCAACCACCGATCGAACCAATCGAGCATCTCGCGCCACATCTCGGCGGTGTATTTATGCGCCACGTCCGGACAAACGACGCCGCGGAAATTCTCGCCCTTCCCGTAAAGCTCATAAATCTTCTGGGTGAACGAATTGATTTTGTTTACCCCGCTTACGGGTGATCCACCATCCTGGTCGCCCGTCAGAGTGAGCAGCGGGCGCGGCGCAATCAGCGAGACCACCGCCTCGGTATCGAAGTGGCGCAACATGCCGGGAACAAAATAGTAGATGCCGTGCTCGCGCAGTCGCCCCGTGGCGATCAGGTCCTGGTAGCGTGTCAGGCAGCAAACGCACACCGCCGCCGCTGGCCGATCATCGAGCGCGGCAGTCCACCACGATCGGGTGCTTCCCATGCTCATGCCCGTAACGCCAATCCGCTTGGCGTCCACCTCGGGCCGTGAGTAAAGATAGTCGAGCGCGATCAGGTCGTCTCGCACCATCATGCCCCACAGGGTTCGTCCAAGCCAGAGGTTCAACTTGCTCATGGTGAGTTCTTCGGCGCCGCCTTTTTCCTTTCCCCCCATCGGCCCTTTGCCGCTCCGCTCGCCAAAGCAATAAGCGTCAATGGCCAGAACGACGTAGCCGCGGCGAGTGAGTTCGACCGCCATCGGTGTGTCCGTCGGCCATTTCTTGAAGATCTCTTCTTTCCCGTTGTCGTATTCCCCACCGTGATAGTGGCAGTAAAGGATCGCCGGCGCCTTGCCTTTCAACCCATCGGGCAGACAGAGATAGCCAGGCACAGTGGCGCCCGCGTCGTTGTCGAACTCGAACTTCTCGACCGTGAATCCCTCGGGGCGCCGTGTGCGCTCAATCATCCGCACTTTGAGGTGCTTGGGTCGCGGCGGAAGATCGCCCAGTAGTTGCCAGAGCGTTGCCCGAGTTTCCTTTCGGCGCGCCTCCCACTGGTTGAGTTTCTTGGGAACAGCCATCTCGATGGTCTTAACGCCGGGAACAACTTCCGCTGGCGCCAAGCCGGCCGCCCTTCCCGTCAGCGTCATGATTCCGCACAACCTACCCACCCAAAGTTTCCAGACTCCCATGGTGCCAGCACCCTATCAGTTTTCTCGTTTGTCCTGCTCGGTTTTGTGCCAAGAAATAGGGAGACATTTTGGCCGCGTCAAGGGAATAGCCTCGTCGCAAACTCAGGGAGTGCGCATCATCCAGGCCGTCGGTTGTCCCTATTTGAGATTGTAAAGATGCACGTCGTCAAACCACGCGGCATCATCGAGTGTCGTCTGATCTCGCGCACCGAGCAGGATGACCAGTTGCCCGACGCCTTCGGGCACTTCGACAACGCCAAACATCTCGTGCCATTCCCCACGCGGCCCGTCGCAAGAGATGAGAACGTCCAGCGCCTCGGCCGTCCATTTGCCTTCGGCGGTCTGCCAGCGAACGCGGATCGATGCATCGCCCTTGCCCTGGAGCCGTCGGACGGCCCTCACGGCGTATTGCTCGCCGGACCGGACATCGCATTTCTGGAGGAAGCAGCCGTTGGCGACGTTCGCCGCGCGCGCCGATCCTTTTCCCGTCGCGCCCGTCTCGCGATCCCATGCAAAACTACCTTTCGACGTGTTGTCCTGCCAGGCGCTCCAACCCGCGGGAGGCCTGCCTTCTTTCCAAGTCTCGACGCGGCCGTCCTCGACGGAAACTTTGTCGGAATCAAAGTCGCCGTTACGCGCCAGGTTCGCCAGCCTGTCGGCCTTCTTGAGCTCGGCGATGCGCGCCCGCGCGTAGGCGATCGGGTCGCGCGCGATAGCGAGCGCCTTTTCGCAGCCGGGCAGCGCCTCGTCCCACGTCTGCTCGCGAACGTTTTTGGCCGGTGTCGGCCACCAGCGGAACTTCTCTCCATAGACCCAGACGTATTCATCCGCGGCGCGCAGTGCCGTCTGAACATTCGCGCGCAGCCGGTCCACGCGCGGGCCGCCCTTGCCGTCCACATACCACGGCGAATCCTTCGGGTTCCAATAAGCATCGAGATACATCCCGAAACTCACCTGCACCTGTGCTCGATACTTGGCGCGGTTCTCGGGCGAAACCAGATTCTGGCACGCGCCCTTGATGAGAAGCGCCGCTTCGAGATACTCTTCGACACTACTGTAGCGATAAGCCGACTCGCATCCGTCCACCAGCGTCACGGTGGGTGGGATGACGTCGAGCCAGCCGTCAACGAACGCTGGAAGGAGGCCGTAACTCAGTGTTGAAAGAACGCGGCGCGGGTCCGCCTGCCTCGTGGCCGCTGCGGTCACACTGTTCATGAAATAGCAGAACAGCGTCATGTCGGGATATTCCCCCACAATGGCCTGCATCATCTGGCGACCGCGCTCGCGGGCCTTTGCGCAATAGTCGTCGAAGGTATGCTTGTCGCGCTCGGGCTGGGCCGCATAGATGAACTGCGCGTAAGGTTTCGTGTAAGGCTCGGGGTCGAACAGGAGCCCCTTGAAACCGGCCTGTTTCACGAGCCAGGCCGCGATCCGCCAGTTCTCGACAATGTTTTGCCAGCCGCCGTCATCGAACCAGTCCACGTTGCCGGGGTTGGCGCCGACAAGGACGAAGTTGTCGGTGAAGCGCGTGAACTTGCAGGCCTTGAGCGTTTTGACCTCCTGTTCGAACCACTCGCGCTGCCACTTTTCTTTCGTGAAGGTCTGACGCATTTGACACCGCCGCTTTTCATCAATGCGTCCCGTGACTTCGATCACCACCCCATCAAATGGCCGCTTTTCCATTTCCGCGAGGTTCTGAAGCAACCGCTCCGGGTCGGCCTTGTCCCACCCCGTAGCGATGAGCTTCTTCGTCCGCCGCACATCCTGCGCCGGCACGGCCCACGATTGACCAAATGCCGACACGGTCGCCAGCGCTATGATCCCGCACAACATCTCCACTGAGAGCTTCCAGATTCTCATAGTGCCATCTCCCGATCTGTTCCTTTGTTTGTCTTTCGGAGTTTCGTGTCACGAGATATGGGGCCATTTCCACGGCGTCAAGAGAAACGGTAAACGAATCGGCAGCCACGTCGTGCCTGTGGTCCCGCTGCTCTCATTTGATGGGGTGGCTGCCGAAGAGTGGCGACCTGACCGCATGCCGGTCATCTACGAGTGGCCAAAAGAAAAAGAGTGAACCGATAAAGCAAGACGCAGTCTTTTCCATCGGTAATTCAATTTCGCCTTAAAGGGCATCGGAGATATTGCCTCCCCGGCGCGGATACGGCACTCTTGGGAACATCGCGTCCAAATGACTTTCTGGACCATATGGGGTAACCTTTCTGGTGGTTTTGCCGTAGAAGCATATAGAGATAATGTGCTTGACAGAAGAGGCTCAGGCCAAATAGCCGGAGGACACAATCGAGATGAAAAAGGAGAAGAAGGTCATGAACGCCGAATCAGCATCTTCGATGCGAATGCGTGAGAGCCACCGAGCTCTTCCGACACGGCGACAATTCCTCAAAGCGAGCGCCGCGGCAGCAACGTCTGTCGTGGCAATGAACATGAAGATTCTGGCCGCGGAGGTCGGTTCGGAACAGCAAAGCCGGAAACCCAATGTCATTGTCATTGTTGCCGACGACCTCGGCTACCGAGAGCTGGGCGTGCAGGGCTGCCCGGATATTCCCACGCCCAACATAGACTCGATTGGCCGGAACGGCGTGCGCTTCACCAACGGCTACGTCTCGTGCCCAATCTGCGCGCCAACGCGGGCGGGATTGATGACGGGGCGCTACCAACAACGGTTTGGATTCGAGACCAACCCCGGCCCCGAGCAGTTTGCCGACGAAAAGTTCGGTCTGCCGCGCAATGAAACAACACTCGCCGAGCGCCTGAAATCGTTTGGCTATGTGACTGGCATGGTCGGCAAGTGGCATTTGGGCTTCAAGCCGGAGCTGACGCCGCCCCGGCGCGGTTTCGACGAATTCTTCGGCTTCCTCGGCGGCGCAAACAACTACCTTCCCGGCCTCAGCCGCAACACCATTCTCCGCGGCATGAATCCCGTGGACGAGAAGGAATACCTCACCGACGCCTTCGGTCGCGAAGCCGTCGTCTTCATCGAAAAAAACCAAGACAAGCCCTTCTTCCTCTATCTGCCGTTCAATGCGGTTCACTCGCCGTTGCAAGCGATCGAGAAGTATCTGGAGCGCTTTCCGACAATCCGCGATACGAACCGCCGCACGTACGCCGCGATGACCGCCGCAATGGACGATGCCGTCGGGCGCGTGCTCGAAACGCTCCGCCGGCTGAAGATGGAGGAGAACACGCTGATCTTCTTTTTCAGCGACAACGGCGGACCGACGCCGCAAACGACGTCGAGCAATCTGCCGCTGCGCGGCTATAAGGGCCAGGTGCTCGAAGGCGGCATCCGCACGCCTTCCATGGTGCAATGGAAGGGCCGCATCCCCGCCGGCAAGGTCATCGAACATCCCGTCATCCAACTCGACATCTTTCCCACTGCCATCGCCGCCGCCGGCGAACAGATCTCTCCCGATTGGAAACTCGACGGCGTCAACCTCCTGCCCTATCTCACCGGCGAGAAAACCGGCCTGCCTCACGACACGCTCTACTGGCGCTTTCACCAACAGCACGCCATCCGGCAGGGTGACTGGAAACTCCTTGTGCAAGGGACCGGCATCAAGCCATCGCTCTACAATCTTGTCGAGGACATCGGCGAAAAGAACGACCTCGCCGACAAAATGCCGGACAAGGTGAAGCAACTTGACGCCGTCTGGCAGGCTTGGAACGCGCAACTCATGGCGCCCCTGTGGGTGCGACAGGACGCTCGCACGCAAGGGGAGACGCCGCAAGGCGTGCGAGGCGCCGGCGCTGGCAAAGGGGGCCAACGCCCGGGCGCGCGGCTCGAACGCTTCAAGCAACTGGACCGCAACGGCGACGGCCAGCTCACACCCGACGAATTGCCGCGGCCCGAAATATTCAAACGGTTGGACACGAACGGCGATGGCGCTGTCACGCCGGAGGAAGCCAGGAGTGCTTTTCCCGGAGGAGTTTTACGACGCACTGGCAAATAGCGCGAAAAACGATATTCACAAAATTCCACAAATGCAGGCAGCGAAATGACAGGCACGCCAATCCTTAGAATCATTTCAGCCGCGCTGGTATGCGCGTTGCTGCGCAATGTGAGTTATCCTGCGCTGCAGAGCAAGCAAAGCTTCTCATTTGGCGGGCGTTTCGAGCGACTCGATCGCGACGGTGATGGCAAGTTGACTGCGGACGAGGTGAAACTGCCGAAGCTCTTTCAGCAGATGGACAAGAATGGCGATGGATTCGTCACTCTGGAAGAAGCCAACGCATTCCTTGCCCGTCGGCCAGGCGGGATGCGGGTGGGACGGTCTCAAACCGGAACAAAAGAAGCCGAGGTTTCGGTGGCGAAGCCTGCCGGTACTTTCAAACCGCGGCCTCACGGCGACGAAGCGAAACAGGCCGAGCTGAATCCCGGCACGCTGGCGCGCATTGACGTGATGTTCCAGGAGCAGATCCATCAGAACGATGTCGCGGGCGTTGTCGCTCTCGTCAGCCGACACGGACATATTGGTTATTTTGAAGCGTTCGGGATGCAGGATCGCGAAGCGGGCACGCCGATGCCCAAAGACGCCATCTTCCGAATTTACTCGATGACCAAGCCCATCGTCGCCACCGCCGCGATGACGCTCTACGAGGCGGGCAAGTTCACGCTCGATGAACCGATCTCGAAACACCTGCCGGAATGGAGGGGCGTTCAGGTAGCCGAGCCAGTGACGGACCCTGCCACGGGCAAGAAGACGACGAAACTCGTACCGGCGAAGAACCCCATCACGCCGCGCCAGCTCATGAGCCATTCGTCCGGCCTCTACTACGGCACGCTCGAGGGCGGCGCATTTGCCGGCAGCGGGCTTTCGGGGCGCGAGGAGATTACTCTGGCGGAGTTCTCGAAACAGCTCGCCACGAAGCCGCTGAAGTTCCATCCCGGCACGGGCTATCAATACGGCCACTCGATTGACATTCTTGGTCGCTACGTCGAGGCCGTGTCCGGCCAGCCGCTCGACGAATTCCTCCGCGAGCGCATTCTCAAGCCGCTCAAGATGACCGACACCGACTTCTGGCTGCCCGCCGAGAAAAAGGACCGCATCGCGCAGATGTATTCGCAGCGGCGGGAGGGCGAACTGGAGCGGGGGCGCGACTCCGCCCAGTTGCTGGAGAAGCCGAAGCTCTTCCTCGGCGGCCAGGGTCTCGTCTCGACCGCTGCCGACTACGCGCGTTTCTGCCAGATGCTGCTGAACCAAGGCGAACTCGACGGTGTACGTGTGCTGAACAAGGAGACGGTCGAGTTGATGTTTCAGAACCATCTCGCCAAGGTTTTTCCTGATGGCCGGCAGAAATACGGCCTGGGCGGCATGGTGGACGGCCAGGGTGGCTACTCCTGGGGCGGGGCGGCAGGCACACAGTTCTTCGTGGACTCGAAGAACGACTGCTTGGCCGTCTTCATGGTCCAAACTCAGCGCTATCGCGCTCCGGCTTATTCGGAGTTTAGAAGACTCGCCTTTGAGGCGTTGGCAAACGAGGCACAGAAATGAAACGACATCCCTGTTCTCCGTTTGTGTTACTTATTGTGGTTTCCGCCGCGCTCTCGTGGGTTAGCTTTGCTGCCGCCCAGGAGCGGGCAGGCAGCCGCCCTCTTGGAGACCGCTTCAAGCAACTGGACCGTGACGGCGACGGGAAGATTAGCGACAGCGAACGGGCGGCGATTCGCGAGCTCGTTCGCAAGCGCGGGCAGCAGCCGGGTGCGATGACGCCTTCCGGCAAGGTGGAGACCATGGGCAACCGCGAAATCACGGAGCTCCAATACGTCTCAAGCGACGGGCGCAAGATTCCCTGCGTGCTCTCGATGCCGAAGGGCGACGGTCCGTTTCCGTGCGTCGTCACCATTCATGGCGGCCAGGGCAATCGCGACCTGGGTTACATTCGCACGCTCGCCGCACCGAATCCGATTTCGCCGACCGTGAATGCGCTCAACGAGCAGCCGTGGGCCATTCTTGCCATCAGTTACCGCGCGGGCAATGGCGCCCTGTTCGGCATGGAACAGGATGACGTTGCCGCCGGCATCCGCTTCGCCAAAACGCTGCCGAAAATTGACCCGGCGCGCGTCGGTGTGATTGGGGGTAGCCACGGCGGGCATCTGGCGTTGCGCGCGGCGGAGCTGATGGGCAAGGAGTTTCTCTGTGTCGCGGTTGGCTCGCCGTGGATGACCGATCCGGTGGTTTACATGACTGGGAAGGCCGATGAGCCGCCCTTGGCTCTACTTCCCGAAAAAGTACGCGCGGCCCTGATGGAAAACGGCAAGCGGCTTTTCACCGGACTGACGCGGGGCCGCGGCATGTCGGAGCAGCAGGCCAGGGAATTCATCAGCAAACAGTCCATTGAGGCTAATGCGGAGAAGATTGTCATTCCCTCGCTGTTCCTGACGAGCCTCGCCGATGAACAAGCGCCGCACATTCTGGTGAAGCCGACTTTTGAGAAGCTCAAAGCGGCGGGCCGCGACGTGACGGTATTCGCGGTCGAGAAATGTCCGCACGGATTCTACTGGGGCCGGGACGTTGGGGCCGCGCGCATCGGGCGGGGACCGAAGTCCTCGGAGGAACTCACCGAGGAAGCGAAAGCCCGCGAAACCATCATCGCCTTCTTCACGAAGCAATTTGCCCGGACCGATGTGAGCGTCGTCCAATCGCCGACGGGCGCGTTGGCCGCGGCGAGTTCCCTTACGGGGAACGGCGCGCCGCCGGACCAACGGATCGTCCAACTGATGCGGGATTCGAGTTTCGAAGGCTGCCCCGCCGGCGCGTTGGCGTCCGCGAGCGCCGACGCGGCTTGGGAGGTCTGGCGGACAGGCCGCGACGCGATTCAAGACCGGCTTGTCGTCGATTGCGTCGAGGACGCGGCGAAGGCCCATTCGGGTAGGAAATGCCTCTTGCTGTCGATTCCAAAGGAGACGGCGGGGTTCGAGTGCATCACCGTGGGACAGCGTCCGCGGCTGGAGGCAAGCAAGGAATACGAGGCGTCCATCTGGGCGCGCTGGATCGACGGCCCCGACGAGGCGCCCGCCGAAGCAAACGCCATATCGGGGCGTCCATCGGCGATCGTCTCGTTCTGGGCGCGCCATCGGGATGGAAAGGGGTCATTCGCCGGCCGCGACGAATGGCTCTTCGACAACCACTGGCACAAGCTGGCTTTCCGCTTCCGCGCGACCGACCCCGAGCAACGCACGTTGGTCTACGTCTCCCTGCTGCCGAACCAGAAGCTGGCGGACACCGCCGTCCTGGCAGATGACTTTGAACTGGCCGCGACGGACGCTCCGGCGGAAACCGAATCGCGTTCGGGCAACCTCGTCGGAGATTCCGGTTTCGACGCTCAGCGCGGCGGCGGGGTGGTTCCGCCTTGGAACTGGTCTCCCCGGGGCGGATCGAACCTGTCCATTGTCTCCGTCGGCGCTGAGGGCCGGCGCTGGGTCGCGCTGAGAATGCCCGCGGGCACTTCGAATTTCGAATCCGCCCAGCTCTGGCAACGGCTCGATCTGCGGCGTGGCGCGCGATACGAAGTTCGCTGCCGGATGCGGTGGGACAACTGCGCGCCCGACGGCCCGGCCCCCATCGTCAACTACGGCATCTACCACGAGGATTCGAACGCCTGGTACGGCCCCGTCGACCAGACGCTCGAGAAGAACGGCGAATGGAACACGTATCGCTTCGTCCACGTCCCCTCCTTCAGCGGCCCGTGGAAGCTGTACGTGCAACTTAACGGCTGGGGCAACTTCGGACGCGCCGTGGAGGTGTCCGTTGATGACTTCACCTGCGCGCCCGTGAGACTCGACACGGAATGAGACGAGCCGCATGCGCGTGAATGGAAGGGCGAACATGAAAGGCGGAACCTTGTCGCATGAACGCGCGCTTTCGGCGCGGTGTGGCCGCGTCCTTTTGGTTGGCGCGGCCTATCTGGCTGTCACTTCATGGGCGACGGCGGCGGAGGCGCGGCCGGGTCCGGAGGAAGGCGGCCAGATCGAACAGACCTTCAAGCGCATGGATCGCAATGGCGATGGGAAACTGACGCGCGAGGAAGTCCCGCGCGCCGAGTTGTTCGACCGCTACGATCGCGACAAAGACGGCGTCATCACGATGGATGAGATCAGGGGGACGTTCGCCCCCCAGGCCAGTTCGCCAACCGAACGGCGCGATCAACTGCGCGACCGCGCCCGCCAGCAAGGCGCGGCGGCCGGGGCGCGCGCATCGGCCGAGTATGTGCCCGGCGGCTTGGAGGTCGTCGCGGGGATCTTCGACCTGTGCGCGCGCGACGTGGACGCGACAGTCCGGTTCTTCCGGGATGGCGTCGGCATGCGGGAAGTCCCGCGATTCGCCCTGCCCGGCGAGACGTCGCTGGCGATCGGAACCACGTATCTGCGGATTCGCCCGGCCGCAACCAATGGGACGGGAGCGCCGGCGCCCGCGAAAGCGGCCTCCCGCGCCCGACCAGCCAACCCGTTGCTGGAGGCGGTTTCGAAGAACGGCTTCCGCTATCCCTCGCTCTGGTTCAAAGACCCGGATGCCGTGTGCGAGCGGATCGCCAAGACGGGCTTCCCGGCGCCACAAGCAGGCCGCAACGTCCACCTGACCAAGAACCCCGACAGCGATGCGGTCGAGATCATGGGCGTGCCGGCTACGGCGACGGACGAGACGTTCACGGTCGGCGTGGTGGTGCAGGACGAGGCGGCGGCGCGCGCGTTCTATCACGAAGCGCTGGGCCTGCCGCTGATGGAGACGTGGAACCTTCCGGCGCCGATCAACGCTCCGATGCACAACTACGGCGTCGGCGTGAGCCGTCTGAAGACGGTCGCCCCGCAGGGGAGCCGTCCCAACGCCTCCGCCGAAGGCGCCGACGCGCCCGGTTTGCGAAGCGTCACGCTGCTGGTGGAAGACGCGGTAGCCGCGCGCGCGCAACTCGAATCGCGCGGATTGAAGACGCAGCCGGCGCCGGAGCCGGCTCGTGACATCACGCCCAACGCCTTCCTGGTCCTCGATCCCGACGGCAATCGCGTGATTGTCGCCACCGCGCCGAAGGACCTGATTGAGGCGGTGCGGCCTCGCCTTGAAGCCGAACGCCAAGCCGTGGCCGCGGCCTCCCGCCCGGCGCAGTCGCGCATCGTTGAGCAGCGGCCCGGCGAACCGCCCCTTCGCCGAATGCCCGACGGCGACGCCGCGCGCGACGCCGCCGGACGCGGACAGCTGTTCGAGAGCATCGAAATCCCCGGCGTCACCGACTTTCAGGAAGGGACCAACGGCGTCGGGCTTGTCGATCTGAACCGCGACGGTCTGATTGATCTCGTGCTGACGCAATCGCCGCCGCGCGGAGAGGGCCGTCCCTTCGGACCCGGCGAAAAACTGCGCGTCCTGCTCAATCGGGGCGATTTCAAGTTCGAAGAGCAACCCATTCGTTTCCTCGATTCGAAATTCACGCTCGATGACTTCGGCCGTGGACAGGTCCCCGTTCTCGCCGACTTCAACAGCGATGGCTTTCTTGATCTGTTCGTCACGCGGCATGCGGCCATGTCGGCGGGCGTGGCGCGTCGCGGCGTCGAATTGCTCGGCAACTCGCTGTTCGTCAGCGACGGCGCGTGGGACACCTTCCGCGACGTGTCCGAGAAGATGGGCATCCGCAACGAGCAGGCCTACAACCGCCAGACCTCGATTGGCGACGTGAATCGCGACGGCTGGCTCGACATCGCGGTCGGCTGCGACAACATCAAAAATGCGATGGGCGGCTTTCCACACAGCCGGCTCTACGTTTTCCAGCCGAGAGGCGCAAAATTCGAGGATGGAACGTTCAAAGACATCGGCGGCACTGACCTCGTCCCGGACTTCGGCGGTTTCCAACACGACAGCGCGAAGGACAAGGCCGGGCCCGACATTAACCTGCGCGACCTGGACAACGACGGCGACCTCGATCTCATTCAGTCCTATCACGTGGATGTGCTCGATCCCACGGCGGCGTACTCGCCGGCGGAATATCGGCAGGGCGTGTTCTGCTGGAAAAACCTGCTCGCGGAGACCGGCCAGCTTTGTTTCGAGAAGATCACCGGCAACGGTCTCGCCTGCGAGGCGCGCCTGAAGTGGAACCGCGCCACGCAGACTTATGAAGCCCAAGGCAAAGCGCCCGGCTTGCCCTATATTTCGCTCGCCGATGTGGACAACGACGGCCTGCTCGACGTGCTGGCCGTCGGCCCGGCCAGTCCCGGTTGGGCGCCGCGCGCGGAATACGTCAGCGGCCGATTCTGGCGGAACAAAGGCGGCTTTCAATTCCAGGACGCGACCGACGCCGCCGGCCTGTCCGCCCTGAACTGGCTCTATCGCGATTGGTTCAGATTTTTCGACGCGCCGCCGCCGGGACGCGCCGGGGCGCGCGTGAACCCGATGGAACGACGCCCCTATTTCGCCGACGCGGTCTTTGGCGACTTCGACAACGACGGCTGGCAGGACCTCGTAGTGCTCGACCGCCACGAATCGCCGAACCTCGAAACCCGCGCCCTTCTGTTCATGAATCGCGGCGACGGCACGTTCGAGCCGAAGCCGACGACATTCAGCGGCTTGGACGGAATGGGTATTTGCGGCGAGACGGCCGACCTCAACAACGACGGTCTGCTCGATCTGATTTTCGCCGCCGATCCCGACAACACCGGTGTGGCGGCGAGCATGGACCGCTACGAAAGCAAGGTCTATTGGAACACCGGCGAGCACGGCGCTCGCGAGAACCACTGGCTGCGCCTGCGTTTCTCCGGCGTGAAGGACGCCGACCTCATCGGCGCGCGAGTGGAGACGCACGACCCACAGAACGGCAAACTCCTCGGTCTGCGTGAAATCTTCAGCAACCACAGCTACAAGAGCGGCTGCCCGCTCGAAGCCCATTTCGGATTAGGCAAACAAGATCGCGTGAACGTGACAGTCATGTCGCCCGGCGGGACGAAAACCGAATTTGACAATCTTGCAGCCAACCAGTTCATTGACCTGGATTTGCGGCGACGGAGCGCTGAGACTGTTCGAACGGAACGTCGGGAGAACTAATCGCACAAATCGCCGCTTGAGAATCTCTCTAGTCAGAGAAACACGCTCCGCGCGGAAATCCGTGCATTTCTCACTTCCGGAATGTTTTTCGATGTTCTTCGGCCAGTTCCTTCATGCGGACAAGAGCGTGGGCGTGGGATGAGTTGCCGTCAAGATGCTTTCCCTCGCCCGCATTTTCTATTGACGAATCAGCCGCCTGTCGCCTTCATTCTTGTATCGGGGGCATTGGAAATGATCGTCCACCACGCCACCGGCGAGACACTCGCCGGCTCGCTCGCGTGCAAATACGCTCAGGCGAACAGTAGGATTTTGTAGAGCGTTCGCCAAATATAGAGATGCAGTGGAAGGGTACACCATGAATATTAACTTGGAAGCGCTGATCGAAGAACACGCCAAGATCATCGCGGACCAGATGGTGGAGGCCGTCGAATGGGCCGGATCGGAAGAGGATATTCGGCATGAGTGCAACAAGCTCATTGACGAGTTCGTGAAGAAAGCCGGGCTGAGTATAAAGGCGCGGCACGAATACGGACTAGCCGGCAAGTTCGGGGATTCGAAATACGGTGGCGTTGTCATCGAGTACAAACACTCGAAAGGTGCGGAGAAGATCACAGAAAGCGAGAACTCGCCAGGCGTGAGAAAGGTTGTCTCGCAGATCAAAGACCGGTTCAGAGACCTGCAGGCCGAAGAACACGTGGGCATGGAGCGCATCTTTGGCGTCGGGTGCGACGGGAATATGTTTGTCTTCGTCCGCGTGCGCGGGAACAAGATTGACGTCGAGAACCCGCAGCCCGTCACGTCCCATACCGTTGAGCGGTTGCTCCGCGCCATCGTGTCTCTGGGCGCGCGCGGGCTTTCCTTCACACCCGAAAACCTTGCCGCCCACTTCGGCTCCGAGAGCAAGACCGCCCGGGAAGGGGTCCGCCGGATTTCCGAGGTGATTCACGAAACCAACAACCGCAAGGCGCAGGACTTTTTCCGCCAATGGCAAATTCTCTTCGGCGAGGTCTGCGGCTACGACATCCACGGCCAGAACGCCAAAGTCTGCAAACTGGCCGCACACTACCTGGTCGCCGATCCCAACCCCGCCGAACTTCTCTTCGCCGTCCACACCTACTATGCCCTTTTCATCAAACTTCTGGCCGCCGAGATCGTTGCTTCCTTCTCGCCGCTTGGAACTTCGCCCCTCAAGAAACTGGTCGCCGCGCCAACCGCCGCCAAACTGCGCGACGAACTCCGCGCCCTCGAACAGGGCGGCATCTGGTCGCAACTGGGCATCCGCAACTTCCTCGAAGGCGATCTCTTCTCCTGGTATCTCGACGCTTGGGACGACCGCTGCGCCGAAGCCATTCGCTCCATGACGCGCTCGCTCGACGAATTCGATCCGACGACGCTCAGCGTTGATCCCGCCGAATCGCGCGACCTCCTGAAACAACTCTACCAACAGCTGTTTCCGCAGTCTGTCCGCCACGACCTCGGCGAATACTACACGCCAGACTGGCTCGCCGAACTCGTCCTCAATGAACTTGGCTACGACGGCGACCCCGACAAGCGCCTGCTCGACCCCGCCTGCGGCTCCGGCACGTTCCTCGTCATGGCGCTCAACCGCGTCAAGACCTGGTATGCCGAACACCGCCACCAATGCGGCTTCGGCGAGGACGAACTTCTGCGCAAGGTCCTGCGCAACATCATCGGCTTCGACCTCAATCCGCTGGCCGTCATGGCTGCGCGCACCAACTATCTGATGGCCATCCGCGACCTCCTCCGCCACGCCGGCGACGTCGAGCTGCCCGTCTATCTCTGCGACTCGATCATGACGCCGTCGGAATACGGCGACATCTTCACCGGCGGCCACGGCAAGGTGCGCCGGATCAAGACCAGCGCCGGCGACTTCATTATCCCCAACGAAATCGCCGAGAACCGCGACCAGATTAGCCGCTACGCCGACACGCTCGAATTCTGCGTCCGCAACCGCTATTCGCCCGAGCAATTCATTGAACGCTGCCAAGCCGAAGCCATCCCCACCACCGAGGCCGAGCTCCACAAGGGGCTATATCGCCAGCTTCAGCAACTCGACGCCGACAAGAGGAACCGCGTCTGGCCGTGGATCATCAAGAACGCCTTCGCCCCGCTGTTTGTCGGCAAGGTGGATTTCGTTGCTGGCAATCCGCCGTGGGTGAATTGGGAGAACCTGCCGAATGATTACCGTCAAACCACTGCCCCGCTCTGGCAGGAATACGATCTATTCCGTCATAAGGGCTATCGGGCAAAGCTTGGCGCCGGCAAGGATGATGTCTCCATTAGCATGACCTACGTCGCCCACGATGCCTATCTCAAAGAAGATGGACGTCTGGGCTTTGTCATCACGCAATCGGTTTTCAAGACGGTTGGCGGCGGGGAGGGATTTCGCACATTTCAATACACCCGGGGCGGGAAAACATATTATCTCCCGCCGCTTGTGGTTCACGACCTGAGCGATTTCCAGCCCTTCGAAGGTGCGACAAATCGAACCGCTGTCGTTGTTCTGACGAAATCGAAAACGCTCTTTTCCTATCCTGTGCCATACATCGTTTGGCGTAAAGAGGCAAAGGGCAAAATCTCGCCTCAAATGTCCCTCGAAGAAGTGCTGGAAAGGACATCGCGAAGAAAAATGGGCGCACAGCCCGTGCAAGCAAACCAGCCGACATCGCCTTGGTTGACTGCGCCAAAACGCGCGCTGGCGGGAATTCAGAAGGTCATCGGGAAAAGCGACTATCAGGCATACGCGGGATGCTGCACATGGATGAATGGTGTTTACTGGATTAGCGTTATTGACAAGAGGCCGAACGGCGATCTGCTCGTCGAGAATCTTCATGACGTGGGAAAAATCAAAGTGAAACAGGTTCAGGCCGTCATCGAACCCGATCTGGTGTATCCGTTGCTTCGAGGCCGCGACGTTCGCCGCTGGCACGCCGAGCCTTCCGCTCACATTATTTTGGCCAATCGAACGGACAAGCTAGCGGGCATTCCTGAAGCGACCATGAAGCAGCAATATCCGAAGACTTACGCCTATTTGAAACAGTTCGAAGGCAACCGGGAGCGACCCCAACGCGGCACACTCCGCGGCCGCTCCGGCTACCGCCAATACTTCAAGCCGACCGATCCCTTCTACTCCATGTATAACGTCGGGCCATACACAATGGCGAAGTGGAAGGTTCTCTGGCCAGAAGTCGGGCATACTGTTCGCGCTGCGGTTTGCGGACCCAATAAAGTGGAGAAGGCAAAACCTTCCTTACCTGACCATACGATCATTGCAGTCTCGTGCGATTCTTCGGACGAAGCTTGTTACATTGCCGGTCTCCTGAACTCGTCACCAGCTCAGGTCGCTGCGGCTGCTTATGTTGTTTTGCATCCTTCGCCGCACATCATGGAAAACATCGGCATTCCCAGGTATAACAATGAAAACGCATTTCATGAATTGGTCGTCCAAAAGTCGGCAGCATGCCACACAGCAGCGGCAAAGGGCGACGCGGACGCCGTAGCCGCTCTGGAGGCCGAGATAGACCGCGCGGCGGCGAAGCTCTGGGGCATCACGGACGACGAACTCCGCGCCATTCAGGACGCCCTCGCCGAGATGTCGCCGCGCGGAACCGACAATCAGCCGGAAGACGAAGGCGAAGACGAGTAGATCGGACGTGGTGGGAGGCGGAGGTGGCCGAGTGCGTGGCGGCGCTGTATGGGCGGTGATAAAACACACGGAGGGAATGCGCGCTATGTTCCTGATGTATGTGGATGAAAGCGGGGACTGCGGATTGCAGAATTCTCCGTCGCGCTATTTTGTTCTGACGGGTCTGGTGGTTCACGAGTTGCGGTGGCAAAGTTGCCTGGATCAGATGATCGCATTCCGCCAGCAGATTCGGAGCCAATTCCACCTGAGACTGCGCGAGGAAATTCATGCCGCAGGAATGATCAGCCGGCCGGGCCACCTGGTTCGCATCGCGCGAAACAACCGCCTGACGATTCTTCGGCTGTTCACGAATCTGCTGGCATCGCTGAGCGACTTCAATGTCATCAATGTGGTGGTGGACAAGCAAGGCAAGGGGCCGTCGTATGATGTGTTCGGAAATGCGTGGAGGGCGCTCATGCAGCGCTTTGAGAACACGGTTAGCCGGCACAACTTTCGGGGGCCGGCCAATCCCGACGAACGAGGGATGCTCTTGCCGGACCACACGGACGACAAGAAGCTGACGGTGCTGTTGCGGCAAATGCGCCGGTATAACCCCGTTCCGCACAGGCCGGAATTCGCCGTGGGATATCGGAATCTGCCGCTGACACAGATCATCGAGGATCCGAGCTTTCGGAATTCGGACCATTCGTATTTCATTCAGGCGACAGACCTTTGCGCCTTTCTTATCTACCAACATCTGACGCCGAACCGGTACATGCACAAGATGGGCGCGCACAGATACTTCCTGCGACTTCAGCCCATTCTTTGCACGGCGGCTTCGTCGAATGACCCGCTGGGAATCGTAAGGCTGTGAGAGAAAAGAAAAGGGGAGGCTTTTAGCCCCCCGGAGGAATCCTACTAACCAGACGAGCCAGCGTTCAGATTCCGGGTTAAGGGTCGCTCGCAGTGCGCGGGTGTGTCAAACAGAAAAAAGAGAAAAAAAGAAAAAAAAGACGATAAGAAAACGCTGATGAATATGGCCATTGAGGATCGAAATCCAAATCCCACAGGGCATGAGGCCGACCTTCGATCATCTCCCTCATCGCACTTGTTCGAAAGTGCCTTGCGGCAAAGGGCTTCGGCTGCGAGGCGTGGGAGCGGGAGATCAACCAGCGCGTGGCGGCGCTGTATGGGCTGTAAGTTCAAAAACCAGTGACAGGCACCGGCGAAAAAGCGGCCTGGGGCCAGTCTCCGTTTTGCGGCGGCTGGGGTTACTTCGATGTAGCCGCGAAAAGCGCGTCGTAGAGGGCGCCACCCGGTTTTACCCCACCGGGGCGCATGATGTCTCCCCGACTGACCGTTCCGTTGGTCGGGTCATAGACAATGGCCAAAAGGCCCGCTACGTCGTTGGGATTGGCGTTTACCCAGGGATAACCGCCGCCAGTGCCGGAGTCAATGAAATCGCCACGACTGTCCTTGATGTGATCGGGGCCGTCGCAATAAAGATTGAAGCAATCGGCGGGGAAAGCCGCCGGCTCTGGGCCAAATGGAGCCAGTGGTTGGTCATCGTCAAACCGGAGACCGTTATAAAACAATACTGTGGCCGCCTTGAGTTGCGGTAGCGCTGGAGGTTACGAAATGCACTGCCGCCCTGACGGGCCGACGGTCGCCGAAGAAAGAGCGGTACTCCGGTTGGCCTGGCTAAACCTTTTCACTGCAACGAGGAGTGCGAAACAACTCTGCCATTCTGAACGGAATCCTCCGACGCTGGCAGGTCACAACCTCGGACCACTGCTACCGACTACTAATGCGCCAACTCTCGTGCAATCAACTGGTTGTTCGCGCCCCAACATGAATCCTTACTTTCCAAGATGGCGATTCTATTTTGGCGAACGATGCCAGTGACTCAACGCACAAACAAACCCACCCCGGACAGGGTTTTCGCTGGGGATACCACACGGTCCAAGCAAGATTCGAGGCTTCCAGCCGGCAGATTTCATTTTGGCGGGCGACAGGCGAAGCGGGACAGCGCAGGAACTTGGACTTGACTGTTGCGCGCCGATTGGGGCAAACAATCCAGGCATAAAGCCGGAATGGATCTGTCTGGAAGAAGACCATGCACGTACGAAGCTTGTCCACCGTACGGAGAGCAGTGATCGCTGGCGCTGTTGTATTGACAGCGAATCTGGCGGCTGCGCAATCCGCCCCAGGCGGACAGAACGTCCGCCTCGTCGGCCAGCTCGGCGACGCCCGTGAAGTCATGCGCTCGAGCGGATATCGAAAGACTCACATGGAAGGTGCGAACTGCAAACAAGAGAGAGCCCGGGATTGCGGGAGACGCACCCGTTGCGCTTTGTGCTTGAAGTGGCGCATCAAACAGGCGAAATTCGTGACACAGATCGGTGCCGGGTAGGGGTCTGAATGGGCGGCGCGGCCTTCGATTCGGACGAGATGGAACGCAGAGGGGCGAAAACAATGGACGACAAGCGGATTGAGTTGGCGCGGGAATATGCAACCCTCCTGCGACGAGATCTCGGCGCTCGCTTGAAGGAAATCCTTCTGTTTGGCTCAAGCGCTCGCGGCGATGCGTCGGAGGGGTCCGACTTTGACGTCATTCTGGTGGTGGATCGTCGGACACCCCAGGTTCGCGAGGCGGTTCTCGACGCTGAGATCGAGATGATGAACCGCCATGAAGCCCTTTTTGCCACGTTGCTTTTCGACGAGGAGCAATGGTATGAGACACGGCAATTCCCGTTGGGATGGTGCGTTGAGCAGGAGGGAGTCGTGGTATGACGGGCGAGGATGGCATGGGAACGTGGGGCGTTGCGGCGACGGTTCCGCCACCCACCCCCACCCCCACCGCCCGCTGGTCGCTGTATCCCTGAGCGAGACGGCAAGTCGCTTCGGCTGATTCCTTCCAGCAAGTTCCACTGGAAAGGCGGGAGCAGGCCAGTTGGCGCTTGACTGATCCCCCCGGTTGAGGGTAAAAATCCTGTATAGGCCGAAGGGACCTTCGGGGGAGTTGGGCGATGAAGGCGCGAAGCTCGTCTACCGTGCGAATCGCACTGATCGCTGGCGCTCTTGTTTTGGCAGCGAATCTAGCGGCTGCGCAGGGGCAAAACGTCCGCCTCGTCGGCCAGATCGGCGGAGGAAGCCCAGCCGTTTACGTCACGGGCAATTATGCTTATATGGGCGAAGGCATCAAGTTCAGGATTCTCGACGTCTCGAATCCGTCTTCACCCGTGCTCGTGAGTAGTCTGACATTGCCTGGTGTCGTAAATGGGATTGTCGTTACAGGCAACCTTGCATATATCGCGGACAGGGAGGCTGGTCTTCAAGTTATAGACGTTTCGAACCCGGCCGCGCCAGCCCTTCGCGGCTCATACAATACGCCGGGGATTGCCTGGGGTGTTTATGTTTCAGGCGGCCTCGCGTATGTGGCCGATGACTGGAGCGGTCTTCAGATCCTGGACATTTCGAACCCCGCCGCACCGACGCTGCGCGGCTCTTACCGTACGCCGAGCTGGGCTCAGGGCGTTTTTGTTGCGGGCGGCTTAGCCTATGTCGCCGTCTCCGCGTATGGCCTTTACATCATTGATGTTTCCGACCCCGCTGCTCCCACGCTTCGAGGCTCGTATGACACCCCCGGCTTTACGGTGGACGTTTGCGTTGCGGGCAGCCTGGCCTATGTCGCCGATCGGGAGGGGGGCCTTCAGATTCTAGATGTCTCGGACCCATCGCTCCCGACGCTTCGGGGTTCTTACGTTATACCCACGTGGTTTTGGAGGGTCTGGCCTTCCGGTACCCTCGTCTATGCCGCCGGCGGGGGCAGCCTCCGCGTCATAGACGTTTCGGACCCGTCCGCACCTTGGCTTCGCGGCTCGTGGGGCGGTGCACCGGGGTCGGTGCAAGGCATGTATCTTTTGGGGAACATAGCGTATGTCGCAGACGTTTACAGCGGCCTTTATCTCGTGGACGTTTCGAATCCTGCCTTACCAACGCTCCGCGGCTCCTATCTTACATTGGGCTGCGCCTGGAGCGTTTGTGTTGCGGGGGGCTTGGCCTATGTGGCCGACTACCAGAGAGGTCTTCACATCTTTGACGTGTCAAACCCTATGGCTCCCGCGCCTCGTGGCCTCTACGATGCACCAAGTATTAACATTGCAGAGGCGGCGTTCGTCGTCGGGAATCTGGCTTATATTGCTGACAGGGGGAATCGACTTCAGATCATAGACGTTTCGAACCCTGCGCTGCCGATCTTTCGTGGTTCTTACAATACGCCGGGCCCGGCCAGGAACGTTTTTGTTTCCGGCACTCTGGCCTATGTCGCCGACGCGACAACTGGCGGTCTTCAGATCATTGATGTCAGTAATCCTTCGTTGCCGACGCTTCGCGGCTCCTGCGATACGCCGGGCAGCGCCGCGGACGTTTGTGTTTCCGGCGACTTGGCGTATGTCGCCGACGGGACGAGTGGCCTTCAGATCATTGACATAGCCAATCCCTCCGCTCCCGCACTTCGCGGCTCCTGTGATACGCCGGACAGCGCCCAGGACGTTTGTGTTTCCGGCGACTTGGCCTATGTCGCCGACGGGGCGAGTGGCCTTCAGATCATTGACATAGCCAATCCCTCCGCTCCCGCACTTCGCGGCTCATACGATACGCCAGGCCCTGCTTATGGCATTTATGTATCCGACAGCCTGGTCTATGTTGCTAACGATGGGAGTGGCCTTCGGATCATTGATGTTTCCAACCCGGCCGCGCCCGCACTCCGCGGCTTCTATGATACGCCCGGCGATGGCTGGGACGTTTTTGTCTCCGAGGGCCTGGCGTATGTTGCTGACGTGGCAGGCGGACTGTGGATTTTTCAATACACGGGCGAGGCGCCGAGGGTGCAGGGTGCAACGATCTCGGACCTCAATAACGACGGCCTGATCGAGGCGGGAGATCAGTTGGTCTTGACGCTGGATCGAAGCGTCGTTGTGACGACGTCGGTTCTGAGGGCGAGCCACTTTTTTCTGGCGGTTTCAGGCGATAGTCTGGGCGGTGCGGGATTCGCCGTCGGTGTCAATCCTGTCAATTCGCGCCAGATTGTTTTGACGCTCGGCGCTGGGGTCCGTCTGACGGCGGCAGGCAACTTTTCGATGCTGAATCGAACGCCTAATTCGCCATCAGGAGTTGATTTCGCCACGAGCATTCCCTTCGGAGCGATCAAGAGCCTCGATGGCATCTCGGCGACAGACGGCGGTGTGTTTGGTTTGGACGACTCGGGGATAGACATCGAGTTCAGCGTGGTCGGGCGGTCGGGCGACGTCGGCACGTCGGGCGGGACGGTCACCGTCGTTCCCTCGCCCGATGCGACCTATACGCGCCACGAACTTGACATTCCCCCGGGCGCCCTGACGACCACGACAACCATCACGCTTCGTCCGCCCGAAGAGAACCTCGGCGTCATCGGCGCGGTTCAGATCGTTTCGAGCAACCCGAACGTCGCCTTTAGCGCTCCGGCGACGGTTCATCTCGAATACCGCGAAGGGGACATTGATTTCGAGCGCGGGCAGTTGGAAGTGGACATGCGCGTCCACCAATTGGTCGAGAACCCGGCGGGGGTTTTCCGCTACGTTCCCCTTCCCGGTCGCCACACGCTGGAGACGGCGGGAGCGGCCGGCCGTCCGGCCGGAACGACGAAGTTCGAAACAGTGCAACAGCGAGTCGCGGCCACGATAGACCGCCTCAACCCGATGGGGTCGCTGGGGCAGGCGAGGATTTTTGCGGGCCTGCCGGTGGAGACGGTGGACCAGAAGCGAGTGCCCATTGCGCCGGGCCCGCCCGGCGGTGGGATCGTGCGCAGCCAGGCGGGCTTTGTCCTGCTGCCGGGCGATCGCGGCGAATACACCTCGCACAGCATCGAGTTTCCCGGCTGGCGAGCGACGACGGAAGCGGACCCGAACCGGGTGGTAATCAAGATTCGCACGGCGCGCAAGCAGGAACGCGAGTCGCTT